>Ga0256369_100021_pt1 | contig 24130 bp, 32 predicted proteins | sample CBIWviralmetaG_FD_190082 | JGI IMG/M metagenome (GOLD analysis project Ga0256369, IMG submission 190082) | Cryopeg brine viral communities from Beaufort Sea near Barrow, Alaska, United States - CBIW | ecosystem: Environmental > Aquatic > Marine > Coastal | place: USA: Alaska | collected 2017-05-08 | reverse complement strand
GAGGAATTTGATTCTCCTTTCACGGTAGTCTAAAGTAGGGTTAGAACGGAATACATATTCTGCGGCTTCTTTAATTTTAGAACGGGTGATACCACCTGGACGACCATAAAGAATACGCTTACCTCTACGTAGTTGATGCCATAGACCTTCGTTGATACGGAAAGAACCATTACCATCATTTACTGTACCTGCCTTTTGGAAAAGTAAGGATTGAGCTGTCATTTTCTCAAGCTCTTTCATTACTAGATACTCCATAGTAGTTCCAATAGAAGCATTTTTCATATTAGGTTTCCCAGTTGACTTGTCTATATTTGTTACAAATACAAATTCACCTTTAGCGTCTGCTTCCTGAGAAATTTTATCTAAGAATTGTTGGCTTGATGCGGCTGCTCCAGAGAAGTTTTTAGTTTTCTTATCTGCAAAACCAGTTACATAAGCTTGTGCCCCTCTGATTCCACCTAACTTAAATTCACAAGTCATGTGTCCTACAGTGTCAGGGAATTCAACGTGAGAGAACTCAGTTGTATATTCTCCACCTGCATGAGAAAGCTTGTAGTAAGAAATACCTTTAGCTAATTGGTGAGATGGGAAATAACGAAGTTTATCATTAGTAATAAGGGCAACAGTGTGAATAAAGGCAGTACCTTCCATTCTTACATTTGCGTCATCAGTTACTATTACTTGTTCTCCAAATTCAGGGTCATAAGTAAGGATATCTCCTTTAGTGTATTCACGGTCAAGTCCTATTTCAAAAGGAGAACCATCCACACCTGGAAACTGTTGCGCAGATAAATCTACCTCAGTTATACAGCCTTTAGCTTCTTCAATTGGAATATCATACGAGAAAGAACCTTCAAAACCATCTACTTCAATAATAGATTTGTTTTTCATTAGTTCTCCGTAAATAGGCACAGTAGTTCTATCTTGGTTTCCCCAGAACTGCATTAAACCTAAGTGGTTGTTTAAAGGGTCTTGGTGATACCAAGAGTTTAGGGATGCCATGTCTTGGTATCCTTGAATAGATTTTACCTGTGTAGAGTTAAGAAATCCAATTACTTGGTCTCCTTGTCTCTGCATTGGTACACCTTTTTGTGTTACTGCCATTGTTAATAGTTTTTATTTAGTTGTTAATTGATTATACTTAAATTTCAAAAAAGTTAAAATCAGCAACATCTTTTTCAACTTTTTTAGTTGTACCAGATTGTTTTTTCTGTCTGTCTTTAATTATATTTATTTTTTTGAAAGTGTCTAAGTTTGTTGTTTTCTTAGATTCTATTCCAATACTCTTTTTGTATGCTTCCCTCTCGGCTATGAAGTACAAAAGTTCTTTTGCTTGTGCTGGGTCTTTTAGTTGCTCTCTAACTAAATTAATTGCTTCTATCTCTCCTTTATCATCCCTGTTGGCAAGTTGTAAAAACTTATTTTTGAGGGCTGGCTTCAAGTCTACATCTTTATACTGCTCCTTTAGAGTGTTTAAATACGTCTTGTGAGCTTCTACTTCTTCAGTCTTCTTATCTTTAGCCTCTGTATTCTTTTGTTGTATGTAGGTGTCAAAGGCTTGGTTGGTGAAGTCTACTACCTCTTTAGCCTTTTTATCGAGAACCAAATCTTTTTTATACTTTTCAATAGTGTAGTTGATTACATCTGGGTCATCTACCTTTCTCTCTAAACTTTTTCTTACAAGGTGTTCTTGTATTCTCTCGTTGTTGAGGTCAAGTCCTTCAAGCGGATTTACGTATTCATTATATACTCTAAAAGCCTCAGAGATATCTCCCCCGTTTTTTTGAAGTTCTATAAGTTTAAGTGAGGTTTCGTTAAGTCCTTCTTTATTGATGAACTTTTCTGACCTCTCTTCTTCTTTTAGTTTCTCCTGAGCATCCTGTATTTGAAAGAACGTATCTTCGTCTAAATCTTCTAATTCGGAAAGTTGGACTTCTTCCCCATCTATCTCAAGTACTACATCGTCCCATTTTCCATTTTCAATGTACTTTTTGGTGATGTTTGTAAAAGAACTATTTCCAGAATTTGTATTTTCCTTGGCTTTTTTTGGTTCAGGTTTTTCTTCCTCTTCTTGTTCTTCTACAGTCTCTACTGTAGTTTCTACTTCCTCTTCTTCTTCCTCAGTTGAAGGTATCTCCTGCGTAGTAATTTCTTCCTCTACGTTTGGCTTAGTTACTTCTAGTGGACTCTCATCCATTAGATCGTCCCAAGACATTATACCTTCTTCAGAATTTGGTTTTCCAATCATTGATGCAAATTTATGTTAAATGTTTAGGTTATCAAAAATTCTTAGTTTTCTCTTGTATTTTTAAGAATTTCCAAATAAAGGACTTTTTATGAATCCTAAATTTATATTATATAAATAATTAATTAATTTTTGTTCCTGATGCTAATGCGCTCTTGGGCTTTGACCTCTTCTCTTTTTTGTCTAAGCTTCAAAAGTTCTAGCATATTCTTATCTCTTTTGATTTCTAAGTCAGCTACATCTTTAGACTTTTGACTGGTGACTTGATCTTCTTTGATATCAATTTCCCTATCTCTTTGCGAATTCTTTAGAGATTCATCCTTTGCTTTCCTCACAAATTCCATATCATCTGTGTTAGAATTCTTATCTGCGGCTCTACCTAAGGCTTGTATGTACTCTGTTTCAATCTTGTTTTCCCTGTCTAATTGGTTCTCAGAAATAACCATATCTCTATCCCCTTGGGCTTTTTCAGCGTTTGCTTGTAGTTCTTGATTAAGAAGATCTTGCTCTCTCTGGAAGCCTTCCTGCTCTCTCTCTTGGGCTTCTTTCCTAGCTTTTCTACCAACTGAAAGTATCTCAGTCATTGTATCACTGGTCATTAGTTGTGCAAAGTCTAGGATATCATGACCCATTGTATTGTCATTTAGAAGGTAGGCTTTGATATTTTCAAGTTCTTTTCTTGTCTTAGAATTTGTAGTGGGTAAAACTCCCAGTCTTCTCAGTGGGAAATCTGGATCAGTGAAGTTTAGAAAGATTGTATCTCCAGTACTTTTTGTATAGAATACAGAAATGTCTTTCCCTTCCTTTTGAGCGTACTGTGCTATTGCTAAATGCATCTCTAAAGTTCGTACCTTAGATGATCTCATATCTGCAAAATAAGCTTCTGTTTGTGAGAAAGTTGCGCTGTCTGCTTTTTTAATCCCTTCTGCTGTAGAATACTGTGAAGGTGTACCTAATCTTTGTGGGGTTATACCTATTTGTTCTAATGCCTGTGCTTTATAACTTGCAGCCAATTCCATCCTACTCTTAATCTGTACATCGTAGGTTATACTTTGTGACATAAAAGTATTGAACTGTTGTGCTGACTTGGTGTTTTGTTTTGAGGTGTCTAATGGTACAATCCCTACATCTCTTGCCATTTCTCTTAACTGTAGCATCCAGTCCTCAGAAGTTCCTTGGTCTTTAAACTCAGAGGGTAAATAATTTACATCAAATAGAAAGAACATTCCTATTTCTTTTTCCAGCAAATTATATATCTGGTTCATACAATAATTATAACCTATCTGGTATGGTCTAATTTTCATTGCCATGGAGTTTCCAATAAGTCCTGATACAGGTAATTTGATATCATAAATATCACTATCCCCTTTTATTTGATAAGGCAACGGTTCTACTTTTAAATATAAATCCTTCTTTAAATAGGAATTTCCTTTGTTTACTTTTACTCCTCCATATATCTGTGGAACATAAGTAAATACAATTGTGTTTACAAAGTCTTTTAAGTCTCCTTTACGTGCGGCATTATCTACCTCTTCAAGGGTTTTTGTATTGACCCTTTTAATATTATTCTCTTTTAGGAAATCAGACAGTATATCATCTGTAACTATTTCTTGGTCAATAATACCTTCCTCAGTTTCATAAGTAAGCAGCCCAATTCTTTCAAATCCTCTCCAATACGTTTCGGTTACTTGAATTAAATCTGTTCTTACTTTTATATCACTTCTAATATGGGCAGCATAACCAGTCCCTATATAATTTAAATTGTTTTTTCTTGGTAGGAAAGTTTTTGACCTTTGTTCATTTCCATTTTCATCAAGGGTAAACCTCTCTCCCATTGGTTCTCCTAAAACATCTTCCAGCTCATACGCCATTTCCCTTTCATAGTAATTGGCATCTGGTACAATGTGATTCTCTACAAAATGGTTGTCTAATACTTTATCAAAAGAAGGTTCTCTTCCACCTGATGTAGTTCCTTCACTTAATTCTTCATCATAATAACCTGTTAACTGTTGTTGTTCTATTGCGGTTATTAAATGCCCGTATCTATTTATTACATCGGATGCAGAGATATAATGCACTCTACCAACGTATTCCCCGTCTTGTGGGTTCTTAATTTCTAAGTCTTGGGAAAAGAATGTATTTATAGGACTCCAACGCTCAGGCTTATAACTGTCATAGCCTACTTTGAAATGTCTAAAAAATCTACCTGTTAAGAGGTAGTCTGTCATCTCCTGCCTATCGAGGTCATCCATTCTGAATTTCTCTGTATCGGCTTCAATAGTATTCTCAGCCCATTCAGCAGCTTTGGTCTTCCAGTTCTTTTGCATATCAAGCTCAATGTCAGGAGGTGTCATCTCTTCTCTTGTAGCTTCAATTTGTTGTAGGTAGGCTTGCTTTTCTTCTTCTGATTTGAAATCCTGCTCATTAGGGTTTATACCCCTTTCAATTAGTTTTTTCTGTAATTTTATATTGAAGCTCTCTGATACAAACTTCTTAACCCTTTCTGTTTTATTCTGTATAAACTCATTCTCTGAAATAGCATCTGTGGAGTGTACTCTGAATCTATCTTTCTGATCCATATAATCTCCTACAAGCGTGTTGACTATTATTCCTAATATGTCGTAATGCTTTACAAAAGTGGGGAGATCAATTTCTTCTCTTAGTTTTGTTATGTCCCTTAAAAGTTCTGGGTTTGACTCATAATCAGAGTAGACTAATCTTCCTTCTATCATATCGTAGAAGTCTTTAAAGACAAGGTTCTCTTTAAATTGCTCCAGACCTATCATTTCAAGTCTGTCCATATTACCTTCTTTCCAGGCTTTTGACTTCTTACTATTAGGTATGGCCTGTGGAAGTAGACTTTGGGACATGCCTTGTGTTCCTGCTAGTCCTTTAAATTGTGAAAAAGTATTATCGAGCCCCATGAAGGTAGTTTATATTAAAAATAAAATATCTTGCAAAAATAGTTAAAAGAATGTTAAATAGAAAATACATTAATTTACTGTTGATTTAGAAGGGTTTATATCTCTTGCCTCCAAAAGGTCTTGACGCTGTAGTTCTTGGCTTTATATACTCTTCTTGTTTTTTCCTCACATCGGGAGAAATATAGTTTTGATCTAACCAGTGAGCATAAGCTAGTGCAGACATAAAAGATGTTATCCCATCAAAATTTCCACCTTCTTTATAATTTATCATCTCCTCTAATATCTTCAAATCTGGTATTCTTTGTATACCTAGAGTTGTTTTTATTATTTCCCCCTCTTCATTTCTTGTATCTGTTTCTTCTTTAGTGTACCTGATAGCTTGCCCTAATAAAGCTCTTTTATTCTTAGCAGTTGGTTGCCATCCAAACTCCCTATTACCATTTGTATTTAAATCAAAATCTGCTAATAAATTGAAACCTTTTACTAAGTATTTATCAGTTAAAAACTTCTTATCTAAATATACTTTGAAATCCATGTCTTCATTTTCAGGAAAGCATTTAGCACCATATAACTCTAAAAGCATTAAACAAGTTTTATGAAAATCACTATGGGGGTCTGGACGAGTGTGTAACGAAGCAACTATTCTATCGTCCCACTCACCCATTGTAAATATCCTTTTATAAATAACAATAGAGCCTAAAGAGTCCCCGTCAGACTGCTCATGCTTATACCCGTCATAACCTGCGATATATAAATTATTGTTAACATCAGGAAATTCAGGGGGTAACTCATATAAAGTCACAGGCGAATCATGGTGTCCCCCTGGAAAAGGAAATATTGGATACTCTTTGTGACTATTTTCAAAACATACCTTACCATCGTTATCTCTATAGAGGTCTACTGGCTTACCCACTTCTCCTATAGAAATTAAATGGTCGCTATGTTTTTTTGCAACCATTGAAGGGAATGGGTTTTCTTCAGCGGATAAGAAACACTCCTCAGGGTCAATTGGATATTGTACTTTCTCTTGTTGTAACTTTAAGTTATCATTTCTAACCAGTTTTCTATCTGCTAAAAGTACCCCAGTATTATTTATCCAATCTGTTTGAAATATTCTAATTTTATTTAACTCTTTAGAATCAATGCCTAAAAAATCTCCAAAACCTTTTTCTATTCTTTTAAAACCATCTTTCATTCCCATCTGACCAGGAACAAAATGTGCAAATTTTCTTCTTTTCCAAGTTATAGCAGCTTTTGGGATTTTGCTTTCTAACATGTCCCAATCCATTTCTTGAAATTTTAAGGTAGAGGGGTTGGATAAAGCCTTCATAGCATCGTTTGATAAACTAGACTCCCCGCCAGTTCCAACAGCAATGATGGTGGTTTTAAGACCAAAATCTGATTGAAAAGAGGGTAGTGCAGCTAAGTAAGATTTCTCCCAATTGAACTTTCCTATCTCTTCAATTAAGTAAACACTTGGGGCTCCCCCTGCTGTCTTCTGTGTAGCTTTTTTAGCCCCCGAAACAAGATTTTTTATGGTATGCCTAGAGTGCTCTATTGGTGTTTGGGAATCAGCTTTTAACCCTAGTTCCACAATACCTCCTGACCACTCTTGTTTTTGTGTATTTAATTTGAAAGCGGGTTGCTGATAATTCATAGAAGTTCTGATCTTATGCGTCAGTTCTCCTAAGTCACCTTCTGATCCCGAAGTGATTGCAGTAGAGACGTTTGCTACTATGGTAGCTTTCCATTCACATATTGAAGCCATCGAGGTAGATTTTGCAATTCTTCTCGATCCATAAAGCATGACCCCTGCTTTAGTATAATACCCGTCCTCTTTTGTAACTGATTTTAATGCTTCTGCTATATACCACTCATTGTCTCTTAATAACGGGTTCCCTATTTTATCTCCTCCCCCCTTACTAGGCATGGGGGTTTTGAAAAAATTTAAGTGGAAGTACAGCCATGGATGAAAGAAATACCCATCTACCTCAAATCCATACCTTATCTTAAGCCATTCATTGTACCAAAATTTAAAAACTTCCTTGTCTTGTTCCCAGTAATGTTTTCCTTCATTCCACCTAGGAATTTTTTTAGGGTTTTTATAAATGAAAAATTCTTTGTCGATTATCTCAGTAGGTATCTCTAATTTATCTGTAAGCTCTTTTATATCTGGAAACCTTTCTATCAAAACTTCCATCATTGGTATAGATGCCTTTTGATCCCTAAAGAATTCTATCTGTAAGTTTTCAATACTGTTTGTTATATTTAAAGAGTTTAGGGTGTCCTCTATTCCTATTTTCTTTTTAAATATATCATCTTGAAAAGTTATTTCCTTACCTCTATATTCTATTTCATAATCTTCATCATTATCTCCTTCAACTAAATCTAAGTTATAGTTTAAATAAGTATTACATTTTTCAATATGCAGATTGATTATATCTACAGTGAAGTCTACAAATTTTTGTACTTTATTTAATTGTCTATCATTAGTTTTCTCCGTCTCTTTTATAAAAGCCGAAAGTCTCCCTAAAATAGAAGATGTCAATGTACTTTCTTGAGTGAACAGTTCTTTTTTATTCTTTTGGTGGGAGTCTCCTAAACTTGTGATTTCTTTCTTTAACTCCCCCTGTTTTTTATCTCTTGCTTTTTTAGTTTTTATTTCGGAAATTTGTACAAGTTGATTAGTTAAGTCTTCCAACCTATCTGAATACTCAGTTGAATCATCCCAAGAATTATTTTCTATGAATGACTGATTTCTCCTAAAATACTCTTTGTGTTGCTTGATAAACCTATCTACGTATACAGACATTCTACTTCTTTAAATTCTCTATTAGTTTAGGTAAGTTACCCTGTTCCTTTAAACTCTCTCTAAGAGCTTCTACATACCCTTCTTGAACCTCTGTAGGCTTTCCTTTTAGCATAAAGAATCTTGGCTGTATGGCTTTGTCTGTATTCTTCTTTAAAAGGTTAATTACGCCCTCTGGAATAAAGTCTTCTAAGGATTCTAATTTGGCGGCATTTACATAGGTTATCATCTTATCAACAAGGATATCTATATCTGTTTGATAATTGAATTTTAATACATAAAACTCCAAGGCCATGTCTTCTACAATCTGCCCAAAGTTTTTATCCCCCACTTTTGAAGCAAGGTCTTTTTTCTTTTCCTCTAATTCTATCATAAACTCTTCAAAGTACTCTGTGTATGCAGTGTGTTCTTTAAAAAGAGATTTAAGCTTTGCAATTAATAAACTGTCTTTCATAGTGTCTTATGTTAATTCTGCGGTTTCTTGATCTCTTACTTGTTCTATAATACTGTAGATATCCTCATCAGTAAGTTTATGGATATCTTTGGTTTCTTTTATTCCAGATACTTTTTCTCTTAGAAAACTGTATAAAATTTCTGAGAGTGTGTATTCAGGGTAGGAATTGGCGTAATTTACAAGCTCTTGTAGAGCAATTGATTTATAATTCATTTGGTTATCTTGTTGGTTTAACTTTTCCTTTAATTCTTAATCTTACTTTATTTGTTTTGTTATTCAAACTATAATCTAATGTTACAAGTTTGTTAAATTCTCCTACCCGTTTTGAATCATAAGATATCCTTACATTGATATTGTTTTTTATGCGGGAAATAATAGGAGTGGTACAGCCACATTCAGAGCTCACCTTTAGGTTTACAAACTCTTGATTGTCTTTAGGTTTTATAAGTATATTTATTACTGTGTCTGCTTTATATCCTATTGTTCCATACTGTAATATAAATTCTCCTTTTTCATGGCTTACCATTATTTTATTTGTAGATAAATTCTCTATCTCATAATCTAGTATTTCAGAAGTTTTAACGGTTTCTATTGCGTCCCATTTTGGAGGTTGTGTTGGGCAAGATAGCTCTGGCATAGAGGCTTTTGCTTCGGTATTACAGAGGCAGACTGTACAGAATTCTCTCCCTAAATTAAGGCTGAGTCCCTTAGCAAAATTTATTTTTTCTGGGATAGTCTCAGGTTTGAAGTTAGATGAATGTAAATTACATTTTTTACAAATTTCTAATCTATCTGTGTACCACTTACCTAATTTAGATTTGTCTGATAAGTTTGCTTCTATTATTTTTTTAATGCTTGCCATTTGTATAATCTTTTTGAATTTTTTCTATACCCTCTAAATTTATCTTAGTCTTTGTATAAAGCATTCCCAGTATACTTTTCTTATTATGTGTTGTGCCTCCTTTTGCTGTAGACTCTTTTCTTTTCTTTTGAAAGTCCACAATAGTAGCTAACTTCTTTTTGCTCCTATCATATTTATCCCTGTCTACGTCCTGTCCTCTTGATAAGGCTGCTTCCTGTTGTTGTATTACACGCTTTAAAAACCCTTTATTTATGTGCATAATTCCTATGTAAGGGATTATTATTGAAAATACATTGTCTTGTACCATTAAATGTTTTATCCACCTTACAGTGTTTATATAGACTTGCATTACATCTTCTTCTGTGATCCCCTCAAACTCTTTGGCAACCTCTTTTGCAACATCTTCTATGAAGCTTATATTTGTTTCTGTTCTCAATCTCTAACCGCTTTAATAACATACGTTTTGATACCTTTGTCTACAAAAGCTTCTTTCAGTTTTAATAGCCCATCAGACAAATGTTTCTTCTGTTTGTTTCTGTCATCTTTTCTCAAATATCCTTTCTTATCTAAGTGGTAATTAATAGTATTTAAATAGTGGGCTGAGATATCTAAAGCTTTTTTAATCTTCTCTTTGGTATCTGGGGAATATCCATACTTGAAATAAAACATCAGTACCTTTTCTTCGTGATTTTCCAAATTGTCATTTAACATTACTACAGAGTATATCCTAATAATGTATTCTAACAACTGCATTTCATTCTTATACTTCAACGGATTAAAATATATTTCGTTCGCCATAATGTTAAAGTCTTGTTAAAGTGTGTTAAAAGTTTGTTAATTAGGATTATTTTGCATAGATACAACTTCTTTTATTATAATCCTAATTTTTAGGCACTTATTTTCAATATAAATTTCTAATTCAGACTTTTTGAAATTCAAGACTAAGGTGGTATATTTGCAGTGTTAAAACCAAGTTAAGATGCAAAATGAAATTTACCACAGATTAGAAGAATTTAAAGAGCTAATATGGGATGACTATATTAGTGAGAACTTAATTTCAAATTCTTATATAGAAAAAAACAGTGAATTTATATCCGAAGTAACCTTCGACCTTTTTCGCATGCACCAAAAAACCAATGGAGCTCTTTCCATTCAAGTAGCAGCTAGAACGTTAGAATCCTTTTTATTAAACTCTTTTCGTTATAAGCCAGACCAAGAAGATATAGTTTCAGAGAACTATTAAAAATATTGCCTGTTAGTTTGATTGTTAAATTGATTATTAGACCCCCTTTAGTTAGGGGGTTATTTTTATCCAATAATTGCCACTAAATATAAAAAGTGGTAAACTTTTGAAATTATAAATTTTTAGCTCATTAACTTGTGTAATTGAAATACTTGTTGTATCATTGCACCTTTAATACAACAGTCTCCTGCTATTCATTAGCATTGGTGGTGGACTTTAAAATAAATAAAATGAAAAATAATTCGTATAATAGCTGTTTTAGTTTCTGGTCTAATAGATCGGGTGAGGCTGTATGCGATATGACGATGGGGTAAAACCCTGAATATATAAAAGCAATAAGCCTCACAGAAATGTGGGGCTTTTTTATTTGGGGTGGTTGCTCGGCTGGAAGAGGCGCTAGACTGTAAATCTGGTAATCCGCTATGGAATGGAGGTTCGAGTCCTCCTTATCCCACAAATATTAATGGAAGGATAAGCCAAGTTGGTCTAAGGGCAGCAGTCTTGAAAACTGTAGGAGCATTGTGTCTCGTGTGAGTTCGAGTCTCACTTCTTCCGCAACTAGAAGAGTGACAGAGTGGTTTATTGTGCACCCCTGCTAAGGGTGTGGGGTTAGTAGCCTCCAAGGGTTCGAATCCCTTTTCTTCTACAATTTTTATATATGGGCAGGTAGCTTAATGGTAAAGCTCCAAACTGTTAATTTGGTTTATGAGGGTTCGACTCCCTCCTTGCCCTCAAATTGCTCCTCAGCGTAGGTTGTGCCTATCGGTCTCCAAAACTGTATAGTTAGAGTTCATGTCTCTAGGGGAGTGCTAATTTAGTAAACAGATTTGTTTACTTTTAATGGAATGGTAACTCAGGGGTAGAGTGTCTGCTTGAAGCGTAGATGGTCGTTAGTTCAAATCTAACTCATTCCACTTATGAGCAGAAACCTGACGGTGAGGGGTGCGGTCTGCAAAACCAAATGTGAGAGTTCAATTCTCTCTCTGCTCTCTAACGTTAATAAAAATATAAATTTTTAACTTATTTGTTTTGTCAGTTTAACAAAGTGTTGTATATTTGCACTTGATCTAAACTCTTAAATCAAATTAAGAAACTAACCGTGTAAAAACGGTAAACCCTTAGACAACGGAGCGTAGAGTTTAGATCCTACCGTTAATGTCTAAGGGTTTTTTATTTTTAATTATGAACGTAGCAAAGATACCATCTAAACTTTATTACCGTCTCTATGAGATAGGTGAAAATACTGAGGGTATTTCTAGTGATAAACTTATTGCCGCCTACTCCATAATTAAATCTTCCCGCAGTAATAAGGATGTAAAATACTACGCCTACAAAGCCAAAAACAACAAAACTGTTAGTGGATTCTCTTTGTTACGGGCTAAAACCAACCTTTCTTTAAATTCAATACATAAATATGTCCCCTTCTTAATAGAAGAGGGGCTTGTCACGTTTAATAACGGTGATGTTGTATTACTAGGTAATAATAAATTAAAAGAAAAATATAATCATAATAAATTAGTGCCTATACAAATAGGGAAAAACATAATAGATACTCAATATAATAGTTTATCTGTTAGGCTGCATTCTTCTAAAAGAAAGCAAGAAGCCATGATTAGAAAAAAGAGGCATCGGAGAGAAGTATTAGTACAAGGAAAAGACCCAAAAACTCTAAAACAACTTAAGGCAAGTAAGTCTTATATTAAGAGATTTGGTGAAAAGATTGAAATTACCGATAAAGTTATCTTATCTAATAGTGGTTATGCAATTCTTAAAGGGGGGGCAACCACCAATGCCAAATCTAAAGGGGATTATTGGAAGCGCAAGCTTAAAGAAAAAGGGTTGTTAAAAACAAAAAGACAGTTTGATCGTATCAAGAAAATGTCTTATGTTGAATACAAACAGTTCAAGTTACATAATGATGAACTTGTACAAGGAAAGTACACCTATATTCGAGGTTATCTTGTAAAAGAAACTGCCGCCCTAATGATTCCTATTAATAAAATCTATACCATGGAGAAAACTATTACTCCTATCCCAGCTTCTACCGAGGATAAAGTAAAGCCATTGCCTTATTTAGACTTTGATTTCATAGCTTGGTGTATTAATGAAGATGTAAAAGGCACAAGAAACGCTACACCTTGTACTAGTAGGTCTTAACTTTATACACTGAGGACTATTTCAGTATTTAAAAGCCTGTTTTTATAGAAGATAATTCTATATTTAGTTGGTAGTTAGAGATTAAAGTTGTATCTTTACAGCTAACTAGAATATATGTTTGTACTTAGAGATTATCAGAAGTTAGGAGTAGATGCTGGATTAAAGGTGCTACTAGCCCCTAAGAAAAAGGCTATTGTAGTGGCTCCAACAGGCGGAGGCAAGAGTATATACATAGCCAAGATAGTAGAACAACTAACTGTACCTGTTCTTGTACTACAACCCTCTAAAGAGCTTCTTAAACAAAATTACCATAAATACATTTCTTGTGGGGGAGAAGCATCTATTTATTGCGCCTCTTTAAAAACCAAAACTCTAAATGGTAATAACTATACTAAAATTGATGGTGAGTTCAAAAGGTGTGATGAGGTTTCTAAAGTTACCTTTGCAACTATCGGTTCTATAAAGAAAGAAATTGAAGCTCTTCGTAAGATGGGGCTTAAGCATATTATTATAGATGAGGTACATTTACAGACTAAGATAGGTTCCCAGATAAGAAAGTTTATCAAGAGTTTAAAAGTAACTAATGTTTTAGGATTAACTGCTACTCCAATTTTTTTAACAGGAGGAATGAGTGGTTCAAGACTTGTTATGATTAACAGGACTTTTGGAACTTTATTTAGAGAAATAGCACATGTAACTCAGATTAAAGAACTGGTAGATAATAAGTACTGGGCTCCTTTAAGATATAAAGTTATTGCCAATGATACTTCTGAACTAAAATTAAATACCGCAGGTTCTGATTATACAGAACACTCTCAAAAAGAGTATTACAAATCTAATGGTCTAAACGATCAGATTGTCGAAGAAGTAAAAAGACTTAAATCAGAAGGTAGAAAAAGAATACTGATTTTTGTTCCTTCTATTGCTGAGGCAGAACTTCTATATGGCTCTATTCCTAACAGTGCAATTGTCCATAGTAAACTAACCGTATCTGAAAGGGACTTTATGGTAGACTCTTTTTCAAATGGAGATATCCCTGTTGCAATAAATGTAAATGTACTCGGAGTTGGATATGATAACCCAGAGATAGATGCTATTATAACGGGTCGTCCTACATCTTCTGTAGCCTTAGCTTACCAACAGTTAGGAAGAGGTGTAAGAATCCATCCAGAGGGTCAGGATTGCATAATAGTAGACTTCAGTGGTAATGTGCAAAGATTTGGTAGAATAGAGGAACTTACTTTTGAAGATATACCTTACTATGGTTGGGGTATGTTTAATGGCTCTGGGCAGTTACTTTCTGACTATCCTATTATGACCGATATAAAGCCCACTAAAGACTCTCTAATGAACTCTTTTAGGGAAATGGAAGAACTTGCAGCAAACCCTAATAATGATGCAACTGATAAAACCCCTACCTTTTGGTTTGGAAAACACAATGGAAAGTCTGTTAAACAAGTTATAAAAGAAGATAAAAACTACATTATTTGGATGCTGGAAAATTTTGGATTTGATAGCCAAAAAACCCTCAATTTAAAAAAACATATTGAAATAGAACTACAACTGCCAAGGACTGTAAGTTAAAAGTTTAAATAAATTCAAATAAATAAACTAATAGTTTATATAATAAGATTAATTGCACAACGCACTAAGCATTAATTTAGAAAATTGTGCATTACAAAGAGCAAAAAGAAGCATTTATTGTTATTAACAAGAACAAATTATGAAAGGTTGGATAGAAAAGAATTTTAAGACTTTGTGGATTGATGCAGAAACCAATATTGATTTTACTAAAGAAGAGCCAAGTAGTACAAGCAGCTCGCTCCACATCTTTGAAGAGCAATATAAAATTAATGGCGATACATATAGACTGTTATACCCAATATCAGACACAGAAAGTGAACCAACAATACAAATCTTAAAGAAATGAAAGTGATTAAAACAGCACACATAGCAGAGATATATAGAAAGTTTCCAGATTGCAGTAATTCTAAATTAGCAGAAGAGCTAAATAAAATAGTGGAAGAATCAATTAACACAGTATTAGCAGAAGACTATAAAATAGAGTATATAGATAGTGGGGGATGGATTGATAGTACAAGCTTTGTTTTCGGAGAGCCCCCTTATAATTATAATAATATAGAAGTTAAGTTTGATGACGGAAGTATATGTAAATATTTAGATGAATGGCCTATCGCAATCGCCACACACCTTAGAAAAATAAATAATGAAATACTATAATAAATTACAGAAAGAGATAGTAGAATATTTACACCGAGACCCAATATTTTATTCTCATGGGCGCACGAGTACACATTTTTTTAAAACATGGACTAAAGAAAAGGAAAAATTTCAGATTACCGCTTTAAAACCACACGGATATAAAGATAATATTAGTGCTGAGATAAGGGTGTATGAAAACAGCCTTTACCCTGAAAATGATAAATTAGGTATAGAATTTAAAATAGATATGTATATGTGGGGATATCAATCACAAGAAACAGTCTTTCAAGGCTGGGCAGAAAGTTTAGAAGAATTTAAATTAATACTAAAAGCAGTAGGGCTGTAAGAAATGTGAGTGTGGCTGATTGGTGATAGCATTAGCATAGCGAGATGATGAAAAACACATTGTGCTAAATGGAAGCTGAGTTCGATTCTTAGCCACTCACATTACTTATACTTTATTAAATAAATAATTTAATTATGTTAGAAGAAGCAAAACAAGATTTAAAAAAGATAATTATCGCTGAGAATAGTGAAGAGTATTATTATAAATTAATTGCTGATAGAGTTGCAAAACTACACCAGTTTAAAGAAGTTGGAGATACTGTTTTTGGTAAAGATGATGAGCTTTTTCGGGGAGAAGTATTAAAATCCACAGTATTAAAAAATCAGGAGTTAGACGACACTAAACAGGCTTATGAGCTAGTTATGACAGAGATTGCATTAGATGTATTTATAAGCAACTAAGAAAAAGTATGTTAGAAATATTAGAGTACGTTTTAGGAAGCTTTTGGAGGTTTATAGGATTTACAACAATCTTATACATAACACTGTTTTTTGGTGTGAATGGGATAATTAAGTTAGTAAAAACCTCTATGAAAGATTAAAATAAAAAATATGAAATTATTATTATTGATTGTAACAGTTATATTGCTTTCTTCTTGTGATGTTATGGATGCAGAAAAGGATTATAACACAAGGTCTTGGGAATTAAAAAAGAAAACAGCTGAATTAGATTATTTGGAAAGGCTTTATAAACTAAAAGGGCATATCAAATATGATGAAAAAATGAGGGTAATGGATAGCCTAATTCAAAGTACTAAATAAGAAGTAAATAATTAAGAAAAAATTAGGAATTAAGGCTAATAAGTCTTAACTATGCAATGTTAAAATTACCATAAAATATGAAAGAAAGTTATAAACCGTTAGAGGACAGAGTAGTAGTCATCATTGAGGCTAAAAAAGAAGATATCACCGATAGTGGTATTATTTTAACTAAAGAAGTTGACACAGGAAATAAACTTATGGAAGTAAAAGTAGCTGCTGTAGGAGACGGTGTTAAAGATGATGGCACAAATGTAAAAATGTTCTTAACAAAAGGACAGTCTATTGTTATAGGAATACATACAGGTGTAGAATATATTATGGATAAAGTAACTTATAGATTAATTAAACAATCTGACGCCTTATTTACAATAGAGTAATTAACATTTGGTTGTTAATAAGTTAACTTTACATTATAAAAAATTATGGCAAAGAAAGAAGAAGAAAAAGACGTATTAAAAGAAGCATTGGCTTTTATAGACAAAAGATTTGGTAAAGGGTCTATATTTTTAATGGATGAAAACCACAAAATAGATATAGATAGATTAAAATCAGGCTCATTTGACCTAGATAGAAAACTAGGGGGTGGATGGCCTGTTGGAAGAATCAACGAAATTGCGGGAGAAAATGGAACAGGTAAAACTACGCTTGTATTAGAAACCATTGCAGAGGCTCAGAAGGATAATAAAGTTTGTGCTTTTATAGATGTAGAGGCGGCTTATAACAGGGAGTACGCAGAAAGCTTAGGAGTGAATAATTCTAAGTTAATTTTTTCACAACCAAATGGCGGGGAGGAAGCTTGGGATATTGTAGAGGCTTTATCAAAAACTGGAGCAGTTGATCTTATTATACTTGATTCTGTAGGTGGGTTAATTGCCACTAAAGAAGTTGAAGGAGAAATGGGAGATAATAATATTGGACTTGTTGCTCGAATGTGTGCGAAAGCAATGAGAAAAATTGTACCTATTGCTAATAAAAGCAAGACCACTATAATTTTAATTAACCAGTTGAGGATTGATATTGGCAAGTTCATGGGAGACCCAAACATTACTTTGGGAGGTAAGGCAATTCCATTTGCCTGTTCAACAAGAGTAAGATTATATGCTAGTCCTAACATCAAAAATGCAGCAGGAGAAATTATCGGAGCCGCAATAAAAGGAAAAATTATTAAAAACAAGACGGCAACGCCTTTTAAGACAGCGACTTATGATTTAATCTTTGGAGAAGGTATTGATAAAATTGGAGAACTTATAGACATAGCTGTAGAAACAGGTGTTATAGAAAAGAAAGGTTCTTGGTTTGCTTATGACGGTTCTAACCTTGCCCAAGGAAAACAGAGCTTAGTAGTTGTATTAAAAGATAACCCAGAGTTAACTGAACAGATTAGAGAATTAGTCCTTAAAATGATAGAATAACATGGAAGAAATAACAGTTAAACAAGCGGTTGAGAGATTAACTAAGGAGCTCGAAAAAGATAAGTCTGAGGGAAGTTATTACTATGGTTGGCAATCAAGTATAGCTATGTCTATTTATGACGAATTTATTAGAAAATCTGATGAACATCCTTATATAGATATAGGTAATATGGACATAGCTGAGATATGTAATGAAGGGGCTAAAAACTTTTTAAATATTCTTCTCTATGATGATGCAAAATAATAAAGTTAAATATAGATTAATATGAGAAGTATAGAAGAAATATTTAAAAACAATTTAGACTTTCTGTTATCAGACGATGTTGTCAATGGTAAAACAGATTATTCCTATATTATAGGGCTTAAGAAAATTAAAGTTACAATAGAAGTAATAGAAGAATAGGCTAAAGTTCTTTGATTTAAGATAAATAGTAGTACCCTGTGTGGGTAGTAAATGAGTGTACACCGCAAGCTATTGTTTATTTAAGATGTATTATTAAGCGACCAATCCTACCGTCAATTTTGGTGTGAGTTGATAGACGGTAATAATATCCTATAACTGAAAGTAGGCAAAGAACTTTTTTAATATTAAATCATAAATACAATGGGAGCAGAAAGAAAAAAATTAGCAACAGTAAGTTATGTTACAGATACCGATGTATCTTATTATGAAATTGGAGAAACCGAAGGTTCTTTTCAAGAGGAAGAACTCAAAGACTATATTAAAAGTTTTGGGCACGAAAAACTTTGTAGTCAATTAGCATTTATGCAATTTCAAATATGGAAAACTTTGAGAAAAATTAATGGTGAAAATAATAATGAACAAGCAAAGTCTTGTGTAAAAGAGTAGATAATAACTAAACAAAAATTATGAAAACAGTAACAGCAAAATTTAGATGTAATTCCATTGAAGAAAATGAGTGGGATAAAAGAGCAAAACTAACTGCCGTAATAGGGAGTGACGGGGAAAATAAAGATTTTAATACTGCTACACCCTCTGGAGCTTTAGAAATAGGAATTCACGGGGAAGTACCTGCTGCCAACTTCTTTAAGGTAGGAAAAGAATACTACTTAGACTTCACAGAAGCAATTTAAAAATAAAAATTATGAATATAGATTTAAAAGAGCATTTCTACATAGTAGAAGAAGGTACAACTTATGAGCTTCCAGTTTATGAAGTAGTAGAGGGTAAAGGTATTGTTGAGTTAGAGAAGGAATCACAGGTTTTACACTTTGTTAGGGGTTCTAAGATTAATGATGTAGATGTTGAAAAAAGGGTGGGCACTTTGCATGAGCATTTGATGAGTGTTATGATCTATGATTTGAAGCTTAAAAACAAATTAGTTCCAAGCAGAGAAACCGCTATTGTTATAACCAAGTTAGAAGAAGCCTTACACTGGCTTAGACACAGGCAAATAGACCGCTTAAAAAGAGAAGTAGAAGGAACATACAACAAGTAACCCCAAACATCCCCCCAATAATGAGTTGGACTTATAATGGTGAACTAATACAAAGCATAGAAGACGTACCTGAAGGAGCAATAGGCTTTATTTATAATATAGTGACTTATAATGTTGGAGGAAAAGGTGAGGCGAAGGAATACATTGGCTCTAAAGTCTTATTCCACGATAATAAAAGGTTAATAAAAAGTAAAGAGTACGAAAAGCATCCTGATAAAAGAACTCTTAGAAGGTATAAGTCTAAGAGAGGTAAAAATAAAGGGGAGTGGATGTACTATGAAGACCGTAAAAAAGAGTCCGACTGGATGACTTATACAGGGAGTAATGATAAATTAAATTCTGACATTGCTGAAGGTGTAGGTATTACTAAGTACATCCTTAAATTTGTTTTTAAAGAGTCGCACCTTTTGTATGAAGAGACAAAGGCAATTTTTTGTACAGGTGCACTAGAGGAAGAAAGATTTTATAATGACCATGCTTTAAGTAGATTTTTTAAGAAAAATATTATACAAAAAACAGTCGATAACCTTGTGTAAGTGTTAATAAAATTGTAACTTTATCAAAACAAAAAGTTAAATATATGAGTATTAAAAAACTTTCTTCAACTAAGAATTCAGAAATATTTAAAACCCCATTATATCAGCATCAAAAGGTAGTTGTTAACTTTTTAAGGGATAATGAAATCTCAATAATAACGGGATTTCCTGGCACAGCTAAGGACTTCTGCTGCCTATATAGAGGGCTGGAGGGAGTTATAAAGAAAGAGTTTGAACAACTTGTCCTTATAAAGCCAATCATTGAAATAGGACGTTCTATGGGATACCTGAAAGGCGAGGAAGTAGAGAAGTATGCCCCCTATATTAAAAGTTTTACAGACAACATTACAAAGATGATTGGTTCTACGGAAACAAAAAGGTTAGGTAAAAAGATAAAGTATGAACCTATAAATTTTGTTAGGGGATCAACTTGGGATTATTCCTGTATTATTTTAAGTGAGGCACAAAACTGCACACTCCATGAATTAATATCAGTTATAACAAGGGTAGCAAAAAGCAGTAAGATATTTTTAAACGGTGATTTAACTCAAAGTGATATAGGAAAAAGGTCGGGATTAAAAGACTTGATGAAAATATTACAAGATGTAGACGGTGTAGGCATGTTAGAATTAGGAGATGAACATCAAGTAAGGAATCCTATGATTATTGAAATAACTAAAAAATACAGAACTTTTTTAAAGAATAAAAATGAATAAAGATACCTACAAGGCTTTAAGGAGTCAAAAAACAAGTAACTATGACTTTTTGCACAAGTACTTTTTAGAGTCGGGTGGGAAGAGAGTTAATTCAATACAGTTTGTCATGAAATTCCAGCAATGGTGTATGATGAATACCTGGGATATGAACTCGGTAATAAAACAAATTAAAGAACGGTTAGATAAAAAATATCAATATGGAGTATAAGCATTTTTCCTTTGTACCAAAAAACAAAGATTTAAAATACATTGCAAGCTGGTTAGAAGCCAGCGGTTATAAAAATTCTGATGGAGATGTGCCTAAAGGAAATAATGCTATATATGTGAATATTGGAGAAAATGCTTGGGGATTTGTTAAACCATACAGTTTTTTCTTTACAAGAAAAGAAACTAATCGTGAAGATGAATATAGAGCTAAAACAAAGGCGCAAGTAGAAACTACCTTAACACTATTAGATAAAATAATGAGAGAAAAAGATATTTCTGATACTCAAAAAAATATACAAAAGCAATTAGATGATATGTCTAGTTATGAAACCTCAACTACATTTAATTATGGAGGTATAAAATTTCCTGGGTTTGTAGGGAAGAAAGCTGCATCCAAAGTATATACCCCTCTACCTGATTATGTAAAACTTTCTGAGGGAGAAATAGAGAAAATGTCAGATAAGTGGATAAAAACACTTACAGGAGAAGATATGAATAGGGATTTAGAAGATCGCGGAGTATACATTACAAGACCTTCAAAGCAAAAAGCACCTAAAGAGAAAACTCAGCAAAATGGTATTAAAGAGGAAGATGGTAAATTGAACTACGAGTTAGACTGGGAATTTATTTCAGGTATTGCTGAAAGAATGGCACAGAATAAGAAAAAATACCCTGTAGGAAACTGGAAAAAGCCCATGGATGTAGAAAAACTGAAACAATCTCTTCTAAGGCATACGATAGAAATTATGAAAGGTGAGTATAGTGATGATAACAGAGATTTTGGACACTTGGAAGCTTTAGCTTTGAACAGTATGATGATAGTATGGCAGTTGAAAAATAAATAGTAGAATTATAGTTGTATATTAAAATAAAAATCGTATATTTGTATGGTAAGATTAACAGTTGTATCAGAAGTGCTAACAGAGGAAGCCGAAAAGAGATTAGTAGAGTACGAGTCTTTTGATGACAAAGAGGACTTCTTGGAAGGCTTAGGTTTACCCAATCCTGAGAAAGGTAAGACTGATACGCTAGATTTTAAAGATGAGGATTATAAAAAAGTAGAGGGCTTTGCAAGTGTAAGAGAAGATAGTATAGATCTTATTATCGAGCATGATAAACCTAAAGATGGCTGCACAGTGTTCTTGGACTCAGGCAAAAACTTTATTGTAAAACAGTCTTTAAATGAAATAGAAGAAATTATATTAAAGAATAAATGGTATTACCCATTATTAGAATTGTGGGTAAAAATAAAAAGTAAATTAACAACAAAAGTAAAACAAAAGTAAAATGACGTACAGAAATTTCAGTATTAGTAAAGGAAAAGGGAAGCTCTATCTTAAAGAAAAAGTACCAACATTAAATTATGAAGAAGTAACCTATGGAGAGGGTAAGAAAACCTACCACCAGTACCACGATAAAGTGGAAGGTATTCCAAAAGAGTTTGGTGTAAGAGAAATTACCTATGACGGAAGAACTCTTAAGTTTCTTGAACTATCTTTAGAAGACGGGGACACAGTGAACAAAGTTTCTATGAATGTTAGAAACAAAGGTGGGTATACAGATGAGTCTAAAGCTCTTCTTAGTGCTATGAGAGGATTAGATACAGGAGAAAGGATTTCTTTAGCCGCAGTAAGATCAGAGTCCGTAGGAAAGAACGGTAAGACGTATGAGAACCTTAATATTTATATCAACTATTTAGACAGGGAAAAGACAGATGATAACAAATCACCTACTACAGGGTATATACATTTTAATGATGTGCCTAAACCCACTCAAAAAGAAGTGGCAGGAGAAATTGTTTGGGACTTTACACCACAGACAGAGTTCTATTACAGTGTTCAAAAAGAGGTAGAGCACAAGTTTGACAGTCCTGCTGAGACTCCTAAGCAAGCTCCAGTTGCACAACCATACGCAGCTAAAACTCCACCTACAAAGGAATCCGCTGTAGCCGAGAAAGCTGCTCAACCTAAGGAAGAGGGTGATACTCTCCCATTTTAGTAACTTATTGGTTGTTAACGATTAATGAAATGGAAGAAGAAAATTTAGAATTTGAAAAAGAGAAATATTTGTTGTCTATGGGTAATTACATAAGAGAGACAATAATAGAGTTAAATGAATTGATAATTAGTTGTGATTTACCTTATGAGTTAGATTGTAAATTTGATATTAAACACAAGAATTGGAAATATGTGGAAAAAGTTCATTTACGTTAGTAAAAATGGAAATAGAAGAATGTAATGAAAAGTTTGAAAGAGATTTTGGTTTTATACACAAACTTAAAGTAGATTCGAGTGAAAATTTCAATAAGGTTATGGAGTACTATTGTAATGGATTAATTTCCTAAACTTAACTTCAACAAAATTAATAAAATGACTAATATAGAAATTTTTGAAAATAAGTACACGAAAGAAGAAATTGAGAGCTATCCTACTTTAAGGACATTGAGAGAACTTATTGAAATTACTCAGAAGATAGATTTTTCTCCAATTTATCCCGATTTGACTCAATGTAGTCGAGGATAAAAATGACTATCCCGATGCAGTTATTGAAGTCGAAACGGGACTGCAACAAGGGTTTCGCCAAAGGGTATGAGGCTAAGCGGAGAAAGAAATTCTCCATAAGTACCTAAACAATTCTTACAGCTCGGAAAGACGGGCAACTGGGGAAATGGCAGAGCGATAATGCTACACAGAGCGACCCAACTAGAGAGAACTGTGTAATCCGTAGGTTTGAATCCTACTTTCTCCACAAATCGACAGCAACTTGGGAAGGTTAGTAATTTACTTTCTCTTGAAAAATCCAATATCTAGGAGTACACTTTCAGATTGCGGTTAGTATTGGTAGAAACAAGTTGGGCTGGATTTGATCGAAAGAAATATATCTGCTTTTTGGCAAGCACAAAGGGTTTTACTCTTTAAATTACTGTGTGAGTTGGAAAATGGTAGATATATTACCTATGAATTTCAACATTAAAGGTTTTAAAAGGTTGACAGCTTGGAAAGACAAGCAAATGGGGGTGTGTCTATAAGGTAGACCAATTTGAGACATTCTTTGTACGTGGTGTTATCTACATACAAAGTGCAGATTGTGTGGGGTTCAATTCCCCATCCCCCACTGCTGCCTTCCATAGCAGGTTTGTTTTTTAGATTTGAAACCAGGTACTGGACTACCTGGTTTTTTTATACCTAAGAGTTATGAAAAATAAGACATACAAATGTGAGATAGAAGATTGTCAGTGGACAGGCTCTATAAGATCAAAGATTAAGAATAGGGATAGTGAACACTTTGGAAAGAGTTGCTGCCCTATACACGCAAAACAAATTAATAATTACACAGAGAATAAAACAGTTCTAAAACGCTCTCCAATAAAATCTTCTAACAAACCTATAAAGAAGTTTACAAAGAAAGGTATGGAGAAGCGTAAAGCTAATAGAGAGGGTTATGGAGACTTTTTCATAAAACACATACAAATAGTTATCAATGAAAAGAAAGTCTGTGAGAACTGTGGAAACAAACTTACAGGACACGTATCAGAAATTGCGCATTCACTTTCGAAAGGGCGGCATCCTTCTGTAGCCTTAGAGAATTTGAATATATTATACCTCTGTTCTCCGTTTACAAGTTATAATAGTAACGACTGCCATTCTAAGTATGACAGAGACTTGGTAACAAGAGCCTCAATGCCAGTATTTGAAATAGCAAAAGAGAGGTACAAATTGTTTAAAGACAAAGTTAAAGAAAACAGTAAAGAGAGAATAATACTTGAAATTAATTT
>Ga0256369_100014_pt1:35000-39741 | contig 39741 bp, 11 predicted proteins | sample CBIWviralmetaG_FD_190082 | JGI IMG/M metagenome (GOLD analysis project Ga0256369, IMG submission 190082) | Cryopeg brine viral communities from Beaufort Sea near Barrow, Alaska, United States - CBIW | ecosystem: Environmental > Aquatic > Marine > Coastal | place: USA: Alaska... | reverse complement strand
AGGATTTTATCGAAAACTTACAGCAGCTTGCCAAACAAAGGCTAAGAGAAAAAAGAGAACAGGTATGACAGGCATCACATCTACGATTGGATTGAAAACGGCATAAGCTTCAGGCAATTTGGCAAAGAAAAAACTATTCGAATAAAGGACAGAATTAAGACAGATACAGATTAAGCTAAAGATATTAAACATAACAAACATTTCGTTCTTGTAGATTAGATAATTTTATTTTGATTGAGTTATTTTTATAAGGGAAAAATGAAAAAGGCAAGTCAAAAAATCCTTCTTTTTTTTTGAACTCTCCCAAATCAAAAATCCTTCCTTCCATTCTCAAATGAGAATACAAGGAATTCTACTTTCATACATTATCTTAATTGAATTCTATGTAATGATCAATTAACTTTTTTGATTCTATATCTAATCTACATGTGTTGAATCCTAGCAACAAACAAAATACCCCATATGTTTTTATTATGTATTATGTATTTTTTTGGGGGGGGGGATTGACGAATAACTAATTCTAATAATAGTCTTGACTAGTGCCAAACAGGAAAAATGGGGCGTGGCCAAGCGGTAAGGCAGCGGGTTTTGGTCCCGTTATTCGGAGGTTCGAATCCTTCCGTCCCAGATCGTTTCCATCAGAAACAAAAGATGGGATCACATTGTATCCCACATAAAACGGAAAAATCTTAAAGAGAACAACCTTTTCTTTTGTTCTGAATTCTTAGAATGTCTTTTGTTCTGAATTCTTAGAATGAATTCTTAGAATGGATTCTTAGAATCCATTTGATTTATCACAAGCATAATAAAGTGTCAAATACAGGTGGAAGTTTTTTTGAATAAAAAAAAGAGAAATTTGGGGTCTATCATTCACATTCATAATATGCTCGTACTATTGTTATATTCATTATGTCCCATATTCATGAAATATGAATTCTAAATATGAATTATAATTCTCACATGATGCATTCCGAATTGAAGCGTGAAACAAAAGCATCTCTATTCCCTTCCACACAAAGCCTAAAGTCAAAAATAGGGTATCCCAATTTCACATTCTATGTGAAGACTAAAGAGTAGGGAGTTTGTCGTACTAATTTCATCACTGGTTTTAAAACTTCTAAAGCTGTGCTGTGGCGTGGGAAAAAATAGGATAAAAATTGTCTGAATTCCATTTCTTTCTATCTTATATCTTAGATGCCTCAAATGAAAATAATTGTAAATCAATGTAACGTAGCGATTGGGGGGAAATTTTGATATTCCATATATTTTAACTTGATTTTATGGAATTGATGGAAAAATTGTTGAACCTGAAGTAAAACAAAATCTATATAAACTAAAATAAACAAGGCCTACGCTATGCCTATATGTATGATATATATTGTGTATTGTTATTATATTGTTGTATTTCAATAACAATGTTGTTGTATTTCAATAACAATGTTGTTGTATTTCAATAACAATGGCCTTTCACTTAAGTGAAAAGAATTTGTGGAAGGGGATCTTTGATTTTAAAAATATCCATGATTACCCCCAGTAACAATATTCAGATTCTTTCTTTCAGATGAAAGAAAGAATAAGGATCTTAATGTTGCCGTACATGAGACCTTTTCTATTTCATACTCATGAAAATAGATAAACTAGATTATCAATTTACTTCTTTGGTTAAAAGAAAACCAATTGATAATTCAATTGAACATGGTAAAATTTATGTCTCCTTAGGGAATGAAATATCTGCTAAAAATTTTTAGCTACTCATTGTGATTGCGTCGACTTGGTGATTGAATTAGAGATCCAGTTTAGTCATGACTAGAAAACATAGTTCCAGTCATGATGTTGAAGTCGGAGATTTTTAAAACATTTTTTTATGAACTCTTGGTTGGTACTCGAAGAAATATGATAAATCAATAGTATCTAGAAACTTACGACCTTTTTGTTTTTTGGTCATTGGAACAGTTTATTTGACTAATAATTTATTTTTTTCCGGGATTGGAAATATATTAAATTAAAGGATTTGAGGTTTATAGTTTTTTTGTTCTAGAAAAATAGATTCTGCATTTCATGATTGATCGTCCCGAACAATCTGTTGGAGATGTAAAGTAAATAAGTCTTAAGCAAACATCTTTCTTAGAAATACGTTTCATTCATATGATAGAATATCGAGTTAAAGAAATTGGATCCTTGCTGAGCTTTCTCCGGATAAATACAATACTTATCTATCCATAGAATACTTATCTATCCATAGGTATAAAGTATAGACTATTATATAGTTCCCGTTGTTCCCATCGAGCCAATGACTATTCATGATTACATATTAAATCAATTCCATTGCGGTTTGAAATTAAATTGAATTCTAAATTAGAGGAATGTTATGGTAAAACTTCGTTTGAAACGATGTGGTAGAAAGCAACGTGCGACTTGAAGGACATGATCCGCTGTGGATTTTTACATCCACCATTTTCTATACAAATGAAGATGCTCTTGGCTCGACATAGTTTGTTCTGTTCCATTAGGAATCTAATTTTTCTTAGGTTGATAGTACATGATGGAGCTCGAGCGGAAAGGATTGATTCATTTATCAAGGGGAAGAATCTAGGGTTAGTGCCAATCAATCAATAAGTTAGACCAGCTTTGTAAGTATATCCTTAAAATATAAAATAATCGGAATTGATAAAACTATTTCGATCAAAAAAAAGTGTATCACAGAGGAATCAATTCTTCGTATTCTATTTCTATGGGTATTCTATTTCTATAGAAAGAAATAAAAAAAACAAAAGGTATGTTGCTGCCCTTTTGAAAGGAGTAAGGATCACCGAAGTAATGTCTAAACCCAATGATTTTACAAAGCAAAGATAAAGGATTCCGAAACAAGGAAACACTATTTTCAATTGTCTCAAAAATTGGATCAGAATTAGGAATAAAAATAGATTCGAGATGAGACAAACAAAAGAGGTTAGAGACGGCTCAAGAAATGTCTAAGGATTTCCCTTCGAATTCTGTCAGAATTACCCAACTTGAGTTATGAGTACGAATGAAATTTATTTTTTTTTTTTTTTTTAGGAAGAAAAAAATATACCGAAATAAAAATAATTTTTTCTCGAGCTCGAGCCGTATGAGGAGAAAAACCTCCTATACGTTTCTGGGGGGGGATTGTTTATGTACATCTATCCCAATGAGCCATCTATCGAATCGTTGCAATTGATGTTCGATCCCGAAGAGAAGGAAGAGATTTTCGAAAAGTGGGTTTTTATGATCCGATAAAGAATCAAACTTATTTAAACGTTCCCGCTATTCTATATTTCCTTGAAAAGGGCGCTCAACCTACAGGAACTGTTTATGATATTTTAAGTAAGGCAGAATTTTTTAAAGAAAAAACCTCGAGTTAATTAAAAGAAAAAACAACAAAATTAATAAAAAAGGGGGGAGATGATTAATATAAAATCTATCTTTGTATAATTTTTTACTTACAATTTTTTACCTAAAATTTTCCCTTTTCTTGCTCTATTCATACTTAAATTTACTTTTTTCTTGTTATAGGAATCCACCAACAAACAAGGGATTAATCTTGCTTATTGTACCTCTATTGATTGAGTAAACCCGAGATTTTTTCTTTATCTTTTCCTTATTTTTTTCCATCAAAATTTCTTATTTATGTTGTGCCAACCCAATACAAATCCTTATTTTATTTACTTTATTTGTTATTTGTTTTCTCAACATTGCATTCATATTGACAATGGTGTATCGAACAAATATAATTGATCATAGATAAATTAATTGATCATAGATAAATAAATCTCTTTATCCAGACCCCATATTGGGTTTTAACTTCACTTTTACTCAAATAATGGGTTTTGCATTGTTGGGTTTACTGTCATATAAGACGTATTTTGGAATTTAACTTAACAAAAATAAAAAATTGATAAAAAACTGGTAGGTCTGTCACAATTTTAGCATCTCTTTTAGGAATCTGGTGTTTTTAAATATGATCTGTACATTTTCTATTTATTTTGTATAATCGATCATAAAACATAAAATATTTTTTTATTTATTATTAGTTCAATGTTTTGATGGGGTCGTGCAGTGCAATTTAATGGATTTTTCATTTTTATCGTATCTACATATCCTATTTATTTTATTTTATTCGGGTTGCTAACTCAACGGTAGAGTACTCGGCTTTTAAGTGCGACTATGATCTTTTACACATTTTGATGAAGCAACAAATTCGTCCAGACTATTGGTAGAGTCTATAAGACCACGACTGATCCTCAAGGGTAATGAATGGAAAAAGTAGCATGTCGTAATAAAAAAAATTTCTTATTTTATTAAATATTTTATTAAAAAATTACAAATTCAAATGAAAGTGGAACTTTTAGTTTATCCTTACTGGATCGCTACAAAAATAAAAAATTTTTGGAAGGGAAGGGGACAAAACAAATTCACATTTACAGTTGGGTCTAGTGAATAAATGGATAGAGCCTATGGTTCCAATTTTGGTAAAACAAAAAGCAACGAGCTTATGTTCTTAATTTGAATTGAACGATTACCCGATCTAATTAGACGTTAAAAATAGATTAGTGCCTTATACGGGAAAGGGTGAGTTCTCCTGTGGGTGGACCATTGATTCTTTTTCCTTTTTTTTTAATAAATCCTAACTATTCTTTATTATGGATTAGAAACGGATGTGTAGAAGAAACAGTATACTGATAAAGAGAATAAATTCCAAAGTCAAAAGAGCGATCGGGTT
>Ga0256369_100014_pt1:22500-27500 | contig 39741 bp, 11 predicted proteins | sample CBIWviralmetaG_FD_190082 | JGI IMG/M metagenome (GOLD analysis project Ga0256369, IMG submission 190082) | Cryopeg brine viral communities from Beaufort Sea near Barrow, Alaska, United States - CBIW | ecosystem: Environmental > Aquatic > Marine > Coastal | place: USA: Alaska... | reverse complement strand
AAAAAGACCAATTGAAGGGGAGGGTTTCTTCAAACAACAAGGAGCTGAGGCAACTATTCAATCAAATGATATTGAGCATGTTTCCCATCTCTTCTCGAGAAACAAGTGGGGTATTTCTTTGCAAAATTGTGTTCAATTTCATATGTGGCAATTCCGCCAAGATCTCTTCGTTAGTTGGGGGAAGAATCAGCACGAATCGGATTTTTTGAGGAACGTATCGAGAGAGAATTTGATTTGGTTAGACAATGTGTGGTTGGTAAACAAGGATCGGTTTTTTAGCAAGGTACGGAATGTATTGTCAAATATTCAATATGATTCCACAAGATCTATTTTCGTTCAAGTAAGGGATTCTAGCCAATTGAAAGGATCTTCTGATCAATCCATAGATCATTTCGATTCCATTAGAAATGAGGATTCAGAATATCCCACATTGATCGATCAAACAGACATTCAGCAACTAAAAGAAAGATCGATTCTTTGGGATCCTTCCTTTCTTCAAACGGAACGAACAGAGATAGAATCAGATCGATTCCCGAAATGCCTTTTTGGATCTTCCTCAATGTCCCGGCTATTCACGGAACGTGAGAAGCAGATGAATAATCATCTGCTTCCGGAAGAAATCGAAGAATTTCTTGGGAATCCTACAAGATCAATTCGTTCTTTTTTCTCTGACAGATGGTCAGAACTTCATCTGGGTTCGAATCCTATTGAGAGGTCCACTAGAGATCAGAAATTTTTGAAGAAAAAACAAGATGTTTCTTTTGTCCCTTCCAGGCGATTGGAAAATAAAGAAATGGTTGATATATTCAAGATAATTATGTATTTACAAAATACCGTCTCAATTCATCCTATTTCATCAGATCCGGGATGTGATATGGTTCCGAAGGATGAACCGGATATGGACAGTTCCAATAAGATTTCATTCTTGAACAAAAATCCATTTTTTGATTTATTTCATCTATTCCATGACCGGAACAAAAGGGGATACACGTTACACCACGATTTTGAATCAGAAGAGAGATTTCAAGAAATGGCAGATCTATTCACTCTATCAATAACCGAGCCGGATCTGGTGTATCATAGGGGATTTGCCTTTTCTATTGATTCCTACGGGTTGGATCAAAAAAAATTCTTGAATGAGGTATTCAACTCCAGAGATGAATCGAAAAAGAAATCTTTATTGGTTCTACCTCCTCTTTTTTATGAAGAGAATGAATCTTTTTATCGAAGGATCAGAAAAAAATCGGTCCGGATCTACTGCGGGAATGATTTGGAAGATCCAAAACTAAAAACAGCGGTATTTGCTAGCAACAACATAATGGAGGCAGTCAATCAATATAGATTGATCCGAAATCTGATTCAAATCCAATATAGCACCTATGGGTACATAAGAAATGTATCTAATCGATTCTTTTTAATGAATAGATCCGATCGCAACTTCGAATATGGAATTCAAAGGGATCAAATAGGAAATGATACTCTGAATCATATAACTATAATGAAATATACGATCAACCAACATTTATCGAATTTGAAAAAGAGTCAGAAGAAATGGTTTGATCCTCTTTTTTCTCGAACCGAGAGATCCATGAATCGGGATCCTGATGTATATAGATACAAATGGTCCAATGAGAGCAAGAATTTCCAGGAACATTTGGAACATTTCGTTTCTGAACAGAAGAACCGTTTTCAAGTAGTGTTCGATCGGTTACGTATTAATCAATATTCGATTGATTGGTCCGAGGCTATCGACAAACAAAATTTGTCTAAGTCACTTCGTTTCTTTTTGTCCAAGTCACTTCCCTTTTTGTCCAAGTCACTTCCCTTTTTGTCCAAGTCACTTCCCCTTTTCTTTGTGAGTATCGGGAATATCCCCATTCATAGGTCCGAGATCCACATCCGTGAATTGAAAGGTCCGAATGATCAACTCCGCAATCAGTTGTTAGAATCAATAGGTGTTCAAATCGTTCATTTGAATAAATTGAAACCCTTCTTATTGGATGATCATGATACTTCCCAAAGACCGGAATTCTTTATCAATGGAGGAACAACATTACCATTTTTGTTCAAAAAGATACCAGAGTGGATGATTGACTCATTCTATACTAGAAATAATCGCAGGAAATCCTTTGATAACACGGATTCCTATTTCTCAATGATATTCCATGATCGAGACAATTGGCTGAATCCCGTGAAACCATTTCATAGAAGTTCATTGATATCTTCTTTTTATAAAGCAAATCGACTTCGATTCTTGAATGATCCAAATCACTTCTGGTTCTATTGTAACAAAAGATTCCCTTTTTATGTGGAAAAGACCCGTATCAATAATTATGATCTTACATATGGACAATTCCTCACTACCTTGTTCATTCGCAACAAAATATTTTCTTCGTGCGTCGGTAAAAAAAAACATATTTTTTTGGAGAGAGAGACTATTTCACCAATCGAGTCACAGGTATCTAACATATTCATACCTAAAGATTTTCCACAAAGTGGTGACAAAACGTATAACTTGTACAAATCTTTCCGTTTTCCAATTCGATCCGAGCCATTCGTTCGTAGAGCTATTTACTCGATCGCAGACATTTCTGCAACACCTCTAACAGAGAAACAAAGAGTCAATTTTGGAAGAACTTATTGTCAGCCTCTTTCAGATATGAATCTATCTGATTCAGAAGGGAAGAACTTGCATCGGTATCTCAGTTTCAATTCAAACATGGGTTTGATTCACACTCCATGTTCTGAGAAATATTTACCATCCGGAAAGAGGAAAAAAAAACGGAGTCTTTCTCTAAAGAAATGCGTTGAGAAACGGCAGATGTATAGAACCTTTCAACGAGATAGTGCTTTTTCAAATCTCTCAAAATGGAATCTGTTCCAAACAAAATGGAATCCGTTCCAAACATATATGCCATGGTTCCTTACTTTGACAGAGTGCAAATATCTAAATTTCACCCTTTTAGATACTTTTTCAGACCCATTGTCGATACTAAGTAGCAGTCACAAATTTGTATCCATTTTTCATGATATTATGCATGGATCAGATATATCATGGCCAATTCCTCAGAAGATTCTTCCACAATGGACTCTGATAAGTGAGATTTTGAGTCTGATAAGTGAGATTTCGAGGGAGTGTTTACAGAATCTTCTTCTGTCCGAAGAAATGATTCATCGAAATAATGAGTCACCCGTTCCATTGATATGGACACATCTGAGATCAACAAATGCTCGGGAGTTGGAGTTCCTCTATTCAATCTTTTCCCTTCTTCTTGTTGCTGGATATCTCGTTCGTATACATCTTCTCTTTGTTTCCCAAGCCTCTAGTGAGTTACAGACAGAGTTAGAAAAGATCAAATCTTTGATGATTCCATCATACATGATTGAGTTGCGAAAACTTTTGGATGGGTATCCTACATCTGAACTGAATTCTTTCTGGTTAAAGAATCTCTTTCTAGTTGTTCTGAAACAATTAGGAGATTCTCTGGAAGAAATACGGGGTTTTGCTTTTGGTGGCAACATGCTATTGGTCGCTTGTGGGGTCAAATCAATACGTTCTAGGAAGAAATATTTGAATATCAATCTCATCGATCTCATAAGTATCATATCAAATCCCATCAATCTCATAAGTATCATACCAAATCCCATCAATCGAATCACTTTTTCGAGAAATACGAGACATCTAAGTCGTACAAGTAAAGAGATCCATTCATTGATAAGAAAAAGAAAAAAGGTGAACGGTGATTGGATTGATGAGAAAATAGAATCCTGGGTCGCGAACAGTGATTCGATTGATGATGAAGAAAGAGAATTCTTGGTTCAGTTCTCCACCTTAACGACAGAAAAAAGGATTGATCAAATTCTATTGAGTCTGACTCATAGTGATCATTTATCAAAGAATGACTCTGGTTATCAAATGATTGAACAACCGGGATCAATTTACTTACGATACTTAGTTGACAAGTATATAATGAATTATGAGTTCAATGGATCCTGTTTAGCAGAAAGACGGATATTCCTTGCTCATTATCAGACAATTACTTATTCACAAACCTCGTGTGGGGCTAATAGTTTTCATTTCCCATCTCATGGAAAACCCTTTTCGCTCCGCTTAGCCCTATCCCCTTCTAGGAGTATTTTAGTGATAGGTTCTATAGGAACTGGACGATCCTATTTGGTCAAATACCTAGCGACAAACCCCTATGTTCCTTTCATTACGGTATTTCCGAACAAGTTCCCGGATGACAAGCCTAAAGATTATTTTATTGATGATATCGATTTTGATGATAGTGATAGTGACGATATCGATATTGATGATAGTGACGATATCGATATTGATGATAGTGACGATATTGATGATGACCTTGATACGGAGCTGCTAACTATGTATATGACGCCGAAAATAGACCGATTTGATATCACCTTTCAATTCGAATTAGCAAAAGCAATGTCTCCTTGCATAATATGGATTCCAAACATTCATGATCTGTATATGAATGAGTCGAATTACTTATCCCTCGGTCTATTAGAGAACTATCTCTCCAGAGATTGTGAAAGATGTTCCACTAGAAATATTCTTGTTATTGCTTCGACTCATATTCCCCAAAAAGTGGATCCCGCTCTAATAGCTCCGAATAAATTAAATACATGCATTAAGATACGAAGGCTTCTTATTCCGCAACAACGAAAGCACTTTTTCATTCTTTCATATACTAGGGGATTTCACTTGGAAAAGAAAATGTTCCATACTAACGGATTGGGGTCCATAACCATGGGTTCCAATGTACGAGATCTTGTAGCACTTATCAATGAGGCCCTATCAATTAGTATTACACAGAAGAAATCAATTATAGAAACTAATACAATTAGATTAGCTCTTCATAGACAAACTTGGGATTTGCGATCCCAGGTAAGATCGGTTCAGGATCATGGGATCCTTTTCTATCAGATAGGAAGGGCTGTTGCACAAAATGTACTTCTAAGTAATTGCCCCATAGATC
>Ga0256369_100014_pt1:0-2500 | contig 39741 bp, 11 predicted proteins | sample CBIWviralmetaG_FD_190082 | JGI IMG/M metagenome (GOLD analysis project Ga0256369, IMG submission 190082) | Cryopeg brine viral communities from Beaufort Sea near Barrow, Alaska, United States - CBIW | ecosystem: Environmental > Aquatic > Marine > Coastal | place: USA: Alaska | collected... | reverse complement strand
TTATTTTTAGGAATTCCGTGGGGGGAAACCCAGAATCCGAAACTTCCGACTTTGAGGAGGAAGAGGAAGAGACAAACACTGGGAAAAAAAAAGACGAGGAGAAAAAAAAAAAAGAGGAAGATGAACGGATAACAATATCAGAAATTTGGGATAGCATTATATTTGCTCAAGCAATAAGAGGTTTGATGCTGATAACCCAATCTTTTTTTAGAAAAAACATTGTATTGCCTTCATTGATAATAGCTAAAAATATTGGACGTATGTTATTATTCCAATTCCCCGAGTGGTATGAGGATTTGAAGGAATGGAATAGAGAAATACATGTTAAATGCACCTATAATGGTGTTCCATTATCAGAAACAGAATTTCCCCAAGATTGGTTAACAGATGGTATTCAGATAAAGATTTTATTTCCTTTTCGTTTAAAACCTTGGCGAAGATCTAAAATACGATCTCATCATGGAGATCCAATGAAAAAAAAAGGAAAAAAAGAAAATTTTTGTTTTTTAACAGTTTGGGGAATGGAAACGGAACTCCCTTTTGGTTCTCCCCGAAAGCAACCTTCTTTTTTTGAACCCATATATAAGGAACTCAAAAAAAAAATTAGAAAAGTAAAAAAGAACTCTCTAAAAGTTTCAAAAGAAAAAAAAAGATGGGTCATCAAAATAGTTCTAGTTCTAAAACGAGTTCTAAAACGAGTTCTAAAACGAATAGTTCTAGTTCTAAAACGAATAGTTCTAGTTCTAAAACGAACAGTTCTAGTTCTAAAACGAATAATGAAGAAACTTGAAAAAGTGAACCAAATTTCTTTATTTGAATTGAGGAAGGGAAAAGTACATGAACCAAATGAAAATGCAAAAGATTCAAAAAAAAATAATCAGATTATTCACGAATCGACCATTCAAATTCGATCTATGAATTGGACAAATTATTTACTCATAGAAAAAAAAATGAAAGATCTTGCTGATAAGACAATCACAATAAGGAATCAAATAGAAGGAATCACAAAAGACAAGAAGAAAATAGTTCTAGCCTATCATGATAAAAGACCGGAATTACAAAAACATATTTGGCAGATACTTCAAAGAAAAAATACCCGATTAATACGCAAATCACATTATTTTATGAAATCTTTCATTGAAAAAATATACATAGATATCTTGCAATGTATGGTTACCATTTCTAAGGTTAATGCACAACTTTTAAAAAAAACAATTATCAATGAATCCATTTACAACGATGAAAGAAATCAAGAAGGAATTGATGAAACAGATCAAGATACAATGAACTTTATTTCGACTATAAAAAAGTCCTTTTCTAATCCTAATATTAGAAATGATTTAAACACTTATCACGACTTATCTTCCTTGTCCCAAGCATATGTATTTTACAAATTGTCACAAACCCAATTATTTAACAACCATCACCTGAGATCTGTACTTCAATATCACGATCACGGGACCTATCCTTTTATTAAAGACAAGATAAAGTATTATTGTATGACACGAGGAATATTTGATTCCAAATCAAGGTTTGATTCCAAATCAAGGCATAAGAAAATTAATAAGTCTGGAATGAATAAATGGAAAAACTGGTTAAAGGGTCATTATCAATATAATTTTTCTCGGAGCAAATGGTCTCGATTAGTACCGAAAAAATGGCGAAATAGAGTCAATCAACGTTGTACTATTCAAAATAAAGAATCAATGAAATTGTATTCATATAAAAAAGAAAAAGACCGATTAATTCATTACATGAATGAAAATTTTTGTGCAGTGGATTTATCGATGAGTCAAAAAGAAAAATTTAAAAAACACTACAGATATGATCTTTTATCACATGAATATATAAATTATGGGGATAGTAAGGACTCATACACACTGAAACCCGAATCGTTTTATGTATTGCTAAATATGACTATTGATGATTACCTAAAAAAAGGATATTTTATTGATACCCATAAAAATCTGGATAGAAAATATTTGGATTATAGAATTCTTCATTTTTGCCTTAGAAACAATAGTGATATTGAGAACAATAGTGATATTGAGAACAATAGTGATATTGAGAACAATAGTGATATTGAGGACTGGACCGATATGTATATCGGTACCGAAATTTATAAAAATACTAATAAAAATACTAAGACTAAGACTCATCAAAAAAAAATTTTTGATTGGATGGGAATGAATCGAAATTATTCTACCATATCAAATCTAGAACCTTGGTTCTTCCCAGAATTTGTGTTACCTTTTGATGCATATAAGATTAAACCGTGGATCATACCAATCAAATTACTTCTTTCTAATATTTATTATGAAAATGATATTAGTCAAAATCAAAATGAAAAAAATATTAGTCAAAATCAAAATGAAAAAAATATTAGTCAAAATCAAAATAAAAAAAATATTAGTCAAAATCAAAATAAAAAAAATATTAGTCAAAATCAAAATAAAAAAAATATTAGTCAAAATCAAAATAAAAAAAATATTAGTCAAAA
>Ga0256369_100012_pt1 | contig 43766 bp, 57 predicted proteins | sample CBIWviralmetaG_FD_190082 | JGI IMG/M metagenome (GOLD analysis project Ga0256369, IMG submission 190082) | Cryopeg brine viral communities from Beaufort Sea near Barrow, Alaska, United States - CBIW | ecosystem: Environmental > Aquatic > Marine > Coastal | place: USA: Alaska | collected 2017-05-08 | reverse complement strand
GGGGAGGAGGGGGGGGAGGCAATACTAAGTACCCCTAGGACTGTCCCTAGCCCACCCCCGCCTACTTTATGGCTATAAGCATATGCTAAAAAGTTATTGTACTTTCAAGCTAAACTAGTGTAGTGAAAAATAATTCAAATAATTGTTTACTTTCAAGCTAATTCATGCTACTCGCGTGCTCACAATAAAAATAGAAGACCATAGCTAAATAGTATTGTACTTTCAAGCTAGAATAGTGTAAGCATTCAGCATAGTCAAAAGCTATTAGCATCATAGCTAAATATGATTGTACTTTCAAGCGAAAGTAGCGCAAGAAAAAATAATTCAAATAATTGTTTACTTCTTCATGAAAACATGATATTCACGCGCGCACACATTATTAAGAGAAGACCATATCAAAATAGAATAACCTTATTCCAAAAGATTATTTAACAAACCAGTAAAAGTGTGAGATAATGTTTTTACTGAATCGAAACACAGCAAAGCAAGGAAATTACTCATGAGACAGTACTACAACATTCTGCAGATATTCACTGCTCTTCATAATCAAGATGATGTTGATGAAAAGACTATGCTTGCAGTAGAGAAAGCTTTGCTAGAGGCTTTTAAGGACCTTGAGCTATGGGAGCAAAAGATGTTGCAGCTAACTCTCCGTTTTGAGGTTAGTGAAGTTATTCTTTGAATAAAGATGTACACCCTTAAGACTTTGTGGTAACATAGAGTCTTAAGTGAGTGCATCAAGCATTCAACTAAATGCCGTTGGAGGCAATCATGACTAATGTCAAAAAGCAATACGAAGAACTGCATGCATTTTTGGAAGCTAATAAAGCGAAGAAAGTGGCTACAATCATGCCTCAGCTTATAGAAATGATGCAGCGTAAGAATAATGCTAGCGGTCAAGCTAATACTTTCATCAAAGACGATGAGGGTGAAGTTATAGCTATCTATTGCTACTACCATAAGACTTGGGAGCTAGTCAGGGATGTTGCTTATGGCTCCAAGAAGGGCACTGCTACAGGTTATAACACTATGTGCAAAGAGGGTGTTAGTAATTGGACCAAGCAGCAGCGAGCTAAGAAACAAGATGAAGCTGGTATCCTTAATAAGGTTGCTAGTGGAGAGCTTGCAGTTGAGGACATCGCTAGCGAGCAAGAGAAGCTTGCAGAGATAGCTAGCAAAATCAAGCCACGTGAAGATGGTCAAGGCTATACCAGTGCAGATGAAGCTCTTGAAGTGCACAACAATGCAGTGAACGAAGAGCTATAGCAGAGGGCTTATAGAGCATCCTTAAGGAGGGTGCTCAATTAAGTCTTTTACTGTACAGGAGTACTATTATGCACTACTATATCACGACTTTGAGTGGCACAGCTAAGGCCATGAGTATTGCTGAGGCTAAAGCTAAGGTTAGCGGGAAGTATTGGCTAGCCAGAGTACTTATGCCGATAAACTATACTTATACGGCTAACCATAAGTACGTACAATGGTTTGAGGAGGGTGTAGTCTAATGAATAACTTCGATAGTAAGCAAGACGTTATAGAGTTTCTACGTGAATTAGATCATCAAGGCCTTATGTATCACTTCGATGAGAGGGCTAAAGAGTGTCTGTCCACTAATGTAGTAGACACAGATGTGATACAAGAGAATGTAGACAGTATGCTAAAGTACTGTGAGAGTGCTAATCTGTGTCCTTTTGAACTATACTACGAGTATGTATATTAAGGCTTAATCTAAGTATACAGCGAGCATCTTCATACTGCTCTTATGTACTATATATTATTATAATGATTTAATGATTATTTATATATAGACATTTATATATATATATATATGATTATATCATGTATATCGTATATGCGTGCAACCAGAACCAATCATAAAATCATTGAGATATTCTACATATATACATTACAGCAAACATGCTATCAATTCACTAGAGAGGCTATAAAATGTTTAAGCAATTCACTAGCTCGAGCAGCTATAAAATGTTTAAGCAATTCACTAAAGAGGCTATAAAATGTTTAAGCAACTGCTAAGAACTCTCTCCGTACATAAGTCTGCCATGCAGTTTATCCTGCTATTCTGTATACTTATACTTATGTCCTCAGACCTTGAACCAGCAATAAGCTGGGCACTGCTAAGTAAGCCTTAAGCCATGATCCACGTACTACTAAGTAAGCCATGAAATGCGAGGTACTATAGAGTAAGCAAGTATATTTTATGTTTATATAAGACTAATCATTAAATCATTGGAGTACTATACATGACACACCAACAGTTAAAGATATTCGTAACAACTCAAGCAATACTGACTGAAGTGGAGGCTATGAAAGCAGCAAACGTAGAAAGAGAAATGGAAGGCAAAGCGTTGGCTTATAACGCTGTAGAATTCTACTATTGCCATTCACAACTACTTAAGCTGCTAAAGGAGCTAGACAATGAGCGGTGATCCTATCTGGTATTTCTTTGTTGCACCTGTTGTCTTGCTAATATCGCAACTTATAATGCTCACCGTTATATTACACCTTAGTAACAAGTTGAAAGAGTGGTGGCGATTAATGCAGACCGATGAAAACTACGAAGACTGTTATATACTATCAACAGCAAGCGAGACAAGGGCTAGACGCAGACAGCATCGTGAAAACCAGACACTTAACACTAAAGAGAAATTGTTGAATCAAGGCACTGATTCCACAAGGTCTCAAGCCGAAGGCTTTTGACGAAGGGATATAACATGAGCTATTCATATTGCGTTGAGTGTAACCACAGTAATGGTCTAGACTATCCTACAGATGAAGAGGTGCTAACTAATGGGTGGCACTGTCCGTATTGTGCAGCTGTCAATCCAATTAATGAAGATGTATATCGTGCTACTTTATTAAACATGCTAGAGCGTATAGAAAGACTTGAGTCTTTTTTAGTTCTCTAATCAGGAGTATACTATGAACTTCCATGAAGACCAAGCTTATAATGACTATGCCAGATATGAGGAAGGTGAACATGGTACAAGGCTTGAGACTAAGTTTAAAGTGGATCGCTTGTATTATCATATGCTAGTTACATATAAAGACATCTTGCAAGAAACAGAGAAGTCCGTACTTTTAGATCTAATGAACGACGTAAAGTTATGGGTACCAAAGAAGATATGTCGTGAGTGGAACTATGATAGAAAGACAGTACAAGTACATTGTAGTACACTGCGCAAAATTATAGCTACTCATGAAGCTAAGGCAAATAATTAAAAATAATTTCAATTAGCCGTATACAAGGTTCTGTTATTTTGACATAATGAAGTTGTTGAATAAATTAATTTAATTACTTATGCACCACTGGTGCCCACTAAGAAGAGAGAATAGACATGGCTACAATTAAGAAAGCGTATCAAGGTATTGTTGAACTGTTGCAAGCTAACGAAGGTGCTAAGGTAAGCGACGTGCTGCAAGATGTTATCGATATGGCTAGTGCCAAGACTGGTGCAGGCGGCGGTAAAGCAACAGCGTTTCATCGTAATGAAGCTGGCGAAGTAGATGCAATCAAGTGCTACTACCACAAATTGTGGATGAACCCTGAAGTTGTTGAGTTCGGTAAGAAAGCTACCAGCCCAACAGGTCTTAACAACATGTGTAAAGACGGCGTCAGCAAATGGACTAAGCAACAACGCGAAGCTAAGTCTCAAGAAGCTGAACTGCTCGGCCTAGTTGCTTCAGGCGAGCTTGCAATTGAAGATATTGCCGGCGAGCAAGAACGGATTGCTGAAGACACTGCACGGATCGAACCACGTGAAGACGGTTATGGCTTTGAAACACTTGAAGAGTGCATTGCAGACAGCGAAGCACGTGATTCTGAGTAAGTAGCAGCTATAGCCACATAATAAAGGGAGGCTTCGGTCTCTCTTTATTTTCTTCAAAGGTTAGAATACTATGGACGAAGATACTCTGCTTCTTGCTCGTCAGCTTATAACAACCACCTCAATAAGTATAGACACTATATTAGCTAAGTTGGATATAACACAAGAGCAATATCGTAAGCAATATCCCGAAACGCCTGTGACTGTCTGTCTTGCACTTGATGTCATAGAAGCAAGATCAAAGCTATCACTAAACCAAATAGCTAAACGGTGGTCGCTATCTCAGTCTCAGCTTAACTATGCTTTATACAATGATAGTGCACTTACACCTAAAAATATTGATAATTCTTTAAAGGCTTGTGTCCTTAGATCATTGCGTGAAGATAGTAGCAGGACCCAGACAGACATAGCTGATGTCAATGGCGTGTCTCAATCATACGTACATGGCATTGCTAAAGAATATGGACTGCTCCGTAAACGTAAGAAACGAGTAGAGTTGACTGAAGAGCAGTGGCAATCAATATACCACTTAATTGACAATGGCACGTCAGTTGAATCCTTAGCTAAGCAGCATGGCGTTGCTCGTGATACACTCTATAAAAAACTACGTATGAGGGAGTATACTTAATGAGCGGTATCCAACCTTATATAGATTTAAATTGGCATACAGTGCCACTAAATGGCGAACTGAAACGCAACGAGGATGGCTCCAAGACTATACCCAAGTACCAGTCTAATTGGCGTGAGAGATACCAAGAAGAGCGTAACGTTAAGAACAGCAAGCTCGGCGGTACTATCACTGGTAAAGTGTCAGGTATAATTGCTATTGATTGCGACAATGCTACTACGTGGGCTATGTTCCGTACACTCGATCCGTATAACGACTTTGTGTTTATCAGTAAAGGCAAGGGTAAAGAAGCTGGTACATTAATATACCAGTACAATGAAGAGTTAGCTCAGAATTTCTCTATAAATGAAGACGGGTTAGCACTTGACTTTTATAGTAACAATGGTTTCGTGTATTTACCAACTACTTCAAATAAAACTAAGGTTCCACTTGCAGAACCACTACCAAACATTCCTGAACTACCTGATAGTGTTGTTAGCTTACTTACGCGGTTGTACAAAAGCACAAGACAAGTAGCAACTGATACTAGCACACAGAATACTAATTTGTTTACAGCTAATTTCCTCGCACCACTAGTTCAACAGTTTGTGCAAAGTCGAGGTGATTATATGCCCGGCTTGTTTAGAATTATAACACCGAAGCGATTCAGACAAACTAAACAGTATTTAGAAAGTGCACACTTGCATCCGAATAATGTACCAGAGGGAGAAGGCAGCACGTATCTTAGTTCAGTGAGTGCTATACTCGGTTCTGATGTCAGTATCAGTCAAGAGCTGTATGCTGAAGCAATGGTGTATATCAATGAGTTGTTTGATGACCCAATGCCACAGTCAAGACTTGACTCAACTGTAGTTGATCCTATGCTGAATAACAAATCAAGTATAGATGGTGTGCAGATATGGAAGTACGATGACCAGTGGGAACAGTATAGGTCCATATTCACAACCAAGGATCAGAGTACGCTAGAAATTGTGTACGACGACTTAGCTAAAGTTCATTACTCAGTTGACAGTAGTAGAGGTATATACTCTTCATTTGCACGTGACACTGACTTGTATAACCATTTGCAAGCTGTTACTGCTACACCGAAAACTAAGAAGGATATTATACATAGTGTGCCACTTGTTCGGACAGTTACATATCCTCACAAGCCTTTTGGTTTTAATGCTGGTAATGACAGTACTAAGCGTGATTTCAATACTTTTAAAGCGACTCCTGCTTTGCACATTTTCTACGAACCGGAAGACTATGCAGAGAAGTACAAGAAGCCAGAGATAACTTTAAAGTTCTTTGAGTCACTTATACCTGATCCGCTGATGCAAGATTATCTGCTTAGCTTTCTGAAGACAAAGCTGTCTACGTTTAAGTATTCACCAGTTGTGTTATATTTTCTTGGTGTGCCAGGAAGTGGCAAAGGTACTTTCGTAAGAATCATAGAAGAGATATTCGGGCTTGTACCATCACCATCAGCTAGCGAATTCCTTGACAAGTTTAACCGTTGGGTTATGGGCGCGTACTTCGTAGAGTTAGATGAGTATGGCGATAGCTTGTCCACAATGCGAGAGAAAGAAGAAGCAGTCGGTAAGTTGAAAGCAATGACCGGTAAACGTAAAGTTGACATACGTGAAATGAGAATGAACTCATATACGTATGAGCATAACATGACGTTCATAATGACAGCTAACAAGAATCCGCTTATGCTAGACGATAATGACAGGCGGATAGCTTTGTTTAACACACCTAACGTATTAGCAGATCAAGAATGGGTTGAAGAGAAAGGCGGCATAGAAATTGTCTTTAACACTATTATAGATACAGTCAATGACTTTTGCTACTACTTAGCTACTGAAGTTAAACCTTTATCTGCTGCTGATTATATGCGACCACCGATGTTTGAAGGCAAGTTTGAGTTGATAGCTGATAACATGCATGCAGCTGCACGGATAGCTTATTGCTTCAAACAACGCAAGTTTGATTACTTGACAGAGTTATGTTTAGACTATGCTTGCGAGCATGTAGCAAAGGCTATACAGTCAGGTGAAGTAATGGTAAGTGTATTAGATGACCTGTATCAAGAGTTAACTAACAATCAAGGAGTACGACGGTCACTAATTAAAGCACTACGTGAACACGGTAATGTGACTATGAAGCGTGTAGAAGATGGCACAGATTTCATGGTTCGTGGTTACATTAAGACAACTACATTTAATGATGAAGGTGAATAAAATGCTAACAATGTTTAAACAATTCCTTGACGATGGTCAAGCTTGGGACATGTACATCCGTGGTGCTGCTGGTACAGGTAAAACAACCAGCTTAGCTGAAGGTGTACAGCATTGCATGGACAATCATATTCCATATATTGTGTGTGCTTACACGCATAAAGCTTGTGGCATCTTACGAAGCAAGTTACCTGAGAATGCGACAGTAGCTACACTGCACTCATTCCTTGGTAAAAGACCAGTGATAAACGTGCATGCTACAAAGAAAGAGCATGTTAGTCAGAATATGAAGTCCTCAGAGACGAACCGTGAGCCGAAAGTTTTATTCCTTGACGAATATTCGATGATTGGGGAAAAAGACTACATGGACATCAGGGAAGCTCAGGATTCAGATTATGACGCAATCCCTGAACTGAAAGTCGTATGGATCGGAGATGAATATCAACTACCACCTGTGGGTGACATAGCAGCAGTAACGCCTGAAGGAGACTACCAGCTGTTGTTAACTAAGCAGTGGAGAAATGACAATCCACTTCAGATACCATTGAATGCGCTAATATCATATATAGACGGTGCAAAACCAGAGCCACTAGACCCTATACCTGAGTACTTTGAACGTGGCAAAGATATTGTTAAAGAGTATCAGAATAGTAAGCAAGATCGCATAGTGTTAGCTTATACTAATAAACAAGTAGAAGAACTAAATGCACAAATAGCAGGTAAACTTTATCCTGATGAGTACGATAGAGTGTTTAGCCCAACTACGCAAAAATCTTATGAGTTTAAAGAGTGGGTTGGAGCACCAGACTATATAGATTTGCACTACACTGATCCGCTAATGCTAGGTAGTAAATTTCGCACGCTTGAAAATCTGGTAAAGTCAGGACTATGTAAGTTTGCTATCTTAGAAGATGATGGCGGCGATCTATGGCAACACGCAGTTATATTCGGTCACTACGAGTATAAGATAGCTAAAGAGAATTTAGAAGCAGAAGCTGTACAGTCTAATAAAGCTATTGAATCTAAGTATATAGGTTTTAAGGCAGCAGGCTGGTCTAAAAATAACTCACAAACTAAGTTAGCTCGCACTAGATCAAAAGCTTGGCGAGACTGCCTCAGTTTTAGAGACTGTGTTATATGCATTGATTTTCAATATGCGCAGACTGTGCACAAAAGTCAGGGCAGCACGTATCATACAGTAATAGTTGATACAGAAGACTTAGGCCAGTGCGCGGATAGAAACTTTGAGACGTATCTAAAGCTGATGTATGTAGCTATCAGTCGAGCAAGCAACAAAGTAATCACAAACTAGTTAAGGCGTTATAACGATTTGGTCTATGCACATTCCAAATCGTTATTTAACAAATCATTAAAATTGATGTATAATGTATTATATTGAAAATTTGAAACAATATTAATTGGAGGCGTGTAATGAACGACTTAGACATTAAACTTGCTTTTGCTAAATTGGCAGAAATTACAGCGCAATCTATTAAAGATAATGATCTTGAGCTTTTGCTAGATTACTCAAAGCATCTTAGGCAAGAAGTAGACGAAGAGATTAACCATCGCAATGTTGTAGCTAAGCGCCGTAGTCCTCAAACTGTAAAGGAGTTACAAGAAAGAACCGGCATGGGATTATACACTTGTAAGAATGCTCTGGAAGGTGCTAACTGGGATATCAATAAAGCTTTGTCTACACTTAGTAGAAACTGATGAAACCGGAGAAGGCTATGAGCGACAAGAAAGAGCAGGCAAAGCTTGCATGTAGCGACGCTAAAGTTTTTCATGATCTTGCCGATCAGCTTCTAAGCTTTGACTTCGCAGTTGAGGTTTGCGGCCACGATGGCGATATTGAGATGCAGATAGCAAACTCGATTGCAAGAGATGCAATTAAGCGCCTAGTCAACTACATCTGAGGGAGTGAGTGATGAGTAACCAAGTTTGGAAATATTTGCTTCAGCCAGAAACAGAGATTGAGTTATCAGCTAAATCAATTGTGTTGTCGGCAAATGAGCAATTTGGCGATATATACATTTGGATTGTAGTTGATCCAGATCCATATGCTTATCACATTAAACGTGTATTTGAGGTGTATGGCACTGGCCATTCAATCAGTAAGGTTGAAGACTTGAAGTTCATTGACACTGTAATGTTGAATAACGGTGCCTTTGTCTTTCATGTCTTTGAAAGAGTAGAGTCAACCAATTAGTTAATCGGAGAACAGTATGGAAAATGTAGGAATTTACGTAGGCACTACACCAGAAACCATTAAAAGCACAGAAGAAGCTATAATTGCAATTCTTGGTGCCAGAGCGGACGAGAAAACCAAGCGTGTAGCACTTGAGGTATTGCGCCATGCATCTGGATCGCCAAGTGATATTAGTATAAACAACTGCAGCATCGAAATGCCGCAGTCTAGCCCCAAAGTAGACCCACTTTATAGTGATTGGCATAGTGACGATGATGACGCAAGTCATGGATTTGGTCCTGATGACGAGCCGGAAAATAGGCATGAGCTGTACTCGCTCGTCCGTGATGCTATGATTGATTTGGGTGTGGATCAAACCGCAGATTTTGAGCGAATTGTTGTCCAGGTAGCTGACCAGCTTTTCCCGTTTGACTACGGCGACAGCTGAACAGGAGCCCAGGAGAAATCCGGGGAACAACTGGAACGGGAACATGGAGGACAGTCTGATGAGCGATATTGAACGGAAAGCGTTTGAAAAGTGCAGCTTAATACCTTCTGATGCAGAGTTCCACGTCCAGCACCAGATGTACCAGCACAAGCAATATAATGGCGTGATCGAGCATCCAATAAATGGGCTTTGGGAGTCTTTTTGTGACGGTGCTCAATGGCAGGCTCGTACGCAGGATGCCACTGGCAATAGCTGTAACTGCGAGGCCAGCAAGAACCTACTTGAGATACATAAGATCGCCGCCTGCATTTCGGAGGTTGAGGGTTTAGACGGCACTGAGCAGCTAACTGTGAGCCGAGTCAAGCAAATGGCGCAGTACATTAACCATATGAAGATCGGGAGGTCAGAACTATGAGCGGACTAGCTGGGCAAGAAGTTTATGGACGCAATTTGGTCGAGGAAATTATCAGTCAAAAAGTGGAGATCGCGGAGCTCAAGGTTGAAAACAAGCGCCTGCGCACGGCCAACCTTGATTGTGTCGCATGGGAGGCAGCGTGCAAAGAAAATGAAAGGCGCATAAAGAAAATGGAAGGCGCATGGCTACTGCGGCAAAAGGCCGAGGCGATTCAGGATATGGCAGATGAGTTTAAGCGCTATGAAAACACCGGAAAGGCGCGGGGCATTTTGGCTTTCAAGGCCATGCGTCTGCGAGAAGCAGCCAACGAACTGGAGCAGGAAGATAGCGATGAGTAACTACGAGCATTGCATTGAGTGTGAAGATCTCACAGGTCGTGCAGGGGCTAGTGAAGATTCACTGTTCCACGGCTACAGCGGCCCTTTTTGTGAAGATTGTTTTGATGAATGGCCAGATAATCAAGTTGCTGAAATCACGCTTCTAAAAGCGCGAGCGGCTGAGCTTGAGATTGAAAACAAGCGCCTACGCGCGGCTAACGTCGATTGTATTGTGTTGGAGAAAGCGTGCAAGGCTGAACTTGAACTGAGTCATGCGCTAGCGGCTGAGATTGCGACGGCTTTGCGAGACGCCTCCGACATAATCCAGACTGATGCTAACACAGCAGAAAACTACGGCTCACTGTGCCGCATAGGCAACGTGCTATCTAAGGTGGAAGACTCCGCCACCATGCGCGCCGAGGATCTGCCAGTGGATCACCCACGCTACTGCCGTCCATTTAGGTGAGTGGTGACCTACAATGCCGATGGAGAAGACCAATGAATAGGCACACACTTGAAGGTAGGATCAATAACGAAGTTGGGATGAAAGCAATCGAGTTTGCAAAAGTCATAGGAGTGCACGAAAGCACGCTAAGTAGGTGGCACAGCGGGCATAAAATTATATTGTGCTTGATAATCTCAGGGTACAAACGTGAAGTTCTATGTCAGCGTGATTAAGCTGGAGAAGACTAATGAGCGAAAAATTTGATCTTGTTAATGATGAGGATTCATGCTGCGGGTTGATGCATATTGTTGATAACGAAGAAAATTTTATCTGTCGCGGAAATGATGAGCGCAGGATGATTAGCATGGTTAACAAGCTAAACCTTCACGATGAGCTGGTGGGGGCTTTGCGTAAGCTTATGGCAACAGAGTTTGCAGAAGATTGCCAAGAGTGTGCAATTGGGCAGACAGACGAATGGGAAGTGTCAAGAAAGCTACTAGCCAAGATCGACGCCGATGAAGCTAGCTAAACAAACAAGGAGAATTGTATGTTGATTGATTATAACATGAGCAAAGATTATTGTGCAGATTGGTCAGCTATTGATGCTATCCGCGAGATGGTACAGAATGCTATTGATAGCGGTAAAGAATATAAGTGTGAAATTAATTCTTTCACTATTAAAGTAACAACATTTGATGCAGACCTACCACTTAACACTTTAGTATTAGGTCAGTCAGTTAAAGATAGTAATGCAATCGGTAAGTACGGCGAAGGCTATAAGATTGGCATGCTTGTGCTTACTCGTGGAAGGTACCAACCTACTATAACCACAAATGGCAGTATAATTGAAGGATTGTTTTCAGCTAATCAATTTGACATAGCAACTTTCAAGTTGGAAGTTACTGAACGTCTTACTGAAGACAACATAGAATTCTCTTGCTTGATTAATGACATTGATCTTGACGAGCTAGTAGCTAAAATACCTCATTTTTCTGATGAGCCACCTAAGTTACCAAAGAAAGTAGACATTTGGCAAAAGCGGCCTGGTGAAGTCTTTGTTAATGGTTTATTCGTAACTAAGACTAATTTAGTGTTTGGTTATAACTTTGCACCATCTGAAATACGTCTTAACCGTGATCGTAACATGGTTGACGGTGTTTACTGGCAGTTAGCTCAGTACTACGCAGGCTTGCATGTAACTAAAACAGAGCTTATATTCGACTTGATTGAACGCGATGCACCAGACGTTCAAGACCTTAGCTATCACTTAAATAATAAAGAATTAAAAGCAGAGCTAGCTAGGTTGTTCTTTAATAAGTACGGTGATGGAGCTAAGATAGCTAAGCCAGGTACAAGTTATTACGGTGGCCATGGTAGTGTAAGTGTTGGCTATACTGCATCGCGTGTGTACAGTAAATGTGGTATAGAAGAAGCAAAGAAGGTAGCTGACCCTGAAGCGCCAGATCAAGTGCTAGCAAGTTGGAAAGAAGTGAATAAAAGTAAACTAAGGCGTGATCTGCGCGAAAGTTTAGATAAAGTAATCATCAGATCGAAAGGCTGGAAAAAGGCGGACATATTTTGAAAAAACTAATGTTAGTTATGCTAGTTGCTTTACAAGGTTGCACTGTCTACGGTGGTATGGCTATGCATAGTACCGGAGCAGACGCGCCTGAAGTTGCTTTGAAAAATCCAATAGGAATCATTGGAGCAGAAGTACGTGCAACTGAACGTATAGACTTGTTCATAGAACATCACAGTGGTATCACTGATTATGAAGATGGAGTTGGGTATAACTTAGTTGGTGCAAAAGCAAAATTTAAACTATTTTAAGAGGTATTGAGTATGTTTAAAAAGAAATCAGTATGGTCATTACTTGCGAGTATGTTACCGACTTCTGAATTTAAGCCGCAAAGCGAAGAAGATACATACGGTAGAAAGCCAAACAAACTTTCACAGAAAGCACGTAGAAAACGCGCAAGACAGAAACATTAAAACTATTTTAACAAGCCGTAATCCAACGGTATAGAGGAGAAGTGCTATGAAAGAATTATCTATTGATCTTGAAACGCTTGGAACATTAGTAGATAGTCAAATTCTATCTATCGGTTTAGCTATGTTTAACAAAAACACAGGTAAAATTGGTAATACCTTATACTTACCAATTTATATTGATAATGATTGGCAAATAAACGCTACTATTGGAACTATTAAGTTCTGGACTCAGCAAGCAGTAAATAATCCGGAAGCTTTGAAAGGTTTGTTTAATTATAAACAAGATTCTGATTCTATTATGTTACCAGATGCGTTAGTTGATATACAGGTTTTTGTGGAAGCTAACAAACCTGATACTGTTTGGGCTAATGGAACTAAGTTTGATCTTGGTATGCTTGAACGTCAATTTCAATTAAATGACATAAAAATACCATGGAATCATAATTCAGACAGATGCATGCGCACGCTAAGACAATTTGCAGGTAATATCGAAGTGGACTACAAAGGAGTAAGTCATAATGCATTAGACGACGCAATTTGGCAAGCTAAATATATCAGTGCAGCAATAACCAAACTATTTAATTAAGGAAACTGCTATGAGAGCTAAATGGTATCGTAACCCACCAGAGAAAGATCAAGACAAGCCACAAGGTGAAGGTGAGATTATTCACTTCGGTTTACTTGAGCGATCAGGTGAAGGTATTGCAGTTATAGTTGACGATGAAGGTAATATCGTTGAAAAGCCATTCAGTCTTGTGCGTATAGTAACGCTTAAACCTGAATTAGCCCAAACAGCTATTGCTGGAGGAGCGTCGGCAACACCTAAGGAGTACCAATTAGGTACAGCTAAGGTAACAGTACCACCAAAGGTTAAAGCTAGTACAACTAAGTCACCGCAGTCAAAGCAAAAGTGATTTAATAAATAATTCAAAAATATGTGTACAACAGCCTAAATTTGAATTATAATATATTTAGACGTTGGGAATAAACCTAGCGTCTAGCAAACTTATGTTAAAAGAGAGCAAACTTATGTCTAGTATCGCAAAGTTCAAGTCACCTAAAGGCAATCTTGAGTGGGTAACAATCGACGGTAGCGGCAAAGAGAATTTGTCTGGTAAGCTGCAATATGTTGCTAACGTAGTTATTGAAGCTAACGATCCTATTGTTGCAGCAATTGAGAAGTTTTGGGAAGATAACAAGCCAGCAGGATTTAAGAAAGATGCTAAGTCCAATGGTATTTATGTTCACAAAAATGCTACAGGTGAAAAGGACGAAGACGGTAAAGCCATCTATAAAGAAGATGGTAAGTTGTATCTAGCATTTAAAACTGGAACATCGTTTCCAGATGGCAAGCCGAAGGTAGTACAAGTGTACAACACTCGAGCTCGCAAAGTGCAGCTTCCTGAAGGTACTAAGATTGGTAATGGTTCAGTCGGTGTCATTTCTGGCGCCATGGCTATCTATACCAATTCAACACCTAAAGGTGCTTTGGTAGATGCAGGTGTTACTTTGTATTTGGACGCTATCCAAATTCTGAAACTGGAAGAATTCACTACTGACGCAGGCTTTGACGCAGCTGAGCCAGAAGACGGTGAAGGTTGGACAGGTGATGAAGGTTGGACAGGTGATGAACGTCAGGAACCAGAACCAGAAGGTGATGCTCCTAAAGGCAAGCCACGTCTATAAGTAACAACAGCCGCTGGCATACCGGTTAAAGTATGCTATTAATTAATTGCTCACTGACGCTGGAGTCAACTATGAGTAATCGCGAAGTAGCAGATTTTACAACAACTGTTTCAGGCATTCCTTGTGGTGTAGTAATTGATAGCTACACACATGCAAAACCTTGGAAGCAGCATACCTTTCCTGGAGCCGGCCCCGGCGACTGCGACCCTCCCGAAGAAGCAGATGTTATTTGGCACTTAGTTGACCGTAAAGGTTATTATGCTGAGTGGCTAACTAATAAACTAACTTTTGACGACTGCTCTAGAATAGAGGCTGAATGTACTCATGAATAAGCCAGTAATTAAATCAGCAGCAAAAACACACGAATTACTAGACGCGTTATATACAGCAGGTTATGAAGACGCTAAAAAAGAAAAAGACTATGATCCGCGCGGTTGTAAAGAATGGCAAGATTGTGTGTATTACATAAGCAGTAATTGCGAAGCAATACAGTACAGTTGTCAAACTATATGCCATTTCTGTAGAACAACTTGGGATACTAATGATGAATGTCCACCAGCATGCAGAAAAAACAATGTATAGAATAGTTAAGCTTATAGACATTGTTGTTGTTGATGAATCTCAGCCTCTATTTTGTGACACTGAAACTTGCGGCTTTTATGGTAAAGTTAGACTACTACAGTGTTATCAAAAAGATTGGAAACATGTACTACTAGTTGAATGGCCTAATTCTATTCAGCTAGCTGCTTTCATAATAAAGCATTATACAATTTGGCACAACTCACATTACGATATAACTACAGCGCAGCAACAAACTGGCACTAGATTCGTTCCTGAAAAATTCGACGATACATTCCTAGCTGCACGTATAGCTAAGCCTTACTGGATGGAGTTTTCGCTAGATGCAGCTATAACTAGCGTTATTGGTTATGATCCTTATAATAAAGCAGGATTGAATAAAAGCATATTGCAAAAGTCAGATTGGTCTTCACCATCATTAACAAAAGATCAACTGTTGTATGCTGCATTAGATGTTAAGTACATGCCAGAAGTATGGGAAGCAGTAAAATCAGCAATTGAAACACCTGTATACCAACTTGATATGTCTAGCCTTCGTATAGCACTAGACTTTCAATGGAATGGCATGCCCGTAGATAGTGAACGATTGAATGCAGAGTATACAAGAATCAGTAAAGAACTTGCAGCAATACCAATGCCTATTAATGCTAACTCCTGGCAGCAAGTACGCAAGTGGCTTAATGTAGAACAGTCAGACAAGAAATTTCTATCTGAGTTGGCATTGCGTGGTAATGATAAAGCGCGCGCAGTGTTAGACGTTCGTACACGAAGCAAGCTACTTAGCTTTTTAACTAAGTACGATGTAGAAAGAGTTATAGGTAAGTTTAAACCGTCAGCTAGGTCAGGTCGATTTACTTCGTCTGATGAAAACCTTCAGCAAATACCAAGAGCTCTAAAAGTAGTGTTTGGTTACCCTGTTGATTCAGATCGCATCCTTATTTATTCAGATTATGCTCAGCTAGAGCTAAGAACTATATGTGCTATTCTTGCTATTAAGCTAATGGAAGAAATGTTCAGAAAAGGCGTGGATTTGCACGGCTTTGTGGCATCAGTATTGTTTGGCGAAGATTGGACGAAGAAAGATAGACAAGTAACTAAGACGTACAATTTTAATTTACTGTATGGCGGCTCTGTTGGTATGGTACTAAGCATACTGATTACTTACGGTTTGTTGATAGAAGAGCGACTAGCTACAAGACACAAGCGTAAATGGCTAAGTTTGTTTGGTGAAATTAATAAGTGGCAACAAAAAGAAATAAGTGCTTGGAGACGCGGTGAGTTAGGTAGCACACCTTTTGGTCGTAAGTATGTAGGTAATCTTATGACAGATCAAATGAACATCATGAATCAAGGCGCTGGCGCAGAAGTGGCTAAATTGGCTCTTCATTACTTTGCTCCATGGTTAGCTAACTATAATAAAGAGTGTAATACAGATGTCATGATAGGTGACTTCATTCATGACTCATTTATTATTGATGCTACTAATGATCCTGAAGTGTATAAAGCAGTAGCAATAAAGCTAGCAGAGTGTATGCAGGAAGCATGGGTAGAAATGAGTAAGTTGTACAAGATCAAAGACCTGCCTATGCCTGTAGACGTAGCTGTTGGTTTCAATTGGGGTGACATTGAAGACGATGATTGTGCTAATGTTTGGGACTATCACTTAGATGGGATGGTCATGTATGACAGACTTAACACAGGCATAAGTAAATAAACAATAAGTTATAAGCTTAGTCCAAAATGTTATTTAACAAACTGGATGTAGTACGGTATAATGTATTTAATAAATCAATGGAGTTAATTATGGCACGTTCAACAGTACAAACAAGCACACGAGTACTACTTGACTTAAATGAAGATGAAGCAAGATATTTATCTGACGTACTTCAAAATTGTCCATTAGGCACAACACCTGAAACAGAAGAAGAGTTACATCGAGAATGCAGATCAGCTATATGGTGTGAGTTAAACAACTGTTTAAAAATTAATCATTTACGATAAGGAGAATGCTATGCAACAGTTTGAACGACACTACGCTGACATGATAGGCTACATTTTATCTAACGGTGAAAGACGACAGACCCGTAACGGTGAAACTATATCTCTGTTTGGTGATATGTTAACTGTTCCAATAAATGGCACCAACTCATTCCCAATTTTGCAAGGCCGCAAGATGTATCCGCAAGGTGTATTCGGTGAGCTAGCAGCAATGCTACGTAAGCCTACTAATATTTATGATTTTAGAACGTGGGGCTGTAATTATTGGGATCAGTGGGCTAAAGAAGATGGTTCTATAAACGTCGACTATGGCAATGCATGGCATGCTGACGATCAGATTAAAAAGCTAAAGCATGCACTAGCTTATGATCCTATGAATCGTCGTATGATTATTAATGGCTGGCGACCAGAAAAGCTTGATGAGTTAGATTTACCTTGCTGTCACATGATGTATCAATTCTATGTTCGTGATGGTAAGTATCTTGATATGCTGTGGACACAGCGTTCAGTTGATATGATGATCGGTCTACCATCAGATATTGTATTTGCAGCTGCTTGGCTAATAGCTATTGCTAATGAGTTTAGTTTACAGCCAGGTGAAATTAAGATGTCACTCGGTGATTGCCACATCTATGCTGAGCACTACGAAGCAGCACTACAGTACATAAAGAAAGTATGCTGCAGTCCACTACCGGGTAATGCACCAACTTACAGGTTGACATCTAAACCAGGCAAAGATTTTTGTATGTTTAAACCCAGCGATATTGCACTGAGTGTATATCAATCACACGCTAAACTTGACTTAGAACTCAAGGCGTAAACTAGTTAACTAAAGGAGTTAAAAGCATGATTAACATGAATGTAGTGTATGACAAAGTAATTAATTGGAATTCACTTAGGTACGCACGCGACTATAATCACGAGCTAAGTGTAGATTTGTTAAAAGAAGAATTACAAGAATACTTTGATGCAGATACAGACGTTGATAGACTAGACGCTCTATGCGATGTAGTTTATGTAGCGCTAGGCGTTATATGGAAACTAGACGTAGCAAATGAAGCTATTGTAAATAGTGAAAGTAAAGCGCATAATGCAGTTATTAGGATGTTAAATAATACTGATTCTTTTGAACCAGTTGAAATAAGTTCAATGGTGCTAAGTAGATTTTCTAACACTAAAGTTGTGTCGTCTCATATTCACAACATTCAAATGCTAATTACTTTGAGCTTTGCTCAAGCAAACTACAACGGTTTGACATCTGAAGAATTTGTAGAAGCATTACTTGTAGTATGTGATAGTAATGACTCTAAGTCTATCAAAAAGACTGACTCGCATATAAAAGCTAACGCAGGTGACAAAGGCGCATACTTTGTACCGCCTGAGCCACGCTTACAAGCAATCATAGATAAAGGTGTCTAATGGCTACTAAAGAGATAGTTAAATACGTACTTGCTGAAGCAGCTAAGTCTAACGTAGATAAGCGCAAAGTAGGTTGTGTCATCGTAAATAAAAATGGATCAATAATTGCTGCAGGTCGCAATGCTTCTTTTGACGATGATGAGACACCAGACATTCATGCTGAAGCGATGGCTTGTGACGAATTTGAAGACAATGACACAGGTCCATATACTGCTTACGTGTCTCAGCCACCTTGTCCTAACTGCGCAGCAATATTAATGGACACAGGTATAACCAGTGTTGAAGTCGTCGAGGAGTTTATTAAATTCGATGGAGATAAACTCAGACTAGACTTAGTTCCAGCATCTTCAACTAGAGCTTTAGCTGAAGTATTAACATTTGGTGCAAGAAAGTACAAGCCGGACAATTGGCGTAACTGCGATGACCTTAGTCGTTACGAAGCGGCTATGCTAAGACACATACAAGACTATAGAGAAGGAGAAATACACGATCAAGACTCAGGTATGCCACACTTGTGGCATGCTATGACAAACATGGCTTTTTTGATCGAATTGGACGGGCAATCAAAGACGAAAATCGATATTTAAAAAATCAGATTCTACGTGGTTTTCGTAGTCGTCATCAAGTTTTAAATCTAGGCTAATATGTTTATCAGGGCCTAAATTTAAACTTGGTGACGGAGGCCACAGGAGATCTTAATCACCTTTACTTTGGAGTACCTATTATGCTACTTATTGATTTGTCAGGTGTCGCTTATCATAAAATCATCAACTTTTATGTTAACGAACAAGAGCCTAGTATTGAGCAAGTTAGACATACACTTTTCACAGATTTGATTGATTACGAAAAGCAGTACAGTGAGCAGTTCGGTCGTATGATTATATGTGCAGACAATAAACCTTATTGGCGTTCGTATGTACAACCTGCATACAAAGCTCCACGACTTAAAGCACGCGAGACGTCTACAATTAACAGTGATTTGTTTTATGAACACTTAGCTATTCTAAAGCAAGACATCATTGAATACACTAATTATGTTATGATTGATACTCGTGGCGCAGAAGCTGACGATGTTATTGCAGTGTTAGCTAAGTATGCTCATGATAAAGATGAAAAGACTGTAATCGTATCTAGCGACAAAGACATGATTCAGTTGCAAACTTTGTACTCTGGTACATTCCAGTTCAGCCCTAATCGCAACAAGATGTTGACGTTAGAAAACACTGAGTACGATCTTGTTACTCACATTTTAAAAGGTGACACAGGTGACGGCATACCTAACGTGTTTAGTGTAGAAGACTTCTTTATGATCGAAGGAGACAAGCCACGTCAAAAATCTATAACTAAAAAGATAATTGCAGAAGTCAGTGAGCATTACCCAGACAATCTAGAAAACTGTGAACTGCTAGATAAAGTTGCATTAAACAGGTTTAAGCAGAATCAAGAGCTAATTGATACACGCTATACTCCTGAGCTAATTAAAGAAACAATAGAAGTATTGTATAGTACTAAGATTACTCAGACTAAAGAAGACAGAACTGAAGAATTGCTGTCGCCTTTTGATGTGGAGTATTCTGATGAAGATGTGTTTATTGATGCTGCAGTGGTTAGAGTATGAATACTAAAGCGGCAGTTGAGTGTATTTTAAAAGAGCACAATATTTCTGGGTATAGATTTGCTCAGTTAATTGGTGCATCACCTCAGTCTGTAAGTCAATGGCAAAGGAACACTAGAATGTCTAAAGCTTATGCAGACATCGTTAAAACACACTTTCATATAGAAGTAACGGATGCTGTATGACACCTTACGATTATCAGACCAGACTAGCTGATGACGCGTATGAAATATTACGCGAAGATATGATCGTCTATTTAGCATGTGAGGAGCGCACTGGTAAAAGTCTAGCAGCTATATTGGTTGCAGAAAGATGCGAGCAAGTAAGTACTGTACTGATAATAACTAAGAAACAAGCATTAGGCGGTTGGTTAGAAACTTTAAAGCAGTTCAAGCATTTAAAAGATTATACTGTAATTAACTACCATAAAGCTAGTAAAGTAGCTGGTAAGTTTGATCTTATAATGCTAGATGAGTCGCACAACTACATCTCTGCTTTTCCTAAAGTAGGAAAGCTATGGAAAGATGTAAATAAGCTAACTGCTTTTGTACCATTGATTTATATAAGTGCGACACCACATGCTCAAGGGCCACAGCAACTATATCATCAGTTTGCTTTGTCTTCTTGGTCACCCTGGAAAATGCATAATTCATTTTATGAATGGTTCAGAATGTATGGTAAGCCTTACAGTATAAAAATTAATTGCATAGATATACAGCAGTATGATAAAGTAGATGTATACTCTGCTTTAGCATGCGTTAAACATTTGTTTGTAACTGCTACTAGACAAGAACTAGGTTTTGAGCATGAGCCTACAGACGTTGTGCATCATATTAAGTTAGATTCAACTACACGAGAAGTGTACAACGAACTGGTAAAACATGACTTAGTTGAGCTAAGGGTAGGCATGGTTGTCTGTGACAATAGTTCTAAGCTTAGGACTAGCCTACACCAGCTAGAAGGAGGCACAATAAAAATAGATGTAGACAGGTATGTACTAACCAATACTGAAAAAGTGGATTTCATACTTAACAAGTTTGGTGATAACAGTTCGTTAGTAATAATGTATAACTACATAGCTGAAAAGCAGAAGCTAGAGCAGCATTTCAAGAATGCTTTAATACTACAAGCAACGTCTTATGCAGAAGGTGTGGATTTGTATGAGTATCAAGACTTAGTTATTTACTCGCAAGACTTCTCTACAGCAAGACACACACAGCGAAGAGCTAGGCAAAGTAACAAGAAGCGTAGTATACCAATAAATGTGCATTTCTTATTAGTCAAAGGAGCAATAAGCGCTCAAGTGTATAAAACAGTGTCGTTGAATAAGCGAAATTTTGTAGATAGTGTGTTCAAACGGAGTACTATATAATGTTTAGACCTATGAAGCCTTGCAGTAAACTAGTTAGTCCATTTGATATGAAAAAATGGCCTAAGCTTGCATCTGTTAAATTTGATGGTATTCGAGGAGTCACTAGTGAAAAAGGATTATTGTCTAACAGCTTAAAGCAAATACCTAATCTGTACGCACAAAAAGTACTTGCAGATTTACCGCCGTTTCTAGATGGTGAATTAGTATTAAAAGGTAAAGATGGTCTAGTGTATGATAACAATCAATCAGCGTTCATGAGCCGTACAGGACAACCTGATTTTGAATTTAAAGTGTTTGATTACGCTAAACCGTTTAACCAAGCTTTTGTGACTAGACTAGGATTAGCACAAACTTTCTGTTTAGATCATGAGTTTGCTTTTGGTGTAGAGCACGTAACTATAGTTGAACCTGAGCAAGCAATAGTGTTATACGATCAAGCAAGGTCTGATGGTTATGAAGGCCTTATACTGCGCGATCCGTTTGCAATATATAAGCATGGTCGCAGTACTCAAATACAAGAAATGGGTATGAAAATGAAGCCATTTGATCCTGATGAAGCTATTGTAATAGACTTCACAGAGCTTCATCATAATGACAACGATAAACAGCTAAATGAAATGGGCTATGCTGTACGATCTAAGCACCAAGATAATAGAATAGCAAGTGGTATGATGGGTTCATTGATCTGCAAGTATCAAGGTAACATCTTTAAGATTGGCACAGGTTTCAGTATAGCTCAACGTGTAGAAATCTGGAATAACAAAGCAAAGTACTTAGTGCTTTTAGCTAGGTTTAAGCATCAAGGAATAACTAAGTCTGGTGTACCTCGTGGTCCAGCTGTATTCTTAGGCTGGCGTAATCCTTTAGATATGGGTGATGTATGAGCGAACAAGATCTACAAACAGTAATACTTAAATGGCTAAACTTAAATGGCTTTTGGGCTATTAAGACTATAATTACTAATAAAAAAGGTACTCCTGATATTTTAGCTTGTTCACCTAAAGGCATATTTGTAGCTATAGAAGTTAAGTATGGAAAAGGTACATTATCTAAGTTACAAGAGTATACTTTAGAACGTATAAGAAAAAACAACGGTATTGCAATAGCCGCTTGGGATTTGCAAACCGTTGTCGATGCTCTACAAAGTGAATTAACAGTTAACCGCCCTTAAAGAACTTAACCCATGTGGCAAGGATGCCAATTAATGTTAGACTTACGCCAGCTAACCACACACCAAAACGGAGACCGCCTTTTGATTTATTCATCCACTTACTTTGCTCGTCAATCTTTGCCTCGAGTCTTCCTATACAGCGTACTATTTCGTGCTGATTGCGATCAATCCTTTCATCCATAGCTTTTAGCCGCGCGTCTGTTGCGGCCTGCTTCTGCTGGAGTGTACTAATGATCTCATCATGCCTGTCAAGTTTATTCCACATAGGATCTGGCATATTACATGGTCTCATCTGTAAAATTTTGGGTTTCTTGTTGAGCATAGTATCAGTCTAGTCATTGGAGTGCATTATAGCCTCGCTCAAGCTCAAGAATGTAGGTCATTAGCTGAGCATTATCAGATTCCGAGTAGCACACTATTCCGTCACCGGCCATCACCGTCAGTCCGCTCGGGGTCGTCGGTTTTGTCGGCATTGAGCTGCTGCACCCTGCAATCGCCAAACTTATCAGCAGCGTACTGAGCAGAGTCAGAGTCAATCTTGTCGCGCTCATCCTGGGCCTCGCGTTGTTCTTTCTTACGAAATACCCGCTTGACGGCCTTTGTTAGCACCGCCAGCAGGTAGAGTATTTGGCTGATCACTGAACTTTATCCACGGCTTTGATCCGTCCGTAGATAGCAAACAGCCCACCTACAACGCCAATGATCGCGGCCACGACCTCGCTTTGCGCTTCTTGCCCAACACTATAGCCGAATGCCCCGGCCACGAGTGCCAGAATCGCAACGATTGCGCCCCAGATTGTCTTTGATTTGTACCATGCTTTATTAGGTTTCATTTTAAACTCCAGTTGTAACAGATTGAATAGCAGCCATCAGGCTTGTGTACTCACTTGTTGGATTTCCGTTGATGTCTGTTCCGCCATCGAAAACGCGCCCCCAAGTTGCAGGATCACCCATTTTCTCGTTTGGCCTCACATCACCATGAAACATTGGATGCAGTCCGTCAATGTAATGAGTATCAGAATACACGCCAATGCCGGTAAAGCCTATCAACTTCATCTTACGTGCAACGTCCTCCACTGCTTCTCTATGTGTGACACCATCGACAAAGAAATCCCCCGCCAATACCTCGCCCCAGTGGTCGATATTATGAGCGGACATGTCGTCGCGCCCAAGGTTCCGCCCAAGGCTGTAAGGATGTGGGCTGATAATGACGCGCCGGCCAAGCTGATACCGAAGCACGTCAAACATAGTCAGAAGCCTGGGCGACATTTCATCGGCCCAGTCTCTGAACTCTTCTGCGTTAAAGTTTTCAGTGCGCATTATTACCTCCTGTTTATCTAAGTGTTAGGTTTTTCCATAGTTATTAATTGCCTTCTATGCCTACTGCCCAACCGAAATATATAGCACCTGCAACGGCAGCATCAATGCTAATATCAAATGTAGTTGATGACACAGCAGACACCCAATACAATGCGCCTTGTGGGTTACTAGCTAGCGTCACTTGTATGTCTTCTTTTGCAGGTTGCGATTCAAGTCCGTGACTAACAGACACAGAAGTATTGCCCGCCGCCATAGTAGCGGATCCTCTGTTGAATGTGTCATACCCGATGTTGTCATGTATCTTTTGGTTTACGCCAAAGGCAAAATTGTTAAGCCCAGCAAGTGTATTCCCAGTAACATTAGTATTTGCTATTACAAAATTGTTAGATGTTCCAGTGTTTATTAAAATTCCTCTGCCAGCGTTTCCTCCAAACTGACCAGATGGCCCGCAAGTGCAGTTTATTATTTCAAAGTCTGAAACATCAGCTGCAACTGATATCCCAGAATCGGTATTAGCAGAAAAAGAGCTATTGGTAATCCGCGTTCTTGACGCTACTGGATTTAAAAGCAAGCCTTTGCCAGCATGAGCAGAGCAGATAATGTTTGTTATATCCGTCTGTTTAATTGACCCAGTTCCCAAGCCTAAAATAATGCCGTCACTGCCTGAGCTGGCACACCAAGTGTCGTACAGCTTAAATAGCTGAACTTCTGCAGAGTTTCTTGGGTCTATAATAATGCCTGACCCAGTTCCTGCGTCAAAAAATGAATCGGAAACAAACAAAGCCTGAACTCGCTGAGAATCAACTGCACTATCTGGCGTTACTCTCATGCCAGTAGTACAATAAAAATTTTGGAAGTGTTTTATTGTCAAATCGCCAGCAGCCTCTATTAGAATACCATTTTTGGTTTCAACCGAACTAGACTGGCCGGTAACAAAAATATTATCAAGCACAACATCAACACACCCTTGCCCTCCGGTGTTTGCATTAATAACAATTCCATTCTCAGAAACACCAGCTATTCTAACATCAGCTATTCGTGTGAACCAAGAAGGTTTGCCAGTAATTAAGATACCGCTGTAACCACCATTAAAAGTGCAGTTATAGATGCCGGCATAATATGTGTCGTCGAGAGATATATAATACCCGTAGGTTTTTGTGACAGAGGTATTAAAACTAATATTTCTAAAAGTTACATTCTCTAGACTACTAGTGTCAGAAACTGTAATTGCATCGCCTGTAGTTGCTGTATGAGTGATTATCGTAGAATTCTCGCCAGCACCCTCAAAATGCAATCCACTTTTGTTTACATACCATCTATTAGTGAGAATTGATCCCGCCGGAAGAAACACTTTGCCAGAAGAAATAAAATCAATAGCGGCCTGACCCGTAGCTGTGTTGTCTGTAGAACCATCAGGCTCTACCCCAAACCAAGCCATGTTAATACCGCCATTTCCAGTTATCCCATCATACCGACGCATAGCATAATTTCCATTATCAAGCACAACATAGACCCCCTCCTGCGGGTCAGAGGGTGATGTTCCAGATTTAATCACAAACATCCCTGAGCGCCAGCCTTCCTCAAGACTAAACTGGTACCCGGCGCCAACATCATACGCTTGCATTTCTGCGCGGCTTGAGACTCGGATAACGCGATCAAGAATATCAGCCTCAGCATTGGTTACCGCAACCTCAACCGTTGGCCCGCCTTCCATTGAGACTAGTGATGCGCCCTCGTCTGCTGCCTGTGAAGCAAGCTCCGCTTTAGTGGCCATGTCAATCTTAGTTAATGTCATTGGCACACCATTACGTGTTTGCGACACTGTACCAGTACCAATTGCCAAATCTTCCATTGTTGCTAATTGCTTTGTAATTTTAATAGTCATTACTTATCTCCTAGGATACGAACTCTATCAGAACTTTCTAAAATTGCTTTGTAACCGTACTTAATAAGTATAGCGTCTAACGATTTACTATCCAGTGTGATTGATTCTGTTTCAGCAATCTCCTTGGCTTGAGTCAACGTTAATATTCTATGTGGAGGTATAGATGCAACTTGATTTGTACCCTTTAGTTTGCCACCTGCAAATATTTTTACTCTAGCTGTGCCTACGTCAACTTCTTTTGCACGATTACGAGCAGCACTTTGCTGTAATTCTAAAATTTGCTTAGACAGATTAGAATCATCAAACACTTGCTCTTGTAAGAATTTAAAGTTCTGAACATCTAGCGGCTTTTCTAGCAACTTAGCTGTAGCACGAACCAGAGCTAACTGTCTGTTGGCATCACCTGGTGCTTTACTTTTAATGTAGTTGAATATACCTGATGCCACTTCAAACTTAGCTCGTACAACTGGATCAACTGTTAAGTAGCTTTGAAACTTTGGTATAGTTATTTTACCAGCTGTTTGAGCTAAGTACACATCGTTTTTAAACGTTTCACCTAACTCTAACAAAGCGTTCTTAGTTGCTCTAGCAGCTGGAGTTGTAAAGTTAATTTTTCTTAGCTCATCAGCTAACATAGGAAAGTGAATCGCTTTAGAGCCTTGAGATATACCAGCAGTAAATTGTTGAGTCAATGCATCAACAACTGCTCCTTCGTACATTTTACGGCCTTCTATAGGCAGCTTAGACATTATACTTTCAAATGAACCATCAACAGATGTGATATACTTACCTAATGATTTAACAATTGTTTCAGGTTGCACTGATCTTAGATTACCTTTAGCATCATACATTGAACGATACATTGCTGTACGTTCTACTTGTTTCATTTGACTATAGTCTGATCTTGCTTTAGACCAATCTTTTAGCCATTGCTTAGGATTCTCTAGTACACTATCAGCGCCTTCCTCAATAGCTGCGTCAATATTATTAATTACTTTACGAATTGAATTTTTATCATCCGCTTTAGCTATTTTTGTATTGTAAAGAAAATCGTTTACAGTTTGCCTAAGCTCTATAAGATCACCGTACTTATGAGTTTCAGACATACCATTAACACGCTGCATTTGCAGCATGAACTTTTCTTTAGTAGCAGGATCAACTAGCTTTTTATATAAGTCATCCATAACTGGTTGAATAGCCAGTTCGTCCATATTCCATTGAAAGTTAAGGCCTTTAGGAGACTGAGTAGCTAACGCTTTAACTTTAGCATATTGATCTTTAACATCTATTGTATAGTTGCGTAAGTCTTCAGCTAGCATCCTAGGTACTTGTTCATCAGTAAGTCTAGAAGTCTGAAGTAGAACATCTTCAGCTCTAGAATTCACAATATTAGCAGTAGCTGAGCCTGCCTTTGGATGAGTGCCTGCTGCTGCTCTAACTAAGTCTTGCATTCCAGGCTCAGTTAATGTTACAGCTTTGATGCCTTTCTCGTATTGGTTACCTTCTAAAGTAGCATGCTTCTCTAGCTGTGCTACTATATTAGCAATTTGGTCATCATTTAGAAAAGTAGTATCTTTCAAAGATTTATACGCTGATCTTATTTCACCAGTTTGAATATAATTTTTAGCCTTAACTATACCGTTCCAACCTGTGCCTAAACCTTTGACAAGAGGATAACCAATCACTTCACCAATAGCAGCAGCTTCAAAAGCACTTAGTGCTTTGTAAGCCATAGCCTCAGCTTCCATGTCTTCTTGCAGCTTAATGGCTTGATACAGATAATCAGCTTGTGAACCAGCTACTGCACCACTAATACCTCCTACAGCACCACCAATAACAGCACCAGCAGCTTTAGCCCAAGGAGTAATAGGCGGAGTTAATGAAGCTCCAACTTTAGCGCCAGCAATTGCACCGCTAATACCACCTGTTATTTCACCAGATACTTTTTTAATGTCTTCCCAAAAACCTGGTGTAACTTCTACAAGACCTTGTTCTGTATTAGCGTAGAAGCCTTCACTTGCAACACCTTCAGGCGCCCAAACTAAGTCAAGATTGTAATTAGCTTTTGCAGTATCAACTATACGCTTACGACTAGATTCACGAGCTATGTCATAGCGCTGCTTAGCTTCTTTATTACCAAAGAAAGCAGGAATAGTAGTTAGTGTATCTGAGACCATAGTCGGATGAATGACTTTCATAGAACTGACAAGTTCTTCTGCTGACATTTCTACAGTTTCATCTACAATCTTATTATAGTTTTCAGCTTTAGGCGAAGATTTACCATTAAGCCTAGAACCAGCGATGTTTGTCAGGTCGTTAAACCTAGAAGCTTGAGCTTTGTCTTCTAAACTACCTGACTGCTTTTTAGGTTTACTAGGTTCCGATGATTTCGTGGTAGCTACTGTCTGTCTACCTTCCATTTTAGCTTTGATGTCTTCAATGCTCATACCTGCTTCTTGAGCATCCGCTATAACTTTAACACGTTGCCGTATTTCAGCAATGTCTTCTTCATCATACTCATAATCTTTAGCAAGCTTAGACTCAACTGCATCTTCAGACATTCCTGCTTGATAAGCTTGATAAGCAACGAATGCACCAGCAACAGGTGACGTATATAGATTAGCTGAGAAGTTTTTAGAGCGCGGAGCAATAACAGCATAATTAACTGAATCATCTACTGGTACTTGTATTCCACGCATTTTTTGTATAATAGGAGCCCGCTCCTGAGAAGAAAGGCTTTTAAACTCATCAAGCGTTATGTTTACATTATTGCCTTTTAAAAGCGCATTAAATTCATCTGCCTTATTTTCACTAACTAGATCATTTGCTATAGCGCTTAACGGTTTTGTGCTTGTTCTTTCAGATATTTGTTTAGCACTTTTACCTTGTATGATGTCACTAACAACGCCATATAAATCTACTTCCACACCTGGATTTAACTTTTCAATTTCAGCGCTCTTAGTAACTACAAAATTCTGCACTTGTTCACTTCTATACCGATCAACAGGACTAGCTTTATAAGAAGCTTGAATTCTTTCTACTTCTTCTTGCGTGAATGGTAATTTAATAGGCGTAGGTTTATTACCTTTTACAATTTTAAAATCAGAGTTTGTTTCTTTAGCAACTTTTTTAGCCGTGCTAAGTACTGAATCTTCATACCATTTTTGCACGCCAGGAGATCGGTGTAAATTGCTAACCTTACCAGAAATTGGTATAGCTAGTTGCTGACGACCTTCATTTGTTGCATCAACTAGTTCACGCTCTATACCTTTACGTAGCCAAGTGTTTGCAAATGGCATATCTGAGCCTTCACCTGCTTGATGTAGATCAGACTGAATCTCTGTCAACACACGAGTGGGTGTATTATCTATGGTCTCGTCATAAATGCGAGTATGCATAACATAGTTTTCTTGCTCTGTGAAGTGTTCTGACCTAGGCTTGTCAGGTACACTACTATCACCAGCACGTTTAAATTCTATTACCTTTTCCCGATAAGTAGGATTATCTGCATTGTCACCTACTGTTATGCTATTAAAGTTAATTGCAGGCTCAGTAGTAAAGAATGAATCTTTACGCTTGGCTTCTGCATTAACCATGTCTTGCTTTGTAACTTTACCTTCGGGTAGCATAAAGCCTGACATGTCAAGCTCTTCTTTCTTGACGCCCTTTTTTAGTAGCTCAGCTGAAGCAGTACCAGAGTTCTTGCGAACATAATCCTCAGGCAAATCTTTAATAGTCTCTTTTAGTACTGACTTAATTATAGGTCCGATAGCCATTGTTATGCCTCGTTAGTATTCTGTGGTAACTTCATGCTGCGGCTCTTAGGCTGCTGCGATGGTTGTTGACCTTGAGCCATAGCTGATGCTTCTTGTTCAGCACCAGGATTCTCACTTAGCTGCTGAGCTGTCTGTTCAAGTATTGCTGAAATTTGAGGGCTATATTTTGTACCCATAGTTTTCATAGCTAAGGAGGACACTTTGAAAAAGCCTGCTGGATTGACATTAGCAAGCATGCTTCCAATTTGCCCTGACATTACAGACTCAAGCATAAGCTGCCCTTTTTCATCTTCATCATTAAAGCTAGACGATTCAATCTTAATGTCGAATTCGCTGAACTCAAAGTCTGTACCATCTTCAGCTATCGGAGCTAACAGTATATTACCTTCATCATCTTCCATGACATCGCCATCAGCTGGATCAATAACCTCCATTAAGATAGGCTCAAATATAGGTTGACCTTGGTCATCTCTTTTACCAGAGAACATCTCCATTGGCTTATTAATTTCTACCCAACGAATACCCGTCATCTCATCTGTAATTCTTAAGAATTGTGAAGCTCTATAGTACTGCTTAGCTAAGTTAGCAATATCAGACGCAAGAGACTGATAGAAAGATTCAATGCGAGCAGTGAAATAACGCAGAGACATTATTGTTGCGCTCTGCTGTAGCTTCACTTTACGTCCTGAATCACTAGCATACGCCATACCTAGGAAGCTATCATTAATACCAAGCACACGTTGTACTCTATCGAGTGCTTTGTCGATCAATGTATATTGATCTAGTACTTCCTTAGACATTTGGTCTACTCTTACACCAAGCAAGTGATTAACTGGTATAACACTGTTGACCCTATTTATTAAAGTCTTAAACTCTTCGAGATTATCTACTGCACCTTCTTCAACAAACACCTTAGTTGTATTTGCCATTAGCTGAATTTGCAGTAGTGCCTGGTTGATAGCTTTTTGCGATTCTAATACTTCACGGAATACACCATAGTACTCTGTTTTATTAGAGCTGTGTAGCTTTTGTACACGATAAGGCCACTTAGTCTTTTTGTAAGTGATCTCATCTTTTTGTAGTATATCATTGTTGTGCCAATAAATAGACCAGCGTTTACCTTCGTCATCCTCCAGCACAGTGTGTACAACTAAGTAGTTATCATGGACTCTGTAGTAGCCGGAGAAACCTTGAGTCTGCGTATAGTTGAAGTCTGCCTCTTTCGCATCAACAAAGTTCTGATACGGCGACATGCCCTTAACCGTTTCTGCACCAAACGCTTTTTTGACATCATCTTCAGTCATCCATTTAAAACGGTGAAGATAGCTAGCGTCTGAATAGTCGTCTAGCTTGCTCATCGGATCAAGCACTATTTCGTATTCAGGCACGTGGCTTGTCTTAACTTCGTTAATTGCTCTGCCAAACTGGTCAAGTTCACCAGTGTCTCGAACTTCAGTATACGCACAAAGAATACCAGAAATCATACCGCCAAGCTTAATTTGATCGCCTTCGATATCAAACCGATTTTGCTCTAGTATATAGTTAACTGTGTCGTTTAATACTGTAGTAGTAGTAATGTCCCGTGGATTTCTAGGACGAACAACAACAGTATTAACAACTGTACTGTAATAACCTACAAGCATGCGAGCAAACATTTTAATAATGTTAAATGTTTCTGCTGGTTGTCCACGCTGTGCTAATACAGCTAATTGTTCTGTTGTATAATGCCTGTTATGGTACATATCCCAAGCATTATTAGCTTCATCACGAGAATCTTCGTAAGCTTCGTAGCCTATCTTAAATGTATCTCTGCAGTCTTTGATTGTAGCTTTCATAGTCCTGCTCCATCCATAGCTGCATCAAAATCAAAATCAACGTTTACTTCATCATTTATATTTGGTACAGTTTCGTCTTGTACTCGCTTAACAGTAATACCACTACCTTCAGAACTTTCTACTGAAGTCATACCTTGCAATCTTGGATCATTCATACGCTCTTCTATAGCCATTATTGCGTCATCAATCTGTTCAATTGACTTGCCAGTATAATAATGCGCTATGTCAGGATCGTTTAGATCACGAATAGACTCTAAGTTATCTTTGATAGTGGTCATTTGAACTTTAAGTTGTGCCATGACAGGCTGGAACTGTTGACCTAAAGTGCCAGCAGCTTTGTTAAACGCTGAAATTTCATTGTCAGTAAGCGCTGCACCGTACAAAGAATTCCTAAACAGATTACGGAAAGTTTCATAAGCTGAAGTAGCTTTTTTGCCACCAACTTCATTAAAAATATATTTCTTAAAAGTGTTAAGAGTACTGTCAACTAAACCTGTTTCTTCAGGTGTCAACTCAGTGCCAGCAGTACCACCTAGTGAAGTCAATTCACGTAGTTGTCTAACTGTGCGCTTGTCTTCAGTTGAGAGTTTAAAATTACGCAAGTCTTCAAGTGGACTAATATAATCACGATACACGCGTGATCTTTGAACTGGGTCCATGTCTTTTTGGCTCATTGATAGCCAGCCCATTTCATCAAGGCCTTGACGTAGTTCTTTAACATCACCCACTTCTTTTTGAGTAGAAGTTTTTGTTATGTTACGGTAGCTAGCAGCTGCTTCTTCATAAGTAGCATCTGGATTACTATCCATAAACTCTGTAATATAACGAGACTCGTTAGTATTACCTGTGCCTTGACGCTTAGTAGAGTAGTAAGTATCTAAGGCTTCAACATAACCAACATTCTTTTCTTCCATTATTCGCGATACAGCTCGTTCTTCTGTAGAACTAAGAGTACCTCTACCATTACCAGAACTTTCCATTTCCAACAACATTTGATAAGCTTCAGCTAATGAATTAGCTTTGCCTGTGTCAACTAGATCTTGTACTACTCGTTCTTTCATGTCTACAGTTTTACGAGACTGACCTGCGCGAAGCATTTGACTGATACGTGCTTTCTTAGTTAACTTTGCAAGTTGCTTGTCATCTAAGTACTCTGTATACTTAGTAGCAGCAAACATCTTTTCTTTAGGCAATAGTACTTGATCACCGTTATTTTGGGTAACGACAATCATATCACTTGCAGACTCTTCGTCAGCATAAAAATCTTTAGGATTGTAACCAGCTTTACGCAATAGTTTATCGTTGCTATCAGAAGGCGTCAAAGGATCATAGCGGGCTACTCCACCATAGATTTTAGCACCAGCAGGATTTTTCTTAGCGTCCTTTAACCAAGTATTTAAATGTCTGGTATTACCATCTGCGTTATAACGATCCATAGCGCTCATAGTAGTAGATTTTAACGACGTCTGATTAAGCGAGCGCGTCTCTACTTCTAGCTGCTGCATGTCAAGTTCGTTTTTACGCTCACGCGTAGGAGCATTAGCATTAAATTCTTTTAATTCGCCTTGAGCTTTCTGTTGTTTAGCTTTAGCCTCAGCCAGCTGCGCTGCTCGCAAATCTCTATTAGATAAGTCATTAGATACCTGACCTAACCCACGAGCTACACCTGACCACATTTGTGCACTAGGCATTTGAATACTCCTTAAGTCGTTGGTGCAGGTGTATTATGAGCAGTAATAGCATTACCTACTGCTGGTATAGCAGCTGCCCAAGCATCACCTGCAGCGCCTTGAGCACTATTTGCTTGATTAGCCTTGTTAGTAGCATCACTAGCTAACGCGTTACTCAAAGAACTACCTGGGTTTTGTCCTAGACCAATTTGTAAAAATGATCGTTGATCTTCTCGTGCTTGTCTTGGAGCATCTCTGCGAATACCAGCTCTAGTCTCTGCTGCACTTATTTCTGATTGCGCAGTTGTACTAGCAGCTAATGCAGAATTTGGATCAATACCACGTTGAGCAAAGTTTTCGTTTATGCGCTGCATTCCTGTTTGGAATTCTTCATTAAACTTTTCGACACCAACAGCAGCGTAATAATCAGGTGAAACATTTTCATAGTAGCTAACTAGATTATCTTGCAAATCACCGTAAGTTGCGTTCCACTCATCGTACTTTTCGTATTCAAGCGCTAATGCTTGGTCACTTGCCTCAGATGCTCGATCAGATGCTTTATCTGCTGATCTTGAAGACATATAGCCACTGACCAAAGTAGCGCCTGCTACTGCTGTTGCTGCCCACACCATAAATCACCTCATCTAATCTAAATAGTTCCACGGATACTCGCAGTCGCGATAATCCATAGTGGTTACTTCATCTTCCAATTCTGACAAGTGCTGAGATTTTGTGCCTACAATGGCGAACATCAGCGTGTCCTTGTGCGCGTAAACTGCGGCCTTTGAACCAGGAAACAACATACCACGATAAGGTGCAGCTACACGCTGCGTGCCCATTTCAGTGGTGAATGATATTTCTCCGGATGCAACAATCCATAACCTGTCCTGCTTCCATATTCTGCTAACAATGAACATGTCTGCAGGAATGAATAATTCCCGGACATAGGCGCCGTCGACCATGTACTCCTTAAGCCCGTTAGCGTTAAGCTCTGCAACTTCATTACCAGTGGCGATTGCGTCTAGGGCTTCATGAAAACGATCAATGCGGCGTCTGGCTTCAATCCGGCCCTCATGGTCATCGACAGAAATGGCGCCATAGACCTTGCTGGCATCAGCCACTTCAGGCGTATTTTCAAGCACCCACTGTTGCAGTTTGTCATGCGGACCACTTACTTCGTTCATCCCACCACCATTAAGTTAGAAATTATTAGAATCTGCAATCACTAGTAACTTACTAATACTACATCGTTATAACATGTTTCCTAACTATTAAGCAGTAGATCTTGTGCGGAATAATGTAAATGTATAATTCGACGTACTTGCGTCATTGCTAGTCCACACATAATTTGGGGCGACGTAAGAAAACGAGCCAACTGACGAGCCAACTGATGCCACAGTAAGATTGGCGCCAGCACCAACTAAGAATAAACCAACGCCACCAGTAGCTGTATTATTTACTATAATCATCCCGCTGAAATTGCTAAACACCTTAGTGCCAGCCGATGCAATAGCTATAGCATTCGCAGAAGTATCAGTAGAATACCCGCCATCATTCGCGACTTTAAAATTAGTTGATGTTTGTGTGCTTGCTGAGAATGCTTGAGCTGGTGAGCCAGCGAGTAGGGCTTTTTCTGCATCCAACTCATCTAGTCTGATGTCTTGTTGACCATCAAGTAATTCAATATCATCTAGTCTGGTGTCTTGCTGACCATCGAGCGATTCAATATCATTTAGTCTGGTGTTTTGTTGACCATCAAGTAATTCAATATCATCTAGTCTGGTGTCTTGCTGACCATCAAGTAATTCAATATCATCTAGTCTGGTGTCTTGCTGACCATCAAGTAATTCAATATCATCTAGTCTGGTGTCTTGCTGACCATCGAGCGATTCAATATCATCTAGTCTGGTGTCTTGCTGACCATCGAGCAATTCAATATCATCTAGTCTGGTGTCTTGCTGACCATCGAGCAATTCAATATCATTTAGTCTGGTGTTTTGTTGGCTATTAACGTCTTCTACAACTAATACACGTTTAGTTAATTCTATAACTTCATCATCAGTAAGTTCACTAGTTTGCAATATTGCATATTCAAGACTTTCTAGAGCTGACTTAAGATTAGTAGTCAACTGCTCATTTAAACTTACTAACTGTTGCTGATCAGCATATTTATTCTGTGGACCAGCTCTGTTACCTAACACAATGTCTAGCTGTTCAACTAAACGTGAAAGGAAACGTTTCAGTACAATAGGCTCCTCCACATTTGGAGGTATTGCTACTAGAGATTGATTAGCCATTTTGTCTAGGTCCTACAGTGTATTCTATCTCATTAACTGTACCAGTACCGGTTACTTTGAACTGTATACTGTAACCTCTTTGAAGATTCTGAGGTACTTGCAGTTGATGAGTAGCTTTACCTGCTAAATCAAAAGTTGCGACTATTTCGTCGTCTATTAATACAACTATTATTATATCGCCTTCTGACCTAACATAAACCTTTTTATACGTTTTATTTTCGGTGAATGACCCTTCTACAAACAAAGGTGACTTATAATTCATTTGCAGATTGTTTGTAGCTTTATATAAAAGATACAATACGCTATCACTATAACCGTACAATTTACCTTTAGCTACTGATAAAAAAGTTGTACCTAGGTTTAACCACTTAAGTGTTGGCTGAAATCTATAGTCAAAAGCTAATATACTACCGTCTTTGTTTTGACAATAGTACACTTCATCATGTACTGCTGAGCTAACTGGTGTTAACTCTATATGACCAAGCGAGTCCTTAGTTATATTCTTTACATTATTACCTGAAGATACGCATAGACCGTCAGCGGAAGCCCATATCAACATACCAGCGTCTACTTCTTTTATAGACTCAAAAGCTATACAACCTTGATCACCTCTTAGCGATTGTTGAGATAGGGAAGTAGGACCGGTTCCAGTCACGATGTAGGCTTTGGTAAGTGTAAACACAAGTAAACCATTTGCTGCTGTACCAATGCCGGTTATGTCTTGATCGAATTGTATTTCATACTCTAGCGGCCAAGCATTAGGTTTACCCACAGGTGTAAAACGTAAAGAAGACCCTAACGCACCAAATAGCATAGCATAAGCTTCAGCTAAATAGTTTAGCCCAACTGGTGCTTCATAATAATTATCAGATTCTAACAATCTTCCATCAATGTCTAAATCCTTAAGCGTATCTGTATATACAGTAGTAGAACTACTTAACTCTGCTACCATAGTAAATTCAGTAATATTACCACCTACTCGATATAGTCTTTTATGCGTGACTTGCGGATCAGCAGACACACTGTTAAGAGTAACCTGTATGAAACCACTACTGGCTGCTAATTCTGACGATATAGTATTAGGTGCAGATTCTGTGCCGTCATCTGAATTATAGAAAGTGTATACGTATTGGTAAGTTCCATCAAACGGTGTTATCAAATCTTCATTTAATTCTGTAGCTGCACTTATGTCATATACTGAATCTACTACAGTTACACCTTTTGTTAAAAACTCTGCTACTTGCCGCCATGCACCATCATAGTTCCTAAATAATACAGCTTTATCCTCAAACTTACCTTTTAGTTCTTTAAATTCTACAGCTCTATTAATTGGATTAACTTCAGTTGTTATAGTATTAACTACACTTCTTAGTGAGCCTGAACTAAATTCTTGCGCTCTAGTTGCTGTAGTAGAACTTGCAAAAACAACAAATCTAAATGGCTGAGAATACACACCGTCTTTAACATTAAAAAGTAAGTATTCTAAATCTGATGCAGGTAGATCACCAACATTAGTCTTGTTAAGCGTTGTTATATCTTTAAGCGTTGTCGCCTTGCTAATGTTAGTTGCTGCGCTAGCATATCGAGGTCTAACTATACCTAGGTTATCGTAATTACCATTCTTATATTTAAGTGGTCGACTAAATCTATCGGTAGAATACATTACACTTTGGAATTCTAAATAGTCAGTATTTATTACGCTACTAAGCCATGTATCTTCAGCTACAAAATACTTATTAAATTTATCAACTTCTATAGCGGTTGCTAATTTGTCTTTTACAGGTACTAGTACACCTTTAGAATTGTCTATATTTTCATAGACAGTTCCTTGATTTGCACCTATTAATTGTCCGGCTAGTCTACTTGATACACCGCCGTTAAATTCTTGTAGCTTCATTAAACTCCACGCCTATAATAAGTTTCAAACTGACTAGCTCTAGTGAAATCTTTAGCACTATCGCGCTTAGCTGTCTTAATATGACGTTCATAAATTCTCATTTGATCAGCGCCTTTTTGCTGATAACCTGTGTCTATGTCATTCATGAATGCTTGACCACAAACATAAAATTTAAGCGCTATATCGTACATGCTAGGTATACTTAACTCACTATCTATACTTTCTAGTGTGGCTGGATTTTTAAGAAAGTAGCATTTTACGTACGACTCAATTTCTTCTGAACTTAGATTAGACACAACACCAAATAAATCAGTATAGTCTAAGTCTATAGCATTACTATCTTCTACATCTGAAACTACACCAAATACATCTGGTAACTCTGCACCTTCAACAGAAACTGCAACTCCTAGATAGCCTACATCTTGATCAGACCTAAATCTTTCATCAGGTATAGGATATACTTTACCTTCTAGCATGTTTGCTCTGTCATATATAATAGCTGCAGGTATACCTGTATCTTCTTCCCAACTATTACTTGTAGTTGTTAGCTTAGCAACACCAACTACATTTGCAACACCTTGACTATCTAACTCATAATGTGTTACCAAAGGAATTACATTGTTGTCATATAATACACGAGTTAATTGCCAGCAATCATCTGGTAGCGCAAAATACGGATTATTAGCAAAAACAGGTACATTTATGCGTTCATGCAACATTTGAGTTTGTTGACAAAAATCAATTTGTGCTTCTTCTAGTATGTCTACAAGTGTAGCATCATCCCAGCGTTCTTTATTTGGATCAGCTAGTGTTAACCTAGCTCTTGCTAGAATCTTTCTTACCCTATCAAGCATAGCTGTCGCCACTGGTGTAGTTATATTGGAATTCAGTATGGAGATTGTTTACTACTACATATTCAGCTTTTAAATGTATAGCTAAGTTACTACACATTTAAAAGCTGCCTTAACGTTAGCTAAGGCAGTTTTATATTACTTGCTGATCTTGGTGTACTCACCAGTAGTTTTGCCGAATTCAAGATATTCGACAACTACAACATATTCAGCTACGTCTGTAGCGGCACCAGTTGTGGTTACGCCAAGATATAGAGATACGCCAGTGCCTGTAGACACTTGACCAGTTAGAGTACCAGATTCACCTAGTGATGTAATGTCACCAGCACTCATGATTTCACTGCCACCTTCAGTTGTACCAAGCGTTACCACGTTTGATGTAGCTGCATCGCTAACAACAAGAGTGTGGATATAAGCATTAGTAGCAATTGAGCGTGGAGGCAGATTAGCAATCAGAAAGTTACCTGATCCCGAAGCAATCTGAGCAATTCCTGTACCTTCTACTACTACACCAGCAAAGATACTTTCGCTCTTTTTCTGATGAAAGCTGGCAGAACGAGTTTTATCGACGTTAGCCATAATTCAACTCCTCCTTATGAGCCAACTTGCAGATCAACAGTAACAACACCATAATCGATGTCAGCCACTTTTGCTGCTTTGTAGTTAGCATTTTCGGCTTTAAGTTTGGTCTTACGAACTTCAGTCCAAACCTCCAGTGCAGACTCAGACTTGATGGCAAAGTCTTGAGACGGCTGCCAGCGATAATCTGGCTGTTTGCCCATTGCAATTTGAAGAGCACCACCGCCAAGAATTACACCACGAGAGTGTAGATCAGTAGAAGCATAGTCAAAACCTTCTTGACCTGTCCAAAGTGCAGTGGTTGGATTAGCACCATCATACTGACGCAAACCACTCATTTCAACTTCAGAATCATCTAGCGTGAAGCCAAGAGTTGATCCACCTGTTGAACCAAAGAACTGAGCTGCTTCAACAATCAGCATACTACCAAGTTGGCCAATTACGCCTGTGATGTTACGGTTATTATTACCGCGAATATCACCACTACGAATTAGTGTTTGGTAACCGGCAGTGTCCTTACGTAGGATATTAGCCATAGCTGAGTCAACAATAAACAACCAAATAGGTTTATCACCGTCATTAACCCGGAAAGGATCAAGTGGACGACGTACGCCGCCAGTGGTGTAACCGTTAGAAGTTTTCAGCGTGCGCTCAATATCAAGCAATTGATTGAATGTGAACGTAGTACCGAGATCAATGGTGTGTGAAGGAGCCTGGACACCATCATCGTTAGTTGAAAGCAAGCCTTGAGCACTATCGAACAATGCTTGATCTTTCCAACGAATCCACAAATCACCCAGCTTAGAGCGTGAATCAGAGTGCTCATTGATTTGCAGGTCACCGATGTTCACGCCGTCAAATTTATCACCGTTGTCTACTACTAGACGATAGCGTTCAACTGTGATTTTGTCGGAGAATTTTTTCTTCTGTTCGCCTTTACCAAATGCAGTGTCTTTGCCTTTGATCGCTTTGCCAGAAATGTTACCATCAAAGTCGAATACGACAGTGTGGCCTTCGCCTGAATTTTCGTTGTTGGCTTGGAAAACAATCGCGTCTTTAGATGTACCAGAGTAGGCGTTCCAAAAAGACTGTGAAGCTTTTTGAATCAATCCTTCTCGCATCCATTTACGACGTTCAAGGTCCGAACCAACCTTAACAATAGCAGTAGACATAATTGTCCGCCTTTTAAAGGTTAGATTTAATGGTTAAATGAACAGTAGGTGATTCCAAGCCGGAGACCTTGTGCAAGTTGCTATTTGCGGTGTAGTACCTACAGAACGCTCAAGCAACTTGCCTCATCTATCCTAATTATAGCACGTTAAACATGAAAAGTAAAATTATTATTTTTATTTAAATAATACACCAGTCAGTTGCTAGCATATCCGTTTGACTTGCCAACCACCCTGGCAGCATAGCCCTACGCCCATAAGCATTGATGGTGTACATATCAAAGTGTGGAAGAATCTCACACTCATCAACTCCATGGTTTTTGTACACCGACCCATCAAACATTGCGTGTGTCTGTCCCAAGCTACCTGGGTTATAAATTACCCACATGCCTTTACCGTTCCAACCTGATCGCGCTATTTTATAACCGAGCTTAGCTAATTCAATTGCATGTCCAAACGAATACTCGCCTGAAGCTTTATATGCATTATTAAACACATCGGCAGGTGACCATGAAATATAGCCTTTGTGACGAATATCATTTGATTTGCCACCTTCCAAATATTCAACTAAGAAACCATCGCAGTCTGTTTCATCTTCTAGCATTTGCCAACTACGATAGTCGTTATACTCTTGACGAGTCATTGGTAAAGCTTTAATTACTTTAGTTCCGACGTACATTAGAAAACCTCCTTATTATAATCTGATTTACTTTGATTATTAAGAGCGTCGTCAGTTGGGCTGTTAGAACTGCGGATATCAGCAAAACCTGGAGTTTTAGGTGCTGTTTTACCAGGGTCAATTTTTTTCGACTTACCTAAATAAGTAGCAACTTCAGCTAGGTACTCGTCGAATTGAATTTCGCCTTTTTCAAGTTTGCGTGTAATGCGAGGAGGGATGTCGTTTTCAATGACTTCATCTGTAAGTTCAATTTCAGGGTTGTCTTTATTGAACTGTTCGAGTTGCAGTCCGCGACGTTCTAGCTCTGTAGTCTGAGATGCTTCTTCAGAAATAGCTGTACGACGCTCTTTAAACTTGCCGCGCTTTTCTTCTTCTAGCCTGGCAATTTCTGAACGCCAAGTATCTGGGTCTTGGACTTTAAGCTCTTCGAGACTAGCTTGTTCAGTTGAGCTAAGGTTAGCAACAGCGTCGCTTTCCCATGATGATGCAAGCTTTTCATTTTCAGCTTGTAACGCTTTAAGAGTTTGTTGATTCTTTGTGTAAGCACCTTGGGTATCACGACGACGAATTTCAGCAGTAGCTGAGAATGCTAGACTTTCATCTGTTCCTTCAGGAAATGTAAGCTTACCATCTTCACCTCTAGTTGAACCGGTGATTACTTCATTTACTTTGCTCTCGTAAGACGTGTTCCGAGCATTCTCTTCGCTCGGAGTACCATTTTGTCCTGGCATGGTGAATTCCTTAATTGATGAGTTACTATTAACTACTCTTCTATTATAAAGCAAAATTGTTTACTTGTACACAGTAATTACGGTATAATGTCTTATATAAGTTTAATAGCTAACAGGACCTATGATATGGCAATCTTTACCTTCAGCACAAAAGACAAACGGCCTAACGACGAACAGGTAGTTAGGAATGTAAAAGAGCACTGCGAACGTCTAAATATGAACTTCTCTGGCCTTGTGATAAGCTTACTAAGAGACTATGAAAACAACTCCATGGACAAAGCAACGTCTGAGGAGAAGTAAATGGATGATCAACAAAAATATAAAGTAATATCTCGTCTGCAGAATGATGAGAAAGCTAAAGACATAGCCGAAGAGTTAGGCATTAGTTATGGCGTTGTTTTGAAGCTACGTAGAGACTTTGACCAAGCTAAGTTGAATGGTTCTGTTGATTCACTTTTAAATATGGATAATGTTATCCTACATGAAGTAACAGACGAATTAGCGAATACAACTATATCTAGCGAACAAATCGGTGAGTTCACAGAGAAGCTGCAAGGCTTAGATCACTTGAGTGCAACTTTACAGCAAACTGCGCTAAATATAAATAAACGAGCTAATTCATTATTACTATATGCTGAACACCCTTCTGAATTAGAAATACTTACTGATATTCTATGTAAGCTGCAAACATCATTCATTAATAAGAACATGACTCAAGTCAATGTGCAAAATAATTACCCTGATAACTCAGCACCTAAGTATAATCAATTTTTAGGAGACACTCCTAGTGATTAATCTACGAATCACTGAAGATCAATTCGAGGAACTTTACCCTGACTTATCAGGTCACTATAGTTTCTTTGATACTCCACCACCATTCGATCTAACCACTGAAGGCTTTGAACGTCGTTATCTAAGTAACAAACTGTGGCGCATAAATAACTTATACTCGGTTATCGACAAGTACGGTAAGCCTTGTATATTCAGAATGAACTACGCGCAACACGTTGTATACGCGGCCACGCGCAAGCATCCGCGCATAATTATATTGAAGTCAAGACAACAAGGTATATCCACGTTTTGGCTAGTTAGTTACTTCGATGACGCTGTGTGGGCGCCGTTCATGAACATAGGTCTGATGGCACAAGGCACAGACGAAGCTTCAACCTTGCTTGAACGTGCTAAATTTCTGTGGGAGACACTAAGCGAAGATGTTAAAAGCTATATAGGTGTAGAATTAGAGAAGGATAATACTAAAGAATTCTCATTTGGCAATGGCTCGACTATATTTATTCGTGTGTCTTTTCGTTCTACAACACTTCAACGGCTTCACGTATCTGAGATGGGTAAAATAGCTAATAAATACCCTAAGCGAGCTAAGGAAGTAAAGACAGGTACACTCCAGGCACTTGCTGGTGGCAACACAGGTGTCATAGAAAGTACTGCTGAAGGCAAGAATATGTTTAAAACCACTTGGGATGACTCAGTGTTAGCTCTTGAGTCCGGTCAATTATCACCTAAGGACTTCTATCCTGTGTTCTTGTCCTGGGTTGATGATCCAGACTGCTTGCTTGATATAGATCAATCTGTAGATGAAGAAGCAGCAGAGTATTTTAAAGACCTTGAATTTAAGTTGAAGATACAGCTAACTAAGCAACAGAAGAATTTCTGGATAGCACAGCGTCGGGAATTAGGCGGTGACATATTCCAAGAGTACCCTGGTACACCTGAAGAAGCATTTACAGCTAGTAAAGACGGAACATTTTATGCTCGCTTGTTCAACGAAGAAGTTGTTCGCAAGAGCGGAGTTATCAAAGACTTGTATGATCCGAATCTACCTACAGATGTTTACATCGATCTAGGTGTCGATGATTACTTTGTACTTGTGTTTGTACAGTGGTATCGCGGTAAGTGGCGCATTGTAGGAGAGTACTGGAACAACGGATATGCAATGAAGCATTACCTAGACTACATACGTGGATCCAAGTTCGATGTTCGAGCACTACGTTTCCCTCACGACATAAGAGTACGCGAATTAGGAATAGCTAAAGAAAACGGTAGAGCGAAGAGCAGATATGATACGGTCATGGAGTATAGAAAAGAGGAAGAGCTTAATTGGCGCATTGATGTTTTGCCCAGATCTTCAATAGAGAATGGCATTGAAGCGGTTCGTCGTATCATACCTAACGTGATGGTGGATGCTTCGTGCAGATACATAATTGATTGCTTCTTTAATTACTCTAAGGAATGGGACGATAAACTTCAGTGCTGGAAGAAAACTCCTGTTCACGACGAATTTTCACATGGAGCGGACGCGCTTCGTCAACTAGCAGCTAATACAATCGAAACAGCTGCACAACATCAATCTAAGATGGAGACGTTCTACGGGCAAACCTCTGGCGCTGGAGACTTCGCTATCTAACTGTGAGCCGTGCAGGTACTTCGGGTACACTGCACGGTACTTCCTTAAACGGATGGAGGGCGTGGGTCTATATAAATTTAATAAACACGCACGGCACTATAGATGTAAATTCATTAAACATGCATGGCGCTCTATATAAATTTATTAAAGCACATTAGTGATACATATACAAAATCCAAATGTCCCAATACTAAGTACCCCTAGGACTGTCCCTAGCCCACCCCCGCCTACTTTATGGCTATAAGCATATGCTAAAAAGTTATTGTACTTTCAAGCTAAACTAGTGTAGTGAAAAATAATTCAAATAATTGT
>Ga0256369_100008_pt1 | contig 48970 bp, 67 predicted proteins | sample CBIWviralmetaG_FD_190082 | JGI IMG/M metagenome (GOLD analysis project Ga0256369, IMG submission 190082) | Cryopeg brine viral communities from Beaufort Sea near Barrow, Alaska, United States - CBIW | ecosystem: Environmental > Aquatic > Marine > Coastal | place: USA: Alaska | collected 2017-05-08 | reverse complement strand
AGACAAACGCCAATCGGCTGTGCTGCCCGCTGGCTTCACCCTTCGCCCCGCGGTTGGGAATGTCCAGGGTCTCGCTGACGGCCTTACAGAGGCGCAGGCCAATCTCCATCTGGCCCGACCAACTTAGCGTCTCCACCCCCGTAGCCGTCGGCAAGTGAAAGGCGTTGCAATGAAACTCCAGGGCAATATCGTGCTCCGCCGCCAGCCGCCAGGCCTTGGAAAGCGGCAGGTTCTGCCCGCGCTCCCCGTCCTTCCGGAACTCGACACCCCGGGCGCGTAAAGCCTCAGCGAGCAGGTCTCTAAACTCCAGCACTATCCGGGCCTCGGTATAACCATTACCCACAGCACCAGGGTCAGCATCGGAATGCCCGGCGCTTATAAACAGTGTTCTCGCTTGCATTGGCTTGCTCCTGAATCGCAGGCATAAAAAAACCGCCAGAAGGCGGTTATGTGAAAAGGTTCGCAGACGCCGGCAGATCAGCCGGGCACCATCATGATTTTTGAAAAGGAATTCTCATGCTCATACTCACACGCGAAATCGGCGAAGCCATCAAGGTAGGCGACGACATCACCATCACAATCCTCAAAGGCGACGGCGCCCAACGCTGCAAGCTGGGCGTTGATGCGCCGAAGCACGTCACGGTTCAGCGGGAAGAGATCGTTGAGCGTGGGGCAATCGAAGCCCAGATCGATAGCAGGCAAAGGTAGCGACGGGACGGATTTCGAATCCGTTTGCACCCCTTATTCTATGGGCCTTAGATACGCCGCAAGCCCCTAGAATCGCACTATTCCACATGATGCTATGGCGTGCTTAGGGAATCATGGGGGATCTCATTCCCCCAAATTTGCACCAGCCTTAGAACACTTGCACCCCATGCAGGCGGCACTATACACCTACGCGGTTGATTGTAAAGGAAAACCGCCCTTTTCAGAGCGGCCTTTTTCTGTCATTTTGAGCATTTCGCCACGTTTAGAATCAATGACTTAGAGGGGAGTTTTGCGCACGATCCAGCCGCAAATATCCCCCAGTGATCCAATCTATGCGTTGGGATAAGCCTCAGTCGGCGGCGTGAAACTTGATGTGTAACGGCAAACACCATTAGTTAGCCGGAATTCGTCGATATTCATCAAGGTAGGTTGCCCGCCGATCATGGAACTGTTGCCTGAAAGCCAAAGTGGGCCGCTTGTGAAAACGAGAGAGCTAACCACGCTGCCTTGCAGGGCGCCGTCAATAAATAAACGCATCACATTGCTTCCATCTCTAGTTACAGCTATGTGAGAAAAGCCAGAAAGCGGAACTCTGGCAGACGAGTCGCCGGTAGTCGTGCTGCCGCCAATTGTGGCTCGCAATAATGCGCCGGTCGCCGTGTGCGTTACTTGAATCCAAAAAAATCCACCCGTTGTCGCGCCCATAATATAAGACGTTCCGGAGGTCTGGCTTAAGCCCAGAAAAAACTCTAATGTGAATAGGCCGCCGAATATCGGCGTCCCTAGAGCGGGCAGCGCCAGCCTGTCTGCGCTGGCAAGTCTACCGCTTGCCGTGCCAAAAACCTTTGGCGAAGACTGAGTTGTGGGTGATCCGCTCTTTGTATAGGTGTTGCCTTTTTCATCGGGGAAAGTAGTGTCGCCGTTTGCGCCGTCAAAGTGTAGCAAACTGACGACATTGGCAAAGCTGGGATCTCCTGATGGCGGCGGCGCGATTGCGGTAAAACGAAAAGGATTAAGCAGCATCAGGCAGGACTCCCGATCAAATAAACCTTCAACCCTTTTGCTGTCCCGTCCCCGATCTGGTCAATGTCAATTGTTATCTCTGCGTCATTGGCAAGAGTAGCGCCAGACAGAACAGCAGCGATTGCTGCTGTAAAGCTGCTCTTTTCGGTATTGTCGATGGTCATTTTGGTGCCCAGGATACTAACCCCCGACTCGTTCATGTCTACCGTGAAGATCGCCCCGCTGACTTGCGCTGTAGTAAGTGATGCACGCACGGACGTCAGGGTGAAAGCGTAAGGCATGCGGAAAGTTACTTTGGATGTGCCGGCTGTGAGCGCTGTAGTTTCGTCTGAGCAGGCGACAGGTATAACCTGCAAAGGCGTGCCGCCACCACCTGCTGCTGCTATGACGGGGCTTGCGGGGTTTGTCCGATCAATCGTTATATTCGGCCCCGCAACCAGCGCGCTCTCTTTAGCCCCTAGCGCCGCTTGCAAATCTGTCTGATCAGAAAGAGTCCCTGCAATATCGCCCCATGCAGCAGCGCCGCCGCCAGACACAACAGCCCAAGTGCCAACGGCGCGGATATAAAAAGATCCATCAGCCGCAACAGCATACCGCGCATCGTAAAATGACCACGCGCCGTCAAGATAGCGCGCCAGCTTGTTTGCCTGCCCTGCCCATACTCCGGTTGGCGCGGTGCCGACAACGTGCCGCTGGCCCTCGACGCCAGCCGGTGGCGTGTTTGCGCCCACGGTTTGGACTCGCACCTGTAACAGCGCGTCGATCTGGTTAAGGGACAGATTCAGGCCGGCAGCAGGATCGGTCGTGTTCTCTGGCACAAACGGGATGGCGTTGTTTATCGTATTCATAATGTGACCTCTGCTGCCGGGCCTGCGCCGGTTGAATTGTTAAGCTGCTGCACGCGCACAAGCGTATTGGCTGCCGGTTCTGCGACGATCAGATATTCGTTTTGCGTAGTAAACACAGTGCCTCCGATAGTGACCTGATAACCCGCGAACTGCGCCCCCATGCCAACCTGAGTGCCGCCGCCCAGCCTGCCTGCGCCTTGCCATGTGACTGTGAGATTGCCGCCGCTTCGAGTGGCCCGCAGATATCCAGGCTTTCTCTCTGTCTGGCTCTGGCCTGTGAATGTAGCTGTCTCTACGTGAGATTGATCCGAGCCGAAGGAGGTGACGCGGAATGTCAGCTGACTGTTTAGCTCGAACAATTCAGCATCAATGAAGAATATGAACTGGCGCTGCATAAGGATGAAGCGCGTTCCGGCAGGGTGCGCGGCAACTGTTGAGCCTTTGCGACCCCGCAGCCAGCTTGATACCTCCCAGACTTTCGGCTCGACCTCTTCGACCGTTCCGAGATTGACAAGCTCGTCGCCGATCAGCGCCAAGTTAGCCCGGCTCATCATGCCGGCCAGGCTGGCCGACTCAAGCTCATCATCAAGCACCAGCCGGATACGGGCCGTGTTCGTCGTGTCAGGGTAATAGACCGAATGCGCCGGCAGCGGGTCTACAAGCTCGCCTATGGTCGCCTCGACCTGCACGTCGACCGAGTCTATGTAGTTCTGCCCGCCATCGTTAGATAGCTCGACAAGCGCGCCCGACCAGTTATCGGCAGCCCGTCCGACTGCGACGTAATATCCCAGCCGGTCGTCAGCATCGCGGATAATGTGCGAGTCGATGAAGTGCAAGATGGTTTCGCCGACGATCAGCGAAGGCGGCGCAGATGGCTGCTGCACTGGCAAGCCTTGAATCGATGATGCGTATGCAGAGCGCCGATCATAGCGGGTAACGCAGTTCTGCTGCCCCTCGTCAACTTCCGTCTCGATGATCCGCAGTCGCTCGCCGTCAAGGGTGATAATGTCGCCATCAGTCAGCCATATCCAAGAATCAGGCAAGCTGAATTCCCAGTCGCCGCGCTGTTCTTCGATGCTGATCTTGTGCGCGATGATTGCAGCCCTAGCAGCATCGTCAGCGCGCATGATGACGCTCGTTTGCATCTTGGTTTCTGCGGTTGCGCGATTATCCAAGCTGCGATCGCTGGTCTGCTTGTCCGCCGACAGCCCGCCGTCTATGTCGTAATACTCAAGATGCAGCACACGGGGTACAGTGATGCTGTCTTTGCGCTTGAGCTTGCGGCCTTCCTTGCCGTCATCGATCAGATCATCAAGCGTCAATGCTGCGACAACATCCCCGCCGCGCTGGACAAAATGCAGTTGCCCATCAAAATTGGATGCGTCGAAAAGATAAATCTGAGCCAGCGATTCTATATAGCTGAATGCTGCATCGGCTGGCGATACTGGCAGGCCGTCAACGCTACCCTCAAGCCCCTGAATATTGATACGATCAAAGGGCAAGCCAGCTCTCAAGCATATCTCTGCGACCACGTCAGCAACCGGCCAGCTTGCGGCTAGCGGGTCATACGCCATGCCAGGCTTGGTGCCAATGCCGTCTAGCCCGCTCATCGCTTAATCTCCATCAGATACTGAAGGCGCAGCTGCACGTTAAAGCCGATTTTTATCAGCCCGACATGCGGCCCAGTGTCGAGCAGGCGCTCAATCGTGAATCGGTCGCGCTGCTGGCGGTAGTACAGCGAACCTTCGCGTACATAGCCAAGGATCACATCGCTGTTGCTGGTCTGGGTGAAGCGCTTATCGTCAAGGATAACTCGGGGAGTAATTGCGCCGGGATATTCGGTTATCACCTGCGCCCCGGCCACGGTGTCAAACCACCGCAGCTTGGCCATGCCCGCCTGCACAAAAGCAACAGCCGGACGCATGTTCTGATCAAAGGTAAAGCTGATCTCTGTTATGTCCGGGCCTGAAAGCACCGCAAACGGCTCGACCTCTGGCGCATCTAAAATAATGTCATCACCGATCAGCCGGCCGCGCCATCGCTGATAATTGCTCCCTCGCGACGGATCTTGTATTGCGATGCCGCCGTCCTCATAGTCCACTGTTCGCGTGACCGGCAGCGCACGCGCACCAGTCAGCGCCGCAGTGATCGCAATTGTGCTGAGTACGCCATCCGGCATCATGGGCGACGGCCCCATGAGTGCCTAAAGACTATGGATAATATATCGCTTGATGTTTTTGGTATCTTTGGCGTAAAGCCGATCTGAAAAGATGTCGGGCCTGGCGTGATCCATGCCGATCCTACTCCTGTGGCAAAATTGGCGATCGACAAGTCCGCAAGAAGCGTAAATTGCCGCTCAAAAGAGCCTGTAGAGTATGCAGCTGCAAGGTAAGACCCTCCCTGGAATGTGCCAGAAGGTGATCCCGTTATGCCTGCAATGGCCCCCTCGTAGAATGCCTGCTGGTTAACTGATGTCGGGTCGCGGCCCATCGATGAGCCATTCTGATCAAAACGCCATCCGTCAGCCGCCGCGCTTACGACTCTAGCTGCGCGAAAAGTCCAGTCATAAACTCCCCCAATGTTGCCAGAAAAAGTAACCTGCCCCGTGTCGTCCGTGGTTTTTGGGTACAGTCTGAACTCGTATGTCACATCTAGCGTTTCGTCGGCCTGTATTGTTATCGTCGTCGGGTTCCCGCTCCCGTCTAATATTCTGGCGCGACTAAATAGACCTCCAGTGACCTGCCAGCCGACGCCAGCCTCGGAAAGATTGCCCGCAGCAGCGCCGGCAGCAAATCTAAAAGTGTTCCTTATCCACGAAAAATAGGGCGCGGAAGGCTGGGCACCCGTTACGCTGGCAGCAACTCTTGTTTGCGTCGAAGCTATTTGCGCGACGAGCCCTGTATCTGTGAATGTCGGCGCGGCGCTGCCAGACCCGACTGAACAATAACGCATCCAATCGTTATTATCCCCCATCCGGTTTAGCCCGCCATCGGTTATCAAATTAGGAAACCTTGCCAGCTCCCCGCGCTTGTCCGTGCTGATGACAAAATAGCCAGCGCATTGAGAGTGCAACTCTAAGTTAACTTGTGGCATGCGATCCTCCAATAACCGTACCGCCCAACGAATCGGCTGATTCGGCAGGGTATCTTGTGTATGAAATTAAGCCGGCCCTAAATGAGCCAGACAAAACTGAACCCCCAGCAGAATCAGCAGACTCGGCAGGGTATCTTGTGTAAGTAATGAGGCCGGCCTTAAACGATCCAGACACTACCGCGCCGCCCGCTGAATCGGCTGATTCGGCTCCTGCGACAATTAAAGTCAAGCTTGATCTAAGCTCTCCGCTTACTACAGTGCCACCACCAGAATCTGTTGCCTCGGAAAAGACAAAAAAGTCAGGAGCTACACTGCCTCCTGTAGACTCTGACTCCTGGATGTCTTCAATCGGATAAGGCCGAGAAGTTAATCCATACCCATAAGCCCGCTCAACCTCAAATATCCACTGAGGCAACGCGCCGCCTGTGTCCTGCAAGTCCTCATCCTTGGCGACCATGTAGCATGTGCCGCGCATTGCTGGAACCTGACCGACTCCGAAAACCGCTTCCAAGTTTGGCGATGGCAGTTGCTCAAAGTCGCCAAGATAAAACTGGAAGCGGGCAAGGAATGTTCCGTTATTCTTCGCGCCCCAATCTGTCCCTCTGGCGTCATAAACCAGTTTATTGTTACGCCATGCCCGGCGAATTCCTGTTACAGGTCCTTCGCATATCCCGACCGCGTAAGTCCTGCGAGGCACTTCGACTGTGCTTTTGCTGCCGCCGCCGCCCTTGCCGCCTGATTTCTGCTTGCGGCGCTCAATCCGTGGCGGCTCCTGCACGGCAACGATATTGCCGCCGATGGGCCGGACAATGCCGAAGACGATCTGGCGCGGCTCACCTTCCTTGGCGGTTTGCTGTGCAATATCTCCAAGCTTCTGTGTTGGCGTTTCCATAGGCCGGGTCAGCGCATACAGCGCCATACCGACAACAGAAACGGCTGCAACTGCGATCACTGCCATGGGCGATATACCCCCACAATCCGTGCGCGCCATTCGTCATCAATTCGATGCTCACACACAGCGGTCATCGAATAGGAATGGATCAGCGACAGTCCGCCGTGGCAATAGTCGCCGATGATTCCGACATGCGCCGGGCCTGCCTGGTTGTGCCATTTCATCAGTACGACATCGCCAACCTGCACGCCGACAACCGGCACGCCAAAGTGCTCGTCAAGCTCGCGCTGCAATCCATCGCGCCAAGGCTCTCGGCCATAATCTCGCCGATCACGCATGACAATTCCGCCAGCAGCCACGGCATGTATGACCAGGCCGATGCAATCAATCCCGAAAGCATTACGCCCACGATGCCGCCACTTGGTCCCTATCCACTTGCGCGCCTCTGCAACGCATAGCTGGGCTTTCATTCGATCACCTCACTGCCTTGGAAGCCGCCCGGAATACTGGCCTGCGGTGACAGAACAGCCGTGCCTTCGCCGACCGGGATCAGAGGCTCCCCTTTGTAGTTCAGAAAGTTCCCATACGCGGCGCAGGTAGCTGGCGTCTTGTCGCAGTCAGGGCGAATGCGAAATGTATGCCCAGCGACAATCTCAAACGGGGTAGGCTCCACCAGTGCGACAGTGCCGGTCAGCGGGCCATAGCCTTCGACCTGATACAACCGCTGCCCTGCGTTCGACCCTGTGAGCCACTGCACTCTGGCGGTGTTTGGCACAGGGTCGATGACCAAGCTGGAATCAGCAAAGACACGGAAAGGCTCATCGCCTACGCTGGTCACTGACCCCGATTGAAACAACGCAACCGCATCAACGCCGCATCCGGTTTGACCGTTCGGGTCAGAGCCAAACGTGGCCCGGCAATTGCGCGACCAGAAATGCCCGATCGGCTGGCGAAGGCGCATGGCGTAGGACAAAAGCTCAGGCATCCACACTACGCCGTCCTCTGTATTCACCTCGCCCACGTCGCCTGCATCCACGATCATGTGACCCATAGACAGATCCGCCCAATTGATCAGCGTCATCTGCCACTGCGCGTCGTCAAGCTCGCCCGCTGCGACCATCTCAACGGTGATGCCCGGTACGTCAGCCGATAGCAGCGCATACGCTTCGGCGTTATCGACTGACAGGCCCGTGTCTGTGGCGATGATCGAGGGATCAAAACCGTTGATGGCCGAATATTCGACGCCTTCATAGCTCAGAGGCAGGTCGTGGCTAGCCAAGCCGAAACCGCGCCCGTCTTTCAGTGTTATCTTCAGCAAACGGCACGTGGTCTTGGACGGCTGCTGAAGGTGAGCTCTCAGGGCTGCTGGGATATTTCTGCTCACTCAAACACCTCACGAAGAGAAACGTCGGTTGACAACAGCGGGATTGTGCCTCCTGCTCTGCTGTCTATCGAAAATTGTAATTCGTCTTCATCAAACCTGACAACTTTATCGAACTCGCCGCTCCAAGTGAGCGTTGACCCCGGCGTTGCGGTTATAGTGACGATGCCAGTCAGGTGATCAACCACCGCGGCAACCAATACATTATCCTCGAAAACCTGCACAGAATCAACCACCGGCTTTGTGATGGGCCTGAACGCCTGGCTGACGCCAAAAAGGAAGCTCTTTTGCAACTGCAATTGCTGCTCCACGCCAGAGCCCACGCCGAGCGGCTGCAGGGTTGCTTTGTAGTCTGTCAAGTCCTGCAGCCGGAAGGAGTTTAACCGCCCTCTGCAGATTTCAAAGGCCGCGGCCACCTTGCCGTGACCTTCCGGTTGCAGGTTTCCATACACGATCGCAAAGCGCCCGCGCGGAACCGCCCAATCTGCGTTGCGACTCTCCCTGCCACTTCGCAACATCTTGATCTGCGTCTTGAATCCAGAGCCGTATGAGGTGCCATAAGCGACTTTTTCCAGAAGCCTTGCATCGATGAAAGCCATTAACCTAACCTCGCTTTGGCACGCGCCTGACTGCGAGCTGCGTCCAACTCCAATTGCCGTGCCGTATGATTGTCCATTTTACCGGAGACCGTGATGTTCTGCGTCACATTAGTCATGCCGCCGGAAGGTTGAGTCCTCATCGATTTCATTGAGTCCTCGTTGCTAACCACTTTGCCTCTGGTGTTCGGCAATAGGTATTGACTTCCGTTGGACGCTTCCATGATCTCAGGGCGCCCGTTCTCGTTGATTCTGTGCATTGAGCCTGCAGAAACCGACCCGCCATAGCGCTTACCTGCGCCCATCGACACCGAAGTTATGTTGCTCACCAACCCGGCTGTTGCTGCCGCTACAGCGCCCATAGCGGCTATGTTGGCCGGGAAAGGGTTTGCGGCGGCGAGCGCTATGCCCTGTTGTATGGCGATGATGGATTGCGCCACGGCGAAGGCTTTCTGAGCTATAAACGCGGCCTTGTAAAGCCCGTTCTGCTCCCCGAATGCTGTCTTGAGCGTGTCGGCGACGGCTCCGAACCCGGCTTCAGCAGATGAAAGCATGAGTTGAGTCTTGGCTTGCTCGATCTGGCCCATCCGATCCGCGTGCTCCTGCGCCATCTGCTCTTCCAGCGAGTAGTATCCGCCCTTAACCTCCAACTCAAGCGCCTTCGCTTCAGCCAGACGCGCCATTTGATCGGCGTACCGCTCCTTCTCTTGATCCGCCTCGGCTTGATAGCGCGCGGATTGGTCATCAAATTGACCGCCCGACAGCGGATTGACGTCACCTCTGATCGTGTCTCCAGGGTCTTTTCCAAACTCCGCTCGCCGGGAGGCCAAGTCTGCGGCTGCGGTTCTGGCGTTGTGCAATTCTACAGCCAACTGACGAACCTCTGCTATCTGCTCCGGCGTGGCATACTTGTTCAAGGAAAGCTCAGCTTGCCGAGCGGCCAACTCTTCTGCGGACAAGGAGACTTGATAAATCTGCTCCCGGAATTCCATCAGCGAACTGGCGTTCTCTTTCATCTTGGTAGCGGCGTCTTCGCTTGCCTTGGAGTGTTCCTTGGTGGCGTTGGCCGCGGCTGTCTGCGCTTGCTCAAGGTTATAAATCTCCGCGGCAAGGCGCTCTGCCTCTGCACGCTCTTCGTCTGTCGCTTCTGCACCCAACTTCTGCAAGGCAGCCAATTTCGCGCGCGCTACGCCCTGCAGCTTGGTCAATTCCAGCTGCAGCTGCATCGAAGCCAGCGCCTTCTGCCCGTCTGCCGTTGTTGTCGGCGCGTCCGTACCGCCGCCTTGGGGCTTGTCCTCTGGCTTGAAGTCTCGCAATTCTTGAAGGCGCTGGCGCTGAGTCTTCAGAGTTTCGTTGAGCGCTTCTATCTCCACACGCGCTCTGGCTTGACCTTCCGCCAGCTTCTTGCTCGGCTTCACCATCCCGTCGTCTATCAACCGCTCCATCCGGCTGTAGTCCTCAGAGAGCGAGGCCAACTTGCCGCTCGTTTCTTCTAGTGCGCGCGCCGTTTCTAGCGCTCCCAAGTCTCTCTGGGCAGAAGTCAAGTCCTTGACCGCGGTTGCCAGATCGATCGTCGGTTGACGCGCCTCTTTTGCCCTGCTGAGGAATACATACAGAGCGCCCGCTGCCAAAAGAGCAACGCCCACAGGACCACCTAGGAAGCCCATAGCCGTGCGCAAACCTCCAACCGCTACCGTTGCCATCGAGGAAGTGCTGGCCATGACGCGCTGGGCTGCTGATAGTGTTGCCGTGGCTGCTGTAGCTTGCGCCTGCGCCAACGTCAAGGTTCTGGCTGCTGCCGCGTGAGTTGAAAGGCCGACCGCGGCTTGCGCTGATGTCTGGGTTGCGATGAGGTTCTGAGCTGCCATCACAGAGCCGGTTTGAGCTGCGGTCAAGTCTGCAGCCGCCTTCGCTCTCGCTGCCACCGTGTTTGCATACAGAGAGGCTGTGCCTGCGGTGAGCGCGGCAACCATCCGGCCAGCTATCACCGCTGCGGTCGAAACCGCGGCCAATTGCACTGCCACCAGCACCTTCTCAATCGCTTCCGCATCGCCGCCGAACTCAAGCAACTTGTCGGACGCCATGATGATCCCGTTCGTCAGAGTTTCCAGCGCGCCGGACTGGTCTTCCATCGCCACCAGCACGGTGGTAAGCGCGTTCTTGGTCCGCACAGAAGCGTCGACGAGGGTATTCCCCATCTCACTGGCCGCGGCTGAGTTGGCTTCTAGCGACTTCCGGAGTCCTTCTGTCAAGTCTCTGGCAGTCAACTTGCCCGCCGCCCCAAGCGCCCGGACTTCCGCGCCCGTCTTACCACTGGCAGCCGCTATGTCGTCGATGACGGTCGGCACAGCCATAAGTATCGTTTCAAACTGGTCAGCGGCTACCTTGCCTGTGTTCACCGACTTACTAAACGCGCTGATAGCGGCTTGCGCTCTGTCCGCCGTGGCTGCGTTCGTCACAAAAGAATAGGACAGGGAGTCTTGAACGTCCAGCGCTTCTGAGGTTTCGTAACCCATGGAGCGAAGAGCGTCTGCCGTGCGGATGTAAAGCTCTTGAGCTTCGGAGAGGGCGCGATAGGTGCCGTTGGCCGTTTGGACAAGGCGCTTTTGCACCATCTCAAATTCTTCGGTCGTGGAAGTGGCCATTTGCACGCGCTCTGCGTACTCTTGGTATTCCTGAACCATGGTTGCCATTTGCCGGAGAGCGCCCGCCGCTATGACAGCGCCGATAGCCTTCGCAAGTTTGGACATGCCCGTGTTAAGATTGCCCGCCGCGCGCTCGGTACGATTCAAGTCTCCTGTCATTGAGTCAAGAGACCGGCCAACATCACGCTCTGCACTCAGAAGTGATTCTGTGCGGGCCTCCACTGTGTAGTAGATCGTTCCAAGATTGCCCGCCATGAATCACCCCGTTTCAATGTATTGCAACTCGCCTTTTGCGCCTCTTATCAACCTCATCAAACCAAGCTTCTGTCGCCTCGTGCTCTTCGCGAGTCGGAGCCTTGGCGCCCGGCGCGTCACTTTCGGTCGGAGGGAACTTGGCGCGAAAAGCACCTGCCAGACTGGTCATCGTTGACTCCCAAGCCTCGCGCTCCGTCATCCCCAAGTGCGCTATGGCAGATGAGACATATTCAGCGGCATCAAACGCCTCTGCGTAAGTTTGCCCTCGTTCTGCACTGCTCGGCAAAGGCTTTTGCGCGCCAACAACGCCGTGTCGCATCAACGACTGAGCCAGAACGACAACGTCATCGAACTCAGCCAGCTTCTTGACGTACTTGCCTTGCTCGTTTACATAACCGAACACGTCTGTAAGATCGTCTTGGCCGCAAACGTGCAAGACGCTCAAGGCCAATTTGAATTGGGTCCACTTAAGCGCAGGCGTGTGTTGATACGCCATGATCTCCGCGTAGGTTTCCACGATTGCGCGCGGGTCTCCTAGTTGGGTCATGGCGTAAAGGGAAGGGCGTAAGACGTACACGCGATCATTCACGTGTACGCCTATTTCACCAGACTCCGTCAGTATCACGACACGGTTACGGCAATCGTATCGAGCATCAGGGCATCGTCGCTGGAGCGCGCGGTGATGACGGCAGAGCCGATACCAGTCGCCGTTACAACGCCGTTCTGAGTAACAGTCGCGACCAGCGCGTCATCACTCAACCACTGAACGCCCTGTGGAGCTGTTGGGGGAGCAACCACCGCGGCAGCACCTTCGCTCTCACCGACAACAAGCGCCATCGTGGTCGGGTAAACGTCAACGCTTGTTACCGCGTCAGCATTCGCGTCCGGTGTATCCTCGACAATCAGGCCGAACTCAGAGGAAGTCGCGGAGGCTTCCATCGAGTACGTCACCACGTCGTCATACGGCGCGCTGCGGCTCATGTTGCTCAACAGCATGAAGCAGGTGAACGTCAGGTCTGGGAAGGTCATGCGCAACCAGATGTTGGGTTGACCGCCTGTCACGGACGGGTTAGCTACGTGCTTGGTGAGCGTCTTCAGGAATGCAGAGCCGCTGCCGCTGGCTTTTACAGTGCCGTCGCCGGAGATTGCAAGCGACAAGAACGTCGCCAGATTCTCACGCAAGGCGCCAACAGTGTCTGCGTCAGTCGCGTCGGTGGTGTCCCACTCCAAGGTGAATTCTTTGGTTCGCATGGAACCGAAACGCTGCCAGTCAGACTCGATTGGTAGCACGTCGCCGCAAGCAATGAATCCTTCCAGGACCACGTCACGGCCCACAAATTTCGTCTTGTTACAAGCCATGGTGGCCTCCTCACATTAAAAGGGAAAATCCCAGGGTGAACCAAACTCTGTTCTCTGTCGTATAACCTGGGCCGATCGGCTCTCCCGCTGCGCCTATGTTGCTGGCGTTGCAAGGGAGCGAACGCTCATCGGCGACCAACTCTGTCATCAACGTCTGGCAGGCAATGCCCAACGCCTTTACAGCGCCCCGGTCGTTGCGCGGCCCCAGAAGGGTAACGTGAATCATCACGCGCCTGTCATCAACGTCCGGGGCAGAGCCGCCTTCAGTCCTGATGGCGCAATAAAAATCGCCTTCAGAACTCTGATCTTCAACCCACTGACCTTGAGTGTACCTGTAACTCTCACCCAAAAGCAGCTTAATCCAATCTCGGAAGTCATCAAACACCGTAAGCACTCCGCAAAATGGATGGGATTTCCGGGATAGTTTCCTCGAATCCTGTTGTCAGGAAGCCCGGTTCCGCGGCAGGAGCCCAGTAATTGCCTCTGCCGTTGGGCCTTGGCAAGCCCATCAAGGTTCCCGGCGCGTCGTGCACCGCTGCTGCATACGAGGCTGTGTAGCCGATTCGCCCGACCATACCGCCGCGCATTTCTTTGATGTTTGGCGCGTACCTGCTGTTGAGCAGGGTCGCCGTGTCTACCGGCGTCAAAAGGTCTGCCACCGCGCCCGCTTCATTAAGGATAACCCACAAGGCATCGCGGGTGACCGGGCCAATCATCTTGGTGAAGGTCTTGTTGGCTTGGCGCTTAACGCGGCGCGCGGTCATAAGTTAACCTGAAACACGGGTTGGCCGCGTGGGTCTTCGAATACCGCCACGGAGCGGACGCCTGCCACGCTCCTGCCATTTTGATCGGTGACCTTGTACTTACCCCCAGGACTCAGCGTTGCCGTCAGCAGTATGTCGCCTGATTGGGGAGAGTCATATTCTGCGATGAGGCTGCTCAGCGCGCGCATCATTGGAGCGCGTGGATCCTCGCCGTGATCCTCAAGCGCTTCGTGAACTTCCTTCAGCAGCTTGGCCGTGTCGCTCATCAGGTCACCAGTTTCACATCGGGCACGTCGTTAAAAGGTGACATATCCCATTCTGTCCTGTCCCGGATTTCCTCCCACTCAGGGGAGTCTCCGAGTCTTATCAGATCAAGGCGCTTGGGCCTCAAATCCTCTGTATAAATCATGTGGCGTGACATGAACTCAGCGCCTTGCGCTCCGCTCTTCCCGCCTTCAGACCTCATCTGCTCAGACTTGGCTTCCCAAGTGCAAGCGATTTCGTACTCAGCGCCATAAGTCTCGCCGCCTTCCCAATCATCGCGGGAAGCGAACGGCTTGACAGTTGCCGTGTTGGCATAACTCCAGCTGGCGATGGAACTCAATGCGAGTCAACCTTTCGTCCAACAGAAAATGCAGCAAGGCCGGGTGTCCTGTCGATTAGAGTGAACACACAGCCCCAAATGTCTAGTTGCTTCACGAGCAAGCCATAAGAGGAACCTTCCGCCCCCGTATAGCCGCCATACGAACGGGAAGCGCCGGACGGAGCAGTCTCGCTCCGCACGTTGCCACGCCCGCCGTTGGCTTGAAGGCTCAGCACATGCCGGGCCGCGTATGTCTTCAGAGCTTTGGCTGTCTGTTCTGGAACGCCTCGTCTCGTCAAGCAGGCATCCGCGCCGTCGGCAAATGCTATTGCCAGCTCAATCTGCGTGTCAGTGGCCTCGGTCTGAAAGCCATCTCGAACCTCTGCGACTGACACTAGCAGGCTCATTATTTACCGCCTTCCAGCGCGGCAATTTCTTGAGTGAGCTTTGGAACGCCCCAATTGGCCTTAGCGTCCTGCCCGGCCAGCTCCTTGTAGCGCGCCTGCAAAGCCTCGATGGCAGCTTCCTTGCCGCCCTCTTCGTCTTCGTCGCCACCGCTGATCACGGTGACTTTGCCCACGAGGTGAGCCGGGATCGACTTGAGCTCCAGCTCGGTGCCGGCAGGGACGCGAACGCCCTTGCTATCAAACACGTTCTTGCCAAGTATGCGAACCTTAATCATGACAACACCTTACGCAATCGCGGATTGGACGATGCCGCAGTTCTGCTCGGCGTCGAATTTGATTTCCAGAGCGGCAGAAGCCATGACCTTGAAGTCATAGGGGTCTTCTGGATCGGCCCGGAACTTGGCGCGCGTAGCCATCGGCATGCCGTTGAGAATCTGGACCACGTCCCGACGCTTAACAACACCGAAGATTTCGCTTGCGTTGACCGAGTTGGCCGGAACGATTTCCTGGACGCCTTCAATCTCCCGGATGCGCTGGAGAATTGACTTGTTCGGGTACTGAGCCGAAAAGTCGTTGTTGGAAGCGTAGAACATGTCATCCCAGTTCAGGAAGATAGTCGCTGGCGTGCGGAAGTTATTGGCGTGCAATACCTTCAGCGTGCTAACGATCTCCGAGACCCACTGAGCGCCGGTTGCGCCGTTGAGGGCGACGCCGGTAACGCGAGTGCCACGGTTGGGGTGGTTGCGCATGCCGTAAAGCTGCGAGGAACCAACCACAATCGAAGCGTCACCGTCCAGGACGATCGCCTCAAGCTTCTCAGCTACGCGACGCATGCCGTTCATACGACCAGCCCCGTCCAACTGATAGCCTTCGCTCTGAGCGGCCAACATCTGACGCCAGCCGTAGCTGAAGGTCGAGTCGATGATGGGCAGCGGAGTGCCGTGGTATTCATACAACTGCTGATCACTCTTCGCGCTGGACTGGCCGTCCAGAGAGATGTTGACGTCACCGCTATCGCCTACAGTCTGGAAGTAGTGAATCAGCTTGGCCAACGGCATGGACATGCTAACGCTAGCAGCCAAGTTGTTGAACACAGCCAACACAGGACGCTGCAGCTCGACCGCTTCACGATCCCACTCACCCCAAACGTCACGGGGCAAAGGAGCCGCGTTGCCGATCAACTGCTGACCGCCTTGTTGGGCCATCATGGAGTTGTGTTGCGCTTCGTGATGCCGGCGAGTGTTCAGGATGAACGTCGCTTGTTCCTTGGAAAATTTCAACATATCAATTCGCTCCCTTAAGCGGCTGGCAACTTATAGCCTTTGGCGATAACGACGTCAGCAAAATCATTCGCCGACAGGGTGGCGTCAGGCTGATCGAAGTAAGCGACGACAACGTCACTCACCGCGGCAGCTTTTGCCAAGCCAGTGGCCCCAATAGAAAGCGCCTGTCCGGTGGTATAAGAACCAGCAGCGAAACGCACCAGATATTCGTCTTCGTCACGAGGGCGATAGCCGATGCCGGTGTCACCAGCAACGTATGCATCGTTCACAGACTGTTCGTGGAAGTCCTTGTTGCCAAGAACCAGCACGCGGCCTTCAGCGCCGTTCGCCGCGGTGAGTTGAGTGCCGTCGGAAACAACGAAAATGCCGGGCAAGTACGCGCCAACGACAGGCAGGTTGAGGGTCTTGGGAACCGTCACGCCGATCTGGCCACGAAAGATTCGATTAGGCATTTGAACTCTCCTTGGTTGCGGCAACAATGGCAGCGTTCATGTCGTAAGACTCGAACTCGTCCTTTGCGCCTTGATTGCCGGCCCAAGAACCGCTGACGGGAGCTGCTGCGCCCGGCTTGCACTTCTCGCCCATCTTGCGGAGAGCGTTGAGAGTCAACTCTTCTGCGGTTTCCTTATCAAGCACGTTCGCCTTGACGATGCGCTCAACCAACCCAACCTTCTCGGCCTCGTCTTTGGCTTTCTGCGCTGCGTTGCTGGCTTCCACTTGATCCAGCAGCGGCTTGATAGCGGCGTTGACTGCCGTGGCAATCCCTTCCGCAGTCTTTTCCGAGTTGGCAACCAACTTCGCAACATCGCCCTTCAGGGCGTCGAACTCTTCCCGTTTGATTTCGGACATGACGCCCTCCTCGTGTGTATTGGATACAACTGTTTTTTCGCCGCTCAAAGTGCGTACGAATTCTGCGATTTTCTCGCGGAATGTGATGGCCCGTTCTCTTCGCTCTTGCGAATCGATAGCGCCCATGATGTGGTCGGCGATGGAATCAACCCATTCGTCCGGCAAGTCCACGTTCATGACTTCTGTTTGTTCACCGTTGACCAACAGGCCGACGCCATCATCCGGCGTGGCCGCGCCCATCTCGTTGAGCAGGATAGCGTCGTGGTCAAAGTGCATCTTGTTAGCAACCCAAGTGTACGCCTTGCCCTTGCTATTCTTCCCGTTGCGGATGATCTTGGTAAGGCGCAACCCGGTGGAGCTGTGGATTGGCTTGTTGGCTTCGATGGCGCGTAATAGCTCGCGGCCCCGCTCGGTTGAGTTGGCCACCTGCTCATCGATCACCTTATCCATGTGAACGATACCGTTCTCCCGGCGGACATTCTCATTCCACGCGCCAACACCGAAGTTGGCCACGGCTTCAGGGTCTGCCGCGGCAACCCACGTGCCGTTGAGTACCGGGTGGCCAAGAGGCGCGTGAGTGCGCTCCAGACCTTTGTATGAATTGGAGATTTCCTCAGCGGGATACAGACCGTCATTCATCACGACGTCATCCGGCAAGGTTCTTGAGGGAACGATTATCACAGCGCGCCCGTTGCGAGTTTCCTTGCGGATCGCAGCGTTGTTCACCTTCGCGCGTACATTCACCAGAACTTGTGGCATATCACCTCCAACATTTGGGACCATTATGCGACGTGTGACCACACTAGGCAACAGCTTTCTGACTACGCTGGGCCAAACGACGCCTAAACGCGGCAGATACAGGCTCCCCGCGCGAATCCACCAGCACGGTTATCGTTCCGCACTTGCAGTTTATAGCGTTGCCGTCAACCGAATACCACTGGCGCTGCTCCTGCGTGGTGAACAACTTTGAGTCTCTGGCCGCGTGAGTGGCGCGTGTGGTTGGGCTAAACGCTGAGATGTGCACTTCCATGAACCGCAAACCCAGCTCACGAGAGGCGTCATCCGCTTCCTCCAAGCGCGCGTTCTTGTATGCGTTGGTTATCTCCGTGCGCGCAATCCGATTGGCCCTGCCCAGCTCGATCGTGGCCTGCGAGTTGAGTTGCTTGGCAACCTCCCGCGGGTTGAGTCCCAGCGCAACGGCGTCTCCGAGTATGCGGCCCAAGTGAACCTTCACATCACTGCTCAATCCGGCCATATCCTCAAACACGCGACCGCGCAACAACGCCAAACGACGCTGGTACTCCGGACGCGCCAACACGGCCTGCAGGTCTGGACGGACACGCAGATACTCTTCTGTCTGAGTGCTGATGTTTACCCAGTTGTCTGCCGCGCCTTGCTGGCGTGAAGGTTCAACGTATTGATTGAGCAGCCACAGTGAGTTGCGCTCACCTTCAAGCAGCACCCGGTCAACGATCGACCCGAGCTCTGCCTTCACCATGTCCAGCGCGTTCGGGCTGATCTGGAACTGGTATGACTTCTGGTTGTAAATGCCCAGCGAGTTAATCTCCACCACCTCAACCGGGATGGCCTTCAGGGCGTCAACGTAATGGCGTCGAATCTTGTCAAGCCGCTGACGCATTGAGCGCATGGCGGCGCGCTCTCGCTTGTCTTGCCCTGTCGGGTCTGTGTCGGAGCGCGGAATCAGAGGCGAACCGAACTTCACGCGTCCACCTCATCATCGCCTAGTGGCTTGGCCGGGTCTGCATCATCCTCCCCAAGCGTTGCCGTTTCCGCGCGAGGCTCATACCCCATGACCTCCCGGATTTCAGCCTCTTCGAATACGATCTCACCGCTCCCCATAAGGTCTTTGCGGATGGCAGCCATGGTCTTGGCGCGCTCTTGCTTGTCTTTACCGTCTGGAGCTGTGAGGTCATCCCAGTCCACGATCCATTCTGCCGGTGGCAACACGCCAGCCGCTGTGAGAGCCTTCAGAGTGCGCTTGATGTTGGGTATTACGAACCGCAAGCGGACGCTCATGCCGGTGCGCGACCACTCCTTGGAGTCCTCTGTTGAAGCGCGCTCCCCGGTTTGCGAACCAAGAAGAACCTTCAGCGGGCAAGGCAAGGAGGCAGCGAATGATTGGAGCGGGCCGTCTCGGAACTCCGACGGTTGAGGGAGTGTAATGCCGAGGGACTTGGTTTCGATACCTTGAAGCATAAGCAACTTGTCAAAGCCTTCCTGCCAGTCACCAACGACCTCACCCATCTTCTCTGCGATCTGAGACTCATCCTCTGCCCCAAGCAGCAAGGCCAACTTGCTCAGCTCCGCGTCCTTATCGACGTTGAGAACCGGCGCGCTCTTGGCGTTCTTCCAGAAGCCCTCGCCGCCTGCGCCGTTAACCTTCTCCAGCGTCACCAGATCGTTGAAGCCCGCCGCCAACGCATACTTGCCCGTGTTGATGCGCCCGTCTTGCGACCATATCACCAAGCGGGAGGGGTGCACGTCGATGGTTCGCGTAACGCCGTTGGGCGTCTCTTCAGTGTATTCGTACATAAGCGGTGAGCCGTAGTTCTGCGAGGTCTGATCCTCGTCCCAGATGGACACGCGCAACTGACCTTCCCAAACGGCATGCACGGAAACAAGAGCGTCCAACCCGCGCGCTCCGGCGGCAGGCTCCCTGAGTTGCAGGTCGTCACCAATGCGCAATAGCAACGCGGCGAACCGGCCGACGCGCGCTCTGGCGTGAACCTCCCGCATGACGGACCACAGCTCCACCCGGTCGAACGCTTTCCGGGCTTCAGCTTCAATGGCCGTTTCCACGTGAACGTCGCCAGTGTCTTTGTTGCGTGATTCCTGCAGCAGCCAAGGATTGGTCTCCCACACCTTGTCCACGATACGCTCGATGCCTGCCGCGGCTATGCCGTTGCGGTCGTACATCTGCTTGAAGTGAGCGAATTCCAGGTTCTCTGGGTAGCCATAGTCTTTGTAATGACGGTTGTGCTTGGTGTCCGTCGGGAAGTACCCTTGGAACATGACGCCCAGAGCGCGCCTCATTGCGTGATTCAGTTGCATGCCCATTAGCGGCCTCTCTTCTTGCGGACGAATACACCAACATTGTCGCCGCGTCGCTTGATCAGTTTGCCCAACGCATAACGCACAGCATCCCAGCGGTGGTCGTGGCCTTTGGCAACTTCAGGTAACGGCTCGTCAGTCTTGCGGTCAATCTTGAAGCTGTAAAGCATAGCCTCATCTTGCATCTCTGTACAATCTGTGTGAATGACGATCTCATCGAAGCTCTTGATGAACTCGATGCCGTCCACGACCGATCCAGGCCACTTATCGACGCCAACTATGCGCGGAATCCCATTCTTTTTCAAGTAGCTGATTGTCTCTGGCCGCGCGCTGTCGCCTCTCACCGCGTGTTCAGGCAGCGTGGGCAGGTCTTTGGTGAAGAAGGGCGCTGTCTTGTCGATGTCAAGCCCCACCTTCCCCTTGTCATAGTCAATGTACAGCACGTTGTCGTTGATCCAGCAGCGAACCAAGCACGTGGGGTCTTTGGCGAAGCCGAAGTCCATGCCGTAATACGGCCCAGCCCACACGTCCGGGTCTGCGATGAAGTCATCCACCCGCCAGTACCCGCGGAAGATTTGCGCTTCCGAGCGCGTGTTATAACCGCCAAGCCAGATATGGGCATACGCCTCGTAGTCCTTCAGCTTGGTGCGCTTCGCCTGCGACTTGGTAACGCCGGTGCACCAAGGGTTCTCAAGGTAGTTGACGTGAACAACCACGGCTTCAGCGTTGTTCAGGAACAGCTGCTCGATCGCGTCTGTGGGCTGGTCCGGGTTCCAGGAGGCCCAGACTTCAGAACCGTCCTTCCGGATGGTCGGATCCAACAGATCCAGTGAGCGCTTGGATATGCTTTGCGCTTCCTCGATCCAAACGCCGTCGAAGCCTTCCAGCGACTTGATGGATTCTGCAGTGTGGTCTTGCAAGCCTTGGAATATGAGGACACCGCTGGAGCCGCGCCTTCTGATTTCGTTATCCGTCACACTGAACATGTGACCGACGCCCAGCTCCTTGATCTTGTCTTCAAGAAGTGTCTTTGCGGAGAATTTCAGTGACTTTTGGATTTCACGCACACAAGCCCAGCGCAGCTTTGGCTCGCAAACAGCGCGCTCGATCAAGCGCTCTGCGAAGAAGTGTGACTTGCCTGACGATCGCCCGCCTTTTGCCCCTTTGTAACGCGACTCCCCGAACAACGGCTCCGACCACGCCGGTGTCTTGATTCTCAACTTCCAACCGGCAACCTCAGGCAGCGCTGCCATCAGCCTTCACCACCTTCCTCCGGAAGCTCCCCCGGCTTATAGAATACTCGTTCAACGGTGGAGGGTGGGCTCATCGAACCATCTGAGCTGGTATGGTCGGTCTTGTCTGCCAGTCCAAGTTGGCGGGAGATGAGTTGGGCGTTGAAGAAGTCGCTGGCCGCGCCTACAAAGTTGTTGTCCTCGATCACTTCGCGTGCGAACAGGCAAATCTGCTTGAAGTCTGCGTGTTGGCCTTGCTCCCACCGCGTCCAGGTCGTCTCACCAACGCCAATGTAAAGTCTGAGCCCGGTCAACGTCATGGCCCTTGGCTTGGGAACCTCGATGATCTGATGCTTACCTTGGAAAGACGCCACCTTGGCCTCATACAACGGGTTGGCGTGCACCCAGTCGAAATACTCGATGCAGGCCGCGCGCAAGTCTTCGTGATCAGCGAACGCTCTGCCGCGCCCGTGTTTCGTTCTGATCTGCCAGACCGGCTTGTACCCTGAACTCTTTGCCGCCATGTAAAAATCCTCCCAAAGTGTTTCTGATCATCGCCTGTAATGGCCGCGGAAGCAAGTTTCGTTATTCTGCAAAATAACCCTCCCCGCGGCTACGCGGAAACGCGGCAAATCCTATTGTTTACCCGTTGTTTTTTTTACTTTCAACTTTGCTCAATAACTAGCCCCAATATCCCGATTATTTTGCTCAATAACTCACCCATGAGTGTTAGATAAAAAAACTCTCAAGCAGAGAAAGGGATTTGCCGCGTTACCGCGTTGCCGCGGGCGACTTAGAACTCCACCGAGCGGCCATTCAGGGCCTCCTTTATAACGCGCAACTGGTCATCATGCGGCACCGTCTTATCCACGAAGGCGGCTCTAGACCGGTACTTTCCGTTGCTCCACTCCTGCGCATCTGGGTTCCTCACCATGTCATAACCGTGCTCATCCATCTTGAAATGGAAGTTCTTTGCCTTCACGGCGGACAAGGCCGCTTTCTCGTCGTCGAACCATTTACCCTCGTTTACATGCATAATGATGTCTTTTGCGAAGATAACTTTTGGTCGAAAACTATCGTGTTTTTCGCGTAAATATTGCTCAATAACTTCGTCCGCTATTGAACGTCTGACGTTGTCCGAACTGGTGATAATCGCCCTTTTTCCCCAAGTCATGGGTGGCGCTTCCCCAGAATTAAAATGCAAAATATCCCGTTCCAACAGCCATTTTACAGCCGCTTGTATGCCGCCGGAGTAAAGGTAGTCGATCATCTCTTGGAAATAAGCCTCCTTGAATACCGGGTTGACCTTGGGATCGGGCAGCTTACTCGTCATCACGAACAACCGCCTATCAGCAGCGGGAATGTACATCTTCAACGGCTCGTTGGTCGTCAGGATGGTGTGGCAAAGGTTCCTGATGTAGACCACGTTCGCATACTTGACCTCCATGGGAAGCATATCCGGTGGCGCGGCAAGTATCGGCTTGAGTTGATCGTAGAAGGCCGACGCCTTGACGTCCTCGTCGTGAGGCCGAACCTCGTTGATGACTAGAAGAACCGACTTCACGTAGCCGTTGTACTGCTTGGCGATGGCGTCAGGTTCAATCTCAGCTGTATTGTGCTCGCCTACGCCCCAGCGCATGGGTAGCAGCGCCGTATCCTTGCCGATGCCATACGAACCCGCCAGGACGATGCCGTGGTTGACCTTCTGGTCAGGGCGCTGGAGCATATGCGCCGCGTAATCAAAGAAGTGGTTGTATTCAACCGGGTCTGGCCATAGCTTCTTGACGTGCTCAATCCAAAGCTCCGGCGTCTTATCGGTATTCAGGTTGCTGTGGTCAGGCGCTTTGTACGTGTTGTAGCACGACGCACCCTTTTGCGGCACCATGCCACGCTCGTCAATTACCACGTCATGGATGAACGCCGGTTTACCGGGCCACCACGTGCTTCCCTCAACGGTCAATCCAGTGTCGACGTCATTGATGGCGATGGACGGCTTGTAAGGCTTCAACTTGCCCTTGGTCGTTTCGGTCGTTGGCCACCACTCACGCGGGATCGCCCCGTCGACAGAGGGCGCTACCAGCAAGGAGCCGGTTGTGATGTCCCAGAACTTGGCTTGCCGCTCGTCATATCTGAAGTCCTCCATGCGCCTGCGACGCCTTACGAACCCGGTCTCGTGCTCAGCCTCATCGGCCATCTTCAACAAGGCTTCATCATCCACGACTCACCTCCAGGCCAACCGCTTGGATTGCCTTGGTGCAATCTTTGATGGCTCGTTCGTACCCGTTTTGCCGCGCCAATTCCTTCATTGGCGCGTCTCGGAATAGGCATTTCAGTTCCTCGAAGGCTGGAAGGTTCACGGTTGGCCTGCGCTGAGACCAAAGTTGGTAAGCGACAGCCGTGTGTCGGTCCCTGTACTCATCGCTGAATCTTGCTTGTCTTATGTCAGCATCAGGCCGGAGCTTTATGTAAGCCGCTTCAAATTCCGCTTTATCATCCATGAGGGAATCTCCAAGTCTCTGGTGCATTTTCGTTAACCATGGACAACACTTCCGCTTGCTCTTTGGATAGCCAATCTGTCAACTCACGCCAGCCCTTACCTTGACAACCGCCGTGGTGACAGCGGAACGCCCCGTGCCAGTCGTTTTCCACTTCAGGCAACCGTATGGCCGCGCCGTTATCAACTTCGCCGGTGTGGTTGTCGGTCCAAGGGCAGTGAACGTGGATCCAGCCGGAATAATCGGAGGCTTCCGTTTTGAGCATGCCAGCGGAGCGGAGCGCTTGTCGGACGGCGATGAAGAAGCGGATGCGATCAGGCTTTGCCGCTAATAGGATGCCGAGGTCTTTTGGTGGCCGGTTGGCTTTCTGCAGCTTCAACCCGAACGCCTCGGCAATGCGCTTTACTGAGTAGCGGTTCCCCGGCTCGAACGCGGCCAGCTGCACCTTCCAAACTTTGCCATCGCGCTTGTACTTCTCTTTGCCGTTGATACCGACCGGCGGACGGAACACCCGGTTGACGCCAGCCATACCAGTGTCTTCCGCGAGGAATTGTTCTTGGATAAAGGCTCTGATCAGGGAGTCGAATTCATCCATGTCGTCTATCAGAGAGTCAAACATGTAAACGGCCTGGAAATTGTCCGGGGAGGTTTCAATCAAGGCCGTGGGTTGAAGTGGGTCAAGGATAGCGCGCGGAAACTTAGCGCCAGCGCCTTCACCAATGTCGTCGATCATCAAACACAGACCGCCTGCGAAGTTTTCTTTCCGACGCCTGAACTCGCCCCGGCTGTTGCGTCGCATTGCGCTCACGCACACATACACATTGGCTGAGTCATCCACCGCATCAGCGTAATTGAGGACGCGCGCCCTCCACTTGCCGCGGTTGTCGTCGTTTGGATCGCCCCTGAATTGGCAGGTCATTATGCGCGCGTCTTCTGGCACGAAGCGCCGCAATTCATCATAAAACTGCTCGAACATAAGAGTCTCTTTTTCTTGGGCAAAAAAAGAGGGAGGCCCGAAGGCGCTCCCCTGTTACCGGCTTAGAATTTCCCGTCTGCCTTCCCGTCTGCCTTGGCCTCATCAGCCTCGGAGTAGTTGGCTTTAACTTCGCCAGCAGCGATTGCCGCGTGGAACTCTTTACCCGCGTTGTACAGCTCTTGGGTGGTGATTTGACCATTGGACTCTGGCTTAATGCCGAACCAGGAGCCTTGGTCGTTGGACTCGATGACGGAGGTGAGGTTGATCTTGGTCAGCCAAGTCGGTGGGGTCACCATGCCGTTCGGGCCTTTGACCTTCACCTCATTGAGCATTGACATGATCAGCTTTGACTTCTTGATCTGCGTGGAACTCAGAGCCAGCAGAACGCGGCTATACGCGCCGGTCTCTTCATCAACCAACAGGCCGAAGTGACTGCGAGTGTCGCTCAACCAATCGCACTTCTTGGGGTTGACCGTGCCGTCTTCCAGAGGAATGTACAACCGGCCTTCAAACTCCTGAGCCTCACCCTTGGCGCGCATGGTGGCAACTTCGTCCGGGCTGATCTCGCCCTTGAAGCCTTGGTCGGAGCCGCGTGGTGCCCAGCGCAGGAAGCGGCGTTGGTAGGCGCACTGCAGGAACGTGATGCCCTTCTTGCCGTCCAGCAGTTGACCGGACACCGAGTTGAAGAACATGCCGCCGCGCGCTTCTTCCATGTACTGGCCGTCTGCCTCGTCGCACTGAGGAGAGATTTTCTGCAGGACGCGGAGGAACGGAATCGCAAACGATTCTTTGTCGGTGCCTTCGAAGCCCACGCCAACATCGTCCATGAAATTCAGGGCGTCGGTGGTAGCCAGCTCGGTGTTTTCGTTCTTTACTGCGAGGTCTTTTTTAGTTGCAGCCATGATCACTTACCTTTCTTGGGTTGGGTTATTTTTGCTACAGAGTACGGGAAAATCCCGAACAATTCTGCCGGTGGGGATTTCCCTGCTTCCATCTGCTCCTTGACGAACGACTTAAGCGTCGCCGGGTGCACGAACTCCTTGATCTCGGGAGCGCCTATGTGCTCATCCAGGACGTAGTCCGTGAATTCCTTTGCTTGCTCTTCCTCCTCACGGGTGAAGCTGACGATGACTTGGTGCTTGATAAGCCCGCCGAACTCGTTGGCCTTCAACCACTCAATTGCCTTGTTGTGTAACGCCTTGGGGATGCCGCATGCCACGTCCGGCTTCACCTCAACCTTGGAGCCGTCCAGGAGGGTGAACTCCGTGAGCTCCAACTCAGTCATAAGGGCTGGGAGGTCTTCGCGCTCGGTGCGCATGACGTTAGCCTTGGCGACCTTCAACTCATCATCCAGCCGCGCAACGGTTTCCATCTGGGTAGATAATAGCTTGGCGAGGATGCGAACCCGCTCCAACTCAGAGACCGGCTTTTCAGCCTTCTGGTCTAGGTCATCCCCGAATTCAATTGCCATCTTGATCCTCCTTGCGCTGGAACGCCTTGACGAGCTCTTGAACCGCGCCTACCAACATCATCATCTGGGCAGACGCCTCAATGATCCACGCGCCGATCACGTCTTCCGCTTCTTCAGCAGCGTCTTCTTCGTAGTGGATTTGCTTGATTTGGAAGTCGTGAGTCAAGGCGAACTGAACCGGGCCCAAGCCCAAGTCAATGCGGTCAACTTCCATCGCCCCGGTGCGGAAGGCTTCCAGGATACCGTCGTGAGCGCCTTGCATGTCAGCTGTGTGGAACACCGCCTTGACGCGGTTCGGCCCGGAAAGTTGAACCCGGTTGCCCAGCTCAAATTCACCGAAGGCGTCCGTGTTATTGGCTTCCAGGTATTCGCGCAGGCGGGTTGTTAAGCCGCGCTTGATGCCGGAGATATTCAGTGTTGTGGATTCCATAGCCTCGACGCAGTGGAGTAAAGCGCCGTTAAAGATACCGGCTTTTTGCTTGCTGGGGGTATTTACCGCCAAGGTGCCCGATTCTGGGTGGTAGAACGCGTCCACGAATGCGGTGCGGATAAGCGCTTGGGGCAGCAACTCGGAAAGGGCGTCCTCTTTCAATTCCGCCATCAACTTGGTGCCGGGCTTCTCCACGTCCATAGCGGCCAGCTTTTGCGCAACCAACTCCATGACCGCAGACTTGGGCACGACCTTCTCGTCACGCCGCAGCATGAAGGCAAGCCCGCCGTGGAGATGAGTCACCAGAGCGCCGGTCACCGGGTGAGGAACGAAGGCCGACTTGGTCGCTGAATGCGGCGACATCTCGCTGTGAGGGAGCAACTTAAGGCACTCCTCCATAGCGGCAGCGTGCGGAAGTTTAACGCTGTAGACCAGCGCGTTCTTGATGATGCGTTTCATGATTGTGTTCCTTAGCTGTTTATTGATTGAATCACATAGCTGTGGGTTGCGCGTTCCCATTCCAAGACATTAACGGTCTGGAAGTGGTCAGCGTAGATGGTGAAGACGACGCCAAGCAGCAAGGGTGAGCCTGTGCTGAGTATAAGGTCGGTTTCCCGAACGCCTATGCTGGCAATTTGGTCCTTGATGGTCTCAGCGGCTTCCTGCACGTCAGCGCCTTGGTGCCAATCGCACAGAAGACAAAGGTCACCCAGCGCAGCGGCTGGATTAAGGTCGATGGTTGGTGCCCGGTCGCCACGCAGCGGGTTGAACCGGGAGTGTAGGCTGGGGATGATTACCCTCTTTCTGTCGCTCATGCTGTGTTCCTTGTTTGGTTGAGTTGCTAATCTTGCTCTTTCAGCTCCGATTCGCAAATGCTATTGTGCCTGAGTAAAATATAAAAGCAACCTAAATGAATTATTTTGCAAAATAATGTTGCTTTGCGTTTCTACTTAGAAGATAATGGGCTCATCAAAACACAGCAAGGGAAGAAAAAGACATGCCAGCCATCAAACCCGGCCTTACCGCTCCAAAAGCCTTTCTTGAAATGGACAAGATTCTGTCCGCTGCAGGCGACAACCGTTTCTGCGGCGTAGTTGCCGTGGCAGCGGCCTGCGGTGTTACAGCCGAGAAGGCCGCGGAGCTGCTCGCCGAGCAAGGCCGTAAAGCGGGCAAGGGTACGAACGTCAACTATATCCGCCGGGTTGTTCACGCGCTGGGCTACGAGATGCACGAGATCGAGCAAGGCGACTTCATTGACCAGCGCTATCCCAAGGCCCACCAGATTCTGGCCAGCGTCACCACTCACCACCCCGACCGCTTCCCCAAGGCTTTCCCGGAAGGCGAGAGTTACTTCATGCTGGTAAGCGGTGGCCGCCACATCGCTGCTGTTGTCGACGGCAAGTTGGTCGATTGGAGCCGCGGAACCTCTAAGCGCTGCATCCGTATGTGGCGCGTCATCAAGGTGGTTTCCTGATGCGGTTCGTCCGCTTGTTCTCAGCCGCTTGCGTTGGTGACTACAACGCGGCGGTGCTTGAGACGGCCCGTTGCAAGTTGGCCTTGCGCATTACCAGCCTGCGTCGCGGAGCGCTGTTGCTGCAGGCGGAATTCGACAGCTCTCAAGAGATGGCCCTTTGGTGGAGCGCAACTCCAGGAGACGGGCCGAAGAAAGTTCAAAACGCAATCAAGCACGTGAGGAGTAGAAAATGAAACAGGAACACCCTATGACACCCGGCGTATTAGTGTCGGGTGATGTCGAAGTTATCTCCGAGGAGCGAGCGGCGTTCGAGGCTTGGTTCTTCGTGGAGCACAATCTTACAAAGTTGTGGAATGGCCGGTCTTACGACTGCTCGATCACCCAAGGCGCGTGGATTGGGTGGCAAGCGAAGGCGAAAAGGCAAGCGGCGCCTGCGCCTGCTGAGCAGGAGGTGCCGAGCGGTTATGTGATGGTGCTGGCAACGGAGTTGGAGTGCGCGCTGGATTGCGTCACAAGCGATGAGCCGTTTTATGCAGCCCGAGAGCTACGCGACATAATTGCGAAAGCCCACCCAGCCCCTGCGCCTGCTGAGCGGGTGGGGCAGGAGCCGTATGCTTGGGTTCAGAAACTTCCGGTAGAGGAACATCAGCCAAGCAAGCCGTGGCGCGATGAAAAAAACGGCTACGTTATCCCGCTATACACCGCCCCCCAGCCCTCGCCTGCCCAACAGGATTTTGGCGATGAATTTAAGTCTCGGCTGCTTGCTGGCTTGGCGAATGCGGAGAATTACTTCGGAGAGACACATGAGTTCTTCGATGCTCAAGACAACCTGATTGCGCTAGTAGATGTGGCTGCGGTTAAGCCGGGGCGCATGACGCCCGCAGAAGAGTTGGCCGCGCTGAAAGCACAGGGCTTTCGGGATGGCCGGGATTCGATGGCTGGTTTTATTCCAGTCCCTAAGAACGCATTACGCGACTTCATTGAGTACAGCGTTCACGGGCCGTATGGGTCAGACGAAAAATGGCTCGCGGACAAGAAGACGCTTGTGTCTGCTGCCCTGTCATACCCCCAGCCATCGCCTGCTGAGCGGGTGGAGCAGTGTGATACGTGCCACGGGCAAGGCGAGGTTTTTACGGGGGACCATCACTACCACGGGCAATTTGATCCACCCGAGCCGATCATGGAGCTATGCCCCGAATGTAGCGGAGAAGCCCCCCAGCCCTCGCCAGCCCCTAACGGCACTAACGGCACTACCGGCGACAAGTACCGCGCAGAGCTATATGACGAGGTGTGGCAAGCGGCGCGCGGTATGGGATATGGCAATGTAACCGAGGCGCTTGAAGCGCTATCCCGCAAGCAGCAATCGGTGGAAATGCCGGAGCCTGCCGCCTTTGTTCAAAAGCTCCCGGTAGTGTTCTGCCAACCAGTCACACCCATTGAAGATGCGCGGAACGGGTATGTAATCCCGTTATATGATTCCCCGCCAACCACCAGGCCAGCCCTCGGCGCCGAACTGGACGCAGAGCAATACACCGCGCACGACATGGCCGATCAGGCACAGGCGTTGAGGGATATTGTGGCTGGGCTGGTTGAGGCGCTGAAGGATATAACTGATGACTACGAGGGGCGTTTTGACATTGGCAGCCCAAGTACAAACCCTGGGATCAAGATAGTAGTGGCGCAAGCCCGCGCAGCCCTATCCGCCCACCGCCAGCAGGAGGGGAAGCCATGAGTACGTTTGTTTGCACTTTGGAGCAATTCAAAGGGGTGGTAGCCGAGTTCTGCAAGTCAGCTCCGACTGCCAGCGACGATGCGTTAGAAGCGGGGTTTAAGTGTGTAACTTTGCACTATCTCGGAATAGAGCCAGCACCAAAATCGGGTAGCTGGCAAGAGATTATTGCCGTTTCATGCCTTAACTACGCATCCAACCGCAAAATTGACAGGATCGCCTTACTTATGGAGCAAAGCCATGACTGATTTATTGATTGGCGGGCGATACAACTGGAAGGGTCAGCCCGAGCACTTGGTTTATATGGGCTACAACTGGAGCGGAAACGGATTCTGGCATCAATTCGCTTTGGTCAATGACCCGGAGGTAGTTTGGTGTGAAGTTTTGCCGACTGACACTGATAGTTTTGAGAAAAGTAAGATAGAAGGAGCAGCACCCATGAGCGATAAACCGTATTTACGAAACCTTAAGACCCGTGAAGGCTACGACATATGGGATAAGTTGTGTGCAGTCCCGCGGTATGGATTTATTCATTCACCAGACAATAGCCGCGTATTAAAAGCCGAAGGGCTTGGCAACTGGATAGATCGGCACGCCGCGCAAGAGGTTGTTGACGAGGCGCAAGATGAGCTGAACGGTTTGCGAGCCTCCCGCGCAGCAGACAAGGCGCGGATAGCGGAGCTGGAGAGCGCCGTTGAATCAGCTGCAGATATTGCCGGCCAGTACGGGGACGCGCTGGTGGGTGGCGGCCTGAGAGAAGATGCCGTGAAGGTATGGGACCGAGAGCGCCAATATCGCAATCTACTAGACGCAGCACAGCAGAGCAAGGAGTGACGACTTACAATAATGAAAATCATTTGTAAGTTATTTTGCAAAATATGTTGCTTTTGTGCTTCTACAAGAAGATAATGCCTCTACTGGAACACAACCACTGAAGGAAGACCAAAATGTTCAACGTAACCGCCGCCACCACCGCCGAATTAGTCGCCAAATACAACGAGCTGAATTCTGAGAAGCCAGTCAAGAAATTCGCGGATCGCAAGACCGCAGAGCGTCGGGTTCTGGCCGCTCTGGAGTCGGCAGTGTTGGAAGTTTCTTCGCAAGATAGCAACCTGATTGCAGAGTACGGTTTCTGCACCTGCCCTTCTTGCGACATGCACCTCAGCAACGGCGTTGGCGTCCACAATCAGGACGTTAACGGCCAAGCCCTGAAGCACACCAAGTATGAGTTTGAGTGCTTGGCCTGTGGCGAAGAGTTCGGCCCGGCGCTGAAGCCAGTTCGCAAGGCTGACGAGGTTCGCTCAGCGGCAATCGCCAAGTCTTGGGAAGATGCAGACGTAAAGAAGGCGCGCTCCACTCGCCATTTTGTCCGGGTTGACGGTGTTGAGTACCGCTCTGTCCGCTCCGCGTTCGTCGCCTTGTTGCTGCCGCTGAATGAGCACATCAAGTTTCGCGCTGAGCTGAAGGCTGAAGGCTCGTTGAATGCATACAACCACAAGTGGGAAGCCTTTGAGGCTTGAGAGGTTACAAATGGCAAGGCCGATGATGTACTCCAATGAAACGCAGGTAGCGGTAACGGGTCGGGAGGCCCGTACCAACCTGCAACAAAACTCCGAGAGACGCGCAATCATCAACGCCGTTATCGACAACCGCGGCAAGATGACGCTGGGCCAACTGGACGACCACTTTGGTTACGATGTTCGCTCCCGCGTGATTTCTCTCGTCAAGAGCGGCTGGCTGGAGATTCAAGCATGATTATTGTAGGCGCAGGATTGTCTGGATTGATAGCGGCGCACTCCTTCCCCAAGGCGCAGGTCGTTGAGGCTAATCAGGCCGTTGAAAGTCACAAGGCGCTGTTGAGGTTCCGCAGCAAGGCTGTGTCTGACTTGGTTGGCGTTCCGTTCCAGGAAGTTACAGTCCGCAAGGGCATCTTCTTCCGCGGCTCTTTCCGTCCCGTCAACGTCGCCTTGGCAAACTGCTATGCGCGCAAGTGCCTTGGGAGTCTGGTTGGCGACCGTAGCATCTGGAATCAGGAACCGGCCCAGCGCTTCATCGCCCCGGAAGACCTTTATGCAGAGTTGGTTGATAACCTTGGCACACGCGTGGCTTGGGAGTCGCCCTTCGATTATGCTGATCAGTTACGCTGGCGCCCCAAGGACTCTTACATCAACACCGCTCCGCTGCCCGTCGCCCTCAAGAGCTTGGGGATCGAAGCGCCAGAGGGCACGTCTTTCAACCGGGCCGGGATAACGGTTCGCCGCTGGCGTATTCCCGGTGCCAATGTGTTCCAGACAATTTATTTCCCAGACCCAGAGCACAGCTTGTATCGCGCTTCGATTACCGGCGATATGTTGATTGCCGAGTTCATGGAGAGCGGCCCGGATCACGCTGAGTGGCGTGTCGATCTTCAATCAGCCTTCGCCATCAACCTCCTGGACGCTGAAGCCATCGGAGAGTTTACCCAGCGCTATGGCAAGATTGCGCCCATCCACGACGGAACCCGGCGCGCTATGTTGCACGATCTTTCTGTGAAGTACGGGATTTATTCGTTGGGCCGGTTTGCCACGTGGCGCAACATCCTTCTTGACGACCTCATCAACGACATTGACGTGGTGAAGAAGCTGATGCGCAATGATGATTATTCTGGCCGAATTACGCGCAAGTGAGGTTCCATTGTCGGTGTAGAGTCTGCGGAGCGCGGCAAGTTAAGCGCAAGCACCCAGACGAATACGCCCGCAAGTTGCGCTGCGTTGTTTGCCGCGCGTTCGAGAGCAAGAGCAAGAAGCTGTCTGCTGTAAAGGTGGATTCATGGGCCAACAAGCGTCCATGGAGAGCTTGGACTTGCGGGTGTGATGGCTATCACTTTCCGCACAGGCTGGGTTCCACTTGGTGTTACCACAACCCAACATATCCAACGGAGTAGAATATCATGGCCCAAGTAAAATTGTTTGACTTCACAGGCAAAGGCCGTCCCGACGAAGGCCGTCACGCAGCTAACCTGCTGGTGTTCAGTAAGTCAACGCGCCTTAACATGTCGCCCGGCCTGTTCGGTGAGATTCAAGCGCACTCCGACGCAAAGATTCAGGAGGAGCTTGACTACATGGCCGGCACGATTCCCAGTTCATGGGAGTTTGTTGACCTTACCTTCCTCATCACAGGCATGAGCCGGGCCGCTGCCCAGCAACTCACCCGCACCCGGACGGCGAGCTATGCCATGCAGTCTCAGCGCGTCAACGACATGAGCACCTCTTGCGTCGTCAACCCGTTCCCTCATGGCAGTGATGAGCATGATGCGTTCGATGAAATCTGCGAGTCCACCATCGCCGGATACGGTCGGCTCACCGAGATGAACGTCAAGCGTGAGGACGCCCGTGGCGTGCTGCCGCTGGCCACGGAGTGCAACTTGCTAGCCAAGTACAACTTGCGGTCGTTCGCCGAGCTTGTCATCGCTCGTAGCTCGCTCCGTGTGCAGGGCGAGTATGCCGACGCGGTTGTCCAGATGAAAGAAGAAGTCCTGGCCGTTTGGCCTTGGGCAGAGGCTTTCTTCGTGCCGCGCCAGCAGCGTGTCATCGAGATGCTGGAGAAGGTTGCGCGTGAAATCGGGATCAGCACAGGCCAAGGGCCGGGCTGGGATATTGCCAAGGCGGTCGATCTGTTGAGGAAAGGTTAATGAGCAAGGCGATAACAGTATTTGATATGGACGGGTGCATCTCCAACGACCTGCACAGGCGTCACCTTCTACCGCAGCAGTTGGGCGCTGTGGACGCGGATTATAAACCCTACACTGCCCTGTGTAAGCTGGACGAACCTTGCAATCAGGTGCTGTGGACCAAGGCCGCTATCGATTCGCGCATAGTGGTAATAACGGCACGCGGCGTCTCGGCTTACGCAGACACACGTGACTGGCTCAACAACTACTTTGCGCCGGGCGAAAGTTATGACCTGCTGATGCGGCCGGAAGGCGATGCCCGCCACTCTCCCACGCTGAAGCCTTACATGCTTTATCGGTACTTGAAGGCAAAAGGCTTGACGCTTGAGAACGTGGTGCGCGTTTATGACGACCGGCTTGATGTGTTGAAGGCGTACTTGAAGATGGGCGTTGCCGCTCACGCCCTGTATCACCTCGACCTCCACCGCAACCCGAAGTTGTTGAACGCTGGCCGTCGCTCTGTCGATGAGATTCTGTCTGAGATGGCGCTAACCTTCCGGGAGAGGAATGCGGTTTACCGGGACAACTACAAGCAAATCCCGCAGCTGATCAAGATTCTTTTCCCGCAGGGCGTTCCGCCGGAGCTGGTTGAGACTGACCAGTGGCACCTGTTTGAACTCAAGCTGGTGAAGTTGAGCCGGTTTGCCGTGAGCAATTTAACCCACATGGACTCAATACACGACGACGCGGTCTATTCCGCGATGATCGAGTCCATCTTGAGCGAGGACGAGTGATGAGTAAAATTCTAGTGACAGGCAGCGCCAGCGGTTTGGGCGCGGCTCTCTGCGAGGCGTTGGCCGCGGAAGGGCATGACGTGGTTCCTTACGACATTGAGTTCGGCAACGACGTTTGCGCCCCTCGCATCCCGGCTGGCTATGACTATGACGTGCCGTTCGATGTCCTCATCAACTGCGCCGGTGTCAACCGCATCGGCTGGCTTCAGGACTTCTCCGAGGAAGACTGGGACAAGGTCATGGACACGAACGTCAAAGGCATGTTCTTGATGACGCAGCACCTTCGCCACGACCTGAAAGAGACCAACGGCACCGTGCTCAACATCGTAAGCAACGCGGCCACTATGCCAATGCGCTGCTCTGCCGCTTACAACGCCAGCAAGGGCGCTGCATTGACCTTGACCAAGCAGCTGGCGCGCGAGATGATTGACGACGGAATCACGGTGTTCTCGGTGAGCCCCAACAAGCTCTCTGGCACCGGCATGAGCGACGACATCGACAATCAAGTCATGGCGACCAGAGGCTGGACTCGTGAGGAGGCTCAGAAGTATCAGATTGCGGGCCTCATCACGAAGGAAGAAACGCCGGTTGCCGTGCTCGCCGAGTTCATCACTTTCTTGTTATCAGAAAAGCGCCGCCACAAATATCTTGCTGGCTGCAACGTCCAATACGGACTTTAATGGAGAACCCCATGCCGAAGTTTAAGATCGAACAACTTGCCCTGTGCCCCACCGACCCTGAAGCTGCGATGGAGCTGCTAACCGCTATGGGCGCAGGCGAGTGGGCGCGTGATCACGTAAAAGCCAAGGGTGAGGTGCACGGCTCGCCCGGTGCCAACGAGGCTGACTTGGCGTTCGAGTACGACCTGCTGCAAGGCGCCAAGGAGTTGGAGGTGTTGAACTACACCGCAGGCCGCAATTGGATGGATTACAACGGCCCGTCCGTCAGCCACATCGGCATGCACTGCGGCGAGAAAGAGCTGGTTGAATGGCGCCACTTTTTCGCTGATCGCGGCATCCATGTTGCGCAGGAGGTGTTCACCACCGAGCACAGCAATCCCGTCATCGCCGGGCAGCGCTGGTACAACTACGTCATATTCGACACACGCGACATCCTCAGCGTTGACGTCAAGTTCATCGTGCGCCAAGAAAGCGCGCCGGTATAACGGGAGCGGCCTTCTGAGAGGGAGGCCAACTTGCTTATGAACGCAATAATCTTTGACTCAGAGACCACAGGCTTGCTTAAGCACGCCACGGCTCAGATGAGCGCGCAACCGAAGATGATTGAATTTGGCGCGGCCTTGGTTGATCAGGAAGGCGAGTTGATTGACACTCTCCAGCTATTGATCAACCCCTGCCAACCGCTCGAAGCGATCATCACCAAGATCACCGGGTTGACCGACGAAGACCTTTTCGAGGAGCCGACATTCAAAGAGGTCTGGCCGCAAATCCGGGCCTTCATGGAGCGCGCTGACATCGTTATAGCCCACAACCTTCCGTTCGATAAAGGCGTTGCCGACTTCGAGTTGAAGCGCCTTGAGGTCACCGATTTTAAGTGGCCGCGCTACCAGATTTGCACCGTGCAGGAGAATGTTTTTGAATGGGGCAGACGCCCCAAGTTGACCGAGCTTTATGCCTACCAGACCGGCCAGCCACTAGCCCAAACACACAGAGCAATCGATGACGTCATGGCCTTACTTGATGTTGTCCAAAAGCAAGGGATACTCCATGCAATCCATTCCGCAGCTCAGGGTACGCTCTGAGTGCAGCTTCCGCAAAACCTTCGGAACCGTTGAGCGCGTAGCTCAGAGTCTTAAGGATTCCGGCCAGACCTTCGCCGGGCTGGTTGACGCAGACGGCACTTGGGGTCACGTGCGCTGGCGCAAGGCGTTGAAAGACTCCGGCGTGACCGCAGCCTATGGCACCGAATTCCAAATCCCTGACGAGAGCGGCAAGAAGCCTTCGTGCTGGGTGCTGGCTGAAGACATCAAGCAATTTTACAGACTCAGCTCCGCCAACCCGACGACGCAAGAAGAGTTGGCCGCGGCCAAGGGCGTTATCCGCTTTGCTGGCGCTGCACTCACCGACCCAGACGCATTTGATTACATTGACCTGAACCCGGCCTCCATCCTCGCCAGCAAGCGTTCCTTGGACTTGCACCGCGCAACCGGCAAGCCGCTGGTGTTGACCTCAGACTGCGACTATCCAGAGCCGGGCCTTCAGTCTGAATTCATGGCTTGGGTGGACAACGCCAAGCTCACTCCCCAGCACATATTGACGCCTCCAGAGTTCCGAGAGGCCTTCTGGTTCCTGCCGGATGACGTTTACAACAAGGCGTTAAGCAACACTCATGAAGCTGCAGAGCGCGTTGGCGCGGTTGACTTACCCTTCGCCCCGATTATTCAGGTTCCCGGTCACCTGCCCAGCTTGGTAGAAGAGGGCAAGGCTTACCGCTTGGCTGCCGGCCACCTTGAAGAGTGGAATGAAGTATACCAGCAGCGCCTTGAGCGTGAATTGGCGATGATCGAGCAAAAGCAATTCGAGAGCTATTTCTTGGTGGTTGCCGATCTTGTGGTGTGGGCGAAGCAACGCATGCTTGTCGGCCCGGCGCGCGGTTCGTCTGCAGGCTCTCTGGTTTGCTACCTGCTGCGCATCACTGAGGTCGATCCAATCCCCACAGGCCTGCTGTTCGAGCGATTCATCGACATCAACCGGGACGACTTGCCCGACATCGATATCGACTTCAATGACCAGAAGCGCTACATGGTGTTTGACTACCTTGCAGAAAAGTACGGGGCAGACAACGTGTCCCGGATCGGCTCACTCAGCACTCTGAAGCCGCGGTCGGTGATGGCGCATGTAGCCAAGAAACTTTCCATTCCGCACGGCGCTACCTTCTCCGTGCTCAACGTGTTGATTGAGTACAGCTCTGGCGACGCGCGCTATGGCAAAGGCTTAGAAGATACCCTGGAGAACACCCAACCGGGCCGGGACTTCATCAAGCGCTACCCCGAAGCCTCGCTCATGGGCACCTTGGAGAACCACGCTTCTCACACAGGCGTTCACGCGGCGGGGATCATCGTGGCTAACGTGCCTGTCGTGGAGCACTGCACCGTCCGCAACGGCGTCGCCCACATCGACAAGAAGGACGCGGAAGTCTTGAACCTGCTCAAGATCGATGCGCTTGGCTTGCGGACGTTGGGGGTCATTGAAGACACCGGGTGCATCACGCCAGAGCAACTTTTCGCGCTCAAGCTGGACGATCCAGAAGTGTTTGAGGTGTTCAACCAAGCCAAGTTCTCCGGTCTATTCCAATTCGAAGGCGCGGCCCAACGCCGGGTGTCGATTCAGGTTCCCATCAAGTCCTTCAAGCAGATTGACCACGTGACCGCACTGGCTCGCCCCGGCCCGCTCGGCGGCGGCGCTGCCAACCACTATATCAACCGTAACATAGGCAAGGAACCGGTCACCTACCGCCACCCCTCGATGGCTGACTACCTCGCAGAGACGATGGGCGTGGTTCTTTATCAAGAGCAGGTGATGCGGATCGTGCGTGAGTTGGGCCGGTTCTCTTGGGAAGAGACTTCAACCATCCGTAAGGCGATGTCTGGCCGCAAAGGCAAGGAGTTTTTCGACCGACGCGGCGAGCAATTTGCAGAGGGCGCGGCAACTCACGGAATCAGCGCTGAACAAGCCGCTGAGATCTGGCACGAGATCTGCTCATTCGGCGCTTGGGGCATGAACGCCTCCCACACCTGCTCCTATGCGGTGATCAGCTACTGGTGTGCCTATATGAAGCGCTATCACCCGCTGGAGTATGCCGCTGCCTGCTTGCGCAACGCCAAGGATGAAGAGCAGGTGATCGAGATACTGCGTGAGTTGACCGCTGAAGGCATACCATATCAGCCATTCGACGCCCAGCTCTCAGACGTTAATTGGGGCACCAAAGAAGGCCGACTGCTGGGTGGCTTTACCAACCTCAAAGGGATCGGCCCGGTAAAGGCCAAGGCATACGTGGAACGGCGCGCTGCCAAAGGTCTGACTGAGAAAGACCTCGCTCAAATCGCCAAGCACGAGGTGAAGCACAAGGAGCTGCGCCCGGCTCACGCTATGTGGAATCACATTTACTCCGACCCTGACTCGCACAACATCAAAGGCCGGGTGAGGGAGTTCGCTGATCTGGAGGACTTTGAGGAAGGCGTTGTGATTTGCCGCTTGATACGCAAGGAGCGCCGTGACGACAACGAGACTGTGCGAGTAGCAAGGCGCAACGGGGAGCGTAAGCCCGGCCAAACGCTGTTCCTGGACGTGTTCGCTGTTGACGACTCTGTCAGCAAGCCTGTCGTGATCCGCGTGAAGGCTAATCAGTGGTTTGAGGTCGGTGAGGTTCTGGCTGACAAAGCGGTGGACGGCAAGGACTGGTTCCTGATCCGCGGCAAGTGGTTGAAGCAGTTCTCGATGATGACTGTACACAAGATTAAATGCCTGACAAATCCGGAGATGTTTACATGAAACGCAAAGAAGAGCAACGCCTGTGGGATACTTTTAAGACTCACCGCCCGCCCGGCTACTGGATGGAGCGTATCGAGAACATCGTGGGCTTTGGCACGCCGGACGTTGACGTGGCGCACGCAGAGACGGGCCGCATAGTCAAGGTTGAGTTGAAGGCTCCGAACGCGCCTGCCAATCCTAACACCCGCCTGCTTGGTGACGAAGGCTTGAACAAGCACCAGATCAACTGGCACATGAAGGCCGCGTCTTATCGCATGCCGGTGTTCACGCTTATTCGCGACAACCAAAAGCGCATATTCCTCGTGCATTGCGACTACGCTGAGCACATGAACGATATGACGGCAGCGCAACTGGCCGCGGTTTCATTGGCGGATACTTGGGAAGGCGTTTTTGAGGTGTTGAAATGAGAACCGATCCAATGGGCCACCAGAGCATTGGTTGCGCGCGCATGGCAGAAAACCGCAAGGCGTTCGCTCTGGCTGCTGAGCAGGGAACCGGGAAGACTTGGATGCTTTTGAAGGACGCGGAAGACCAGTTCCTGGACGGCAACGTGACGGCTCTCTTCGTTATCGCGCCCAAAGGCGTTCACAGCAACTGGATTCGGCGAGAGATTCCCAAGCACATGAGCATCGACTGCGTGAAGGACTATTACAAGGCAGGCGCAGGCGCGCGGTTGAAGAAGCGCTGGCAGAATGTGATGAAGCCCGTGGAGGGCAAGCTCTGCGTATTCAGCATGAACATCGACTCCATCAACACCAAGGACGGGTTCAAGCTCGCTGAGACATTCTTGATGCACCACGAGGCTGTGGTCGTAGTTGACGAAAGCCAGAAGATCAAGACAGGCACCGCGGCCAGAACCAAAGCCGCCATCAAGCTCGGCAAGTTGGCCCGCTCACGCCGCATATCCTCTGGAACGATGATCTCACAAGGGCCGCTGGACGCCTTCTCGCAGTTTGAGTTCCTCTCGCCGGGTGGTGGGTTGCTGGGGACAACTTCTTACAGGGCATTCGTTGCTGAGTTCGCTCACGTGCTTGATCCGATGAGCCCGATTGTGCAGCACGCCCTTCAACGCTCAAGGCAGTTCGTGGGCGCGGTTCGACGCTTGCCGACCGACGAAGACGGCTCCCCAGAGCCCAAGGCATATCGCGACTTGGTTCTGAAGTTTGCCCCGCAGATTCTGCAGACAGGCCGGGATGGCTTGCCGCTGTGGAAGAACCTAGACAAGCTGCAGCAGTTGATGGCGCCGATAACTTATCGGGTGTTAAAGGCCGATTGCCTTGACCTGCCAAAGAAGGTGTACAAGACCCGCTTCTATGATATGACGCCAGCCCAGCGCAAGGTCTATGATCTGTTGGATGGTGAACTGCGTTATGAGCGCCAGAACGGCCTCATCGACATATTCGGCGCGCTCACCAAAGCCAGCAAGTTGATGCAGATAGCCAGCGGGTTCATCTTGACGGATGAGGAGCCTGAGTTCATTGACGACAAGAATCCCCGGCTCGACCTGTTCAAGAGCCTCATCCCTGACGTGGACGGCAAGTTCATCGTTTGGTCCATTTTCAAGTTCGAGATTAAGCTGATCAAGAAGGCGCTGGAAGAGGCTGGCATTACATACGTTGAGTATCACGGCGACGTCAAGGACGGTGACCGTGAGGCCGCGATCGACCGATTCCAGGAGGGCAGCGCCCAAGCCTTCGTCGCTCACCCGCGCGCAGGCGGAACCGGGTTGACGCTTACCGCGGCCAGCACGGTGTTTTATTACAGCAAGGGATTCTCGTTGGAAGACAGGCTGCAGTCTGAAGATCGCAACCATCGCATCGGCACAACCAAGACTTGCGTGTACATTGACTTGGCCGCGGAAGACTCAATTGACGAGACTGTGTCGTACTCTCTGCAGAGCAAGGAGAACGTGGCGGACGCGATTATGAATGGAATTTAAGTTATTTTGCAAAATAATGTTGCTTTGCATGATTAAAAGGAAGATAATAGCTACACATTAAACGAAACAAGGAACGCCGAAATGACCAAAGTTTACTCCGCTGCTGAAGAGTTTGAAGGTGAAATCACCGTCCTGGCCCCGTTGTTCTTCTCGATCGCTGCTGCGAAAGCTGCTCTTGAAGCGCGTGTTGCTGAGCTTTGCGCCGACGAGGAAGACGAGATACTTCGCTGCATCGAGTGGACTTGGCACGACGAAAAGGTCGTCGGCGTTCACGCCTCTGGCGCGATTTTCGCCATCCATGAGCACGAATTGGATTGATCAACTGAGGGAGGCTTCGGCCTCCTTCCTCAACTTCAAGGAGAACGTCATGATTCGCCAATTCATCGGTAAGACCACCAACGGCACGATCAAGATATTCGTCGACCAGCGGTTCCAGCAGGTGTCTGCCAAGGACGAATGGGGCAACTTTGAGTCTCTGGCGAGCGTGGCGGGCCTGAACTCTGCGCTCTCGCCAGAGAAGCGCCGTGAGATGGTGCTCGCTGCCGCGATGAGTGATAACCCGGCGCTTGAGCTTTCCATGGTGACCGGCGTGGCTTGGAGGGAGCAGGAGTGAATATCAAAACGGAACGTCAGTTCTTCGAGCGGGCATTCCCCGTTCCCGCTGGCGTAGTTTGGAATGGGGAGGCTTATCAAGCAACCACCCGTTCCTCGGATTTACCAACTCAGACCCACCGCAAGCTTGAGGCTTACAGCCAGACGCTGCGGTGGAAAGGCTGGATTGCAAGAGCGGAGCGCGTGTGATGAAAAAGCCAATGGCAATGAAGATGGATCGTGACGAATTGATCAAGGTGCAGCAGGAGCGGCGGGCCAATGCGCTGCCAACCCAAGAAGAACGCAACGCGGCAAGGCTTCAACTGCGCCGTGAAGAGCTGGGTGACCGCGCGCTGCTCCGCAACTACAATCCAACGGTGAGGGTTGCCCGGTGAAAAGGCACCCGAACTACCTTCGCGAAGGCGGTCAGCTGATCCTTTTCAAAGAAGGCGGCTCGACAGGGTTTCGCCTGAAGCGCAGAGGCCGTGACTTTCACGTCGTGGATAATGACTTGGGATTCGGGATAGCATTAACACTCCGCGGCAACAGCAGCGACAGACGCAAGCAAGCGCGTGAGATTCTTCGTCGTATGAACGCCGGAGTCGACGTCGTGACCGATGAAAGCGGCTGTGAAGTGTGGCCGAACGGAATCGATCCTGACGGAAATTATTGCCGCATGGCGTGTTGCCGCGTGGCCAATGGAGGTGAACTGTGAACAACATTTATCCGTTAACAATCACGCCAGACTATGTCGGCTCTTGGGGCGTTTGGGAAGGCTTGCGGGAGTTCCTGCAAAACGCCATGGACCACGGCGAGTTCTCTGTGGACATCTCGCCGCAGGTGGGTGGAGAGTCGTATGCCATCACCATCAAGTCTCACGAAGCGACCTTGGACAAGCGCACGCTGCTCATGGGCCAGAGCACCAAAGGAGAGGGTGATCGGGGTAAGTTCGGCGAAGGGTACAAGTTGGGCGCGCTGGCCTTAATACGCGCTGGCAAAATGGTCGTCATCCGCAACGGCATGGAAGATTGGGAGCCGATCATCTGGCACAACCCGTTCTTCGAGGCTGAAGTCTTGGCGTTCCGAGCATCAGCGCGCGGCATTGCAGCGCCTGACTTGACCTTCTACGTTGGTGACTTGACGGAAGAAGAAGTCGCCATGCTGCGTGAGCGTTGCCTTGCCTTGCGTGAATCAAGCCCGGCGCGAATAGAAGTTGCTTCCGGCGCTATCCTTCCGGGTGATGCCGGTAAGTTCTTCGTCGGTGGCCTGTTCGTTTGCGACACGCAAATGCTTCACGGCTACGACGCCAGGCCTGGACGAGTGGAATTGGAGCGTGACCGCCAGACCGTGAGCGGATTCAACTTGAGGTGGCTCACCTGTGAGATGTGGAAGCAATCCCAGCGGCCAGAGGAAGTTGCTGCGATGGCAGAGGCCAAAGCCCCAGACGTTGCCATGCTTGAGTACGGAACCACAACAGACATCGCAGAGGCTTGCTTCCGCTTGTTCACGCAAAAGCATCCCGGCGCGGTTGCCGTCCAGTCGCAGGAAGAGTTGGATCGTTTGGTGAAGTCCGGCATGACCAACACAGTCTACGTTGGTGAGGCTTTCTATCACTCACTGAACCACTCCTCAGACTACAAGAAAGCGACCAGCGAATTGGTGCGCGTCCAAAGCCCTCTGGACGTTGTCCGTGAGTGGATTCGTGCGAACGCCCCTGACGCAGACGCTGTCGAGCTTCTCGCGGCGGCGGCAACCTGGAGAGTCAAATGAGCGAGCAAGCAGCTAAGTTCCGGAAGGCCGCGGCCAACATCCGGGCCGATAAGATTTATGCAGACAGCGCCCAAGCCCGTTCGGAGGATGAGCGCCGCGCGCGTGACTTTGATCGGCAGGCCGACGCGCTCGAATCACCGAGCATAATGAAAGCGCCCGTGGTTTGCCGTGGACGCAAACAATTCTCAACCACCGGGCATGCTTATGACGCTCTCTCCAAGATGAAGAAGACGGGCCGCGGCTTGATGCTTGGCTTGGAGTTCTGCGATGAGTGCGGCGGGTGGCATCTCGGAAAAAGAGGGTAGACAGATTATGGAAAACCAAATATTGTTGGTGATTTGGGGCGTGAGCCTCGGAGTGATAGGGGCCGCAACTGGATACACAGCCGCGGCAAGCGCTGGCGTGGTGTTCCTGCTGTGGGCGTGGTGTGAATGAATGGGGAGGCCCCTTACCTTACCGCGCTGACGCCTCACCACCAGAGGCGTTATAGCCGGTTCCTCAACGGTCTGGGCTCGCAAGGCGTGGCCGGTGACCCGACGCGTTGCGCCAAAGCGATGTCAGACGGATTCCAATGCAAACGCAAGCGCGGCCACGGCCCTCTCAAGGCTTTCTGCAAGCCTCACTGCAAGCCAATACTACAGAGGATCGGCAATACTGGACGTTTCTGAATTATTTTGCAAAACAATGTTGCTTTGTCTGTTAAAAGGGAAGATAATACCTACACATTAAACGAAACAAGGAAGCACCGACATGAGCAAGCAACAGACAATCAGCTGGGCCATCGCCAACAACGTCAGCAAAGTTTATCGCTACACTTGCCCTATGACCAAGCGGGTTCTTTGGGTCGCCACTTCAGAAGTTAAAGCCAACATGACTCAAGTGTGGGGTGTATAATGACTGCTTGCTACACACCTCACCTGTTCATCAGCGTTGGCGAGACCGGCGCTTTCTTCACCCTCCGCGAGACATACATGCACACCTCATACGTGCGCGGCGGTGGCGACCTTGGCTGCTCGGTTCACAACGGCGTTTTCCAAGGCAGCGTGATCAACGAAGTCCGCTCCATGCACCACTTCAATTTGTCGCAAGACCTTGAGGAAGCGCTGGCCAAGGCGCAGGTTTTCGCCGATAAGGCCGGGATGAAGTTGACCAGCGACACAGAGACGCTTACTCGTGAAATGCGCGAAATCACCCGTAGCACTTCAGAGCAAATGGAAGCTCGTGCGCGCGTCGTGCAAGAACGTCAAGAGGCTTACGAGGCAGAGCAGGCAGCACGCACAGCGGCCCTCCACGCCACCATCGCTGAAGGCAAATTCCCCGTCGGCCCGCACGCAGGCGAGGCTTTCATGAATGCGCCTCGTGACTATCTGACGTGGTTGGCGCGCACGGACTTCGAAGCCGGCACCTTGATGCGCGCTATCTCTGACGCTGTCATCGCGGTGGTTCCCGAGTCGCGCCTGCTACCTGTGCCGCATGCCACTCTGACAATAGGCAAGGAAAAGCAGCGCTTGACTCTGGACGTGGTGGTTGTGCGTTGCGCTCACTTCGACCGCCCCGCCTTCGGCTCATACTCTTCCGTGGAGCGTGTTTATATCACCACCATGGTTGACAAGGCTACCGGCGCGTGCCTAGTTGTGAAGTCGCCTTCGTTCGGCGGCGAGGCTGGTGAGGAGCTTTCAATCAAAGGGACTGTGAAGGTTCACGACAACTACAAAGGGCAGGCGCAGACGGTTCTGCAACGGATCGCGGTCTTGGGGGAGTGAGGTTATTCCGAGGAAAGCAAGGCGGCTGAGTAAGCCGCTTCGCACGTCAGTCCTCTCGCCCTAGCCTGCTCAAATCCTTCTGCCACGACTCCTGCAACGCTTGAACAGCTTTCAAGCATGTCGGCGAGCACACCGATGGTCTGTCGATCTGCAAGGCGCTGGGTGGCAGCGTTGGATAGATCACGGGTGGTGCGCTGACGTAGCGCGTTGAGTTCGCCGCGCACCCGATCAACAGAACCGTCACCACCAACGACAGCAACAGCGTCCAAATTAACTTCTGCAATGGCCTTCTCCCCTTTCGCTTCCACGACTTGAGCCGCTTTGAGCTTTTCCTGCTGCTTTTCCAGCGTTTCCGTCACGGCTACAGAGCTTGCCTCGGATTGCGCTAATTCCAGCCCAGCGTACTTGGCGCTCCAGTGGTTGGAGGTGGTCCACCACCCAAGGGCCAAGCCCACGAGAACGGAGCCAGCCCCCACCACAGCGAGCAGCTTCACGACGCAACACCACCCATATTACGGAAACACTGCACCAAAGCGACCTCGCTCTGCCTTTCTACAAGCGGCATTTCCTCTTCGTAGATGTCGAGGAGCCTTGCCATGTCGTGCTCCAGTTGTCCGTACCCCGCGCCGGGAAGGCTTGCCCAGATCGGAGAGGCCTTGCGTATAGCGTCTGCGATACGGCCTTCCTTGATGCGAGAGAGCGCGCCGCATTCCTTCAACAACTTTATCGCGGCAAGGTCTTGCGCTTCAGGTATGAACCGGCCTTTGAACCCGTAGTTGCGGACAATAGAATCCCAAGTGCGCGACAGAAACTGGTAGCGGCCCGCCGCGCTGGACTTTATGCCGTGGTTGTTCAGCGTGATCAACTTGCGAGGATGGTCAGAGTAGTCGTTGAACGTGATCAGACGCCCCGGCAGGGAGCCGACGATCAGGTTATATCCGTCCTGGGATTGACTCAGCATCGCCGGGCCTATTTCAGACCAAGCCAGCATGTCAAGAAAGGCGACCACGTTCGGGCCTCCAGCGGCATCAACGTTGATGACTGCCATGTTTGCATCCTCGAATTATGTGAGCGACGTTGCCGCGGCATCTAAGTAATGCGGCGAGGAACGCTAGTGACAAAAGCATACCAGTAAGCTCTCCGACCCACGGGCTCGGAAGGGCCACCTCGAAGACCATAGCAAGAGACAGTCCGGCTAGCAGGACAGAGGCGAAGGACACTAGTGGCTTGTACTTCGCTCCCGGCCCTGCCTTGTAACTGATAAGAATAGTGAATGCGCTAAGATTAGCGCAAAGCCGGACGATCATGGTGAGCTCGTCCATTTTCTCAGCGCCTCCAAGGGAATAATTTTATGACAGCTTCAAGCCAATCTGGAAGCTTGCCATCCTTTTCAACCATCGCGGCCATAGCCGTGAATACTGCTGAACCCAACGCAGCCGCTGCCAAGGCAGGTAGCAATCCTTCTGGCACCCAAGGTGGCCCTTGCCCGTACCAGAAGACGCCCGTCGCATACCCAAGCCCCCAGCTGAAGAACGCCAGAGCTATCCGCCGCCCCAGCGACAGGACGGACGGATACTGCAAGAAGAATACGCAACCGAAAGAAGCGCCGATTGCGACATATGGGTTCACGTAAAGCGCAAGCGCTGTCAGCAGCACGATTGCCGTGCTGGCGTTTTGTTCGTGCATATCAACGATCCCCCAACCCCAAATTTAACGACATTTTGCAACATTATGCTTCACTTGTCAAACGTAGTGTCACTGCACTGCGTAAGTTCTTGCCCTGCCGCCAAGCCAATAACGGACTGCGCCGGACCCCGCAGTGCCCTAATTTTGCCCTAAACAATCCAGGCTTAGCGCACTTGCACCCCATGCAGGCGGCACTGCACAGCTATCGCATTGATCTACAAAGAAAACCGCCCTTTTCAGAGCGGCCTTTTTCTGTCAATTCGGCAGTTTCGCCACGTTTAGAATCAATGACTTACGCAGGGGAGTTTTGCGCACGATCCAACCGCAAATATACCCCAGCGATCCAGGGCTATAGCTGCTGGCATTCGGTATGCCGACAGCCTTCGCGCACCACTCCGAACAGAACTCGGCACCCTTCACCGGGCGATTGAGGTTAAACAGCTGCGAAGTGATCAGCGACGGCCACCCATACCGGTAGCGATCGGTCTGCGCGAAGTAGTGCCGCACATCGTCAGCACTCGCCCAAGGCATCTCGATCAGATCCCACTTGTCCGGATTCAGGTCTATGCGCTTGCGGCGCACACCCTTGTCCATGACTGAGCTGCTGTAGCACCAGCCGTCCACAACAAGCTCACAATGGCTGTGCTCGCTGCCAGTCCACCACTGAATGATCCGGGCAGACAGGCGCGTGTCATGCTTGCGTAGTGCAAGCTGGACTGTCATGCCGCACCTTCCGGCACTGGCGATGGCGGCCAAACAATCACCGGCAGCGCTTCGATCAGTTCAGCCTCAGTCGGAACAGGGCGCATGCCTCGCTTGACCTCGGACATGATCTGATAGGCGACCATATTGCATTCATCCATCCATGCCGCGAACGTCTGGCCTTCTGCCTGAAATGGGCCGGGATAGCCTGCACGCAATGAACAGGTGAAGCGGTCATCGTAGCTGCGCTGGCCTGCTACTTCGTTTAAGTAGTCACTGAGAGCGCTGGTTAGCTTTGACTGCATAGCGCCTGCGGCCTCTTGCAGCTTGTCTGCTGCGGTAATTACTGTTGCATCGTTAATCCAGCTCATTGGCCACCTCGTCGTAAAGCGGTAGGGTTATTGCACCGTCTGCTGTGACGATTAAAGGAGTCGGGAATCGCGTAGACTCTGGCGCGTTTGCCCCATGGCTTAGCCTAAGTGTCAGCTCGTAGTCACCCCCTGATCGTGACACTTTGCCGAGCACAGGATGATCAGCCGTGTAGCCGTCTGGAAGCTCTGATAGGTCGTATGCTGCCGCATCAATGGTCAACACTGGCGCAACGTAAGATACAGACGGCTGGTCATCTTCAGACCTTAATGGCGAAAAATTAACTGTTAGCATCAGTACCACCTCCCGCAACCCACCAGCTCAAAATCGCAAACGTCGCCCAAAGCAAAGCCCGCATTGCTTCGCGCCCTAAGAGGCAAAGACGTGAGAGAGCCTGCCGCTGTTGGTGCTTCTGCGTTCCAGAAAACGATGAACCCAGTGCCGCCTCGCCTTGCCTGTCCAGTGCCGGGAATCACAATAGGCAGCGAGCCAACGTAAGCGACTGGATATGTCCAAGTGCCGCGCAGTTCGCTAGATGACGCAAAATCGCTGACAGGCACTCGCCTGTAGCAGATCAAAGTTCCGTCTGCATACTTAATAAAATTGCCGTTTGCATTGCTCCCGATCTCAATTATTGCCCCGGTAGGTACGCCGCCCACTTGAGATACGGCTCCGAGGATGCTGTCTCGACTATAAAGCGAGCCCGTTGTGCCGAGCGCTGTACGGGTAGCTGCACTCCCAAGCTCCAGCGCAGTCCGCCCCGCAGCAGCATCAGCACTCGCAACCAAGCTGCGCCCGAATACCGAACTGATCCCATTCCACCAAGCCACGACAGCCTGCCGCACTCGTAGCGCTGTCCACTTGCGCGCCGTGGTAGCCGTGCCAGCCTCGGCTTCGGCTTGTGATACTTCGGTTGCTGTCCATTCGCGGGCATCGGCTAGGCGTGTGTCGTCGGTGTTGACCTTGCCCGCCAGCGTAGTGGTAAGAGCAGCATTGGTAGGCAGCGCCCCGAGCTTGGATTTCTCGCCCGTGCTGTAGTCCTCAGTGCTTAACCCCTTGCCGGCGACCTTATCGACCTTGAGCGTCAGCTTGTCGTCAACGCTTTGATTGTTCGGCAGCTCGGCAGCGCCAGCGCCAACGTCAGCCAATGCAGCAGTACCCAAATCCGAGAGGTCAAGCGTCAGAAGCTCCCACACTGCCGCCCCTGCCGCTGAATTGAGGCAGGTCCACACCTCGTTTGTAGCGGTATTGATCCACTTCGATAAAGGCTGATAGCCGGCTGCGCTGTCGTCTGTAGCGGAAGGGTCAGTGATTGCGGCTGTGTTGTTGAGCACTCGTAGCGCGTACTGGGCGTGCGGGTCTGGCAGGGCGACGTGATCGACAACAGTCTGACTGATCGCCTCGTCAACTTTGAGCAGAGACAGATTCAGGCCTGCCGCTGGATCAGTTGTATTTTCTGGCACATAAGGAATGGCCCAAACTGGAGTCACGCTCATACTGTCACCTCTGCTGCCGGGCCTGCGCCGGTTAATTTGTTAAGCTGCTGCACTTGTACCAAGACGCCTGGCCCTGGCTCTGCAATAGTCAAAAATTCGTCCTGTGTTCTGTATTCTGTACCGCCTATCGTGATC
>Ga0256369_100002_pt1:45000-72730 | contig 72730 bp, 55 predicted proteins | sample CBIWviralmetaG_FD_190082 | JGI IMG/M metagenome (GOLD analysis project Ga0256369, IMG submission 190082) | Cryopeg brine viral communities from Beaufort Sea near Barrow, Alaska, United States - CBIW | ecosystem: Environmental > Aquatic > Marine > Coastal | place: USA: Alaska... | reverse complement strand
ATGATCAATTACAAATATCTATGATTCTATAAAGGACCCGAAATACCTTGCTTACGTATCATTGGAAAATGCATTAACATAAATACGGCAGTAAGAAGAGGCAATACAAAAGTGTGTAAACTATAAAAACGAGTCAAAGTGGATTGGCCCACACTAGCACTTCCGCGTAATAACTCTACCAAAGGCGATCCTATTACGGGAATAGCTTCAGGTACGCCTGTCACAATTTTTACTGCCCAATAACCAATTTGGTCCCGAGGTAAGGAATAACCAGTTACACCAAAAGATGCCGTCAATACAGCCAAAACTACACCTGTAACCCAAGTTAATTCGCGGGGTTTTTTAAATCCACCTGTAAGGTACACACGAAATACGTGCAAGATCATCATTAGAACCATCATACTTGCTGACCATCGATGAACTGATCGGATTAACCAACCAAAGTTGGCCTCGGTCATTATGTATTGAACAGAGGAAAAAGCCTCTGTAACGGTTGGACGGTAGTAAAAAGTCATAGCAAAACCTGTAGCTACTTGTACTAAAAAACAAGTAAGTGTGATCCCCCCTAAACAATAAAATATGTTGACATGAGGAGGAACATATTTACTAGTTATATCATCTGCAATCGCCTGAATCTCAAGACGTTCCTCAAACCAATCATATACTTTATTGAGATAGGTAACCAAGGCCAAGGGACTCCCCCTCTGAGAACCGTATATGAAAATTTCATCTCGTACGGCTCAAGCAGAAACACACAAATGCTGATTTCAACGGATATGTAATAGAAAGTTAAAAACTTCTTAGCTTAGCCGCTTGATTTGCCCCGACCCGAAGATACGAAGTAACAAAAATAAGAAATTTCTTCTTTGTATGATAATGCCTCAAAATATCAAGTTGGCTCATCTGTCTCTTTTGATGTTGATCATTACAGGCCTTTTGAATCTTCTCTTCCCTATTTTTTTATTTGTTATTTTATTTCTTGTTTTTTTGTGTAATGCGGATTGATTCTTGTTTTACTATTGATAGGAATTTGCTTGTTGAGACCCTATGAATCAATTGAAACCCCAGATTCATACTAGAACCACGATGATTTAATTTAATAAAGCAAAGCCTCAAGCTAAACTCAAAGGTTCTCTGAGTAAGAACCCTTTGATGATCACTTATTCGATGAATGTAATGACTCAACAAAATCTAGAAAAAGAGTTGTCCTTCGGTCAAGAAAAAAATAAGTCCGAAGGAAGAAAAATCGTTTGATTTAGGAAATATCTATTTGAAAATTTCTGAGTCCGGTTGCGAGGTCTGAATAGTAGGTATGAATCATAGTTTTAATATTTCTTTTATTAATCTATTCTATATTCTATATATATTCCGTGCTCCAGATACTAGAATAACTATCCGACGAAATAGAATCATCTCGATAGAGATAACAGGACCATTCTCTGTATTATCAATAGGATCAATTATAACAAGTCACACACTCATATTCCGGAGATACCGAAACAAATAAATTCCACGGTCGAACTACCAGAATGGTCTAGAAATCCGAGTTTTAAGTAAAGTAATTTTTTTGATTGAAAACTAGGACTTCAAAGTTCTTATAAACTTAACTCATTGTAATTCCATCCAGTAAAACGGAAGAATTATAAATTTCCAAAATAATAGATAGGAATACCGTAAATAGGGCCATTGCGACTCCCATTAATGGTGTAGTCCCCCAGCCCGGAGCTACTTTACCATATTCCGAATTCAATGGTTTCAATAAATTCCCTACAGTAGTTTGTCTTGGCCCAGATCTAGAACTATCCTCAACGGTTTGTGTAGCCATAAATCCTATTTAATCATTGGTTGAGATCTGTTGACTTTGTATACCATTCCGTTGTAGTTGTAAATAAACGATCTTATCGTAGATCCATTGTGATCTTGAAATTGTCTAAAAATGGAAACAGCAACCCTAGTCGCCATCTTCATATCTGGTTTACTTGTAAGCTTTACTGGGTACGCCTTATATACCGCTTTTGGGCAACCCTCACAACAACTAAGAGATCCATTCGAAGAACACGGGGACTAGTTGAAGTAATGAGCCTCCCATATGGGGAGACTCATTACTTCAACTGAGATAATGAAAAATTATTTCATTTTTTAGTTGGAACCTTAGGCGGTTCTCGAAAAAAGATAGCGAAAAAAATTATCCCTAAAGTCGAGACTAAAAGGAATGTATAAACCAATGCTTCCATAGATTCGATCGTGGTTTACAATTATAGCTTCCACACCTATTCATTTGGCATCATTTACCATATAAAGAAAAGGAAAGAGTCAAAGAAAAGATGGTGATTCAAGTCAAGATTTCTTCAGTACCCTAACCCTATGTCAAATCAAAAAAAGAGGCGAAAGATACCAGAGCAATGTTGTATCAGACTACTTGTCTCTTTGTAGTTGGATCCCCAAGTTTTTGGAATGCTCCAAATTCCACTTGAGCATCCAAATCTGGATCAATGCCAGCAAAAACATCTCTGAACAAGGTTCTAGCGCCATGCCAAATGTGTCCGAAAAAGAAGAGCAAAGCAAACGTAGCATGGCCAAAAGTGAACCAACCCCTTGGACTGCTACGAAAAACGCCATCAGATTTCAAAGTAGCCCGATCTAATTCAAAAATTTCACCTAATTGGGCACGTCTAGCATATTTTTTTACAGTCGCAGGATCACTATAACTGACTCCATTGAGTTCGCCACCATAGAACTCAACAGTTACACCTACTTGTTCAACACTATACTTTGATTCTGCCCTTCTAAAAGGAACATCGGCTCTAACAATTCCGTCTCCATCTACCAAAACTACCGGAAATGTTTCAAAAAAGGTAGGCATACGACGTACAAAAAGCTCGCGCCCTTCTTTATCTCTAAAGACGGGGTGTCCTAACCACCCAACAGCTATTCCATCCCCGTTGTCCATTGACCCTGCTCTGAATAATCCCCCTTTTGCTGGATTATTACCAATGTAATCATAAAAAGCTAATTTTTCGGGAATTTTAGACCAAGCTTCCGATAAACTCAGATTTTGGGCTAGTCCGGCGCTAACTCTTCGATATATTTCTTGCTGAAAGTATCCCTGATCCCACTGATAACGAGTGGGACCAAATAATTCGATTGGGGTAGTTGCTGAACCATACCACATAGTTCCAGCAACAACGAAAGCTGCAAAAAAAACAGCAGCGATACTACTGGAAAGTACAGTTTCAATATTGCCCATACGTAATCCTTTGTATAGACGTTGAGGCGGACGGACACTAAGATGGAATAAGCCTGCTAATATGCCCAATGTACCCGCTGCAATATGATGAGAGGCTATTCCTCCGGGAACAAAAGGATCAAAGCCTTCTGCGCCCCACGCTGGACTTACGGGTTGTACTTTTCCAGTTAGTCCATAAGGATCGGACACCCATATTCCAGGACCATACAAACCTGTTACATGAAATGCGCCAAAGCCAAAGCAAGCCAACCCTGAGAGAAATAAATGAATTCCAAAGATCTTAGGCAAATCCAAAGATGGTTTGCCCGTACGTTCATCACAGAATATTTCTAGGTCCCAATACACCCAATGCCAGATAGCTGCCAAGAAGCACAAGCCAGAAAACACAATATGTGCCCCTGCCACACCTTCATAACTCCAAATACCGGGATTCGTTACAGTTCCTCCTGAAATACTCCAACCACCCCACGAATTGGTTATTCCTAAACGAGTCATGAAGGGTATAACGAACATACCTTGTCTCCACATTGGATCAAGAGCGGGGTCAGAGGGATCAAAAACCGCTAATTCGTATAAAGCCATCGAACCGGCCCAACCAGCAACTAGGGCTGTATGCATTATATGGACAGAAAGCAATCGACCGGGATCATTCAATACGACAGTATGAACACGATACCAAGGCAAACCCATGGAAATACCCCTTTATCAAAGAAAAATAGACACTATGTCACTTTATTTTATCGCATTGGAAAAGACTATACTATGTATCTAACCTTTTCAGTAGATTCCGTATGAGAAAGGGTTAATTTTTATTCCGTTCCATTGAAAATAATGGAACAATTCTGTTCGTAAGAACAAAGAGAAGCAGATCTATTCTATACCCGATAAGTACCAATACGCAATGGGAGGATTAGTTCTACTTTCGGGAAACGAATGCATAGATACTTGTTTATTACTCCAACGATTGATCCGTTAGTTAAAATTTTTCTTTATTCATTCTGTCTTACTCTATAAAATAAACCTTCCAATTTATGTATAAAAATCTATGTATAAAATACAATAAACAGAAAAAGGGATGAAGACGATAAAGCCATTGTTATGTTTCCACATTAAAGTGAAGTATAGTACTCAATTTTTTCTTTAATTTAATGCCCGTTGGTGTTCCAAAAGTACCTTTTCGGAGTCCTGGAGAGGAAGATGCAGTTTGGGTTGACTTATAGTGCGACTTGTCAGACATATTGGGTTATATGGAATTTACCCGTTCTCTCCCTCGATCGAAATATCCTCTGTTTCGCCTAAGAAATATTGTATTGAGTGAACCATCAATCATTCGGAGCGTGAAGTGCAATTAGATCAATTTATTTATTTTGAGGATCAATTAGGAGAATTTATGGTTGACTTGGAAAAATAAAAATAAAATAAAGTAATAAAGTATCCAGATAAAATAAAGTAATAAAGTATCCAGGCTCCGTTCAGAAAATACCAAATTGGTAATCCATGTAATGTATGATTACCGCTTGTATCATAAACGATTCTTATCCTTATTATAGGAGTGATTTCAAACGTCCAACCAATAACCAACGGAATAGTATGATGAGTACATCGAATGATTGGGGAAAGGCATGAAACGAATTGAAAAAAAAAAGTCGTAACAAAAAGAAGTGGTACTGAGACCATTTGCCCTATATGTGCAAATGGAATTCGGACAGATCTTTTCCCGGAGTAGAACATGAACCTAAAAGAATTGAAAAGGCCCATTCAGAAACAAGAAAATTACATCGTGATTTGAATGTCGATGAAACAATACATCAATGAGAGAGATTTGTTCAATTTCAATAAGTTCAGTAAATTCTTTTTTTATAGGTAAGGAAGCCAAAACTCATCTCATGTCTTTTTAAAAATGGAAGCTTTATTAGAAAAACAAAAACCTATTACAGAAAAAAAAAAAAAAAAAAATAGAACTGGAATCGACACATTGATTCTTTTTTCGCAATTTTTTTGAACCGTATGCATCCAAAGGTGCACGTACAGTTCCTAAAGGAACCAATTTTGTCCTAATCAACCGACTTCATCGAGAAAGATTACTTTTTTTAGGTCAAGAGGTTAATAGCGAGATCTCAAATCAAATTGTTGGTCTCATGGTATATCTCAGTATAGAAGATAATACTAGGGATCTTTTTTTGTTTATAAACTCTCCCGGCGGATGGGTAGTATCAGGAATAGCTATTTATGATACTATGCAATTTGTGCCACCCGATGTGCATACAATATGCATGGGGTTAGCCGCTTCTATGGGATCTTTCATTCTGATCGGAGGAGAAATTACCAAACGTCTAGCATTCCCTCACGCTTGGCGCCAATGAGTTTTTATTTGAAAAAAAAAAGAAAGACTATGCCTTCGCCATATTGAATATGAATAATAAGTAATAATAGCATGGCACTTCGAGTTCGATATGAACAAACCATTATTGTTTTTTCATAACATGAGATTTTGTATCGAGATAGTAGTATGAAACAAAGGTTATTTCCGATTTGTTGATTTTATGTGTCGGGGGTACATTTCAGCGTCACAAACCATTTTTCTTCCACACCAGAAGTTTCTTTCTGATATTTATGTTATGGAAGAGTACGAAAATGAAAAAAAAAAAGATCAGTTTTCCTTATTTGATCGTATCAGAAAGGCACTTTGGGATTGCTAAATCACAGACGAGATAAATATATAAAGCAACAGAACCATCATAGTATTTTTGACTCCTACGAAAGGAAGGGTGGTAAATGGATCATTCAACGATCTGAATCAGATGGATTCTCTTTCTTTCTTAGATAGAATAGAAGAGAAGAAAAAAGTAAATTCCATTGCGGAGCCGTATGCAACGCACAGAAGATGCCTGTACGGTTGTTCAATTTCTTCTTGTTATTTTTTTTTTATCCCTTACATTAGCCCAATCATACGAGATAGAGGAACCGTTCATGATGTTATATCAATATCAATATATTTAGGGTCATGATTCATCAACCTGCTAGTTCTTTTTATGAATCACGAACAGGGGAATTTGTCCTGGAAATGGAAGAACTACTGAAACTTCGTGAAACCCTCACAAAGGTTTATGTACAAAGAACGGGCAAGCCTTTATGGGTTGTATCCGAAGACATGGAAAGGGATGTTTTTATGTCAGCAACAGAAGCCCAAGCTCATGGCATTGTTGATCTCGTAGCGGTCGAAAATGAAAATACCGGGGATTTCGTGTAAATCCATTTCAAACCATAATTCGAATTTTCTGTGATTTGGTATTGAATAGAAAAAATTCATAATCATCAATCCAATCATCAGGTTAAGATCGATCTAAACCAACCCATTCCATTCTAATTCTATATATACATATATATATATACGACATGCCAACTATTAAACAACTTATTAGAAACGCAAGACAGCCGATAAGAAATGTTACGAAATCTCCCGCTCTTAGAGGATGTCCTCAGCGTCGAGGAACATGTACTAGGGTGTATGTGCGACTCGTTCAGATCATGAGTTCGAACAAATGAGACAATTTTTCCAGTGTCAATGACCGGTACCAATGAATAGGGTAAATGGAAAAGATCTATCATATACCTATATTGTGTATGGAATTTATGGTTTCCATTGGTGCAAATCCAATCACCTAGATTTGAGATGAAAAGCAATTCCCCATTGGTAGCAAATAGTTATCCATTAAGCGGAGGAAATAGTATTATAAGAAGCAAAAAGATTATGCGCCTATTGTTAAAAGAGCGGACTAAGAGGGTCAGCTACCTAGCCAACTTTCCTAATTAAATGCCGTCACTGTATAGATAACTCTTAGTGTGAAAAGAGTTATTACTCTATAATTGATGGGTAGAGCCAAAGAGTGTGAACTATACAAGTTCACAATACCATTTGGTTAAATGAAAGAAGAGGCTCCGGTGTATAGAGAGGACCTCACCGTTTAAGAAGTAACCATAGAAACGATGGAACCCACTATTTTTTTTGAGTATCATTATAATTTCTTATTTGCAGGTGAAATGCCTGGACGGAATAAAAAATTGTGGTCAGGAAGGTTATAGTAGCAAAAGCCATTGGAATTTATATTTTATATATCGGAATAATCCGTTTTGTTATTAATCGACCGTGAGAGGGGAAAAGGATGACTGAAAGAATCGAAATCAATTAGTTATTCATTAAGGTTTAATTTGATTCAATGACCAGAGTTAGACGGGGATATACAGCTCGGAGACGTCGAACAAAAATTCGTTTATTTGCATCAACCTCTAGAGGAGCTCATTCAAGACTTACTCGAACGATTACTCAACAGAAAATGAGAGCTTTGGCTTCCTCTCATCGAGATAGAGGCAGGCAAAAGAGGGATTTTCGTCGTTTGTGGATCACTCGGATAAATGCAGTAACTCGTGATAATAAGGTATTGTATAGTTATAGTAGATTAATACACAATCTGTACAAGAAGCAATTGCTTCTTAATCGTAAAATACCTGCACAAATAGCTATATCAAATAAGAATTGTCTTTACATGATTTCCAACAAGATCATCAAATAAAGTAGATTCTAAAGTAATATACAGTACAGGAATGATTGAAACAGAATTCCCCGGAGAAGGAACTCCGGGAAAATAGAATAAAAAGAAATTAAGATAGTAATAGGAATGAACGAATATGTTTCAATAAAAAAAATTTTCTCCATTTTTTGTTTCTTATAACACAGGAACCCGCTCTAGATTCTAGGCCTTTTCGAACAAAACATCAATCTGAGCTTGAGTTACAATTGGAGTTTTGAGTCAATTGAAGAGTATGTCTATTTATTTTTGGTTCTAGGACCAGTAGTTCTGGGGATCGACTCGGCTCTCTCAAATTGTTTCTCATTATTAAGAAAAGGTAACAAAGATAAAATACGGGCTTGCTTTATAGCAATAGTAATTAATCGTTGTTGTTTCAAAGTCAATCTATTCACCCGCCTAGATAATATTTTTCCTTGTTCACTAATAAATCGACTAATTAAACTCATGTTTCTATAATCGATTCGATCCCCCGATCCAATTGGGGGCAAACGCCTACGAAAAGATCGCTTGGATTTACGAAAAGATTGCTTGGATTTATCCATGGTTTATTCCTTATTTCTAAAATTCTATTTCTTTATTCACTTCAGTTCAGATCCGACCAAAATAGGCTTTGATTTGTATACATTATGTATATTATATATCTTATACATTATGTATATTATACATTATGTATATTATATATGTTAAATATATGTTAAGTATGTTAAATATATGTTAAGTTCTTCTAAATATATGTTAAGTTCTTCCTCTTCCTTGGCGAGAGCGCACACGCGTTCTGTTCGATCTATTTCTTTATTTCTCCATGAATCGTATGCTTGTTACAATAGCGACAAAATTTTCTCAATTCTAATCGACCAGGCGTATTGTGTCGATTCTTTTGAGTAATATATCTAGAAATACCTGGCGATTCTTTATTGACATCATTTCGGGCACAACTGGTACATTCCAAAATAACTATGACTCTGACATCTTTACCCTTGGCCATGAACCTCCTTTGAATTTTGGATCGGCTTAACTCTTCTATTTTCGATCCGAGCTGAAGAAGAAGAAAAGAACAAAAAAAATCGATAGAAGTTACTAACTAGAAATGGAATTTCTAAGTATTTCGTTGCAATTATCATTTCATTATATAATGATAATTAATATTATATTAATGGAGTAACAATTTTACTAGAATAATAAAGTAATAATTTAATGGAGTAATAATTAAATAATACAATTTCTTTCTAACTCTCAATTGTTCCTATCCTAAATCTCAATATTTTATTAATATTTATTTTATTTATTATTTAAGTTAAATATCTTCTTTCTATGCTATGATTTCGTGGAACTCGCCGTAGACTGGATCCACATTTTCATTTCTGTTCTCCAAAATTCGATCTTCGATCTACCACATTTTTGCTGAGGTTCAATACACTTTTTTCTTTTCCTTCCTATCCTAAAGAACTGAAAAAATAGGGGCGAAATTCGAAATTTTAGTCACGTGGAATTGTATCTCTAATTTTCTTCATTTCTTCGCATATCAATCAATAACTAGAATTAAAAAAAGGGGAATGACAAGGCATCCGGAAATAACCGATTAATTTCTATCAATAGGCCTGCTAAAGACCCAAACCATAGAGTACTTAGCACAGGTGCCACGGAGAGATATGTTTTTATATCTCGCATTGAAAATCCTCCTTCTATTATGGATTGTAATACATATATGGTCAGATGCTGTAGTTCAAGATCATTTGTATTTTTTTACACGGAATTCCTAACTAAACAGGATTCCTAACTAAAATAGATATGTACAATGAAGCAATAGATTTTTTTCTTTTTTTGTAAAAGAAAAAAAATCTAATCCCTTGTTCCTGAGCATTACTGATAAATATTAACTTTTTTATACGTTAGGTTTCAGATGTATATAATTCTTTTATTATATGAAACCAAAAAGAAGAAATGACAAGAAAATTGTATATAGATGGAGGAGAAAATGACGATATGGAAAACAAGACAGGGATTTTGTACAATGAAACTGTACAACAATTTTGAAAAGGGATGTAGCGCAGCTTGGTAGCGCGTTTGTTTTGGGTACAAAATGTCACGGGTTCAAATCCTGTCATCCCTACCTATTACTTCTCCCATGGGCAGTAACGAGGGATTCATTGAGATCGATTAAAATTGGACATAATCTTCCGGTCTTGCATACTATATGTATGCAAGACGTATTGGGGGTAGAAAAATTACTTTTCTTTACAGTACAGTCGTATCTCCTGTCATAAGGATAAGAAAGCGCTCTTAGTTCAGTTCGGTAGAACGCGGGTCTCCAAAACCCGATGTCGTAGGTTCAAATCCTACAGAGCGTGATTCGGTTTATTTGATGTCGAATCACAATAAAATAATTAATAATTTAACAAAACAAAAAGTTGAATTGTAACTTGAATTTGACCTCCTTCCTGCAGGAGGTCAATCAAAAAAAGAAAGAAATATTACTCAATCAAAGGTCCAACTGATCACCACGTCTATATTGTAAATATGCGGTTACGAATAATCCTGCTAAAGTAATAGGAATTAGACCTAAGACGATTCCAAATAGAAAAACTTCAATCATTTCGGTTTGTTTAAGGGGATAAAAAGAAAGGTAAGATCTATCCCTAAATATTAATCTGAATTATCCGTGAATCTCAATGACCAAGAATTGGCAATTGATGTGAGAAAGAACCATAGAATACCCGGAATCTCAGAGAAATATTCGTTTTTATCAATTTTTCATTCAATTCATTTCAAATAAGTCGTATCTTGTTCAAACCAATGAATAGAGCTGAGGTTATAGTTAAAGCAGCCAGTAGAAAACCGAAATAACTAGTTATAGTAAGCATGAAAGAGCTAAATTAGATATGTTCTTTTGCTACATATGTTGATAAAACACTTACCTAAGTTTCAATTTTTACAAAATACGACGGCAAGAAAAAATCAATTGACAGAATTAGTTTAGTTCCAATTGAAAATTCTGGATTCATCAGTCATTATAGATAAGACTAACTAAGAGTGACATAGGTAGAAAAATTCGATTCATCTGCTGTGACATTGACCGATCCTATGATTCGGAATCAACAGATTCATTGTGGAATTTGTGAGTTGAATAAAGTATTTGTGAGTTGAATAAAGTAATAGTAAAAGTAAGTAAAATATAAAGTATAAGTAAAAGTAATAGTAATTAAGAACTGTGCCGTGTAACTTCATTCAAAACTTAAATTACTTATGGACTTATACTTAAATATTAAATAAAATATTAAATAAAATATAAGTAATTTAAGTAATTTTGGAATAAAAGAATTGGATTTGAAAATTCCATTTTAATCATTTCCTTTCTATTTCAATAGGATCTAATCCTTTTTGGAACGAACGGCCTGATACTATTTACCTTTTATTTATTTTAACTCATTGGACTCAGTACAGTAATAGGTTGCTTAATTGCCCATAACATAATATTTCGAATGAAAAGAAAAAGGTGTCCCACGATCTATCGAAAAAAATAAAACCTTTACTCTATTTTTCATTTTTATATTTTTATTCTTTTTTTTCAGGTCCAACTCGATTCAAAGACGAACAACTTCCATTATCCTTTTAGATTCTATATTCTGTCTTTCCATATCATGGAGTTCCATACTTCTAGTTTGGTCAAGAAAGAACCTTTGTTTTGGATCTAATACAATAACGGTTGCATCACGAATATGGATTGTTCCAACTGGGTTCTGTTTCTTTCATGTTCTGTTTCTTTCACTAATATAGTATATACTATTGTATTTTGTATTACAGTATATTTATTGTATTATACGACCAACCAATTACTTGAAATAAAAAGATTTGAACAAAAAAACTTTTAACCAAAAAATGGGTTTATTATAGATTTCGCATACATATAATTGAATTGTGTGAATATTATAATATGCTTCATAAATTATTAGAAACCATCGATTCACGCTTTTCCAAGATCTTTACTTTCTATTATGAATCCAATAATGGAAATCTTATAAGGAATTTGAGTAATTTTCTATTGATCTATTGAATAACATAGAGTTATGCATAGACAAGGAACAAAAAAAGAAGAAAAGAATTATGTAGCATTTCGGTACCGATCGAGACTGCGTTGCTGTGCCAGAGGAAGGATAGCTATACTGATTCGGTATACTTGAAATAAACCTTTGGTACAAAATTGACGATCTCACAAAGATGCAATATCAGTAGTTTTCCATTTACTGATCCCATCTTTCAAGGAATCGATTCCCTTTTTTGAATGTACAAAAATTTGTGGAGCTCAGAATGTCTGGAAGCACGGGAGAACGTTCTTTTGCTGATATTATTACCAGTATTCGATACTGGGTCATTCATAGCATTACTATACCTTCCCTATTCATTGCGGGTTGGTTATTCGTCAGTACGGGTTTAGCTTACGACGTGTTTGGAAGTCCTCGGCCAAACGAGTATTTCACAGAGAGCCGACAAGGTATTCCATTGATAACCGGCCGTTTTGATTCTTTGGAACAACTTGATGAATTTAGTAAATCCTTTTAGGAGGCCCCCAATGACCATAGATCGAACCTATCCAATTTTTACAGTGCGATGGTTGGCTGTTCACGGACTAGCTGTACCTACCGTTTCTTTTTTGGGGTCAATATCAGCAATGCAGTTCATCCAACGATAAACCTAATTTGAATTATAGAGCTATGACACAATCAAACCCGAATGAACAAAATGTTGAATTGAATCGTACCAGTCTATACTGGGGTTTATTACTCATTTTTGTACTTGCTGTTTTATTTTCCAATTATTTCTTCAATTGAAAGAAAGAAAGAGAATAGTAGGAATTCTCTTATCCCATTCGGAAAGATACCATCCTCATAATTATCCATGACTGTTTTTGTCTCTAGCACGACCATTTGAGAAAATGTGGAGGAAAGTAGGGGAAATGGCCGATACTACTGGAAGGATTCCTCTTTGGCTGGTTGGTACTGTAACTGGTATTCCTGTGATCGGTTTAATAGGTGTTTTCTTTTACGGTTCATATTCTGGGTTGGGTTCATCTCTCTAGTAATCGGATAAACCGGATTGTAGACATGAAAGAGTAAGAAAAGAACTCAACGGGACCTTACCCTCCTTTGTCTAATTAGAGCGATAAGGTCCCGTTGAGTTCTTTTCTTACTCTTATAGGAAGATTATGATCTATTCCATAACATACAAATTGGCCAGTCAACATAATCAAAATATTATATTCGTAGAAATGAAATGACAAAACGGATCCTTTGCTCTGATGTTTCAAACCACTCTATTCTTTTGTTTCTTAATAATGTTTTTGAAGAATTGAATCTATTGATTGATTCATAGTCTCTGTTCTTCCTTTCCTCCATAATATTAACTCTTATGAAGAAACAAGAAAAGAGTAATCAATGGATTTTCTGAATAATACAATATTATATAGATTTCTACGCATGAGACATCCTGCAAATAATTTCTATACTAAACTACTAATAGAACTTACTCTATAGAACTTACTCTATAAAACTCTATAATATAATTTGTTTGAATAATTTCTCTTGAATAATTTCTCTAAGTTAAAAGTTTAAGTTAATTGAAGAAGTTCTATTTGCTCAATCAATTATTCCCCTAATCCTTTCTCTCTTTTTGTTTGTCCACAACTTCCTATGAATCTAACCAAAAGAGTTCTGGTGGACCCGGAAAAGAAGGAATGGTAATCTTTGACGAACAGGAGAAAAAATCATTATTATTTCGATATAAGACGACACAAGAAAAAGGATTTTCCGCCCTTTTCTTGTGTCGAATAGAAGACTCGTAAGACTAGTAATCCCTCCTAAAAGGATTTCTTTCTTTCATTTTTCCCATCCTTGCTCTGTATTCTCTTTCTTTGTATGTCTATTGTCTATTACTAAGAATAGGATACAAGTAATGAATTCCAGACATCCCGCAAAACGAAAAAAAAGTATAAACAAAGCAACCAAAAAGGTTTACAGATTTTTTGATCATACATAATTGTATGGATCAAAAAAAATTCGGCGCTTTTTACCAACTTGATGTTAAGGAATCTCTGCACCTAGAAATTCATTTCGTACAATTGAACCTTTTCAAACTGTTTCTTTTTAAGAACCAAAAAAACTTGTGCCAAAATAACAGATGCCAAGAAGAACAAAAGACCTTGGACCCGTAATGGGTCTTGAAGCACTATTTCTGCATCTCCCTGACCAAAGCCTCCCACATTGGGATTGCTTGTTAATGGTTGATCAAGCTTGATGGATTCACCCTCTGAAACAAGAAGTTCTGGTCCTGGAGGTATAATATCAACCACTTGATGTCCATCCGATGCATCAACTATGGTTATTTCATATCCCCCTTTTTCTTTACGTACTATTCTGCTTACTATACCTGCTGATGTAGCATTATAGACTGTATTGTTACTTTTGCTACCATCAGGATAAATCTGACCCCTTCCTCTGTTCCCACCTACGTATATGGGATATTTTAAGAAGTGAACGTCTTTCTTCGTAGCAGGGTCGGGGGAAAGAATGGGAAAGACGATTTCACTATATTTCTGACCGGGAACAGGACCTATCACAATAATATTTCTTTTGTTGGGACGATAACTCTGAAAAGACAGATTTCCTATCTTTTCTTTCAACTCAGGAGAAATACGATCAAGGGGGGCTAATTCGAATCCGTCGGGTAAAATGAGAACAGCCCCCACATTCAAAGTCCCCTTTTTACCATTAGCAAGAACTTGTTTCAGTTGCTTATCATAAGGGATTCGAACAACTGCTTCAAATACAGTATCAGGAAGCACAGCTTGCGGAACTTCAATATCCACGGGTTTATTAGCTAAATGGCAATTGGCACATACAATTCGTCCCGTTGCTTCTCGCGGGTTTTCATAACCCTGCTGCGCAAAAATGGGATATGCATTTGAAATAGATGCCCGAGTTATTACATATATCATGATCGATACAGAAATGGATCGAGTCATCTCTTCCTTTACCCAAGAAAAAGTATTTTTATTTTGCATGTCCAATCATTGATCCCCGAATTTCTACAATAAATTAGATAGGTAGCTAGTATAGTTCCCTATACACGAGTCTGTCATTGTACTGGAATAATTGTACTGGAATATAGGACGAATACCTTGAACAGATAAAAGTATAAAGAATTAAGTCAAATTGAAAATACTTTCTTTATACACGAAGAAAGATTCTGATTTGATTGATATAATAAGATCAAATGAGTTCTTTATTCATTCATTGAATGATAAATTACTACAAGCGAAGGAGATACACGATTTAAAAAAAGGAAGATCCAATATTTCACAATTGTATCTAGAATAACTGGAAAAGTGGAAACAAGACCAGATATAATTTGATCGTTATGATCCAATCCAAAATCGTTGTAGACCGAACCAATCATTAGTTCCCAACCATGGGTCGAGTGAAATCCGATCCATAAATCAGTAACTAAAAGAATAGAAAAAGCTTTTATTGTGTCACTTAAGTTATAGAGGAATTCCTGAACCCAAGAATTAAGAATGACGAGTTCTTCATTACTCAGAATAAAATAACCACTTAGAATAGCGAAACAGATTATATTTGTCGAGAAATGCAAAATGATATGGAGATCATATTCATTGTGTGCTTTGACTAATTGTATTGTTTCCTTGTGTATTTCTATATGAAGTTTTTGTATATGCGTTTCCGGGTACTCCTTTATCATTTCGTCCAATAGGAATAGTTCTTCTAATTCTATGAATCTTTCCAGAACGTTTTTCTCTTGAATATGATTCAAAAAATTTTCGGATTGCCTGGTATTCCACCAATTAGTAACCCAAGGTTCCAGACATTTATTAAATGAGAAAGAGACCCACCAGGGCAAAAATACTATAGATGCGAGATATGGGAGGGAGGCCGATGCTTTCTTTTTTTTCATTTTTTTTTTTCTGTGAATTGAATTGTTAATGAACCTGCTTCATTCGTTGACTCTATCTGATCTGATATTTCTTTGAAGCACGAGTTGTATAACAAGGTATTGACCTATGGGTCTATTCCTTTCCTATTATTGTGTAATAATTTTATTTTTTTTTTGATTTAGAAGGAATATAGACATAGAATAAGAGTTCTTTTCGGATGAAAATGAGAAAAAAAGAAATAAATATTATTCCAGATATCTCAATTGGGCAAATTTGAACCAATTTTATTTTCATTTGTTCCTTTCGATGAATACTCGAAAACCCACTTGAAGTAACGAATCGAGTTTCGAGACGAAAAAACTCCCCCTGGATCAATTAATTCTTTCGAAATGTTTCACCGTCTAACCAGAAAAGGGTATCAATTCCAAATCTTGGGCCTAAAAAGATGAATTCTGTATTACGAAATACATGTTCGGATAGGTTTGATGAATTTATATCTATACTTATTAGATTAGATTCGTTAGTTAGATTAGACCTTTTTCTAGTATAAAAGAATGAAGAAACTTCAGTTGTATTAAAAGAGGAATTAGCAAGTTCCTTCCCCCATCTTGAGAAAATATTTATTCTTCATTTTATTCTTCACTTCAGTTCGTTTCAAAATACTTCAATTGGTACGCGCAAGAAATAGGCCAATTCGGCAGCTTTTTGTTCAATTTCTCGTGGAGTAAAATTCTCATCAGTACGAGTCAAGGGAATGGCTCCTTGGCCTCTGATTTCCATATAAAGGACACGACGAGTATAAAGACCCTCTTTAACCTCTATTCTGATTGATTGGATATCTCTCATAAAGAAGCGAAGGAAGATGCGACGATTTATTCCAGGAAATCCCCAGCGAAAAATACACACTATTCCTTCTTTTCTATCGAATCGGTCATAACCGCTACCTACATTCCACGAAATTGTGCACCACAAATACGAGCTAATGAATAGACCCGCGATCCCGTAGAAAGACATCACGATCCCTTGTGGAAAAAAAATGATTTGCTGAGATGTAAATACGGGTATCAAATTCCTACCAAGATAACTGGAAGTTCCAACCACTAAGAATCCTAGTGAACCTAAAAAAAGGATACAGGCCCAGCAAAAATTACTCGTTTTTCGAGACCCCGTTATAAGTTCTATCCATATATGTTCTGATCGCCAATTCATACTATACTAGATCCAGTGCATTCGATTGGAATTGAGCGAATAACCCAAATAAATTTGACTTTACCTTTCTTGATCCCGAAGTAACTTTCATCAACTAGCACTATTCTGATGTGAAACATTAGGAGAGTAATTGGTTAGATACATTGACTTTCTATTTAAAATATTCACTAATCCATTTTGAACCAGCTATATTCACATATACATGCATTTATGCAGATATCATATATCCGCATAACGATTCTTTCATTTGTGTGTTCGGAAAGAGCCACATATCATACCATATTACACGAGATAAATATCTGTATTATCATCCAGTGTTGAAATAAATTGATAAGATTCGGTCCCATTGGGTCTAGACAATCTTATTTTTTTGGACATGAAGAAATAAGGAAACCATTGCAATTGCCGGAAATACTAGGCCCACTAAAGGCACAAAAATAGAGGGTAAGTTGGGATCTGTCATAGAATAGGTGCCTCAATTTAATATTTCTATCTGTTTTAATATTTCTATCTATTAGAAAGATATCTTCTTATGATATATCTATTACTTATGATATATCTATTATAAGTAATATCAAGCCATTATTATATTATATCAAGCCATTATTATATTATAAATATATTATAAAAAATTATAATAAATATTATTTATTTATAATATTTATTTATAAGTAATAAGTAATATCAACTATAATTCTATATGATTAGATAGAAAATGACTAGATAGAAACTATATATTCTATATTCTAAAACTATATATTCTATATTCTAAAATATAATAAATAAAATATAATAAAATATAAAATAAAAATTATCCGAAACCTCTGTCTCTTATTACAAGGAGAACTTATGTCACCAAAGAAAACACCTGATTACGACGAATTAAATACTTGTTCGCTACAAATAAAATAACTGAATCTAGTGCTATACTTTACATTTTTGAACTTGGATTCAAGGGAAAGAAACCGTGGAGCTGAAATAACTCACCCAGAACACCTTTTAAAAGATTACGTGGTACTATTGGGTCGAATAAACCTTTATGGAATAAATACTCAGACACTTGTGAACCTTCAGGTATTACCTTTTTTAATGTTTGTTCAATTACTCTTTTACCCGCAAATGCAATGTAGGCGTTAGGTTCAGCAATAATGATATCCCCCAACATACCAAAACTGGCTGTTACTCCACCAGTTGTAGGAGATGTAAGAATTGATACATAGAATAACTTTTTATCTGATTGATAATTAGATGAAGCAGAAGATATTTTAGCCATTTGCATCAAGCTCAAACTTCCTTCTTGCATGCGTGCTCCTCCAGAAGCACACACAATAATGACAGGTAGAGATCGATTAGTAGCATACTCGATCAAACGAGTAATTTTCTCGCCTACTACGGATCCCATACTACCTCCCATAAACTGAAAATCCATAACGCCAATTGCTACGGGAATACCATTTATTTGACCTATGCCTGTTTGAATAGCATCAGCTAAACCTGTCCTTCTTTGATAAGAATCGATACGATCTCCATAAGGTTCCTCTTTTGAACGAAAATCAATGGGGTCTATAGATATCATATCTTTATCCAGAGGATCCCAAGTTCCGGGATCAATCGAAAGTTCAATTCTATCTGAACTACTCATTTTCAAATGATATCCACACTGTTCACAAATATTCATTTTTGACTTAAAAAATTTTTTATAATTTAATCCATAACAATTTTCGCATTGAACCCATAAATGTTTGTATTTTTGATTTATATTGAAATCATTGGATTCTACTTCTTCATGGAAGTCGGATTCTACTTCTTCATGGAATTCTACTTCTTCATGGAATTCTACTTCTTCATTGAAATCGGATTCCACTTCTTCATTGAAATCGGATTCCACTTCTTCATTGAAATCGGATTCCACTTCTTCATTGAAATCGGATTCCACTTCTTCATTGAAATCAGATTCTACTTCTTCATTGAAATCATTGGATTCTACTTCTTCGTGGAATTCTACTTCTTCATGGAAATCGGATTCTACTTCTTCATGGAAGTCGGATTCTACTTCTTCGTGGAATTCTACTTCTTCATGGAAATCGGATTCCACCTCTTCATGGAAATCATTGAAATTTTTTCTAGTTCTTTTACTAGACCTACCGCTCTCACTACTATTTCTATTTTCAGTACAAATGAAGTTATAAAAGTAACTGTCACTGTAATTGTTGGTACTACCCGAAATAGAACTATTAATACTGACTTCAAAACGAAGATAACTATCAATGCAACTATTAATGTGATTATTCCAACCAGATTGAGTATCATACATGTAATGATAATAGTAGTGATTCTTTTTCTTAGACCCCCTACTCAAATAACTAGAAAGTTTTTTTTCTAGTTCACTCAGAAAAGAACTATCATTGTCAACCTCAAAAATCTGATTTTCAATATCAAAATATACAGAGTAACTGTCACCATTACTATCCCTAACTAAAAAAGTGTCATCAGAGATCAAACTCCAAATATCCTTGATTTCAAATAAAGAATCAACATTAGTGAAACTATAATTACCACTATGATTCCAACTAGGAATCTTTTTCTTCGTATCGTTCTTCGTATCGTTTAGAATAGGTTGTTCACTTCTACTGGTATGTCCAATACCATCAAGACTATCCATTGATTTACTTAGCCCACACCTAGATTTACTTAGCCCACACCTATGTTCTAACTTCTCGTTAGACAACATCGAACGGAACCACCATTTTCCCATAGAGTCTTTCTACCCCCTATTTGATGAAATACAATACATTCGATGGATAATCATTTTACTTTCACTATTTGATTTCTTATCAGAATTAAGCATACGAATCTAATCCTAATCATTAGGATTGTTAATTAATAACGAGTAAGTATTGAAAGAACGAGTAAGTATTGAAAGAAATGATTCTCCTTTGTGGGAAGCCGAGGTATCACTTCAATATATATTGATAGAATCTTTTTATAAATTTTAAAATAGAAAGACACAGCTTTCTTCCATGTGATGTACAAATTCTCATCGAAAATAGAGATAGTTGTTTATTTCTATAAATAAAGAATAAAGAATTTGTTCTCGTATAATCAAATAATTAAGTTTCTATTTTAACATGGAACGAAAAAGACAATATATAGGATGGGTAAAGGAGCCTTTCCCTTGGCTTGATCTATGGCCTGAAACTAGGAGATATAAAAAAGTCCACCAATCCCAAGGATCCATAATTAATCCAATCCTATGGATCCAACAACAAACAATAGAAGTATTGAGTTGTTTAGTCTTCGATCTTATCTTGTATATATATAGGTAAGATCTGTACATCTGTACATATAAAAGATATATGCAAATACATAGTATAGAATGCTCATTCTTTTTTTTTTTATTCGGCAATCGGCCCAATCTTTTTTTTAGGAAAAGATTGGGCCGACTTTAATTGCAATCAATTAGGAGAACAAACAGGAATTACTGAATTATGCACACTTACTTTTTCTCTTTATCTAGCTTATCTACTGGTTCGAATTCGAATTTGATCTCTTTCCATACTTCACAAGCAGCGGCTAGTTCAGGGCTCCATTTGCTAGCTTCACGGATAATTTCATTACCTTCACGAGCAAGATCACGTCCCTCATTACGAGCTTGTACACACGCCTCTAAAGCCACCCTATTAGCTACTGCACCAGGTGCATTTCCCCAAGGGTGTCCTAAAGTTCCTCCGCCAAACTGTAGTACGGAATCATCCCCAAAGATTTCGGTCAGAGCAGGCATATGCCAAACATGAATACCCCCTGAAGCCACGGGCAGAACACCTGGCATAGAGACCCAATCTTGAGTGAAGAAAATACCGCGACTTCGGTCTTTTTCGATATAATCATCACGTAATAAATCAACGAAACCTAAAGTCATCTCACGTTCCCCTTCCAGTTTACCTACTACTGTACCGGCGTGAATATGATCTCCACCAGACATACGTAATGCTTTAGCTAGTACACGGAAATGCATACCATGATTTTTCTGTCTATCAATAACTGCATGCATTGCGCGATGGATGTGAAGAAGTAGGCCGTTGTCACGGCAATAATGAGCCAAGCTAGTATTTGCAGTGAATCCACCAGTTAAGTAGTCATGCATTACGATAGGAACTCCTAATTCTCTGGCACATATGGCCCTTTTCATCATTTCTTCACATGTACCCGCAGTAGCATTCAAGTAATGTCCTTTGATTTCACCTGTTTCGGCCTGCGCTTTAAAAAGTGCTTCGGTGCAAAATAAGAAACGATCTCTCCAACGCATAAATGGTTGTGAGTTTACGTTTTCATCATCTTTGGTAAAATCAAGTCCACCACGTAGACATTCATAAACCGCTCTACCGTAGTTTTTTGCAGATAATCCCAATTTTGGTTTAATAGTGCATCCCAATAGGGGACGACCATACTTGTTCAACTTATCTCTTTCAACCTGAATGCCGTGAGGCGGGCCTTGGAAAGTTTTGGAATAAGAAGTGGGAATTCGCAGATCCTCCAGACGTAGAGCTCGTAAGGCTTTGAAACCAAATACATTACCCACAATGGAAGTAAACATGTTAGTAACAGAACCTTCTTCAAAAAGGTCTAAAGGATAAGCTACATAAGCAATATATTGATTTTCCTCCCCAACAACGGCCTCGATGTGGTAGCATCGCCCTTTGTAACGATCAAGACTGGTAAGTCCATCAGTCCACACAGTTGTCCATGTACCAGTAGAAGATTCGGCAGCTACCGCAGCCCCTGCTTCTTCGGGCGGAACTCCAGGTTGAGGAGTTACTCGGAATGCTGCCAAGATATCAGTATCTTTGACTTCGTAGTCAGGAGTATAATAATTCAATTTGTAATCTTTAACACCAGCTTTAAATCCAACACTTGCTTTAGTCTCTGTTTGTGGTGACATAAGTCCCTCCCTACAACTCATGAATTAAGAATTCTCACAACGACAAGGTCTACTCGATATAGATTATGCATGAATGAAACCTTTGACAAAAATAAAAATAAAAAAAAAGAAAAAAAATATTCAACTAATATTATCAACTAATTTCAATGTTATGTTAAAATGAAATGGTTCATTATTAGACCATGTATTTGATTCATCAAATACATCATTATTGTATACTCCAAATACATCATTATTGTATACTCTTTGATATATATGGCGCAACCCAAACCCAATGTTTGTTTTGCAAGTTTACAATAAAATCAAATGGATCTCCTTCTTATTTTGAATCCAAATACTAAGAAAAATTCACTCTTGACAGTGATATATGTTGTATATGTAAATCCTAGATGTGAAAATAGGCATAATTCATCCTAAAAGGGTATAAAGAATAGATAGGCGGAAATCCAATATCTATTCAAAAAAAAAAAAGAACAATGGCCAATTAGATCGAAATAATGAATCATAAATGGAGTTCGGGTTCGAATTCTATAGATAATAGAATCTAATACGGATGGTTTTTCTATAATGATAGAGAAATGAAAGAGACTTACTCGTGATTTCATGTACTTAATATTTCTTTTGAAAAAAAGAAGGATTGGCTGAACTTGAAAATTGACTCATTGAATGAGTAATTGAATGAGTAAACGATTGAATCGTATTCGGTTGGGTGGTACCAACTAAATCAAGTGCTAACTCCCATTTATTTCTTATTGAATTAACCGATCAACTTGCTATCGGACATTTATTTTCGACTTGGCATGGCACTATTCAAAAAAACTTTCGACATACTTTACTTTAATTATAATTATGAGAATCAATCCTACCCCTTCTAGTCCTGCGGTTTCCACACTTGAAGAACAAAACCTAGGGCGTATCGCTCAAATTATTGGCCCAGTACTGGATGTTGTTTTTCCTCCGGGCAAGATGCCTAATATTTATAACGCTTTGGTAGTTAAGGGTCGAGATACTATTGGTCAGCAAATTAATGTGACTTGTGAGGTACAACAATTATTAGGAAATAATCGAGTTAGAGCTGTAGCTATGAGTGCTACAGATGGACTGATGAGAGGAATGGAAGTGATTGACACGGGAGCTCCTCTAAGCGTTCCAGTCGGTGGAGCTACCCTCGGACGAATTTTCAACGTTCTTGGGGAGCCTGTTGATAATTTAGGTCCTGTAGATACTAGCACAACATCTCCTATTCATAGACCTGCACCTGCCTTTATACAGTTAGAGACGAAATTATCAATCTTTGAAACAGGAATTAAAGTAGTGGATCTTTTAGCTCCTTATCGCCGTGGAGGAAAAATCGGACTATTTGGAGGAGCTGGAGTAGGTAAAACAGTACTCATCATGGAATTGATCAACAACATTGCCAAAGCTCATGGAGGCGTATCTGTATTTGGCGGAGTAGGCGAACGTACTCGTGAAGGAAATGATCTTTACATGGAAATGAAAGAATCCGGAGTAATTAATGAAAAAAATATTGCAGAATCAAAAGTAGCTCTAGTCTACGGTCAAATGAATGAACCGCCGGGAGCTCGTATGAGAGTTGGTTTGACTGCCCTAACTATGGCGGAATATTTCCGGGATGTTAATGAACAAGACGTACTTCTATTCATCGACAATATCTTTCGTTTCGTCCAAGCAGGATCAGAAGTATCCGCCTTATTGGGGAGAATGCCTTCTGCAGTGGGTTATCAACCTACCCTTAGTACAGAAATGGGTTCTTTGCAAGAAAGAATTACTTCTACCAAAGAGGGATCTATAACTTCGATCCAAGCCGTTTATGTACCTGCGGACGATTTGACCGACCCTGCTCCTGCCACGACATTTGCACATTTAGATGCTACTACCGTATTATCGAGAGGATTAGCTGCCAAAGGTATTTATCCAGCAGTGGATCCTTTAGATTCAACGTCAACTATGTTACAACCTCGGATCGTTGGCGAGGAACATTATGAAACTGCGCAAAGAGTTAAGCAAACTTCACAACGTTACAAAGAACTTCAGGACATTATAGCTATTCTTGGGTTGGACGAATTATCCGAAGAAGATCGTTTAACTGTAGCAAGAGCACGAAAAATCGAGCGTTTCTTATCACAACCCTTCTTCGTGGCAGAAGTATTTACTGGTTCTCCAGGAAAATATGTTGGTCTTGCAGAAACAATTAGGGGGTTTCAACTGATCCTTTCCGGAGAATTAGACAGTCTTCCCGAGCAGGCCTTTTATTTAGTAGGTAACATCGATGAAGCTACCGCGAAAGCTATGAACTTAGAAGAGGAGAGCAAATTGAAGAAATGACCTTAAATCTTTGTGTACTGACTCCTAATCGAATTATTTGGGACTCAGAAGTGAAAGAAATAATTTTATCTACTAATAGTGGCCAAATTGGCGTATTACCAAACCACGCCCCTATTGCCACGGCTGTAGATATAGGTCTTTTGAGAATACGCCTCAACAACGACCAATGGTTAACGGTGGCTCTGATGGGTGGTTTCGCTAGAATAGGTAATAATGAAATCACCATTTTAGGAAATGATGCGGAAATAAGTACTGACATTGATCCGCAAGAAGCTCAACAAGCTCTTGAAATAGCTGAAGCTAACTTGAGTAGAGCTGAGGGTAAGAGACAAGCAATTGAAGCGAATCTAGCTCTCAGACGAGCTAGGACACGAGTAGAGGCTGTCAATGTTATTTCCTACTAGTCAAGTCAATACATCAAAATAATAAAGAGAAGTTTTTAAAAAGTTCTTTATTATACACCACATGTTGATTCTGCCAATTGAACACAATCAAGTCTAATCTGATAAAACAAAAAAAGAAGATGGGGTAGAAAAACTTATTAGATATCATTTCATCGACTCCGGTATCTAATAAGTTCTACCTACTATTGGATTTGAACCAATGACTCCCGCCGTATGAAAGCAATACTCTAACCACTGAGTTAAGTAGGTCATTTATCACCACAAAAAGAACCCATCACTTCGGGGATTATAGGTGGAATATTATTTCTAAGCAATACTAATCTGTTCTGTTAAGCGTAAATAAATCTGTTCTGTTAAGCGTAAATAAAATAAATAGATCAGAGAGCTATGATGTGGATTATGGAATATCCATCTTGACAAGAAATTATCTATATGTTAAGATGTCTATGACAAGGGCTATAGCTCAGTTGGTAGAGCACCTCGTTTACACGCGCGCCAATGCTTTTCAAAGGAGCCTATTATGCAATGAACATAATTGATCGTATTGAGAAATCGATGTCTTACTCCATAGGTTCGAGGGAACAAGAGAACAATAGCCTGACAAATATTTGGTTCGGTCCGATTCAGGCGCGAATTCAGTTGCCAAATCAAATAGAACCCGCCATTGATTTGATAGTTGATAAGGTAAATACCCAGCCCATTCAATGCTAGGCATAATGAGTATAAGGGCCTCAAAATAACCTCTTTTCGTCCTATGAACTTTAAGGTGTATGAAGTCTCATATTCGACTGTTGCAGCGGAGCGATAGAGATTCCATTTAACTTAGGTTGATCTAGGCCGAAGGCAGACCTAAGTCAAGATAACCCTTCTTTGAAACACTTTGGTATTGCTCCTAGATCAGAATACAAATAATAAATCAGAGCACATGGAACCATCTCATTATCTTCCTCTAAAGAAAAAATATGGTGGACTAACTGATCTTTACATCAGTTGATGAAAGAGCCCAATGCAACAAAATGCATGTTGGGTCTTTGAAACAGTTCGAATCATTTCGATAATAATCAGTTTGATCTGTTTTACCGAGAAGGTCTACGGTTCGAGTCCGTATAGCCCTAATCCTAATATATTATATTTTTGTTTAGTATATAGTTTAGTGTTTAGTATATAGTTTAGTATGGTTTTCATTTCTATGGGACCAACCAAGTCTAATCCTAAGTCACATGGGTCTAGGACCTATTCTTTTCTTGGTCTTGGGTCTTGTCTTGTATTTGGAGAATCCCCCTAACTAATCACTAATCGTTTTTTGGCAGAACAAGAGCAACCTTATTGATTGATTCAGAGATAATGGAGAGATAACGAATTGGGCCTAAATATATTAACGTTTCTTCTTCTATATTCTATGAGTTGAGTGGGTTTGTGGATTTGATTTGGTCCGTCGAATCATTCGATAATGTGTGATTCTTTCTATTTGAAAATGTTATGTAAATCATTTATGATTCCGTCGATTATACTACTCCACTCTTTGCTATGTTTCATTGTCTAGTATAGGTTTGCTGTAAAACCTTTTTCTTGTAGCGAAATCTAACCCATTGCTTGGTCTTACCATTATATTATTAAGCGTTATTGCCGTAACAAAACAAACAAGTATTTTGGTTCATTCCAAATCGTAATCTTTGTTTAGTATTAGAGATTGGTCCGAAATAGAATGAATCTTTCATTCTAACTCTAATGAAATAACTCGATTCTTCTTATTTATTTCTGAGGAGGTGGGATAGTACAGGTTCCAAGTTTCCAATTTTTTGTATAGAAAGATATAAGTTGTTATATGTCACCTCTCAATTCAACGGATTGAATCAATTAAGAAAAATAGAAATGAAATCTAGGACAAGAAAAAGATAAAAAATCATTCGATGCATTAGATTATGTATTCATATTCGTATCAAATCAATAGAAGCAATGATCCTATACCCAGATTTTAATGAAAAAGGAATACTTCGAATAATATAGAATATGCTAGAAATCCCTAGACATTTTACCCCATATGACTATTGAAAAATTTAAGTTTTAAAAAAAGGAAATGAAATTATTATTATTTCATTATGTTGATTATATATAATCAACATAGTATTCTAATGAATATAGTATTCATAGTATTTAATTATAGGATATTTACTTTACTATATTATAGGGTATTGATATTTATTATAGTTATAGGCATAGGAATAGTTATAGGCATAGGATATTTTAGTATTTTATTACCTTTTTCTAGAGGATAGAGAACCCAAGACAAAGTGAGAGAGTTTTGTTTGTGTAAGAGCATCCTATGTCTACACCATATCTAAATAGAATCGAAATCCAAAATGTAAGTGGGATTCCATTAGATGAATCTTTAAACAAAACATGCCCCACAGCAAACAAACTCTAAACTATGCAGTTTGATTTGATCAAAATCAATTCTTGTTTCGCCTAAGATAAGAAGTTATGGATGAATTGACAATTCCGATTCGAATCGAATAATTCAGCATATTCCACATTAATAGGAGTACATTTATGTTTCTGCTTCACGAATATGATATTTTCTGGGCATTTCTAATAATATCAAGCGTTATTCCTATCTTGGCATTTGTAATTTCCGGAGTTTTAGCCCCGGTTAGTGAAGGACCAGAGAAGCTCTCTAGTTATGAATCGGGTATAGAACCCATTGGGGATGCTTGGTTACAATTTCGAATCCGCTATTACATGTTTGCTCTAGTTTTTGTTGTTTTTGATGTTGAAACGGTCTTTCTTTATCCATGGGCAATGAGTTTCGATGTATTGGGTGTATCTGTATTTATCGAAGCTTTAATTTTTGTGCTTATCCCAATTGTTGGTTCAGTTTATGCATGGCGAAAAGGAGCATTGGAATGGTCTTAACTGAATATTCAGACAATCAAAATAAAAATGAAGGAAAAGATTACATTGAGACAGTTATGAATTTGATTGAGTTTCCCTTAGTTGACAAAACAATTACCAATTCAGTTATTTCAACTACATTGAATGATCTTTCGAATT
>Ga0256369_100002_pt1:32500-35000 | contig 72730 bp, 55 predicted proteins | sample CBIWviralmetaG_FD_190082 | JGI IMG/M metagenome (GOLD analysis project Ga0256369, IMG submission 190082) | Cryopeg brine viral communities from Beaufort Sea near Barrow, Alaska, United States - CBIW | ecosystem: Environmental > Aquatic > Marine > Coastal | place: USA: Alaska... | reverse complement strand
TTCTATTTGCTCGCAGTTCCCGTTTGATACCTGATAAAGCAAATCTTGGTTTTCGTTTTCCTTGTGATGGACCTGGAAGAGGGGGGACATGTCAAGTATCTGCCTGGGATCATGTCTTCTTAGGTCTATTCTGGATGTACAATGCGATTTCCGTAGTTATTTTCCATTTCAGTTGGAAAATGCAGTCGGATGTTTGGGGTACTATAAGTGATCAAGGGGTAGTAACTCATATTACAGGAGGAAACTTTGCGCAGAGTTCCATTACTATTAATGGGTGGCTTCGAGATTTCTTATGGGCACAGGCATCTCAGGTAATTCAGTCTTATGGTTCTTCATTATCTGCATATGGTCTCTTTTTCTTAGGTGCTCATTTTGTCTGGGCTTTCAGTTTAATGTTTCTATTCAGTGGCCGTGGTTATTGGCAAGAACTCATTGAATCCATCGTTTGGGCTCATAACAAATTAAAAGTTGCTCCTGCTACTCAGCCTAGAGCCTTGAGCATTGTACAAGGACGTGCTGTAGGAGTAACCCATTACCTTCTGGGTGGAATTGCCACAACATGGGCATTCTTCTTAGCAAGAATTATTGCAGTAGGATAATGGCTAGGAGGATTTGAAAGGCATTATGGCATTAAGATTTCCGAGGTTTAGCCAAGGCTTAGCTCAGGACCCCACTACTCGTCGTATTTGGTTTGGTATTGCTACCGCACATGACTTCGAGAGTCATGATGATATTACTGAGGAACGTCTTTATCAGAACATTTTTGCTTCTCACTTTGGGCAATTAGCAATAATCTTTCTGTGGACGTCCGGAAATCTCTTTCATGTAGCTTGGCAAGGAAATTTTGAGTCATGGATACAAGACCCTTTACATGTAAGACCTATTGCTCATGCAATTTGGGATCCTCATTTTGGTCAACCAGCTGTAGAAGCCTTTACTCGAGGAGGTGCTACCGGTCCAGTGAATATCGCTTATTCCGGCGTTTATCAGTGGTGGTATACAATCGGATTACGCACTAATGAAGATCTTTATACTGGAGCTCTTTTTCTATTATTTCTTTCTGCTATATCCTTAATAGCGGGTTGGTTACACTTACAACCAAAATGGAAACCAAGCGTTTCGTGGTTCAAAAATGCCGAATCTCGTCTAAATCATCATTTGTCAGGACTTTTCGGAGTGAGTTCTTTGGCTTGGACAGGACATTTAGTTCATGTCGCTATTCCAGGATCCAGGGGACAGTACGTCAGATGGAATAATTTTTTAGATGTATTACCCTATCCTCAAGGGTTGGGACCACTTTTTACGGGTCAGTGGAATCTTTATGCCCAAAACCCTGATTCGAGTAGCCATTTATTTGGTACTTCCCAAGGAACAGGAACTGCCATTCTAACCCTTCTCGGTGGATTTCATCCACAAACGCAAAGTTTATGGCTGACCGATATTGCTCATCATCATTTAGCTATTGCATTTATTTTCCTGATCGCTGGTCATATGTATAGAACTAACTTCGGGATTGGGCACAGTATCAAAGATCTTTTAGAAACACATATTCCTCCAGGGGGTCGATTAGGGCGTGGGCATAAGGGTCTTTATGACACAATCAATAATTCGCTTCATTTTCAATTAGGTCTTGCTCTAGCCTCTTTAGGGGTTATTACTTCCTTAGTAGCTCAACACATGTACTCTTTACCTGCTTATGCATTCATAGCACAAGACTTTACTACTCAAGCTGCGTTATATACTCATCACCAATACATCGCAGGGTTTATCATGACAGGAGCCTTTGCTCATGGAGCTATATTCTTCATTAGAGATTACAATCCAGAACAGAATGAGGATAATGTATTGGCAAGAATGTTAGACCACAAAGAAGCTATCATATCTCATTTAAGTTGGGCCAGCCTGTTTCTTGGGTTCCATACCTTGGGCCTTTATGTTCATAACGATGTTATGCTCGCTTTTGGTACTCCGGAAAAACAAATCTTGATTGAACCTATATTTGCCCAATGGATACAATCCGCTCATGGTAAGACTTCATATGGGTTCGATGTACTCTTATCTTCAACGAATGGCCCAGCATTCAATGCAGGTCGAAGCATATGGTTACCGGGCTGGTTGAATGCTGTTAATGAGAATAGTAATTCACTCTTCTTAACAATAGGTCCTGGGGACTTCTTGGTTCATCATGCTATTGCTCTAGGTTTGCATACAACTACACTGATTTTAGTAAAAGGTGCTTTAGATGCACGTGGTTCCAAGTTAATGCCAGATAAAAAGGATTTCGGTTATAGTTTTCCTTGCGACGGCCCAGGACGCGGCGGTACTTGTGATATTTCTGCTTGGGACGCATTTTATTTGGCAGTTTTCTGGATGTTAAATACCATTGGGTGGGTTACTTTTTATTGGCATTGGAAACACATCACTTTATGGCAGGGTAACGTTTCACAATTTAATGAATCTTCCACTTATTTAATGGGATGGTTAAGAGATTATCTATGGT
>Ga0256369_100002_pt1:0-27500 | contig 72730 bp, 55 predicted proteins | sample CBIWviralmetaG_FD_190082 | JGI IMG/M metagenome (GOLD analysis project Ga0256369, IMG submission 190082) | Cryopeg brine viral communities from Beaufort Sea near Barrow, Alaska, United States - CBIW | ecosystem: Environmental > Aquatic > Marine > Coastal | place: USA: Alaska | collected... | reverse complement strand
TTACAGAGTATATCTTTTAACGGGTCAAACAAACAAAAAAAAGAAAATTCACTGTTTTTTCCTGCCCCTAAACTAGATTAAATATTTAAATAATGGTAGACTGGAAATGAAAGTAAAGTCCCTTTCTCGCATTCGTTCTCTATTGCATTGGCGGAAGAACAAAACAATATCTGATTCTGAAATCAAGGAAAGATATTGAAAAATATATTTTCGAAATAAACTTTTATATGTAGCGGAAAAGAATATCGATTTATTCCCATGGAGCATTCAGTAAGAAGAAGATTCATTAAATCGGAAATATCGACAAATTCCTGACTTGCGTGGTCTAAGGAAATAAAAAAATCCGCTTGTACAATTTCATCTATATCGAATTTTAATATCAGAATAGCCGATATAGTCGTCATTCAATGGGTTAGGTCCACTTACTTTTTCTTGATTTAGAATTTGATGCTGGGTTTGATAAAAACAATGGAGAAGTAAGAATACTTTGGTTTGGCGATTCATAATAGCGATTGGACATCTAGAATATTCCTGTCCAAAAACAAAAATTTGAATAATTAGACATGAAGAGGACTACTTTGTCAGTACAGAGTAGACTAGTTCTAATAACTACAATTATTCATTATTATTTATACTAATAATAATGAATAATGTTTCACTTTTTAACTATAACTCGTAATAATCAGAAGTCATTATAATGGTGGTTACCCTTTTCTTTTTAGAAATAAAAAGAAATCTCTATTCTCCACCGAAAAACAAAGACTCAAACTTTAGTTTAGTGGAAAAAGCCCCTTATCGGATTTGAACCGATGACTTACGCCTTACCATGGCGTTACTCTACCACTGAGTTAAAAGGGCTTGTTTTATTCGATTCATGAATTATAGCCTTTTTCCATTATGAGTCTACTGCATAATATATGTACATGATATATACATATATGCACATAATATATACATAGTTCATTTAGGAGCAATCAATTTGATTTACCCCCCAAAAGTAAAAAGTGGGCAAATTTTTTATTTTTTTTTTTGATAAAAATAATGCAGTGAATTGTTTCAAGACCGACCCCGCTTGTTTACCTTTACTGACTCATCAAAACAAGATTCACTTGATTGATACATGTACCAATCTGACATCGACATAGATTCGATAGATTTTCTTGAATCATGTGATGAGGGTATTCGTACCCTGAACCGAATTCTTATAAAAAAATAAAAAAGAAAAAAGGAAAATTTCTATCGTTTTTTAATTTTCTGACTTAATGTGAGATAGTGATAGGCATATTTTATCTGAACAATGAACGAAGCAATGAGTTAAGTTAAAATTAATGAGTTAAAATTGAAGAAAAGAAATTAAGTGGGGTTCTACCCCCTTTTCTGTTCTGTCGGACCAATCACTGCCTGAACTGACGGAGTCCTGTACCTCCTTTCGCTATATAAAATAGTATGGGATGGTTCATTCATGAACCATCAAATCCAAAACAAAATTCTATGGAATCATAACATAAAAGTAGAAAAGAGTGTTCAGATCTAGTCATATCATTAGATTATATTGACAATTCCAAAAAACTACTCATACTATCATCATAGTATGATGACAGTTGGGCGGATATGCCCCTATCGTCTAGTGGTTCAGGACATCTCTCTTTCAAGGAGGCAGCGGGGATTCGACTTCCCCTGGGGGTACTACGAAAGGAAGTTGATCATGGATTATCAATAAGCCTAGAAGGAATTCTTCCTGGGTCGATGCCCGAGCGGTTAATGGGGACGGACTGTAAATTCGTTGGCGATATGTCTACGCTGGTTCAAATCCAGCTCGGCCCAAAAATTCGCCGCTCCATGAATATGATATAACCAATGATATAACCAATTTGTCCCCCAGAAACAAAAATACCTGATCCGTAAAAGAGAAAGAGTCCATTTTTGTTTCTCTATCCATGTTTTTCTCATTCGTTCTGATCTTTTCTTTCTAACGATCTAGATTCATAATACTTAATCAAAGCAAAGATTATGAAAGGAAAAATCGTTTTTTCTCAATGAAAGGTTGATTATCTATTTTTGGCAATAAAATAAAATAAACACAGGTTACTAGTAATCCGTGTCACTTTCACTATAGTCCATATCTATGTGTTCTATGTGTATATGATATCAGTTAGTATATCATTCGTGTCTCTGTTACAACGCGACGAAGAAAATGTTTTTCTGAAACCATTAAGAATATGTATACCATACACCTCGCTGGGATTGTAGTTCAATTGGTCAGAGCACCGCCCTGTCAAGGCGGAAGCTGCGGGTTCGAGCCCCGTCAGTCCCGAACTAGGATCCGACCGATGAATGGAGAAATGAATTTATCTATTTTCCGTGAAAAAGGAGACAGGGGGCAAGATCTAATCCCCAGTGGAGATCCTTATTTCTTTTGTTTTTCATTTCGCATTTATCATCAGACAAATACAGGAATTTCCATTTCTTCCACTAGTGCCGAGTGATAAGGGAGAGACATAACATATATAGATTCGTACAATCGGTGGTATTCCTATATTTAGTATTTTAAGAGATACTCGTCTGACTTTCTTTTTCGATTTTCTTGATAAATGAAATAGAATAGAGTGCTCCTATTTTTACCGAGAGTACATACGCAAATTGTATTCGTTTATTGTACAATACATAATGAACTTAACATAATTACCTCGACAGAGTACTTGTCAGGTTAAACGACAACCCTTTTTAGCTTCGACTTTGTTTGTGTATCCTCAATGACTAATTGGAAACAATCTATCTCATTCTCATTTAAATTGCACACTGAATTTTTGATGTATGCCTTCCAGTCCCAATCGAAGAAAGAGATACTAATCAAATAAAAGAAAAGACCAAGCAACGTTCCTTTTTATTAAATTTGTTGGAATTATATTAGATCTTTTATACTTAACCCGTCCTTTTTCCATCTCACTTCTACTCTTTGGATCTGTGTGTGATTCATAGAATACCAGTCATATAATACCTCATAATTGTATGTACATAATTGTATGTATAAGTATAACGAAGGAGGAGTATATAAGGAAGACGGTAGGGTTATTTATAGAAAAGAAAAAGTGGAAAAGGATGAAAATTCAATGGGATTCTTTATTGGATCAGGAATCCCATTTCAGATTTAGTATGGATAAAGGATCTTCCTATGTTATACTATTCAATTCTCGACGATGAATCGATTTGATAGATCAGATATTGTTATTCATAATATTGATCCGATTCAGTATCATCAGGATGCAATTCATCCCATTGAATTTACAGGAATCAAATTTCTCATCTCTATGGGATTAGATCCCGAGTTATTGCGAAGTAAAAAAACAATGAGATTATGGAAGTAAATATTCTCGCATTTATTGCTACTGCACTGTTCATTCTAGTTCCTACTGCCTTTTTACTTATCATCTACGTAAAAACAGTCAGTCAAAATGATTAATTTGACTGAAACTTGATTTATTAGTTCTTATCAATGATTGAATAAATGAAAGAAACGGATTCAAACTCCAAGTCTTAAATGAAATGATCTGTCTGGAATCATAAGTATCTGAGATAATAAGTATCTGAGATAGTAGTATCTGAGCCGAGATAGTATGGTATAGTATTTATTATCCTATTAATGATTTTCATAGAAAGTTGTACTGTATACAGATATAGGCTTTTATATAGAGAAAGCCTATATCTAGGTCAATATACAATATGTATGTACATAGATTAGATGTATATCTAAATAGTACATCAAAATAACAGTCCAATTCTATTATTTTTTTGGCTACATTTACTTGTGTGGATTTCGATCAATTCAAAATAATTGAAGACCAACTCTTCTAATTCCTGGCTTTCTTAGAATTTATATATATATAGGTATAGGTCCCGAGATCTATCAAAGGAATCAATGGAGCAAGACAAAAAGAGTATGGGCATATTCTACTATAAATTAAATAAAAAAAAAGATAAAAGAAAACGAAACCAAAGAAAAGAATCTTTTTCTTTTTTTAGATTTCCCATCTCAAGAAGTCATTGCTTGATCTATTAACAGATGATCTGCGGAGTTCTATTCCATGATAACTTCTTCAGATTTGAAAAAGAAGTAGATTAATAGAGTAGACCTTCCCAATTTTTTATGCTTAAACATGACATGAGATGAGTCAAAAAAAGCATAAAAAAATCTCTAGGAGTCTAAAAAAAAGGTGAAATGCGCGATATGTGGATCGCTCAACGGAAGAAAGATCTAATCTTATTATGTGTAGAACCTCTTTGGACAACAACTAGTCATTTCCAATAGAAAGTATGTATTGTCGTAATCTAATATAATTAGAATAGCGGAACGGCTTTCTCTTCTCTTAGAACAGTAAAAGTAAAGAAAGAGGGAAACAAATAAAGAAAAAAAGAAAAAACCAATTTCAGATTTTTTCTTTTTGTAATATCCATAATTCTGGTAAGAGCTGGTTTATCAAAATAGAATATTTAGGAAGAATTCGGTTGGAAAAAATTTCCTATCATGCGTAGATTTAGGTTTCGAAATACAACTATAGTAATCATTCATTCTTTGATCGAATGGTTATTATTCATTATTGTATTTTCTTATTCATTACTGTATTTCAGTATAATTTTGAAACAGAGACATTCTTTTTTTAAAGCTTTGCAAAACGATCAATTAAACAATTGATAGAATTCAATTACTCAATCGATTACTCGATTAGTAGTACCCCTAGAGTCCACTCCTTCCCCATACTACGAGTGAGAGGGAAAATGTAAAGACTACCATTAAAGCAGCCCAAGCGAGACTTACTATATCCATATAAATTATGTCTCCTATCTCTATGAAGGAATTATTCCATTATTGATCAATAATCATAGTGGAATCAATGGCGCAGAGTCAAAATGGAATTCTGACTTAACTTAAGGCTATTGATGAACCAATCCAATGAATCTACTCGTAACAAGATTATAAGATTTCTGGTAGAATCGGGAAGCATTAAGCATAAATACAATACACACACCTTTTCTCGGAAAATGAAATAACAAAGGAATACTCCTATCCCAATGGAACATGTAGGAGTACTAAGACCTATTGTTTGTTACCCTTTTTCATAAGCAAAAGACATCAAAATATACCATCAAGATAGATAACTATCTATCAGATACCTCTATTTCCTATTTGATCTAAGCCTTACTGTTTTTTTTGTGAAAGAATGGGGAGACACCATCACCAGTATTACATACATTCTTTCTTTTTTTCGTAATCCCCCTATCTTACACGGGCAAAGAAATTCCTACACGGGCAAAGAAATTTTTTTGTTTCTTCAACTTTTACTTTTACTCTTTACTCAATAAGAGCCGACCAACTATCCTGATTGAATGTTTGAGTACTCAGAGACTCTCGTGAGTCTGGATACAAAGTATCTTCAGTCCTTTCCACAACTTCTAAATTGATTTCCCATCAGCCTATCCAATCGAATTCCAGACAGAGTCAGTAGACACAACGGTGGTAGTGTAAAATAATTAGGAATTCTTGATAGTCTTTCGTACAATCTCTTCTTCAATCCTAGTAGCAAAAATGGAGTGTCCTTTAGGAACCTTTGGATACCAAGATTTCCGACCTCTTACTTTCGTAGTTTTGAATCCCAGAATTTACTTTCACTATTTATTTATTCTACTTATAAAATAAATGTCCGAACCAATCATAATCATATTAAAATCATAATCATATTAATAAGTAAGGCTTACTTCATCCCTATTTGTACCGGTTTGGGCCACACCCAAAGCCCGGATTTTTAGAAAAAAATTGACTTTCTTTAAAAAAATTGACTTTCTTTATAGAACTACAGATTCTAAAAATAAAGTATCGATAGGCTTATCCTTTTGCCTCTCCTTCTCCGGGGACAGAATTCGTCGAGTTAAATCAGCAGAATAAGAAATCCCAAGTTTTTTGTTGATCAGGCGACACCCAGATTTGAACTGGGGATAAAGGATTTGCAGTCCCCCGCCTTACCACTTGGCCATGTCGCCAAACCAAATTCGATCCAAATAAGATAAAAAATAGATTTCTGGTCAAAGACTGAAAAATTCAGGGCAAATTGGAACCATTAACTATTTGTTTTGTTGTTTTGAATTAGCGAAAGGTTCTTCAATTTGTATCTCAAATTGTTGCGTTTCCTTAATGGCATAACAAAATCAAATTGATTTATGACTAATTCAGTATCAATTATTTTCAATAATCAATCTTTTTCAATTTCAATTATAACAATATAAATTATAACAATATATATGTGTATATGTAAACCTCAAAACAGAAATTGTTACACAGATACCGCTCTTATGTACATATCCCATATCCCTATAGAGAATCGTCGTGCCTTCTTTTTTCATTTTCTATATGCAATAGAAAAAATAGGAATTATGATATAGTGCGACCTGACTTCTGTTGCCACAAGTGAAATTACGATAAAAGATGTGATATGCGGACAGGTAGATAGCTATATTGGCATGCACTTAATAAATATTACTCCTATTACGCAATTCAATCATATTCTATATATTCTACTAGCAAAAAAATAATTCGAAATTTTTTTTGAACATGAAATGAAACTCAAATAAAATTAAGTATGCTAAAAAGGGAAACTCTATATTGTTCCTGTTGTACCTGTCGCAAATTCGAACTTGCGTCGAAAATGCTCTTCATTCCTCTGTCTCATTTCCGTTCATACGTATGAAATACATATATGGTATATGGAGTTGGCTAAAATTTCATGTGATTCAGTAAACAGAATATACATTCCATCATTGCTAGATCGATCCGTATGGTTCGATAAATAGTGAGCTAATAATGGGATTTTTCAATAAACAGGAAACTTAAGATTAAGATGCTCCGGAATGATGGAAATGAGGGAATGTCCACAATACCTGGATTTAGTCAGATCCAATTTGAGGGATTTTGTAGGTTCATTAATGAGGGCTTGACGGAAGAATTTCATAAGTTTCCAAAAATTGAAGATACAGATCAAGAAATTGAATTTAAATTATTTGTGGAAAGATATCAATTGGTAGAACCCTTGATAAACGAAAGAGATGCTGTGTATGAATCACTCACATATTCTTCTGAATTATATGTACCCGCGGGATTAATTTGGAAAACCGGTAGAGATATGCAAGAACAAACCGTTTTTATTGGAAACATTCCCCTAATGAATTCCCTGGGAACCTTTATAGTAAATGGAATATACAGAATTGTGATCAATCAAATATTGCAAAGTCCTGGTATTTACTACCGTTCAGAATTGGACCATAACGGAATTTCTGTCTATACCAGCACAATAATATCAGATTGGGGAGGAAGATCGGAATTAGAAATTGATAGAAAAGCAAGGATATGGGCCCGTGTAAGTAGGAAACAAAAAATATCTATTCTAATTCTATCATCAGCTATGGGTTCGAATCTAAGAGAAATTCTAGATAATGTTTGTTACCCTGAAATTTTCTTGTCTTTCCCGAATGATAAGGAGAAAAAAAAGATTGGGTCAAAAGAAAATGCTATTTTGGAATTTTATCAACAATTTGCTTGTGTAGGCGGGGATCCGGTATTTTCTGAGTCTTTATGTAAAGAATTACAAAAGAAATTTTTTCAACAAAGATGTGAATTAGGAAGGATTGGTCGACGAAATATGAACCGGAGACTGAATCTTGATATACCTCAGAACAATACATTTTTATTACCACGAGATGTATTGGCTGCTGCGGATCATTTGATCGGAATTAAATTTGGAATGGGTACACTTGACGATATGAATCACTTGAAAAATAAACGGATTCGTTCTATAGCGGATCTGTTACAGGATCAATTCGGACTGGCTCTTGTTCGTTTAGAAAATGCGGTTCGAGGAACTATATGTGGAGCAATTCGGCATAAATTGATACCGACTCCTCAAAATTTGGTAACTTCAACTTCATTAACAACCACTTATGAATCGTTTTTTGGCCTACATCCTTTATCTCAAGTTTTGGATCGAACTAATCCATTGACACAAATCGTTCATGGGCGAAAATTGAGTTATTTGGGTCCTGGAGGATTGACGGGGCGAACTGCTAGTTTTCGGATACGAGATATTCATCCTAGCCACTATGGACGTATTTGTCCAATTGACACGTCCGAAGGAATCAATGTTGGACTTATTGGATCCTTAGCCATTCATGTGAGGATTGGCCATTGGGGATCTATAGAGAGTCCATTTTATGAAATATCTGAAAGATCAAAAGAGGCACAGATAGTTTATTTATCACCAAATAGAGATGAATATTATATGGTAGCAGCGGGAAATTCTTTGGCCTTGAATCGGGGTATTCAGGAAGAACAGGTTGTTCCAGCCCGATACCGTCAAGAGTTCCTGACTATTGCATGGGAACAGATTCATCTTAGAAGTATTTTTCCCTTCCAATATTTTTCTATTGGAGCTTCCCTCATTCCTTTTATCGAGCATAATGATGCGAATCGGGCTTTAATGAGTTCTAATATGCAGCGCCAAGCAGTTCCGCTTTCTCAGTCCGAGAGGTGCATTGTTGGAACTGGACTGGAACGCCAAACGGCTCTGGATTCGGGGGTTTCCGCTATAGCCGAACACGAGGGAAAGATCATTTATACTGACCCTCACAAGATCATTTTATCAAGTAATGGGGACACTACTATAAGTATAAGTATTCCATTAGTTATCTATCAACGTTCCAACAAAAATACTTGTATGCATCAAAAACCTCAGGTTCCGCGGGGTAAATGCATTAAAAAAGGACAAATTTTAGCGGACGGTGCGGCTACAGTTGGGGGGGAACTTGCTTTAGGAAAAAACGTATTAGTAGCTTATATGCCATGGGAGGGTTACAATTCTGAAGACGCAGTACTAATTAGCGAACGTCTGGTATATGAAGATATTTATACTTCTTTTCACATCCGGAAATATGAAATTCAGACTCATGTGACAAGCCAAGGACCTGAAAGAATCACTAAGGAAATACCACATCTAGAGGCTCATTTACTCCGCAATTTAGACAGAAATGGAGTTGTGATGCTGGGATCTTGGGTAGAAACAGGTGATATTTTAGTAGGTAAATTAACACCTCAGACAGCAAACGAATCGTCGTATGCTCCAGAGGATAGATTATTACGAGCCATACTTGGAATTCAGGTATCCACTGCAAAAGAAACTTCTCTAAAACTACCTATAGGCGGAAGAGGTCGCGTTATTGATGTGAGATGGATCCGGAAAAAGGGGGGTTCCTGTTATAATTCAGAAATGATTCGTGTATATATTTCACAGAAACGTGAAATCAAAGTAGGTGATAAAGTAGCTGGAAGACATGGGAATAAGGGTATCATTTCAAAAATTTTGCCTAGACAAGATATGCCCTATTTGCAAGATGGAACACCTGTTGATATGGTCTTCAACCCATTAGGAGTACCATCACGAATGAATGTGGGACAGATATTTGAATGCTCGCTCGGGTTAGCGGGGGATCTGCTAAAGAGACATTATAGAATAGCACCTTTTGATGAGAGATATGAGCAAGAGGCTTCGAGAAAACTAGTGTTTTCCGAATTATATGAAGCCAGTAAGCAAACAAAAAATCCATGGGTATTTGAACCCGAATATCCGGGAAAAAGCAGAATATTTGATGGAAGAACAGGAAATCCTTTTGAACAACCTGTTCTAATAGGAAAGTCCTATATTTTAAAATTAATTCATCAAGTTGATGATAAAATCCATGGACGTTCTAGTGGACATTACGCACTTGTTACACAACAACCCCTTAGAGGAAGGGCGAAGCAAGGGGGACAACGAGTAGGGGAAATGGAAGTTTGGGCTCTAGAGGGATTTGGTGTTGCTCATATTTTACAAGAGATGCTTACTTATAAATCTGATCATATTAGAGCTCGTCAAGAAGTACTTGGTGCTACGATCATTGGAGGAAGAGTATCTAACCCAGAAGATGCTCCAGAATCTTTTCGATTGCTCGTTCGAGAACTACGATCTTTAGCTCTAGAACTGAATCATTTCCTTGTATCTGAGAAGAACTTCCAGATTAATAGGAAGGAAGCTTGATCTGAATGAATCAGAATTTCTATTCTATGATTGACCGGTATAAACATCAACAACTTCGAATTGGACTAGTTTCTCCTCAACAAATAAAGGCTTGGGCCAACAAAATTTTACCTAATGGAGAGATAGTTGGAGAGGTGACAAAGCCCTATACGTTTCATTATAAGACCAATAAACCAGAAAAAGATGGATTGTTTTGTGAAAGAATCTCTGGGCCCATAAAAAGTGGAATTTGTGCTTGTGGAAATTATCGAGTGATTGGAGCTGAAAAAGAAGACCCGAAATTTTGTGAACAATGCGGGGTGGAATTTGTTGATTCTCGGATACGAAGATATCAAATGGGATACATCAAACTCGCATGTCCAGTGACTCATGTGTGGTATTTGAAACGTCTTCCTAGTTATATCGCGAATCTTTTAGATAAACCCCTTAAGGAATTAGAAGGCCTAGTATACTGCGATGTGTGATTTGATCAAAATTTTCGTTTTACAGATTCGGACTGAGAAACTGTCATCCCATTCAATCCGATTGGGGTGCCCCCGGCTCTGACATGTGTTTTGGGAGAAGTAAAAGTAACACGAAACTCAGAATTATAGGTGTATTCAATACTTCCAAATGCAAGGGGAATTGATCCATGGTCGATTCCGTATAAATAGGAATTGCTAGTTATACCTCGTGAAAAAACACTTTTTTGTGGAATCAGCTATTCCATTTCTTTATAGAGAGATTCCGTTTAAGCAAGCAAATATAGTATGGTTACAGAAGTCTATCTATCGCATATATGCTTCAAGGGGCATCATGGGATAACCATCGAGGTGAGTAGGGACCTAAAGGATCGAATAGAACGATATATAGACAAGTAAATCCCTTACGAGTCCCAAAGTATTCTTTTAAGGGGATTCATCATTTGACGGGAAGTAGACTACTCAAAAATCCTACATTTTTATTTTGTCATAAGTAATTCGGAAAATGAAAGTAAAAAAAGAAGAATGAATCGTTGGTCCTTAGTGGGAACTTGAGTAAGGAGTAGTTCTTTGTTTGTAGGGTTTTTCGAACAAACTTTTTAAATAAGAAAGAATCCCCTTTTTGAGGTAACTACTTGAGCCGGATGAAAGGAAACCTTCACGTCCGATTTTAAAAGGGGGAATCCAATCCTACAGGAACCTATCTCGATTTTTCTTTTGCTAGGCCCATAGCGAAAAAACCTACTTTCTTACGATTACGAGGTTTATTCGAATATGAAATCCAATCTCGGAAATACAGCATACCACTTTTTTTTACTACCCAAGGCTTCGAGACATTTCGAAATCGAGAAATCTCTACAGGAGCAGGTGCTATCAGAGAACAATTAGCCGATTCAGATTTGCGAATTATTACGGGTAATTCATTAGTAGAATGGAAGGAATTAGGGGAGGAGGGGTCCACTGGAAATGAATGGGAAGATAGAAAAATTAGAAGAAGAAAGGATTTTTTGGTTAGACGCATGGAATTAGCTAAACATTTTATTCGAACAAATGTAGAACCAGAATGGATGGTTTTGTGCTTATTACCAGTTCTTCCTCCCGAGTTGAGACCAATCATTCAGATAGATGGGGGTAAACTAATGAGTTCGGATATTAATGAACTCTATAGACGAGTTATCTATCGGAATAATACTCTTACCGATCTATTAGCAACAAGTAGATCTACGCCAGGGGAATTAGTAATGTGTCAGGAGAAATTGGTACAAGAGGCCGTGGATACACTTCTTGATAATGGGATCCGTGGACAACCAATGAGGGATGGTCATAATAAAGTTTACAAGTCATTTTCAGATGTAATTGAAGGCAAAGAGGGAAGATTTCGTGAGACTCTGCTTGGTAAACGTGTCGATTATTCGGGACGTTCCGTCATTGTCGTGGGTCCTTCGCTTTCATTACATCAGTGTGGATTACCTCGAGAAATAGCAATAGAGCTTTTCCAAACATTTGTAATTCGTGGTCTAATCAGACAACATGTTGCTTCTAACATAGGAATTGCTAAAAGTAAAATTCGGGAAAAAGAACCCATTGTATGGGAAATACTTCAAGAAGTTATGCGGGGGCATCCTGTATTATTGAATAGAGCACCCACCCTGCACAGATTAGGCATACAGGCGTTCCAACCCTTTTTAGTGGAGGGACGCGCTATTTGTTTACATCCATTAGTTTGTAAGGGTTTCAATGCAGACTTTGATGGGGATCAAATGGCTGTTCATGTACCTTTATCTTTGGAAGCTCAAGCGGAGGCTCGTTTACTTATGTTTTCTCATATGAATCTCTTGTCTCCAGCTATTGGGGATCCTATTTCCGTACCAACTCAAGATATGCTTATCGGACTCTATTTATTAACGATCGGGAATCGTCGAGGTATTTGTGCAAATAGGTATAATCCATATAGATATAGTTGCGGAAACTACCAAAATAAAAAGGTTGACAATAAAAAAAATGACTATAGGTATACGGAAAAGAAAGAACCCTATTTTTCTAGTTCCTATGATGCACTTGGAGCTTATCAACAGAAACGAATTAGTTTAGATAGTCCTTTGTGGCTCCGATGGAGACTAGATCAACGTGTCATTGGCTCAAGAGAAGTTCCCATCGAAGTTCAATATGAATCTTTGGGTACTTATCATGAGATTTATGGGCACTATCTAATAGAAGGAAGTGTAACAAAGGAAATCCGTTGTATATACATTCGAACTACTCTTGGTCATATTTCTTTTTATCGGGAAATAGAAGAAGCCATACAGGGGTTTTGTCGAGCCTACTCATACGCTATCTAAACTAAGAAATCAGATTAGGCGATGTTCGTGCCCATGGGAATTCGGGTCTCCCCAATTTCACTGGTATCATAATTTCTGAATTTCTGCGTGAATCAAGATTGAGATTGAGGAAAGGAAGTTTTCGAATCACTAACTCAGGTCCATTGTCGAATCCTACTTAGCAGAATAAATATAAGAGGTACTGTACTTATGGCAGAACGGGCCGATCTGGTCTTTCACAATAAAGTGATAAATGGAACTGTTATGAAACGACTTATTAGCAGGTTAATAGATCATTTCGGAATGGCATATACATCACATATCTTGGATCAAGTAAAGACTTTGGGTTTCCAACAAGCCACTGCTACATCTATTTCATTAGGAATTGATGATCTTTTAACAATCCCTTCTAAGGGATGGTTAGTCCAAGACGCTGAACAACAAAGTTTTATTTTGGATAAACACCATCATTATGGGAATGTACACGCGGTAGAAAAATTACGTCAATCCATTGAGATATGGTATGCTACAAGTGAATATTTGAGACAAGAAATGAATCCTAATTTTCGGATGACTGATCCTTCTAATCCAGTATATCTAATGTCCTTTTCGGGAGCTAGGGGAAATGCATCTCAGATACACCAATTAGTAGGTATGAGAGGATTAATGTCGGATCCCCAAGGACAAATGATTGATTTACCCATTCAAAGCAATTTACGTGAAGGACTTTCTTTGACAGAATATATAATTTCCTGTTATGGAGCCCGCAAAGGAGTTGTAGATACTGCTGTACGAACATCAGATGCTGGATACCTCACACGTAGACTTGTTGAAGTAGTTCAACATATTATTGTACGTAGAACAGATTGTGGCACTATCCGAGGTATTTCCGTGAGTCCTCGAAATGGGATGACGGAAAAAATTTTTGTCCAAACACTAATTGGTCGTGTATTAGCGGACGATATATATATCGGTCTACGATGCCTTGCCACTCGAAATCAAGATATTGGGATTGGACTTGTCAATCGATTCATAACCTTTCGAGCACAACCAATATATATTCGAACCCCCTTTACTTGCAGGAGTACATCTTGGATCTGCCAATTATGTTATGGTCGGAGTCCTACTCATGGCGACCTGGTCGAATTGGGAGAAGCTGTAGGTATTATTGCGGGTCAATCAATTGGGGAACCAGGAACTCAACTAACATTAAGAACTTTTCATACCGGTGGAGTATTCACAGGCGGTACTGCCGAGCATGTACGAGCTCCTTCTAATGGAAAAATAAAATTCAATGAGGATTTGGTTCATCCCACACGTACCCGTCATGGGCATCCTGCTTTTCTATGTTCTATAGACTTGTATGTAACTATTGAGAGTCGGGATATTCTACATAATGTAAATATTCCACCAAAAAGTTTTATTTTAGTTCAAAATAATCAATATGTAGAATCAGAACAAGTGATTGCTGAGATTCGTGCTGGAACGTCCACTTTTCATTTTAAAGAGAAGGTACGAAAACATATTTATTCTGAATCAGAGGGAGAAATGCACTGGAGTACCGATGTCCACCATGCACCTGAATATACATATGGTAATGTTCATCTATTATCAAAAACGAGTCATTTATGGATATTAGCGGGAGGTCCGTGCAGATCCAGTATAGTGTCTTTTTCGCTCCACAAGGATCAAGATCAAATGAATGTTTATTCTTTTTCTGTCGAAGAAAGATATATCTCTGACCTATCAATGACTAATGGTCGAATAAGACATAAATTGTTGGATACTTCTGGTAAAAAAGATAAGAAAATTATTGACTATTCAATAAGACCTGATCAAACGATGTCTAATGGTCATTTGAATTTCATATATCCTTCTATTATCCAAGGGAATTCTTATTTCTTGGCGAAAAAGCGAAGAAATAGATTCATCATCCCATTACAATACAATCAAGAACGAGAGAAAGAACTAATACCCTGTTTTGGTATTTCGATCGAAATACCAAAACAGGGTATTTTACGTAGAAATAGTATTCTTGCTTATTTTGATGATCCACGATACAGAAGAAGCAATTCAGGAATTACTAAATATGGAACCGTAGAGGTCAATTCAATCATAAAAAAAGAGGATTTGATTGAGTATCGAGGACCAAAAGAATTTAGTCCGAAATACCAAACGAAAGTAGATCGGTTTTTTTTCATTCTCGAAGAAGTGCATATCTTACCCGGATCTTCGTTGATAATGGTCCGGAACAATAGTATCATTGGAGTAGATACACAACTCGCTTTAAATACAAGAAGTCGAGTAGGCGGATTAGTCCGAGTGGAGAGAAAAAAAAAAAATATTGAACTAAAAATATTTTCCGGAGATATTTATTTTCCTGGAGAGGCAGATAAGATATCCAGGCACAGCGGCATTTTGATACCACCGGAAACAGAAAAAAAAATTTCTAAGGAATCAAAAAAATGGAAAAATTGGATCTATGTCCAACGGATCACACCTACCAAGAAAAAGTATTTTGTTTTGGTTCGACCCGTAGTCACATATGAAATAGCTGATGGCATAAATTTAGCAACACTTTTTCCTCAAGATCTCCTGCGGGAAAAGGATAATGTCCAACTTAGAGTTGTCAATTATATCCTTCATGGAAATGGCAAGTCAATTCGAGGAATTTCTCACACAAGTATTCAATTAGTTCGGACTTGCTTAGTATTGAATTGGGATCAAGAGCAAAAAGGTTCTCCGGAAGAGGTTCACGCTTCCTTTGTTGAGGTAAGAACAAATGATCTGATTCGAGATTTCATAAGAATTGAGTTAGTCAAGTCCACTATTTCGTATACCGGAAAAAGATATGATAGGGCAAGTTCCGGATTGATTTCCGATAATGGATTAGATCGCACAAATATCAATCCTTTTTTTTACAAGGCCAGGATTCAATCACTTACCCAACATCAAGGTACTATTGGTACATTGTTAAATCGAAATAAGGAATGCCAATCTTTGATAATTTTGTCATCATCCAATTGTTTTCGAATTGGCCCATTCAATGGTTCAAAATATAACAATATGACAAAAGAATCGGATCCCATAATCCCAATTAAGGATTTGCTGGGTCCCTTAGGCACTATTGTACCTAAAATAGCAAATTTCTATTCATCTTACCATTTAATAACTTATAATCAGATCTTGTTAAAGAAATATTTGCTACTTGACAATTTTCAACAGACTTTCCAAGTACTTCAAGTACTTAAATACTGTTTAATAGATGAAAATAGGAGGATTTATAACCCCGATCCATGCAGTAACATCATTTTGAATCCATTCCATTTGAATTGGCACTTTCTCCATCACGATTATTGGGAAGAGACATCTAAAAAAATTCGTCTTGGACAATTTTTTTGTGAAAATGTATGTCTATTCAAATACGAACCACACGTAGAAAAATCTGGTCAGATCATAATTGTTCATGTTGACTCCTTAGTTATAAGATCGGCTAAGCCCTATTTGGCCACTCCAGGAGCTACTGTTCATGGCCATTATGGAGAAATCTTTTACGAAGGAGATACATTAGTTACATTTATATATGAAAAATCGAGATCTGGTGACATAACGCAAGGTCTTCCAAAAGTGGAACAAATCTTAGAAGTACGTTCTATTGATTCAATATCGATGAACCTCGAAAGGAGAGTTGAAGGTTGGAACGAAGGTATACCAAAAATTCTTGGAATCCCCTGGGGATTCTTGATTCAAGCGGAGCTAACCATAGTTCAAAGTCGTATCTCTTTGGTTAATAAAATCCAAAAGGTTTATCGATCCCAGGGGGTACAGATCCATAATAGACATATAGAGATTATTGTACGTCAAGTAACATCAAAAGTGTTGGTTTCAGAAGATGGAATGTCTAATGTTTTTTCACCTGGGGAATTAATCGGATTGTTGCGAGCGGAACGAGCGGGGCGCGCTTTGGACGAAGCGATCTCTTATCGGGCAATCCTATTGGGAATAACGAGGGCATCTTTGAATACTCAAAGTTTCATATCCGAAGCAAGTTTTCAAGAAACCGCTCGAGTTTTAGCAAAAGCTGCTCTACGAGGTCGTATTGATTGGTTGAAAGGCCTGAAAGAGAACGTTGTTCTGGGTGGGATTATACCCGTTGGTACCGGATTCAAAAAATTAGTGCACCGTTCAAGGCAAGACAAGAACATTTATTTGGAAATCAAAAGAAAGAATCTATTCGATTTGGAAATGAGAGATATTTTGTTACACCATAGAGAATTATTTTGTTCTTACGTCCCATTTCCATGAGACATCAGAACAATCGTTTACGCGATTTCATGATTCCTAAGAGCAGATTCTTTTACTTTAACTATCTTTTCACTTTTAACTATCTGTCTTTTAACTTAACTATCTGGTCCGAGTATTGATTTGGTAAAAAAAAAATAAGTAATTAAAAGACATTAATGGTTTGTACCGTGTATCAACGGTTAATTCCCGGTAGAAGGTTCCATCGGAACAATTATTTATTTCAAAGTACCTCGTCTCTTTGTTAAAAAAATAAAAAAGAAAAAACAAAAAGGAAGTGTGGGGAAAAATGACAAGAAGATATTGGAACATCAATTTGGAAGAGATGATGGAGGCCGGAGTTCATTTTGGTCATGGTACTAAGAAATGGAATCCTAGAATGGCCCCTTACATCTCTGCAAAGCGTAAAGGTATTCATATTACAAATCTCACTAGAACGGCTCGTTTTTTATCAGAAGCCTGTGATTTAGTTTTTGATGCAGCAAGTAGGGGAAAAAACTTCTTAATTGTTGGTACCAAAAATAAAGCAGCGGATTCAGTAGCATCAGCTGCAATAAGGGCCCGGTGTCATTATGTTAATAAAAAATGGCTCGGTGGTATGTTAACGAATTGGTCTACTACGGAAACGAGACTTCAAAAGTTCAGGGATTTAAGAGCAGAACAAAAGATGGGGAAACTCAACCGTCTTCCCAAAAGAGATGCCGCAATGTTGAAGAGAAAATTATCTGCCTTGCAAACATATCTCGGCGGTATCAAATATATGACGGGATTGCCTGATATTGTGATCATCGTTGATCAGCAAGAAGAATATATGGCTCTTCGAGAATGTGTAATTTTAGGGATTCCGACGATTTGTTTAATCGATACAAATTGTGACCCCGATCTCGCAGATATTTCGATCCCAGCCAATGATGACGCTATAGCTTCAATCCGATTGGTTCTTAACAAATTAGTATCCGCAATTTGTGAGGGCCGTTGTAGCTATATAAGAAATCGTTGATTATGATTAAGAATAATTAGTTAATTATTTGGGGATTTTATAGATTTATTGGATCGGTTACTATTCTTGAATTAAAAAAAAGAAAAAACAAAATGGAAATGTGGGCATATTGATAATATGTTATGATGTTATGTGATTTCTTGGTATCCTATGTAATTTCTTGATATCCTAAATATACGATTGATGAATACAATTAGTGATTCAAGTTGGTGAGTTGAGAAAGAGATGGTTGAATCAAAATAATTTATTTTTTGAAGTTCAATTTTTGTTAGAGGACCATATGAATGTTATACCATGTTCCATTAAAACACTCAAGGGGTTATACGATATATCGGGTGTAGAAGTAGGCCAACATTTCTATTGGCAAATAGGAGGTTTACAAGTCCATGCCCAAGTACTTATCACTTCTTGGGTAGTAATTGCTATCTTATTAGGTTCGGTGATCCTAGCTGTTCGGAATCCACAAACCATTCCGACCGGCGGTCAGAATTTCTTCGAATATGTCCTTGAATTTATTCGAGACTTGAGCAAAACCCAGATTGGAGAAGAATATGGTCCTTGGGTTCCCTTTATTGGAACTATGTTCCTATTTATTTTTGTTTCTAACTGGTCAGGTGCTCTTTTACCTTGGAAAATTATACAGTTACCTCATGGGGAGTTAGCTGCGCCCACGAATGATATAAATACTACTGTTGCTTTAGCTTTACTCACGTCAGTCGCATATTTTTATGCGGGTCTTAGCAAAAAAGGATTGGGTTATTTTGGGAAATACATTCAACCAACTCCAATACTTTTACCAATTAACATCCTAGAAGATTTCACAAAACCCTTATCTCTTAGTTTTCGACTTTTCGGGAATATATTGGCTGATGAATTAGTAGTTGTCGTTCTTGTTTCTTTAGTCCCTTCAGTAGTTCCTATACCTGTCATGTTTCTTGGATTATTTACAAGTGGTATTCAAGCTCTTATTTTTGCAACGTTAGCTGCGGCTTATATAGGTGAATCCATGGAGGGTCATCATTGACTAGCTTTCAAAATAGTCTTTTTATTATTATTTTTTATTATTATTATTAAGTAAGTTTATCCCAATTCATGCGTGGTTCAAGATAATCCAATTGGTTGGGGAACATAATAACGTATTACTATATGACTTAGAGTTTTAGGAGAAAAGATGGACGGTATTACAGAATTGTAAAAAAAAAAGAAGGGTTGGGGAGGTTATACTAGATGTATGTAATGTCTATAAGCTCGGACCCCGTCTATGTTTCTAGGAATGATTCTAGAATCCGATTTAATCTAAAAAAAATGCGGGTGGTTTACGTTATGGAAGAAACAAATATATATGTCATATTAGAATGACATTAGATATTCATTAGTTATATAAGGCTATCCCTATCATCCTATATAACATCACTATATTACATAATTACATGCTATTACTTAATTACATGCTATTACTTAATTACATACTATTACTATTTTTATAATCATAACTTCTACTCTGTAATCATAATATAATCCTATACATAATATAAAATATAATCCTATACATAATATAATCCTATAATGATAATATAATATAATAATAATATTAATATAATAATAATATAATAAATATAATAATAAATAATAATAAATAAATAAATAAATATAAGTAAATAAATATAAGTAATAAAATAAGTATTAGTTAACATTAATAATTAGTTTAATAGTTAATATTAATATAAGTATTAATATTCATATGTAAAATATCTAAGTATCAATTAAGTATTAGTTAATATAATCATTTATAATTATATTATCGATAATTATTAGTATTAATTATTACTATATATTGATATTGGTACTACTACATACTTTTATATTACTACATATTGATATATTGATATTGATTTGTATTGGTATTAATTTGATTGATATTGATTGCAGCTCACACTGCATTTAGTCACACTCCATTTAGACGGATTTCAATATCAGTCCTTCTATTTTGTCTGTGATTGTGGATTGAATGAACAAAGAGATGAACTCAAGAATGGTGTAGTAAAGAACGAAGAATTAAATGAAAGAGTGGTTCGAAACAAAGAAATACAATAGTTAGAACTGTATGCATATGGATTTACAAAAACTCCATTATGGGTAAAAACGAGATAGTTGTGACGATTCAGTTCAGTAATTTAGTAATATTATCATTTCAATTCGGAGTTTTTAGTTACTTCGGACCGCTGGATCTTAATGATAAAATGAGTAATAATTCATTGGTTGATTGTATCATTAACCATTTCTTTTTTTTTGTGCGAGGAACTTACCATGAATCCACTGATTTCTGCCGCTTCCGTTATTGCTGCTGGATTGGCCGTGGGGCTTGCTTCTATTGGACCTGGAGTTGGTCAAGGTACTGCTGCAGGCCAAGCTGTAGAAGGTATTGCGAGACAACCAGAAGCAGAGGGTAAAATACGAGGTACTTTATTGCTTAGTCTAGCTTTTATGGAAGCTTTAACAATTTACGGACTGGTCGTGGCGTTAGCGCTTTTATTTGCGAATCCTTTTGTTTAATCCTAGAAATAAATAGAAAAAAGTACCTTACATACTTTTTTCTTATTTTATTAACTTTAACTTGGAATTGCCCTTTGCTTCTTCGAATTATATTTACACTTTACTTATAAATTACTTATTTGTTGAGACAATACGCCAGGAAGGGCTGATTTGAGGATGAGGAATTACCAGATTCGCTTGCTTTCTTCCTTTCTGTCCTTAGCTTAGTACAATAGAAAACTTTTTTACTTTCATTGTTCGAAGCGTTTCAACAAACGAAATAGTTATCAATTGATATGAGATCTAAGACCTAAGTAAAGTATCTTATTGGAAACTTCTTGAAAACTTAAAAAATAATAAATTTCAAACAAATGATTTAATCTATTGCCATTAAATAAAGTGGAAATGAAATTAATAAAAAGAAATCGATCAAAAAAAGGCGAGTGAAGTGATACAAAAAGAACTCTGTTCTTTGTTAGTCCTATCCATAAGAGAGGGGAGCATATGAAAAATGTAATCGATTCTTTCGTTTCCTTGGGTCACTGGCCATCCGCCGGGAGTTTCGGGTTTAATACCGATATTTTAGCAACAAATCCAATAAATCTAAGTGTAGTGCTTGGTGTATTGATTTATTTTGGAAAGGGAGTGTGTGCGAGTTGTGTATTTCAAGAATAGGTTGGATCCATCCAGCTGCACTTTATTTATGGTATTTATAGGAGAAATAGGAAAAAGGTGCACGATCTCGACGAATTACTTCTGAATAAATTAAGAAATCATATGTAAGAACCATAGCATTTCGTGACTTATTGGTAAATCCACTTTGATTCTCTATCAACCAATAATGTGAGACCATTAACATGGTTAAAGCTAAATTGTTTAAAGTCCAGGTAAAACATGGTACTCTTTCTACCACTTCTACCACTACGTTAGTAACGAAATGGTTAAAAAAAAAATAGTTGGTAATTTATTTGATTTGATATAGAACACTCATATCGATAAAAGAATTTGAACCATTTACTAGAAAAATGAGCACTTTGCTTTTTTTATCTAATGCCGAAATGACGACCTATGTATAAAAAAAGAGGAATTTTTGGACTTGAAGAAACAAATAAAAAATATAATAATTATTATTTTCATTTTTTTAAAATGAAAAATGAAATAGAATTCTAAAAATGAAAATGATAAATAAAATACAAAACAAATATAAATAAAATACAAATAAAGAAACAACTTTGCTGACAATTCTAGATTTTTGTCTGGTCTAGTCGGAAGAGTCCTCCTGATATTCTGGTCTTGTATCAGTTTTGACATCTTTGAATACAAACAGAAAAGAGAGGGTAGGCTCATTACATTAAAAAAGATATGGGAATACCCACACCATAAATAAAACATTAAAAAAGATATGGGAATACCCACACCATAAATAAAATAAATAATTGAGCGTGAGAGCCAAATGAATCGAAAGATTCATGTTTGGTTCGGGAAGAGATCATGGAAGTTTTGAAATTAATGATAAGATAATCTACTTTCATTAAATGATTTATTAGATAATCGAAAACAGAGGATTTTGAATACTATTCGAAATTCGGAAGAATTACGTAAAGGGGCCATTGAGCAGCTCGAAAGAGCCCGGGCTCGCTTACGTAAAGTGGAAATGGAAGCAGATGAGTATCGAATGAATGGATACTCTGAAATAGAACGAGAAAAACAAAATTTGATTAATGCCACTAGTAATAGTTTGGAACAATTAGAAAATTACAAAAATGAAACCCTTCAGTTTGAACAACAAAGAGCGATTAATCAGGTCCGACAACGAGTTTTCCAACAAGCCTTACAAGGAGCTCTAGGAACTCTGAATAGTTGCTTGAATAGCGAGTTACATTTCCGTACGATCCGTGCTAATATTGGCATTCTCGGGGCCATGCAAGAAATAACTGATTAGCCCTTCTTTTTTTAGTTATAGTTTAGGCATTATTTTTATCTTTTCCTTCCTAAAAAGAATAAAGAAACACTAATGGTAACCCTTCGAGCCGACGAAATTAGTAATATTATTCGTGAGCGTATTGAACAATATAGTAGAGAAATAAAGATTGTGAATACCGGTACCGTACTTCAAGTAGGCGACGGAATTGCTCGTGTTCATGGTCTTGATGAAGTAATGGCAGGTGAATTAGTAGAGTTTCAAGAGGGTACAATAGGCATTGCTCTGAATTTGGAATCAAATAATGTTGGCGTTGTATTAATGGGTGATGGTTTGATGATACAAGAGGGAAGTTCCGTAAAAGCAACAGGACGAATTGCTCAGATACCTGTGAGTGAGGGTTATTTGGGTCGTGTTATAAATGCTCTGGCTAAACCTATTGATGGGAGAGGTGAAATTTCAGCTTCTGAATCTCGGTTAATTGAATCTCCTGCCCCAGGTATTATTTCTAGACGTTCTGTATATGAGCCTCTTCAAACGGGGCTTATTGCCATTGATTCGATGATCCCTATAGGACGCGGTCAGCGAGAATTAATTATTGGGGACAGACAGACCGGCAAAACAGCCGTAGCCACAGATACGATTCTCAATCAAAAAGGTCAAAATGTAATATGTGTTTATGTAGCTATTGGTCAAAAAGCATCTTCTGTGGCTCAGGTAGTGACTACTTTCCGGGAAAAGGGGGCGATGGAATATACTATTGTGGTAGCCGAAACGGCGGATTCACCTGCTACATTACAATACCTCGCTCCTTATACGGGAGCGGCTCTGGCTGAGTTTTTTATGTATCGTGGACAACATACTTTAATAATTTATGATGATCTCTCCAAACAGGCACAAGCTTATCGCCAAATGTCTCTTCTATTAAGAAGACCTCCCGGTCGTGAAGCTTATCCAGGAGATGTTTTTTATTTGCATTCACGACTTTTGGAAAGAGCCGCTAAATCAAATTCTAGTTTAGGTGAAGGAAGTATGACCGCTTTACCGATAGTTGAGACTCAATCTGGAGACGTTTCAGCTTATATTCCTACTAATGTAATTTCCATTACAGATGGACAAATATTCTTATCTGCCGATCTATTCAATGCTGGAATCCGACCTGCTATTAATGTGGGTATTTCCGTTTCCAGAGTAGGATCCGCAGCTCAAATTAAAGCCATGAAACAAGTAGCCGGCAAATCAAAATTGGAACTAGCGCAATTCACAGAGTTAGAAGCCTTTGCACAATTCGCTTCTGATCTCGATAAAGCTACTCAGAATCAATTGGCAAGAGGTCAACGATTACGCGAGTTGCTTAAACAATCCCAATCAGACCCTCTCGCAGTGGAAGAACAGATAGCTACTATTTATACCGGAGCGAATGGATATCTTGATCCGCTAGAAATTGGACAGGTAAAGAAATTTCTCAGTCAGTTACGTAGCTACTTAAAAAACAATAAACCTAAATTTCAAGAAATTATATCTTCTACCAAGACATTCACCGAGGAAGTAGAATTTCTTTTGAAGGAAGCTATTCAAGAACAGATCGAACTGTTTTTACTTCAGGAACAAACATAAATTTCTTACTTTTATTCTATTCTTGGTATATTCTATTCTTAGTACAAGAGTAATCATTGAGAAATAGTTCTGATTCGAATGATTCAAAAAGGGTTTCTTAGTATAGCCATTTTTAAAAAGTATAGCCATTTTAAAAATAGATGGAAATAAATTGCGTCCAATAGGATTTGAACCTATACCAAAGGTTTAGAAGACCTCTGTCCTATCCATTAGACAATGGACGCTTTTCATTCCTATTTTATTTTTTTGTATTCTTACTTTCTTTTGTTCGGATAAAAAATCAAATTACACGGAAAATATTTTAGGGAATAAAAAAGAATGCATATCTAAATTGATGGTGCATGTATGTATAATACATAATAAGATGTATAATACATAACATAATAAGATGTATAATACATAATAAGAAATATGGAGCGGGTAGCGGGAATCGAACCCGCATCGTTAGCTTGGAAGGCTAGGGGTTATAGTCGACGTTGCTTGATCACTTTTAACGTCTCTAATTCAAAACCGAACGTGAAATTTTGATTTCATTCGGCTCCTTTATGGAAGATTGATGTATTCCTAGAGAAAATTAGATCCATAACATCTATGTCAGCCTTTCTGTCTGAATGTATCCCAAACTACTCGCTTACTAGATGATCCCTCTAGAGGAGAGGGATTATACCAAATCCGTCTAGTCTAGTTACTTCGTTCCCTATTTCCACTCGCAGGATCCCGAGGAAAAGAATTTGGTTTCCACCGAGCTGAAACAATATGCTGATGGTTCTAGTAAACCAAAACCACCCTTTTCTAGCTTGTTTGGCTTCAATTTCCCTTTTACAACACCAAAATTTAAGATCTAGTTACGATTGGAAATAAACTTTTGTATCTTCATCCATAGATCCTTTATTCATACTCATTCGATTGGAAGAATTGATCCAATTCAAAAAAAATTATGTTTCACGACTCCATATACATAATCCAATTTTCTTATTCAATTTCGAAAATAGAATTTCTAATTGGACTTTGGATACAAATCGTGAGAATGTATGTTCTTCCTCAAATATGCTATTGAGAGGTAAAGGATTAAACCCTTTTAAGAAATAAAGTTTTTGATCGGAGTATGCAAAAAACCGAGAGACCCCTTAACTTTTTAAGTTGTTAATAGAACGAATCACACTTTTACCACTAAACTATACCCGCTACATATACATTATTGTATATGAATGGACTATTTGTCGAACAAGGGAGTGAGACGCAATCAAGATAGCATTAAAATTATAACGTTGACACATATTTAGTCCCGCCAGCCAGGGACTTAAAAGGCGAAGAGCACAAAGCTTTTCTAAATAACATATATAAATTTAAAAAACAGTATAAAGTTATACTTATACTTTTCCTTTGCTGGATTGCTGGCATTCTCAGTCTGTCTGAAGGGGTCATTGAAGCTGGACAAAAAAAGAGGTACTGGCCCGGCCAGTACTTAACTAGGACCAGGCCGGGAGAATAAACCTTTCGTACAAAATTAAAGAAGTAAGGTTTTCTTTCTATTGGAGATACCTGTTTCGAATCTTATCTAAATGGAATTCTTGATCAAATTCGTTCTTGACTTACTCTTAACTTACTTAAATGAAACTTAAATTAAATTACGTAAATGTAAATTAACTTAAATATAAATATAATTATATAATTACTTATATAATTACATTACTTAAATTATTAAAATTAACTTAACTTAATATAAATATAATTATATAATTATAATTATATAATTACTTAATTATATAATTACTTATAATATAATATTATTATAATATAATATTATTAATTACTTAATTATATAATTACTTATAATATACAATTACTTATAAAATTACTTATAATATAATATTATAATATTTAATATTATAATATTTAAGAAATTTTTTATTACATAAAAAAAACCTTTAATTTGTTTTTTCTTTACTTTAATTGAAAATAAAATTTCAATTCCTTTAACCTTTAAATTTAGATTAGAATTTATTAATAATTTTAATTTTTAATTATTCACTTTTTATTTTTTTTTTATTTCATCTGTAATGAAATCTATTCTATAATTAGAAATTTTAATAGAATGTTTCATATTTCTAATGATAATGTTATAATTATAATGTTTAATATCTTTCTTAAATTATAATGTTTAATATCTTTCTTAATAAAAAATATTATATTAATGTCTTTCTTAAACTTAATAATTAATATCTTAAAAATTAAAAATTTTTTCTTTTTTATTATTTTCTTTTCTTTTTTTATTTAATTTCAATTTAAATTGAAATAGTTAATTTCAATTTCATTTGAAATTTTATTGAAATTTCAATTTTATTTAAATTGGGAGAGATGGCTGAGTGGACTAAAGCGGCGGATTGCTAATCCGTTGTACGAGTTATTCGTACCGAGGGTTCGAATCCCTCTCTCTCCGCCCGCTCTGATTACTTGATACTTTCGATTTCGAAGGAATTTCGATTCCTTTATTTTTTTATAGGTAAAGTGAATATATGGAATAGATAAAATAATAAGAAAAAATTAGAAAAACAAAGAAAACTCAATTTTTTTTTATTCCTCACGTCCAGGATTACGTCCCGGATCATTAGATAAGAATCCGAAGATGAAGAGAGAAACAAAGAATATCACTACTGTGTAAACAAAGAGTTTGAGAGTAAGCATTACACAATCTCCAAGATAAGATCATTTTAGAAAAAGGGAATAGATTACCTATTTTTTCTTTTTACCACATATACTATTTTGTTTGATTTGACATCATACCCCCCAAAATGGAGTTTTTTGATTTGAAAAGAAAAAGAAAGTCACTTTTACGAATTTCTTTGTAATAAGATTTTTATTCCTTCCTCACAAAAATTTTCTTGTCATATCGACAATTAGGTATTGTAGGGGACCTAGACCTAATAAACTCCTTACTCACTGAAAGGTCAGAACGAGTAAATAAACTGATCAAAATTCATCTCCGCGGTTACTCAATATACAAGAATTTCCATTTTTTAATCGAGGGTTTATAATTCTAATGTAAGACTTAGCCGATCTTATCCATTTTTATAATTTTTTTTGTCGAATAAATCATGAATGGATTTGGCAAAGTATTAAGGATTTTATCGAAAACTTACAGCAGCTTGCCAAACAAAGGCTAAGAGAAAAAAGAGAACAGGTATGACAGGCATCACATCTACGATTGGATTGAAAACGGCATAAGCTTCAGGCAAT
>Ga0256369_100001_pt1 | contig 124210 bp, 195 predicted proteins | sample CBIWviralmetaG_FD_190082 | JGI IMG/M metagenome (GOLD analysis project Ga0256369, IMG submission 190082) | Cryopeg brine viral communities from Beaufort Sea near Barrow, Alaska, United States - CBIW | ecosystem: Environmental > Aquatic > Marine > Coastal | place: USA: Alaska | collected 2017-05-08 | reverse complement strand
GACCTTACGTCTTGAGTCTACATCACGTGGACTGCATTTGCAATCCACAGAAGGCAAAGAAAAACCCCTCTTTCGAGGGGCTAGTCCTAGTTGTTGGCGTACAGGTAGCCGAACCGGCGTGTGCGGTAAGCATCAACGGCCTCAGCGAACCCTGCGGGATCCGAGATGTTGAACCGAACGGCCAAACCACTGGGGTGGGTTTTGCTCTTCTGGGGAGCCTTCCATGAGGCTGCCTTGACCAGATCACCCGTGGCACGGACTACGAAGGCGTGAACCGAGAAGGAGAACTCTGACTCGCCCTGTTCCATGATCTTGTCGTAGACGTTTCCGGCCTGAACGATGAACTTGGGGGCCTTGATGTACTTCTCGTTGGCGTATCGAGCGTCATCGACTGACTGCAAGCTAGCGGCGAATCGAGCTGAAGCTTCTGTGGGGTTTGGCATGGTGTCTCCTCTGTGACTGGTTGACCTTACACTTTGAGTCTAGCAACTTTAGATTGCAATTGCAACCTCTGAGCTACTAGCTTTCTCTGTTGTTGTGGAGGAATAGCTGGATCTCATCCGTGCCTGCCACATCGAAATCGTAGGGACCATCTGGGAGTTCCACAGTGTCCGGATACGTTTCTCGATCTGAGAATGTCACAAGGATCGACTCGCCCCCGTCTCCATGCCGGGGTAGGTACTTCCGCGTGGCTTCTATCTTGGGCTTCATGGCTCTAACTGGTAGCTGCCCACCAGTTGGTCGAAGTCCCCGGCTCGCACGAGGATCAGGTCAGCGGTCTCCACGAGGGCCTTGACGTTAGCAATGGTGTACTCGAACCCGATGACACTGGACAAGGCAGAGCTACCGGGCTTGTAGCTCTCCATCAGCCTAAGGGTGATGGGCTTGGCGCGACTCTTGGGATTGTGCTTCACCTCCCACCAGCGGCTGTGTCCGGCTTTGGGGAGACTTTTCTTCAGCTGCTCACGCAGGTGGGAGGTGATCGGCTCTTTGGTGGTCATGATCTGTTGTACGCCTATCTCCGGGCGTAGAAAAGGGCTGGCCTTCCGAGAATACGGTTTGACCAGCCCAGCGACCCAAAGCGCCCCCACCGGGCCGCGTGGTCAGTCTATACGACTACTGTCCCTCAGGGTGGACTCGAACCACCGCGTCACCTTGTTATGAGCAAGGGGCCTTACCAGCTTGGCTACCGAGGGAAGTGAGGGAGGCTCGCACCCGTCGATGCGAGCGTCACCCTCGTGCTCGTTTCACTGCCTCGATGAGCTTCGAGTGAGGGACCTTCTCCCTCAGGCAGTCGTGCCCGCAATTCTTCTTTGTGGATCCACAGGGACTCGAACCCTGAACCATGTGCTTGCAAAGCACGCGCTCTACCAGTTGGAGCTATAGACCCTCGATCATGCGTAGCCTCAACAGGATTTGAACCTGTGACTTCCTCCTTATCAGGGAGACGCTCTACCAGACTGAGCTATGAAGCTTTGTCGCGGATCCGCCGCGCCGGTATTGTCCCCTCGACTGGATTCGAACCAGTGGCCAAGAGATTAGAAGGCTCCTGCTCTTCCTCTGAGCTACGAAGGGAAGTGGAGACGGAACCCGGAATCTAACCGGGGTAAGAAGCTTTGCAGGCCCCTGCCTAGACTCTCGGCCATTCCGCCAAATTCTTGTTTAGGTCTCATCCTCTGGACGTTCCTCGAATGTGATAGCCACATCCTTTCCCAGCATAGAGTCGAACCAAGCGGCTGCTTCAGGGTTCCCTACGGTGAGTTTGACCTCTCCCGATGGGGTGGCGGATGACCACGCCTCGTTCTGAGGCCCTTTAGCTCCTGATACAGGAGACATGACTACTTCGATGCGGGGGGCTGGATTCGCCCAACCACTAGCGTGAGCCTGAGAGACCGATGCAGCGAAACGCTTGACTTCACGGACGTAGAAACGGGCGGTGACTTTGGATATGGACATAGTTGCCTCCTCGGCAATAGTTGAATTGAACTTGAGGAGGTCTGCGAACCAGATTTGAGCCTGCGTCCGAACCTGTGCCCAGTGTAGCTCATTTCTTCTTTGTAGGCCTTGAGGATTCTGCCACCTCGACCCTCCGCTTAAAAGGCGGATGCTCTGCTTCTGAGCTAAAGGCCCTAGCGCTCCGGGGGCTGGGGTCGAACCAACGCCACCTGATTCCAAAGATCAGCGTGCTGCCATTACACCACCCCGGATTGAAGAGTCCACTACCTGTTAGGCCGGTCTTGGATAGGGCTAGCCAGCCGTGTGCGCTGCCCGTGGACTCTAGCTCCCCACCAAGGATTCGAACCTCGACAAACTGGCTCAGAACCAGTTGTGCTGCCGTTACACCAGCGGGGAATATAGCAAGACGTGAGTATTAGTACCGACCGTCTTCGCAGGGATGATTGATGTTTGTCCCCACGTCTTACCGTGCCCTTCGAGGGATTCGAACCCCCAACATACGGTTCCGAAGACCGGCGCTCTTCCGTTGAGCTAGAAAGGCAGACCCGGCGCTGATCCAACAGCACTCCTGAATCGAACAGTCCGTTCCGGGGTTGTTAGCGCTCTGCCATTGAGCTACCGATCAAATCGGCTGGGACTCGAACCCAGATACTCTAACCGTGCCCTTCGAGGGATTCGAACCCCCGGCCCTCTCATCCGTAGTGAGATGCTCTTCCGCTGAGCTAGAAAGGCATGTGATGTGCCCGCCAATTACCTCAGGCACATCGTCGTCAATTTTTCCTCCACTCCGAGTAAAATTGAAAAACCCTCGTCGTAACGTTGGCTGGATTCGAACCAGCGACCACCTCATGAGGAAGCTCTGCCTACCTGAGCTACAACGTCTATCCCGTGGGGCAATTACTCCCACTCGTCCAGCTTCTGAAGCCTTTGGATCCCCACGTCATGGCCATGCCGCGGTTCCTCTCCAGCTCCGTCTACTCGCTCCCCATCTTGGATTCGAACCAAGGACCAATCGGTTAACAGCCGAACGCTCTGCCTCTGAGCTAACAGGGATTACGTGAGATGGAAGCTGTCCTGCGTACTCAGGACCTTAGTGCTTCGTCGTTTCACCTATGGGGAGTACGACATTCCCCACCGGTAGGACACCCACTTGCCCTTTGTCTTCTCCAGAGCTTCGAGACACTGAAGAGGTGATCCGGAGATTTACGCACTCCGACAGTGACCTCATTACAGAGGATCGCGTGCCAGCTTTTCATTTTTGAAAGGTCTTGAGGCTGGATCCGTTGACCTTGTGCTTCTCAGAGGACTCGAACCTCTGACCGGTGCCGTGTAAAGACATTGCTCTGCCGCTGAGCTAGAGAAGCATTAGGCAGGAGAGAGTTTCTCCGCCGCCGCACGGTACCGATCTAGAATGTCTGTCTTCTGGATGTGGTCCCGTTGCGGGTAGAACGTGTAATGACTGACCAGCGCGTTCCCGGCGATGGCAGTAGGCCGGTTCAGTCGCGTTGGCATCTCGATGGAGTGCCACGCCTCATCGTCAGTGTGTTCGATGTAGCCGGGAGGAGTGCAGTGGTTGTGATACTCCTCGGAGAGGCTGGCGAAACAGCTCACGCTAAACTGCTGCCCTAGTGGGAGCTGCACGTCGTGATAAAGAAACAGCTTGCTGACTGTTCCGGCTTCCACATGGTCTAGGAGAAGGTTGTGCATCTTTTCCGCGAATGGTCCGTCTGCCCAGCCAATTGGGTCCATGCAGTACGGCTGCACTTCTCCCCACTCGCGGGGCACACAACCTTGCATCTGGAGGTACCACGTGGATATAGCGTTGTTCCAGATGATGGGGAAGGTCACGAAGGCTGAGCTGGAGAGCTTCGACTTCACCAAAGTAGCAAGGGCGTCCTCGTGGATGTAAACGATGTCGTCATCAAATCGGACGTAAACCGTGTTCGGCTCCACACAGTTCTCGAAGAAAACTCTTGTGTTGTACTGCTTCTTGTGGTTGAGATTCCGGGTGGCTGGCGCGTACTTCTGTGTGATCCAGTCATGCTCAGCTGCCAGCTTGTCGGCGTAGGAGACATCCGAGACCTGATCCGGGTCGGTGTTCATCCAAAGCTGCCACTCATCCAAGACTCCTCTTTCGTGGTCCCTTTGGAGGTAAGAGAAAAGGATGGATGCAGTCGCCACCCTGCCGTATGGTGTGCAAGCAACTACCCGGCTTTCCAGAACTGTCATGGGACCAACAGTAGCAAACTCTGGAATCTCATACCCGTGGTTTTGGAGGCCCTTTGCGCTGTCGGAGGGCAAGTCCGTCTCATTCCTGAGAGATCTCTCTTTTCCTGTTGGACTGTTCGAGATAACATCGGGCCTCTGGAGGGATTCGAACCCCCGACCGTCGCTTTACAAGAGCGTTGCTCTGGCCAAACTGAGCTACAAAGGCATGTGCTGAGGAGATCGTGAGATATCGTGCGCTCAGCTCGCTCTGGCCTTTCGGTATCCAGACCCATGCCACAGCGGGCGAAGGAAAGTCCACCCCCTGCAACTCCGACAAGTTGTTCGGTCAGGGGGCTTCACATCTGCGCTGCCTACGAGAGGCTGCGAGAAAAAGTGCACCGGATGCCCTTGCAAAGGCGCTCCTTCCGAGGGAGCCAGACGGACTCAAGTTGTTCGTGATGTCTGAGCCGAACGCTGGTGACTAACTGCGTCCTTCCGAGGAGTACGCGGGGATCGAACCCGCGATGTCTGTTTGGAAGACAGACGTGTTACCGCTACACCAGTACTCCGTGAGCGCATTTAGCGGGTGCGCCTGACCATCCCGAAGAGAGGATACAGCCTCTCAATCCCAGCTCCCTGTATGAGGCTGGATCTGTGGGCCTGCGTGGAGTCGAACCACGTTCTCTTGATTAAGAGTCGAGAGCATCACCACTAATGCTTCAAGCCCCGATATTTTGCTATGTTCTCCGGTAACTGCATCCTCTCGAATGTTCTAATTCGATGACAGGTACCACAAACTACGTCACATTTTGCAATCTCAGCCATGATCCGGTTTATGGACTTACCCATGAGAGCTGCCACTGTAGTAGCGGGATCGCTATCACGGTTCACCCTGTGGTCAAACTCTAATCCGGCGTGATGGGCTGAGTACCTGCAATCCGCACACCCCTGAGACACCTTGTACTCCCGAACCACCATGACGTTCTTTTGATACCGGCCTCGCATGTACGCTGCCATGTAATCTCGGTACTCTTGGGAGCTTTTATCTCTGGGTCTACTCATGCAGTAAGAATACCTTATCTAACTTGGCGGAGAACTGAGGGCATGATCCCCTCACCTTGCGGTGCCAACCGATTAGCAATCGGTGCCGGTGCGCCTGCCCGGTAAGCTCTCCATGGCGGATGAAGTAGGTCTCGAACCCACACGGGTATTACCCCCAACTGTTTTCAAGACAGCGCCCGATAGGCCGAAGCTCGGGTTATTCATCCTTGTGTTTTTCTCTGTGGAATTAGAAAAGCCCCAGACTGTTAGGTCTAGGGCCGCATTAGCGAGATTCGAAAATCTGCTGAGTTAGGACAGCCCTGAAGTACTGCGATTGGCCACAATGGCCGATCCCATTACTTGCTTGGACTGGTTTTTTCTCATGCGTTGACCCTACTACTACTTTCAATCGAGACGCAAGTGCATCCCGAAATTCTTCTTTGATTGGACGATGCAGACGATTCGAACGCCACTTCCAACACTCTAGGCTGGCGAGCTGCCGCTGATGCTCTCCGGGATACGAACGCGCGCTCGACATCCTCCGGTGCTGTCTTTGGTCTACCTGATTACTCCATACATCGAGTGCTCATCCCCGGACTTGAACCGGGACGAGGGTTACCCCTCACAGCCACCTCAAGGCTGCGTGTCTGCCATTTCACCAGACGAGCTTATGCTGGGGTAGGTGGTCCATTCCTACCCCTGAGGTGGCATGCCCTTGGAGGAGCACTGCCACCTTTGTGTCTCTCCTCGGATTCGAACCGAGAACCTTTGGATCCTAAATCCAACGCCTCTACCAGTTGGGCTAGAAAGACATGTGGATTGATCGAGCTTCAGAAGGCCGGGAGGATTCGAACCTACACACCAGCGCGTTTCCCCTCGGGCTACCAAGGGTACTAAACGCCGCCTCTGCCACTTCAGCTTTTTAATAGTGCGAACCAACCTACGTCCGCTCGATCAATCCCGATGAGTAGCTATCTCATCTTGTGCCCACCGAGAGGATCGAACTCTCAGCCTTCCCGGCTTCAACGGGACGCTCTTCCACATGAGCTTGGAGGGCATATAGCACACCGACATGGAACGCCTCCTCTGACTCAGCGTATATACCGGTGTGCTAGAACGTCAAAGACGTTCGTGACAGGAGAGGGATTTGAACCCCCACAGTCGAAGACCACTGGGTTACAACCAGCTACCCTGCGCCAATAGGTGAGTCCTGCCTTGGTGCGGACACTTACGCGGCCCGCTTACGACCATATTTGGATGGCTTCCGTAGCGCGCACGGGATTCGAACCCGCACCGTAGAACCTGAAAAGCTCCAGAACTGCCGTTATTCTAACGCGCCATAGGTAGAGACCGCCAATAACGCGGCTGGAAGGCCTGACACCCTTCTCACTCACCCTCTACCTGCCGTGACCTGCACGGGACTTGAACCCGTAACCTCCAGCTTGAGAAGCTGATGCAACTGCCAATTGTGCTAGCAGGCCATATTGGAAGTTTCTGTGGTGCATCCTCGATGGGACCCTTGTGGGGGCTACCCCCTTCGCTGGTTTAGCGGCCAGCTACTCGGCACGTCCACTCCCTCAACTATTTTCTCCCATGCACTGGGACTGGATAGCTCCATAGCGGCCCTAGTCGGATTTGAACCGGCAACCTTCGCGCAGACAACGCACTGCTCTACCAATTGAGCTATAGGGTCAAAGCCAGTTTCTTCTTGCCATGGAGTCTGGCATCCACGCCGTCCTTTTCTGATTGTGCCTCAGCGGTATCGGAAGTTGGGGTGAACAACGGGGATCGAACCCGCGACATCCGGCTCCACAAGCCAGCGCTCTGCCTACTGAGCTATGCCCACCATGTGACAGGACCACAAGGATCCTGTCTGTTCTCATTTCTGAAAACTTGTACGGATAGCAGGATTCGAACCTGCGATCTCTTGGTCCCAAACCAAGCGCCTTACCAAGCTGGGCTATACCCGTATGTTGTTGCATTCACTGTGTAATTATCAAGGTGCAATGAAAAAACCTCCTTGCCCGGTGGCTAGGAGGTCTGCTGCGTTTGAGCGCGTGCTACCTCTAGCCGAAGTAATCTTCCGGCAGGAGGTGTGAGAACGTGTTCATGTAACAGACCTTAGTTGCGTGAGCTGACGGTTGTCAACTCCATTTTCAGGTTTCGTTGCGGAGGTGGGATTTGAACCCACGACCTCTAGGATATGAGCCTAGCGAGCTGCCTAACTGCTCTACTCCGCGTCGTACTATAAGGATTGCATGTGCAATCTAATTTGTCAAGAGTTGATGAGTTCGAGGTAGTCGAACTTGGTTCCTAGGCAATCGTGGATCGTGACACCTAGGCCCTGAAGCTCGACTACGTTTCCGTTGTAGACGAATGCGTATTCCGGGATGGCTCCGACACCAAGGACGAAGCGGTTTCCCTCCTCAGTGAGCTTCCAGAAGCCTGCACGGCCTCCGTCTGGTCTCACGCTGTAGTTCTCTTCTTCGATCAGTCCCCACCAGCTGGCTTGGGAGATCTCGTGAGTGTCTCCGGGAAGCGAGGGGGTGTGCTGATAGTCCTCAGACCCTCCTGCGTGATGCAGCTGGATCAAGGCCTTGGCAATGGTGGCATGTAGCTTGCGCCGGTACACCTTGGCGTTCTGTCCACAGCAAGGGCACTTGGCTCCTTCTGACACGTTAGTGAGGAGCCACTCCTTCGCCATCAAGAGGGTGGTATGTGCCCCCGTAACCATTCTTTTCAGCATGCTGTTCCTTTTCGTTGACCTAACAAAATCGTACTGAAGACGGGATTCGAACCCGCATGCTACGTGTCGCGTTCACGTGCTTGCCTCTACACCTTGACCTCCGCCTCTAAAAGGCGTAGCCACACACTGCCAGCTTTTAAGTCACTCCAGTGGGGTGTTCTTCAGTTCCGGCCCATGTTTCAGCTTGCGCCCTTCCAGATCAACGGGGGACAGCTTCGGCAATGAGCTAATGCCTATGCGCGGGATGTGGTGGATTCGAACCACCGGCTTCGGTTTTGGAGACCAACGTGTTAGGCCACTAACACTAACTTCCCTTGGCGGCAGGACTCTCATTGAAGAGCTTCTCCTCTAGACTTCTTGCTCCATTTCCTAGGTTGGGAGCTGCCCATTTTCGAGGTTGGGGCTTCCGGGTGGATCCACATCTGGTCTAAGTTCTCGGTTCCGCGGAGGTCCGAAATTCTTCTACTGATCGTGGCCCGGTCAACACCTGCCGTAGCCCTCCTCGGATTCGAACCGAGACGTTACTGGTTTTTGAGACCAGCTCCTCTACCGATTGGGATAGAGAGCCAAGCGGAACCTGCCACTTCTGGGGGGAGAGCTTTAGGTTCCTAGCTGCTTCTCCGAGACTGAGGAGACTGTACGAGAAGCAGTTATCTATATTACGATGATGAACCATCGTTTGAAAAGGGTGTGGCAGAAACTTCTTCAAGTCCCGCCTCTTTGATGAACAGATCCAAAGTGCCCATGACTCCAGAGGTGGCCTGAGCATCCTTACCTGCCTGCCTTAGGCGCTTCGCAATGATGGGTAGGGCAAACGTCACGGCCTCTTCAGCCTGAGCTGCCCACACCTCCCTGAGGAGTTCAAGGTCGATATGAAATTCTATCTTTGAGGCATTATCCTCTGAGAACCTCACAGCAATTTCTTGCGCTAATGTCATTGGTTCCTTCTCTCGATCACGGCAGACCAGATCCAGAAACCAGAACCAGCTGCCATGAGGATAAACACGATGGGATACGCTGCGGACTCGATGAAGCAGGAAGCTAGCAAGTACAGAGCGCCTGCCCAAATCAGCAACCGGTGCTCCCGCCTCACTGTACTTCCTCCACATCCGCGAACAACGAGTGGACCTGAACAGTCAGTGCGGTTCCGTTTGCCGTGTGTCCTACTACTCGGGTTACGGTAGGCAAGCTGTTTACAAACCGATTGAAATCTCTGTTGTCCATGGGGACCTCCTCTGTTGACCTATCTTCAGTCTAAGGCATGTGGATTGCAATTGCAAGCTTATGGTGACGAAGGTAAGACATACGCAATCCGCGCCCAACCATCCAGCGCGCTCTCCTTCGTTCTTACGTCGATGTCCACACCACAGGCTCAAGATTCGAGGCACATCTTCAGGATCTGCTCGTTCTCCTCGTGATTGTGGTCACAGGAGTTGTGGTGGAAGACCTTGCCGCAGACGAAACACTTGCCGTCTGGATCCCACTTTCCTCCGGCCTTTCGGACTCGGCTGACGATCTGGTCCATGTGGGAGCGTGAAATCTTCTTTCGCATAGCCTCTACCATCGACTCAAGCCTCCAGCTCGTCAGTTCCGACCGTCTCCGATTCCACTGCATCGAAGGTTTCTACTTCCGTCTCGGTCTCGTAGATGGGGACCATGTTATCCTCGGCCAGCTTGATGTTGGCTTCGATGATGGCCTGATTGAAGATGTCTGGGTCGATGGTGATTCCCACCTTGACCATCACTCGGCCTGTCTTGCCTACCGCTGAGGTGGGTCCACTCTTGGTCATCTTTTCAATGCTGAAGTCGTGCGCCTTCTTGGTATCGCTGCCCCGTGGCTTGCGGATGTCGGTGGGCAGTAAGTGCAACCACACGTGGTGTGTCTTGGGCGTTTGTGCCATGAAATTCCTTTCCACTGTGTTGTACGCCCCCAGTGGCCAAAGAACAACTCGCTGGGGGCGTACATCTTCTAGTGGGTCTTGTTTTTCGAATTCTTCTTGTTGTGTCGGCTGGCGTGACGCTCATCCTTGCGGGCTTGCCGCATGTATGGCTTGATCAGCTCGTACTCCCAGTCCTTGAGGTAGTCCCTCCACTCGGATGTGGGGATGTTGTCCAGCTCCATCTCATTCAAGATAGAGAGGGCTTGGGAGGTGCTGCTCGGCTCGTATGAACCAATGCCATCTTCGAATGAGTCATCATCGAACAGGTCAGCATCTCGGCTTCCGAAGCTAGCTCCCAAGGGACCTGCACTCCAGTGGTTCGAGTACCCATTGGGATTCGACTTGCTGAATTTTCCGTAGGATCCTCCGGGGGATCCAATCCGACAGACGCTGCCCCAGATAGAGTTGAGCACGTTGTGGTACAGCGAGGTGTCATCCTTGGTGCCATACATCAGTTGTCCGTCGTCTCCGAGACGCTCGGCCTCAGGCTTGAACTTCTTGTAGTCGATGTCCAAGATAACGCCACGGATGCCATCAGCATATGCCTCACGAGTGGTGTAGAAGCGAGCGTTGTAGTCCATCGAAGGAGTCAGCTCGATCTCGTCATGAAATGATCCCGGCTCCATGTAGTTGTCCATGAAGTATTGAAGATGGGACGCCGCACGGCCTCGAACCTGAAGGTCATATTTACCTTCGGTGAGTTTCTCGTCTGCTTTGTCCATGGGTACTGCTGCGGGCATTAGTAGCCCGAATGGTGTGAAATCCCACATAGTTGCCTCCTGTGTTAGTGCTATTTGACCTGTCTACATCCTAACACAGGAGGATTGCAATTGCAATCTATGCCTAGTACCGTAGCTTCTTCGATAGTTCTTCTGATGATACGAAGGTCAGCTCAATCCGGTCCTGCGTACCTGACCATGTGATGAGCTGCCCGCGGAATACTTTCCATGCCAGCCACAGCCGTGTCGAGAAGGTGAGTCGCATTAGATCACCTTCCGGAACCACTCGCGGTAACGCTGAGCTTCATCAAGGTGAGCCTTCACGTCGTCCATGGCGCGGTGAACCTTCACGCCATCCTCGTAGCTGGCCTTGACTGGTCGGATGATCTCGTGGCCACCGGTGAAGATCTTCGACATGCGGCGCTCGATGCCGATGTCAAACGGATAGTACGCGAGCCACTTGGACATCTCAGGCATCTTGGCCTTGATGAGTGGGTGGTCGAATGCGGCCACACCGGATCCCGCGATCATGAACTCTCCGGGAGAGAAGCTGGTGGTCTCTTGAAAAAGCTTCACGATCTCGGCCTCGGCCATAGCGAGCGTGTTCTCCACAGGAGCCGAAATAGAGGCCTTGAGGAGTCCGTTGACTGTGTGCATCTTCTTCACGTAGTCGTTGGCCCTGATGGCGTCTGCGCCTGCTGAGGTGAGCTTGATGACTTCCTCGTACCCACTGATGGGCTGAAGGTCGAAGTCAGTGACAATGACCGCGATCTCCAGCACGTGCAAGTCGCTGAAGTCGATCACCTCGCGGTCGGAATCCTCGTCTGGGAGTCCAGTGGTCTCGATGTCCGTCCACACAAGGAGCTGGGGGTACTTCTGTCCTGCCATGATGACCTAAATTCTTGTTTGGGTCCCTCCCGCAGAAGATCCACGGGAGGGATAGGAGCTAGATGGAAACGATCTCATATGGGTTCTGAGATGCGGGCTGTGCTGAGTTGCCTTCGCGCCACACCTTGGCCTTGAGGGTGTCGAATACTGCCGATGGGATGTCTCCACCGATACGCATGAGCTTATCTGCTCGGCGTGGGTCCATGCCTTCGAGGTTGGCGGACCGGGTGATGGCCTGCATGATCGTGTACATGGTGAGAGTGTCTGCATCCATCATCTCGGCGCGGATTGTCTCGCGCTGAGATACTGGTACCTCGTACTGGGAATAGATGTCCTTGAGAACGTCAGCGGTATTGCCTCTGACATCGAGAGCGGTCAGTGCCTGCACCTGATCGAAACGGTGCTCCAGACCGCCTAGGACGGACTCTACGGAGTCTCGTGCCCAAGCGTAGACATCTTCCTCCTGACCGTCCACACGACGGCTCCAGACGCCAGCCTCATCCATCGTGGTAGTGCAGCCGTTAGTGCACCACCAGCGGAACAGGTAAGCCTCAACTGCTGTCTGCTTCTTCCCAATGAGGCTGTTGGTGAGGTGGATCCCTGCTGACCAGAGATCTGTAGCGTTTTCGGGAACGTCTGACATTCCGGAGTTGGCAATGATGCGATCCTGCTCCGGAACGATGAGGCGGATGTCCGTCTGCTGGAGCGTGTTCATGAACTTGTAGTCAGCAAGAATTTCAGCGTTGGCTCCGTAGCGGGCGCAGATGCCTTCCACTGCATTGTCCAAGAGCTGGAGGTTCGAGAACGGCACGACGTTGGGTCGAGTGAAGGCGGCAATGTTTTCTCCAACCGAGAGGACCTTGTACTCGTCACCGTCTAGACCTGCACCATAGTGATAGTTCAGGTGGTTCTCGATGAGTGCGCCGGGGGTCTTCTTGACGTATGCCGCGGACATCCCCACTTGAGTGGCTGCCTGAATGGCTGCGTCCTTTGTCATCCGGTGATCGGTGCCGTCGATACGCATGACAGCTCCAACCGCCTCGGTGCCCTCCGTAGTGTCCAGAGAAGTCTCCCATCCCGGATCAAGCTTGAAGGTGATCTTGCGGTCTCCGTTGACCATATCCGTTGACAGAGGCTCAGTGGCCTGAAGTCGCTGGTGGACCTGATCGAGTGTGAGAAGGGAGTCCCTCATTTGAGCTACTACGGGTGCACTCATTGCATCCTCTTTCTGTCGTTGACTGGGTTCTGTATCTTATACGCCGCTGAGTTTCAAAAAACAAGCGTGCCTAGATCTTGACCCGGCCTCCGGCAGTCTTGGCTCCTACCTGCTCGATGTCGTCATCCTCTTCATCTTCGTCCTCTTCATCGACAGGCTCACCCTGAGGGGCCACCTTCGACAGGATCTCGATGTTTTCGAAAACGACCTTCTTAGCCAGCTCGATGATCTTCTCTCGCCACACAGGGTCGGCGTCGGCTGCCTTGAATAGGCGCTTCTCGCCATTGACTGCCGGAGGCTTCGTGCCCTCCTTGAGGTGAGGCATCCACGAAGGAATCAGGTCGAACTCGACAAGATTGTGGAACTTGAAGTAGGGGGATGCGTAGATGATCTTCTTGTTGGCGATCAGTACCTGCAAGGCGGTCCAGAAGTTGTCGAAACCCTTGCCGTACCGGACTCGGACCACTGCCTGTCGGAATGGGGGTGCCACCTTGTTCTTGATGACCTTGACCATGACGTTGGTGGACACGTTGCGTTCCACCAGTTCGTTGGACAGAGGATCAATCACAGTGCCTTTCTGGCTCTGCATTTGGTTGTACTGTACCCGAACACTGGCGAAGTACTTCATGGCGATTCCACCGGGAGTGGTGGTCGGCTTAGGCATGCCGGGGCGTGGGCTGCCTCCCATGTCGAACTTGTCAATGAGGTGGTTCAGGAAGATGGCTGAGGCGTTGTTGTTGGCCAGCACGCCATTGAGGGTTACTCCAAACTCCTTCATGAGCTTGGCCTGTACCGCGGGCAGAGACTTTCCGATGTCAGCTTCCTGCTTGACGCTGGGGTTCATTCCCGCCACCGCGTCGAAGATTACCAATCGGCAACGGCCCGTCTTCAGTAGGTCGAGGGTGAAGTTGGCTCCATCCTCCAGAGTGTCCGGCTGGGCAAACAAGAAACTGGGGTGATTGACATCGAGACCGAGAGCCTTGGCGTAATCCTTGTCCATGGCGTGCTCGTAGTCGAGGTAGAGGATCACATCCTTGGCGCTCACACCAAGCTTCTTGTCACCACCGGCAATGATGACCTTCTGAAGATTCACGGCTGTCTGGATGGCTGTTGTGGTCTTGCCACAGGATGGGGGTCCAAAAAGCTCTACCGAGCGGCCATAGGGGACCCCTCCGCCCATGGCGTAGTCGATGGCGATGTTCCCTGTCGTCATGAACTGAATGCCCTCTACGACATTGTTCATGGATCCCACCGTGAGGTCATACTTTTTGGCGGCGGATGCGAGAAGGGCTTGGACTGGATCTACGGCTGCGCGAGCCATGGTGTCTCCTAGATATGTGCAGGCTGGACGCCTGAAGGCAAAGCTCGAAATTCTTCTTCTGTCATGCTGGTCACGAAGTGGTTCATGAGGAACGCACTCACGTAGTCCGTCTTTGACTTCTCAAGAGGATTCGTGTGCTTTTTCAAAATACGGGTGCCCTCCGGCTGAGAGTCAATGAACTCTTGAACCAGATCCGGTGGGGTGTAGCCAAAGGATAGTGCGTACTCCGCGGCCTTAGCGATCCGAAACTTGTCGCCCGCTGTCTTGGTATAGCCCTTAGGCGCACGCTGTACGCCGGGGTAAGGCCGCATCCACGTCGAGGGGTCCAACATCAGGACCTTATCGAGAACGGGGTGGAGAACGGCCAGCAAGACTCCTTGGAACTTGAAGACTGGCTTGACCATCACCTGTGTGTATCGAGGGTTGAAAGGAACTTCTTCAATGACCACCAGCTCGACATCGGGATCTCTCGCGATTCTTCCCACCTTGGCGGCGAACGCGAAGTGACTCATCCCTCTGGAGTCGAACTGAAGGTGGACCTTACCTGCTCGGTCCCGCAGGATCGCTGCTGAGAACTTGGCGGCAAGATCCACCGTCAGAATCATTTGTTAGTCCAGACCGTTCAGGAGGTCATCGAAGCTTCCGTCTGAATCGTCTGAGGCCTCTTCTTTGGCCGGAGCTTCCTTGGCCGGAGCCTTCTTAGCGGGAGCCTTCTTGGCCGGTGCCTTGGCTGCCTCTGGAACGTCGATGTCTTCTGATTCCTCATCAGTGTCGCCATCTTCTCCGAGAAGGTCTGCGAGAGGATCTGAATCTTCAGTGTCGCTTGAGCCAGCCTTCGGAGCCGACTTGGACCATCCATCTTCGTCAGTGTTGCTGTCGCCACCTAGAAGATCTGAGAGGTCGCCGGAGGTCTTCTCGGAGGTCTTGGCTTCTGAGCTTCCATTGAGGATGTCGTCAATGCCTTCATCCAAGGTTCCTACCGTGCTGTCTCCAGCCTTCTCAGACTCGTTGATGATGTCCCATGCTTCGTTGATCTTGGACAGGTCATCTTCGATCCAGCGGAGTTCCTTCTTGGCTCCACAGGCAATGGATAGGTCCTCGATCTGGTTCTCCTTGAAGGTCTGAGCCGTGAGGAGCTGGCGGGCCTTGTCAACTGTCCACTCGGCCTTGGCTGAGATTGAGATCTCGAACTTCTGGAACGTATCGTTGGTGCAGGGACCCAGCGTGAGGTCGTGCTTCTTGAGGTCGCCCCACTCTTCCTTGAAGTCGATGAGCTTCGAGAAGATGGTGTCGGTGAAGGACCACACGACGGTCTCTACTGAGAATGGTGTGACCAGCTGGTGTCCACCGGGCTTGGTGCGGTAGCGGATGACGTGCATGGCGAAACGACGCTGAGGGGCCTGAGCCTTATCAGGGTTGTTCTTGGCCATGGCACACATCGGGCAGTTCTTGGTGTCAATGGCTTTGTCTTCGAGGATCGACTCGTCACCGATGCAGAGAGGACGCGACAAGAAGTCTGTGCGGTAATCCTCGTACTGGGTCTTGTCCTTGCGCTCGGCCATGAACGTGACGGGCTTGCCGTCCTTGATCTGAGGAGCCTTGAGAGTGTGGACGTATTCCATGTGGGGATCTTCGAGGAGAACGATACGGGCGTGCTCACCGTTGGTCAGTCGCAACTTCGGGTAGTTGAAGTTGGAGGAGACCTTTTTGTTCTCTACGGAGAAGGATACTCTTGCCATGATTTTGTGCTTCTTTCGTTTCTTATTACAGGCTTCACTGGGAGGCGGGACTCGACTCGCAATTGGTTACGCGGAGTAGCATACGACATCTCCGCGCTTTTGTCTCCTTGAATTATCTCTCCAAGGAACTCTCAAATTGGATGTTGTGAATGGCTGCCCGGAGATCCTTTCGGATACTCTCTAGCTGCCAATGGATCTGATTGATTACCTCGTAGGCTTCGGTCGCAATGGAGACCGTCCTCTCGGCATGATGAGCTACTCTCTTCTGTTCCAGAGAGTCCAGAGCGGCATCAGCGTGGCGCTCGCGAGCTGTTGAGAACTCCACCCTCCTGTTCGCCGCGTTGGTCTTTGTGGCGGTGTCGTAGGCCACTGAGGCCTCGAACTCCGCGGCCTGTTGAGCGCGTCGCGTGCGCGCCTTGGCTTGGGTGACGTTGGCCAGCAACATGTCCACTCGGTCTGAGCGGGAACGTACCCGCACCAGAAGGGCGCTGATGGCGTTTCCTCCTCTGGAGTAGTCGATGTTACCCAGAGGTCCTTCGGGATCCTCTCCAGCCCCATGACGCAGTTCCAGTGCCTCTCGGACCCAGTTCTGGATTGCTGCCTCGATCCCCGTGAACTCGATGTCGTATTGACCTAGCTCAGCGATCATAGTGAGATCCCCACAGTCAGTTCGTCGGCATTCACGTTCTCAGGAGCCACCGTCAGAGAAGCTCCTCCAAGGATGAGACTGATCTGGGGCTGGTGGTCAGCGGAGAGCGCATGCTTTGTATCTAGCTCTAGGTCTCCTTCAGGGGTGGCCACCGTCACGGAGTCGTGGCCGGGGTTCTTCTTAAGGAATGCTTCGAACTTGGTCCACTGGTGCTCGTCAGGCATTTCCGACATCGTGATGACGATCCGCTGAGTCTCCATGGCCATGGCCAGATACTCCGGGTTGTGCGCCCACACGGGTTCGTCGTCATCCTCGATCTCCTGCTCTGGTTCCAAATTCTTCTTTGGGGCGTCATCGAGCTTGGGTTCGGGCATGGCTGGAATGGAGGCAGGGAAGCTGGGTAGCTCCTCGCCTTTGGAGTCAGCCATGTGCTTGTAAGCATCCACGATGTCATCGAAGATCTCGTCAACATCTTCGATGGAGTAGTTCAGGATCTGCTTGGTTTCCTTGTCTAGGTTCAGCTCAACTACGGATCCCCACTTCATGCCCTCGTGCCAGTCGGCCCGGATGTATGGCAGTCCCTTGACCGCGAAAGTAACGGCAGGGTTCACGATGTCGATGACCGTCTGCGTGGCCACAGACTCATGCACGTAGAACTCCAGTGCGTCGTGCACGGACATGACCAAGCGAATCCCTCCTACAGGGATCGTTCCATCTGCCTCGGCGCGTTTGATGGCCTTGTTGGTGCGGATCATGCCGATCTTGAGGTAGTCCGCTGCCCCACCCTGAACAGGCGCGTTGACACACATACGGTCACCCTTGGCGCGGATCCAGTCACGAGAGTCTCGGTATTCCCAGAGCGTGAACTTGCGCTTGAATAGTGTCTCCACGTAGCCCTGCTGTCGGCCTTCAGATACGCGCTCATCCATCCAGCGCTTGAGTCCGGGGAAGGCTGCGAAGTACTTCTCCAAAAGCTCCTGAGCATCTTCTGTGGTGACAGGGTTCTCTGGGCTGGTCAGCATCTCGGCAATGTTCTTTGCGCCAGATCCGTAGACCACCGCGAAGTTGAGAGTTTTTCCATTGCTTCGTTGCGCCTTGGTGACCTCATCGAGAGGGATGTTCATCATGGATGAAGCTGTCGCCTTGTGGATGTCCACGTCGTCGGCAAACGCCCTGAGTAGAGCTGCTTCCTGAGCCACCCCAGCCAGAACTCGTAGCTCCACTTGGGAGAAGTCGAAGCCCACGATTCGGTAGCCCTCAGGGGCACACAGAAGGTCTCGGAAGTTCAGGTCATACGTGCGGCCACTCGCCAGTTCGTAGTGGTATGGCTTCGGCCATTGCTGGTAGGGTACGTGATCCACAGACATGCGGCCCGTGAGCGCGCCTGCTTGGTTGTGGTTCGGGTAGGCTCGCCCATTCCCGGCGTAGTTGAGAGAGGTGTGGTACTTCTTCAGGTAGGAGCCATGGAGCTTGGAGATCTCCTTCCACTCCAAAATCTTCTTGATGACTGGATCCTTCTTGGCCAGTCCTCGGAGAGCCTCTTCGTCCGTGCTCGGCTGGTTAGTCTCCGTGCGCTTGGAGATGGGCAGTCCCAGCCCTTCCTGAGGGTCGTAGAGAACCTTTTGGAGCTGTGCCGGTGAGGCTAGGTTGGTCGTGACGATTCGATCTAACCGAACACTTAGCTCGGACAGGATCTCTTCGTTGGCGAAGTCCCGGAACTCCAGTACCTCGGTGGCCTTCTTCTCGATGGTCGCCCAGTCGAGGTACAGCCCCTCAATCTCCATGTCAATGAGCACGGGAAGTAGCTCCATCTCAACGTTGAAGATGAACTGGTCCTTCATTTCCGGGTAGTGCTTCTCGTCCAGTGCGAGACACCAGACGGCATCCTCACAGGCATAGTTGATGACTCGTGGATCTGTGGAGTCGAGTAGATGGAAGCGCTTGTCCTTCGGCGGCTTCTTTCCCATCTCGGCGTACAGAGTCGCGAATAGCTCAGAGAATGTCATCATGGTGTGATCAAAGGCCAGCTTCGTCACGCCCTTGAGGTCCTTGGTCGAGAGACCGGCACGGACAGGCTCGTACTCCGCGGCCAGCCATACTTCCAACATCGAGTCGGCGCGGCCTTGGAAGAGTCCGTGAGCTGCACGCACTTCCTCCCCCAGCTCAAAGTCGTCCCAGAGAATGTCGATGAAGAAACGGCGGCATCCCTTTACCTCGAAGGAGAGATTGTGTGCCACGATCAAGGGCTTGCCTTCGGCATCCCTTGCCGTCAGTAGCCTCCAGAGAGATCTAGCGGTCGCAGTCACGTCGTCAACATTGTTGCCCTCAGCGTGGGCAATGGGGACGTAGCGTGCCCAGTCAGTCGAGTTGGTGAAGCTGAATCCTGTGAGGAACCAGTCCGGGTGGAACTGCTGAAGTGCACCCTTTTCGATGAAGTGCGGGGAGCTATAGCTCGACTCGATGTCGAAGCCTACAGGCCTTCCCTGCTTAATCATCCGGGCGACGAACTTGTCAAAGTTTTCGGCGGAGCGGACTGCCCCGTAGTTGCGCGTGCTCAAGCTGAATCCTTTAGAAATATGGCTTTGTGGACCGGGTGAACTTTGGTGACCCGCTGGAGTGATTTTTTGGAAACGAGAGTGTAGAACCTTGTGGCTTTGGTGACGGCCCCACTTGCCCGTCTGCGGAGGAACTCCCTGCTAAGGGAGACTATGCACTGGCTGCGATCCAGAACGAACCTCCCCAGCGAGATCTCTTCGATGGTGGTCACCGTCAGGACAGGGATGTCCCTCGTCCACGAGAGGTCTGAAGACTCATTCTCGATCACAACAAGGTTTTCCAAGGAGGGGTCTGAGACCAGCATTTCGTCAGCGAGTTGATGGACCAAATCCTTCATGACCTCGCGGGCTGCGGGTTCATCACCCTCCTCGAACACTAGAACCTGCCGGGACTCGTCCAACATCTCCTTGGCTACATCCCCCGGAGCCTTCAACGGTTTTCCAGCAAGATCCGCTTCAACGGAGTTAGTGCTGCCCTCACGAGTAGGAGAACAGAAGCGCACACAGGGATGGTCAAAATAACTATCGCTATGAGTGCCTGAGCTATGAGGGTGAAGAAGACTATCCAGTCCATGATTACCTTTCGTCTTTCTCTTATACGCCGATCACCAGAAAACGACAATCGCTTCCATGACTCCAACCGAAGCTCCTCCTCGGATGGTCTCGTCGGCGGTAGAAAGGACGGTACGGATCTGGAGTCTACGCTTAGGGTCGTAGTGCTTGGCCACAGGAAGAAGCTCCTTGACCAAGAAATTCTTGTTTCCGGCAGCTCGTGCAATCTCACTCGGTGTCTTGTACTCAGTCTGCATATCGTGGACAAGTCCGGCTAGATCCAAGCGAGCATCCAGCAATCCAATCATGCGTCCGTACTCGGACACAGGAAGCTTCTCCAGTGCCAGTAGAGCGGTCGGCTTGTCGAGTGCTAGCAAAGCGTCAGAGAAGCTATCACGGGGCTGCTCAGCTAGCATCCCGTTGATGGTGGTCAGAGTAATCTCCGCGGGGAAGAGGGCCAGCTTGACGCAGAGGTCGCGAACCATTCGGAGATCCCCGTTGGCTCTTTCCAGAAGATGGCCAGCTATCCCTTCCCGCATCTTCACCTTGGACTGGACCCATGCAACCGCGTGATGTGCCGTCGATGACGTATAGGGCCTGCATTCAATGATGTGGCCCTTTCCTGTGATGGTGGCAATGTGGGGCTGGGTGGCTCCCTTGAGATTCTTCCGGCGCTCGTCCTCGGTCGGTGGGATCCGTGGGACCTTCTCCTCGTTGGAGACGAAGATGACATGCGTCTTGGGGTTCTCAGACCGGGCTTTGACCCACGATATGAGGTGACTCCAGTCCTTGAGGTTCTCAGCATTCCGAATGACCGCCAAGCGGTTCCCGCCACCGACAGGGTGCTGGTTCAGCTCGGTCCAGATCAGGCGCTCGGAGTCGGATCCTGCGGCCAGAGAGATGTAGCTCCATGGGTCTAGGTCGAGAGCTGCTCGGACTTCCGAGATGACCTCCTCCATGAGCACCCTCTCGGTGCCACACAGCCAAGTGATCTGTCGAACTCCTCGACCCTTTGCGAGTGCTGCACGCCACATGCTGAATGTGCTCATGCGTGAGGCAAAGACTTGACGCAAGCGGAGCATGCCACCCCGGATACTGGAAGCATAGGGTTGTCGGCGCGCTGAACCCCAGAGACTGTGGTTCCCCGGCGAACCACGTGCTCGTAGTCGATGGTGCAGTGTCCGGAGTACTGAGCATCGAACTTTCGGCCCACCAGCTCGTAGTCGTGTTCGGTGTCGCCAAATTCTTCTTCGTCGCCCAGCTTGTCACCTAGGCAGTGGGAACAGAAGGCCATGGGCAGGCCGGAGATTTCACAGTCCTCATCGGCGGGAAGTAGTGGGACCTTGGACATTATGCTCCTCGAAGAACGCTCATCAGGTTGGATCGAACTACCAACCTTGGTCGGATGTTGGGACGCAGGGCCGCCAGAATCTTCAAGGGCAGTGCCTTTCCCGGCAGGTCTGTCTCTGACTCAGAGAATATACTCCAACGCTGGGTGATGGACTCCCTACACCATGTGGCCAGTAACTCGGTGTGCTGATCAGTCCAGAGATCTGCCAGTCGGTCGAGAGAGGCAGCGTTGCGTTCACGGAAAGCCTTCAGGAGGGACAGGACCAAAGGCTTGATGTCGTTGCCTTCGAAGGCCTCCAATGCGCGCTGCACGGACCCCTGAGACAGCTCAGAGAACACCTTGGCCTCGGTCGAGTTGAACTTCTTGTCGAGAAGAACTGACTCCACCTCAGACGTGGACAATGTAGAGAACTCGAACTGAGAAGCCCGTGAAGATATTGTGGTCAGCGGATCCGACTCAGACACCAGAATGATCCGGGCGTACATGAGACGGGACTCCAGAACCTTCAGGAGAGTGTTTAGAGCCTCCGGTCGCGCTTTGTCAATCTGGACGATGACCAGCTTTAGCTCGCTCTTTTGAGGAGCCAGCTGAGCGAACCAGACTAGGTTGGTCGCACTCTCTGCCGTGAGTGTTCGGATCCGAAGAACGTCCGCACTGGACACTCTCCAGAATGTTCGAAGGTGCTCGGCGGTGGCCCACTTCCCTACTGAGGGAGGACCACTGAACAGCAAGACGCTGGGGACCTCGGACCCCTCGCGCTTCAGCTCATCCAAAATCTTCTTGTGTCCGTAGATGGGCATTACTGATTCCCTACGGCTATGGCCACCTCGCGCCGGAGGCGAACAAGCCAGTTCTGGATGGTGGTCTTGGACACCTCGAACTTCTCGGACAGCTCGGCCACGTTCACCTTGTCGATGTCCTCGGTCTGGATGAGGATGGCTTCGAAGAGCACATCCAGCTTGCAGAGGTCTTGAGAGTTCAGAGGAGGAACGGAGTGCAGGTGGACCCGGATCTGCTGAAGGAAATCCTGAGCTTCCAGTTCGTAGTGGTCCACCACTCGTGATGTCTCTGCTACCTCGATCCACGTGGTCTCGGAGTTCGATTCGCCCCCAAGGCTGACAGGGGTTTCCGTCGAGAAACCCTCGCGGTGAATCAGCTTGCCTTGGCGATCCCGGTAGTGGCGGACGTAGATGGCCACGAACCCTGAAAGGAGCGTCCGGAACTTGGCGTGCTTCTGAGCTTCTTTGCGAACAGAAATGTGATCCGGTGAGTACTGAGAGAGGACATCCTTCTCGAAAAAGGTGGTGAGGATGCTCATGGCCACGTCCTCGGCATTCTTGGGGTAGATGCCTTGAGTGACTACGAAGCGGACCACGTAGTCGTAGTAGTGGCGAAAGAGATCTTCGTAGGACGTGGGGACGTAATCTTCTTTGAGTCGTGCGGGGGCTGTTGTCCTCATGGGGATCTCCTCAGTACTGTGTGACCTAGTTGTTTTGAAAAACAAGAAGCGGTGAACGTTTCCATTCACCGCTTCTTACTGTAGGTCAACACAGCTAGTTCAGGAGACATCCAGAACTGGTGTCAACTGTAGCATGCAGCCCACAGAAGCGGAGCCTGTTTTACGTTTTTGCTGCTGTGACCATGGCCGACTTCTTGATGTACCACGTGCAGTGCACCGCAGACTCAGACCCTAGCTGTTTCTGGACCTCGCGCACAACCTCAGGATCATCGTCCCAGAGAATCATCTCGCTGTAGGTGACTCCTTGAAGTGCTCGCTTGGCCTTAAGTTCCAGCATGTAGTTCGCCTTGAACGTGGCCAGCGGAAGCTTGGTTCCCATGGGCTTCATATGAATCCTCAGAGTGGGAAATTCGTGGTACCAAAGCCATGCCCGCGTGGTGCCTCGGAGATCCTCACGACGGCCTGTGAGAAGTTCCACGTCGTAGCCCTCGGCAAGTTTCTGAGTGATAAGGTCCCAGCCTTGTGGGAGGACCTTATCTGCCATCATATTCTGCTCGCTGAAGTACTGAATCCAGTTCTTGTCGAGCGCGTAGTGGATCCGGATTGAATCGTCAGCTAGAACGCCGTCGATGTCTATGAGTGCTAATTTACGGGATTCCATGGTGTCTCCTCGTTTGTTGCATTGACCTTGAATTGAGTGCCCCGTTGCGATTGAACGCCACGGCAGACCGTGGGGCTGGTGGTTTAGAACCAGTGAGCTACGGGAGCATCCTCGATTTCTGGCTGCTCCTCACCGTCCTCCTCCGCCTCGGCCATGGCTACTGCCCCGTTCATGGCCTGAATCAGGGGAACCTGAGAGAGGTGAGGAACTGAGTGACGTGCCATGGGGAGTCCCGTCGAAGGGCGGAAGACAGCCAAGTGAAGCTGTCCCATGGTGGGGACCACGAGAGAGTGTCCGGGCTGGATACTCTCCGCGGTTCCAATGACGATGGCAGCTCGCTGCAATCCCCGCTCATTGACGAAGGTAACTGCCTGTCCAAGAGTGCGTGTGTTTTCTGACATAGTGTGTCTCCTTGTTTTGTGAAATGACCTTATGTCTTCAAGATACACACCTTGGACGGCAATTGCAACCTAGTCCACGTTTTCTTCTTTTTTGATCTGAGCTTTCTCCTTGCGATCCTTGAGGATCTCGTCTAGCTCGGAGGTAGCTACCACGTAGGTAGCCTGATTTCCGACACGGTGGAGAGTCTTGTAGCCACCAACTTGGCCAAACCGGCTGGCCTTCTTGTAGCTATGTTGGCGGGTGATCCCTATGATCTCGGCAGCCTCTGTGAGATTTACCCATCCCTCCAGAACTGGAAGCTCTGGATTCTCGGACAGCTTTACCTTGGGGCTATTCGCCACGGTGTTCTCCTAACGTCTTGCTCATTATCTGTTTGGTGATTGCAAGCCACTTGGTGGCCTCCCCTTCATCCCGTACTCGTGGCAGAAGCTCCAAGCACAGGCGAAACTTTGTGGCTATCGGAGGATCAAATTGAACGTCCTCCCAGTCTGGGTCCATGCGTCCACACGCTACCTTCAGAGCCTCTGAAAGTGCGTCCTTGTCCACAGTGACAGTGATGGTTGTTGCGGCGGTCCAGCGGCTCTCTAGGTCCGGTGGGACGTATCCTGTGTGGTCGAGGATGACATCCGCGGCTTCCTCTTCCGAGATCCCACGGTCGAGTGAGAGAAGTCGAACAGGGTTGAACCAACCACATCCGGCGAAGCAGAAGGCTGTCTCGGTCTCTGTGTACACACGGAGCGACTTCGATGTTCCGCCATCTGCATGGTAGAGATGTCCAAATGGGCAGTACTGCTTCGAGTTTCCATACTCAGAAACGTCAGATCCAATCATCTGGAAAACCGCGGCCATGGAGGATCGGCTGTTTGCCAGCGCAATGGGGCTTAGTTCGTCCACAGGCGTCTCCGGAACCGTATCGCGAGCGTCAGTAGGGTTCCCCAAATAATGGCCTCTAGAACGACGAACAGGATGAGCATGGGTAGCCAGAAGTTGGCCACGAACCATGGCAGGAACTCACTCATGGCGATCCTTGATCTTGAAGAGCCAGCCGTAGGTGGACTTGGTGCTGTCCTCTGGACGCTTGGGGGTCTCGCCAGCTCGGACGAAGTTGCCTCCGCGCCGAATACTCCAGACGAAGAATCCAAGCTCGATCTGCTTGCCAAGGAACAGTCCTAGCATCAGTGCTCGCCAACGCCAGTTGGGGATGGGCACGTTGAGGTACAGGTGAGCGTGGCCTGTGCTCGTGGACTCGACATGAGCGTGATCGAAGTCAAGATCGAGGATGGGCATCTGCCTACCGTCGTCTGTGATAGAGCTAACAAGATTTCCGTGCTCCGGCACACTCGAAGGCCACCGATCTTCACTGCGCTTGTACTTGATCAGGGAGACGATGAGAGGCTCGTCTTCGATCCCCAGCTTGGGTGCAAACCAGATTGTGCGCTTAGACATGGCGGTCTCCTGAGGTAACTTTTCGGTAGAGGATGATGGGGAGCTTGATAACAATGAACCAAGCGAGTTGAACAAGAACTATGGTGATGTCCCAAAGGGCTTCCATCACCTCTCCTCCATCAGGATCAGCGTGGAAGCCCTCAAGGAGATCCTCGTCACGGATATGCACTAGAACCGCTTGGCACATGTCGGTCCTAGACCAGTCTGAAGTGATACTGGATCCGAGAGCTTGGCGGAGCACACTGCACAAATAGTGAAGTGTTTCGAGAAACGAACTGCTGCGGACTTCGGGTTCATGTCGAGGTCGAGCAACACCTGAGCCTTGGCCGCGCCTTTCACAGCGTGGCGTCGCCAGTCTCCGGGGGACCCCACAAGACGGTCTACGAACTGGACTCCGGCCCACTTCTTCTTGCCGGTGCGTACTTCGTAGAAGATGATCTTGCCGTGCTCATTGTAGAGCGCGTAGTGAGAGTCCGGGACGTTGATGTCGTCGGTGAAGACGTGAGACTTGACGTAAGCTTTCGCGAACCCTGTGACCTCGACATCCTGCGCCAGCATGGTCGCTCGTGCTGCGTAGCATTCACGAATGTGAGCGACTGTCTGACCTTCTGACTTGCAGTTTCCGCATGTTGGCATTGGGTTCTCCTCTGTGTAGACCTGAACTCAGTCTAGCACACGGATGTCAATTGCCAGCAAGTCTTTGTAGTTCGTGAATACGTCGTCGTGGATCGTGAGCTGTGTGGGGGCATTGAAATTCTTCTTTCTAGGTTAGGTAGTCGCTGAGTCCGCCGCCTGTGAGGCTGGACGCACCAAGAGCGGTGTCGAACGAGGTGCTTGCTTTGGACTGGAACCAGCTCGTGGCGTAGTCCACTTCCATGAGAATCGAGTTGCTCGTTACGCCATCTCGGTTCTTGAGGATCTGACCCTTGAGATCCACGTAGCGGTTGGTGTTGTCCGTGGGAGCAAGGATCGAGATGATCACGTCGGCAGAGTTGGTGGCTTCGGATGTCTCGGCCAGCGCTGAGCTGGTGTAGTAGCCCAGCTTCTCGGCCTCGTCACGCTTGGCTCGGTTTACCTGCCATGGAGACATGAAGGGAACGCCTGCGCCGTCGTTGAAGGTGGTAGCGAGCTGCTTCGATTCCTTGATGATGGAGCTAAGCTCCTCACGGTCGGACTGTCGGTGCCGGTCTGACTTCAAGAGGGCTAGGTAGTCACAGATCACAAGGTCGATGTTGAACTTCCGCTGGATCCTGTACAGCCTCTGCTCGATGGAGCTGATGGTTGCGTTCCGCGGAACCTGTGCAATGTAGAGCTTGCCGTAGCTGGGATTCTTGGTGAGGTCAGAGACTACTTCGATGTGCTTCTCTTCCAACGCGTCGGAGAGAGTTCCCGCCTTCAGATCCCTAGTGTTGAGTCCTTCGGGAAGTTCGAAGATGGGGAGCTTGGAGTGGCGTGCCACGATCTTGCGTCGGACTTGTGGTCGAAGGGTCTCGGTGGTCAGGAAGACCACGTTCTTGCCTTGCTCCACCGATGCGCTCCATGCGGCCTGCACACACAGTGATGTCTTTCCATCGGAGGAGTAACCCACCGACAGGATCAGCTCACCATTCTGCATGCCTCCAACCATGGAGTCCAGCTCGGTGATTCCGAACAGGATTCCGCCACTGCTGCCTTCTAGGCGTGCTTTCTTTCGGTCGGAGTAGTCCTGAAGGATGTCCTGCCGTTCCTCTTGCATGTCGCCCTCAGGGGCTTCCTGCATGGTCAGATCACGGTCGATCTCGGCAAACGCTTCAAGCACGTGAGCGCGGGCGTCGAGGTGGCCCTTGATGGTCTCACCGGTGGAGAGCTGCTTCCCTGATCTCAGGATCTCCATCGACTCTGTGATGACTTCAGCTGTGGCCTTTTCTGCTGCCAGCTCGCGCAACTCTTGAATGGACCATGCGAAGTCAGCGTCAGTGACCTCGGTGTCGTGGAAGAGCTGGAAGTTCTCCGTGTAGAGACTGCCCTGCCCTGCATCCTTGGTGCGGAGCATGTCATCGAGAGCGGAGGACGTGAGCACGGATCCCGTAACGTCCGCGTAACGCTCCAGAAGGGTGAAGATGTTGGACTGCACCTTGTCTGGGAAATGCGCTGGTGTGAGGTGCCTCAGAGCTTTGTCTAGAAGGTCTCTCCGTTTGGGGATGATGGCTGAAAGCACTGTCCTAGCGTGCTCTTGAGCGTCAGCCATGTGGTTCCTCTTTTTCGTGGTTCGTTGTCATGTGAATATGGGCTGCGCGCTGCAAGGCTCTGGTCTGCATATGCCCAAAGACGGTGGCTTCCAGCTCGTGACGACAGGCAGACGTTTCTGGATATGAGTCGATGAGTGAGAGAAGTCTCTGAAGCTCGTCATCGGCGGTGGAGAAGTCCACGATCAGGGATCCGTCTTGCGCTGACCTCAAATCTTCTCCACAAAGGCAAGGATCTCCAGATCAGTGATGCCACTCTGGGTCGTCGTGTGGACCACTCTCCCTGACTGGAATCGGTGACTCACAACCCCTTTCATGGTGTCGTCGCGCTCAGTCACCAGACCCCAATTAGGAACAATGTCCCCAACCTGAAGGGTGTGGAAATCCACTGTGCGGTACTCTCTTGGTCGGCTCACGGAGTCGATGTCAATCGAAGGTCGGCTGAACTGCTTCCGGGGTTTCCCTGATGAGAAGGGTTTCATCAGAAAGTCTTGTTTCCGTGGAGCTGTGGGCGTTCGGAGTTGAAGTTCATCTTCTTTCCAATCTCGTTCTCCAGTGAGATTTTGGCCTCTTCGGACAGGTCCATCAAGCGGATGCCAACGTCAGCTAGCTCCACAGGAACACCCTCAGGCTTTTTTCCATCTTCGTTGACATACACGTCACTCATCAGGTGGCCGGTACGAAGTTCCTCATGAGCCTCTGACAGCTCTCCGACGATGAGCATGAGTCGGTTCGAGTAGTACGAAGAGAGGATCAGTGCGGCTAGCTCAGGGTCTTGACTGCGAAGTTCTTCAACGTGAACCTTGAGGCGATCTGCAACAGCGTGGAAGCCTTTATCGCGGGCATTCTTGTGTGCCTGCTGCTGGAGATCTTCAAGATTACTCATTGGTGGTCTCCGGCATCTTCACAACCATGATTCCAATTTCCATGGGATTGGGTCCCGTGAGGCTTCTGAGGTCTTGGATAGCAAGCTCGTAGCCTAGATCGTAGGCATCGTCTGAGGAGATGTCCTTGAGCTGTTCTCGGTCGGTCTCAGCTCGATGCTTCAGAAGCTCGGCATCGAGTCGTGGTAGCGCTTCCTCAAGAGTGAGGTCGAATTGCTTGTTTGCCATGATTTCTCCTAGGTTCAATCTGTTCTACGGGGCTGCCTTGCCTCTGACAAGGGTTAGGAATCTATCACGCGGGAGCGCATGGCTGTGTGCATGGCCAAAACCGCCTCCGTGTGTGCTTCCCGGACAGTGGTGGGGCTGAGTCCCAACTCGGCGGCAATGATCTGTAGCTCCATTCCTGTGTGGTAGCGAAGGGCTATCACTACCTGCTGCAACTGCGGAAGCTCACTCAATGAGGAAGCCACTGCCGTTTTGATGTGGGTCTCCAATGCGCTTGACTCGACATTTACCTCGGAAGGGACCCCCAGAGAGTCATTGAACTCGGTGTCTTGCTGAAGATCCAAAGACTTGGGAGGAAACTCCACAGCCCTGATCACCTGTCGAACCTTCTCAAGCTCTATTCCGGTAGCCTTCGCCACCTCTGCTTCGGTCTTTCCTGCTCCCCAGCCCTCGGCTACGAAGAGTTTGTACATCCGTCGATAGGGGCGTTGAACATGATCTGCTCCGCGCTGCCAGTCCATGATTGTTCCGAGAATGCGTTGTCGAGCGTACCCCGCAAAAGCCTTTCCGCTCTCCAGATCCTCTGGTCGGATCTCCCTGCCTGTGGGGTCCCAACGCAGAGCTGCTGTGACCAGCCCTTGGTACGCAACGGAAACAACCTCTTCGAGGTCAATATCTCTCGTGTTTCGTTTCCAGACGGTTCTGGCTAAGAAGTGGGCCAGAGGCATGTGCCTCTCCACCAAATTCTTCTTTTCCTGATCCATAGAGCTAACCACTGATGAGCTGGAGCAAGGCCATGGGATTCAAGGCTTGGAATAGTTGGGAGTTCTCATCCCAGATGTGACTGGCCAAGGCTGCCTCCCTTTCAAGGAGCGGTAGGTATCGCTCCTCTTGCGTGTTCACTGTCAGGAGGTTGTGGACAAATACGTGCTGGAAAGCGGAGCCATCTCGTCGGATTCTACCTGCGAGTTGTTCCATTCGAGCCGGATTCAGAATCATGTCCATGTTGATCAAGTGTCGAGCTACTTGAAGGTTCAAGGACTGCTCGATGGCTCTAGTTCCAATGAGTACCTTGCACGTGGGGTCTTCCCAGAACCTCTCCTGAGAAGCCTTGCGAGCCATCTTATCCGCCTGCTCACCCCAGACGGTCTCGAACCCAATTCCTGCCTCTCGGAATCTGTACTGGAGCGCTCGCACGGATGTCTTGTACTGGGCGAAGATCACAACCTTTTCGTCTTCGAGATCTCCGCCCTCTCCAAGCTTGTTGAGGATCCAGTCCATCTTGACTGAGGTATTGGGACCATCAGGCTCTCCAAGGGTCGCTAGACCCCCACAGATGGCGGCTCCGTAGTGAAGCTTCGACAGAGCAGTGGTGTGTTTCACCTGTGCACCCTCCTCCCGGAGGATGGTGATGACGCCCTTCTGTAACTCCGTGTACTTGGCCCGCTGCGCGGGGTATAGATCCAGCATCACATCGTCCGGGATGATGGTGGGAAGATTCACGTCAGTGAGGTCCGCGGCTGTCCGGCGAAGAACCATGGGGGCCATCTTGCGTTTGACCACATCGAGGTTCCGGTATCCGGTGATCTGCTGTCTCTTGGTTTCCAGTCCCGTTCGCTTGTCGATCTCGGTGAAGTACCCGCGCCGGACGTGGCTCTTCTCGAAGTTGTCTCGGCTGCCAAAGACTCTGCTGCCCCCAATGCCATCTAGAACTGCATGCAGCTCAGGGAGACGCTTCTGGAGAGGTGTTCCCGTCATGATGACGTAGCGGTCGGCGTGGCCTCCCAGACGGTCACAAGAATACGAGGTGTTCGTTTCTGGATTCCGAAGTTGGTCGATGTCGTCCGTGACGAAAAGTGAGAGATCGAAACGCATGAGCATCTCTAGATCGTTGTTGAGCATCTCAGGACCGATCAGCAAGACCTGCCACGGGTTCAGGTACAGCTCGGCGCGCTGCTTCTTGGATCCAGTGGCCACGACGACATTCAGTCCCGGCATCATCCGAAGAAGCTCATCTTGCCATTGGTGAAGAGCGGCAGACCGTGGGGTGATGACCACTCGGCCCACGCCGCCATCAGGCTTCGAGCGGTCGCGTCGAACTGCCAGCTCACCCGTCTCGATGAGCATGGCGATAAGCCCACCTGCGGATGTGGTCTTTCCCGACCCCATGGTGTCCGCCAGCAAGGCTCGTTTCTTGAGATAGAGCCACATGATACTGACACGCTGGTGCTGCCGGAAGTGGATCCCACATTTACGGCATCCGGGGCTTGGCCGGTCGTGGATTGTTCTCTTCTTGTCTACTCCGTCTTCGAAGTAGTTTTCCACCCAACCGTTACGGTGGGTGCGGCAAAGGTCGTAGTTCCATGCTCTCAGATGAGGGAGCTTGAAGTCTTTGTACCCACGGGCTTTCCAAGCGATTGCCTCACGGGCATCCTCGGTGAAATTTCTGGTGTCGAACTTTTGCAACTGGCACATACCTCCACAGGGTTGTACGCCAAGTTAGTTCGATTGGTCACCCTGAGTGGGGATTAGTGCGGTCTTAGCGTTCCTTTTAGAAATCAGGGTGCCCGCCTGCTTAGCAATTGACTCCGAGATCCTGAAGTCCTCAAGTATAGCGCTGAGAGTTTCCTCCACCAGCGGCTTGAAGTTCTCCAGTACGTTTGTGCGAGCCATGAAGTAAAGAGTACAAGACAATTCCTTGTTTTACGCACTGACACGCAAAAAAGCAAGGGTAAACGAAAAATGGCCGCGCCGAAGCGAGGCCTTTCCAATTGTTGAGCTACTTTCCACGAGACTCGTTGATCTCTCGAATTCGGGCAGACTGTGCGGCTCTACGTTCAGGGGTCCACCCAGCATCTTCCCCTGTCCGCCCCTTGATCCATGTCGCCCTGCCCTTTCGAGGATCTCCCGACTTACGCTTCATTCCCTCGCTCCACGAATACTGCACTCCGTCAATGCTTACCTGATTCGACAGAGGGTGCCCTTCGGACAACAGTCTGGTAATCCACTTGATCTCAAGAGAGTCCAAATCATCCCCTTCCTCTAGCCCAACAATCTCCACATTCTCAACCCCACACTCACGCATCCAGTCATAGACAGGTGCGGTGTGTCCGTTCTTTGCTCGGGACCGGTGCTCCCACCATCGAGTCTTCAAATTGACTCGGGTGCTCCCGACATAGCCAAAGGACCCGCCAGCCCGTAGTCCGTAGACCGAAGGCTGGCGGGTCATATTCTTATTCATGCGAGAAGTCTACCCGCAAGTATCACACTGGTGTTATTTAGCGGCGGTGAGTTTTCGCTTCGCCTATTCTCCGAGGAGTATCGACCCTTTGACAGCTATCGCACTGAAGCAAGTCCAAGGGATCCATGGGGATTGCGTAGCCGTCTACCGTTGTTTCGTTATCCAAGGTCAGTACTTTCCTGACTGCTCGGCTTCTACCGAACTGTCTTCCACATCTGCGACAAGAACCACCGGCTCAGATGTATTCACAATCATCAGGTCGGCAGGAAGAGTGACTACCGCTGTGGCTTTATCTGCCTCAGGAAGCTGTCCGATAACTGCAAGCAAGAGTGAACCAAATCCGGCAGTTAGTGCCATGGATCCGATACTGGCCCAATCGACCCCAGAGAACAGAACAGCTGTTCCTACTCCTGCGACTGCGGCCTGTGCGACCGTCTTCACAACGCGGGAAAGGATGGCGAAGTACCAAGGCTGGACCTCACCTTCTACCTCAGCAATCCCTGCGAAGGATGTGAATAGGGACAGGATCCCAGCCAGAGCTGCTGCACTAGCGAGAGTGATGTACGAGACATCACCGAGGAATGAAATCGGAACGTAGGGGACGGCAACAACAAGAGCCGTGCGAAGTGCACGGATAGCTGCGGCCTTCCACCACGAAGCGGACAAGATTTTAGTCATTGTGTTTCCCTTCGAAGGAGATAGTTGCTCGTACTACTATCGACAGTTAGCTGATGTCCTCACGGATGCGGCGTACCTCTGAAAGTGGAGAGGTAATTTCCAAATCCGAAGACATGTCCTCTAGCTCCATACCAGTCACCTGTGCTCCGAACTTTCGAAGCTCTGAGACCAGCGTATTGATGTGTCGGTCTTTCGTAGACAGTCGAGTGCGAAGCTCGATGATCTCCACCCTCAGTTCTGAAATTCTGTCGTAGTCTCTATCTGCTGCCAGCTCCAGAGCATCCACGCGAGCGGTCTTATCCGCCAGCCTCTTGGCATCTGCTAGCTTCTCTTCCTGAAGAATCTTCACCATGTTGTTTAGTCCTTCGAGGACCAAAGCAATGTTGGCACGGCCATCAGAGCGGCTAGGAATGGTGCGATCAAGAATCAATTTTCCAGAGAAGATCAAGGCTGCCATGATGGCTGCTCCTGTTCCGCCTGACATGAACGTGTCGAGGTCCCATCCGGCACTTGCTGTGGCTTCTGGAGTGGCTAGCACGGTGAATAGTGTGTACAGCATTACTTTGACTCCTTCGTGTTTTGTCCACTGTCAACTGCTTCCATGGCCCTCTTGCGGAGGGAAGACCTATGAACTTTTTTCATTTTCTCTGCTTCTGACGATAGTTCGTGTATGCGGGGGAGCATCAAAAACGCCGGAAGGATGGTGTAGGCCGTGAAAGCAATTCTAGGAACTACATCAATTCCCGGAACAGGTAGCACCACGTAGTAGACCTGAGCTGCGAAGTAGAAGATGGGTCCGATGATGGCTATCACCAGACCGGGAAGTTCCATCTTCAAGTCGTATCGAGTCAAGGATCCTACGGTGGCCAACAAGGCTCCCGTGAAGGTAATTCCCATCCATGTGAGTCGTGTGACCACTTCCACCGTCGAGACGTATGCCAGTGGAGGGAAAACAAGAAATAGCACTGCCCACACCATTAGCACAGAGTAGGCAGTGGCACGGAGAATGTCACCAGCCTTGGGAGCTAGTGCCTCGAATTGCTTTTTTTCCAAAACTGCTCTCCCCCGTTGTCTGTACCTACTATCGGCCAAAGGGTAGACGGAGCTGTTTCCTTGGCCGATAGCCTGTTCCTACGTTGTTGTGGGTCCTCCAGAGGAGTTCTGCTTCATAACATTCAGGATTGCAAACAAGATGGCTGAGATTGGGCTGTCCTCTGTGAGAGGAGCTGGATCGGTAACAGGGTCCGGCTCGATCACGGGAGCCTTACCAGTTGCAGGATCCAGAGCGCCTGAGAAGAAGCTCTCTACGATGCTGCGAACCCGAACCGTGTCGATGTTTGAGCACGAGGTCTGGAAGGGCTTCCCGGTCGAAACGTTGATCTGGTTCTTGTGAAGCTCAATCGCTTGTTCGCGCAGACGAGGGTTCAGCTTCTCCACGATGTATGTCAAGTATCCGAGCGTCAGGTAATCCAGATCGGTCAGGAGCGGATCGGTCTCAGTTGACCAACCGAACATGGATGCGCTTCCCGTCGTGTAGGCCACGAGATCCAGCTTCTGGAGCCGGGTGATTCGCGCCTTGCCATTTTCCGCAGACGTGACGAAGTGAACTGCATAGTCTGCGCGGCCAAGGAAGGTATTGACTACTGAATCGTGGGAGTAAGCTCCCGGCGTTCCCCACCAGTGTGCAATGAGCTTCTCTGGGAAGTACTGGCGGTCTTGCCCTTTGGACTTGTAGTAGTCGTATGCCTCCTTGTTGATAGCAACTCGGTCGTCCGCGGCGTCGCGCACCTCGTCATACCGGATCCAATCAGGGAAGTTGGAGAAGTCCGGCTGAACAATGTCAGCATCCTTCGGCTCCCAGATCGGAACGGGGTCTGTAGGTGTCGTTGGCTTGGGATCTGGATCCGGCGTTGGCTTGGGAGCTGGTGTGAGGTTGGCCAGACCGTTGACATTGGCACCACCAACGAATGAACCTGCCCAGAAGTACAGGCTGGAGTAGTAGCCGACGAACCAGATGTCCGTGGTGATTCCACCTTGTGAGACCTTCTCACCCTTGACATATCCCTTGAAACGTCCAACAACCCCGCTGGGAACAACCTTGTCGAGAACGACAGACGCCGTGGTAGTCGCCTCGGTTCGAGCGTTGGCATACCCCCCACCAGAGACAACGATGCGCTCGTTGGATTCCAGAGCTGCTGTAGTGCCGGGGAGATCCTTGGTGAAGTATGGCTTCGCGTCAACGCGGTCTCCATTGGGCAGATAAAGCTCGAAGTGGAGATGCCGCCCTTGGCTATCGCCGGTGCTGCCCATCATTGCGATAAGCTCGCCGCGTCCAACCGACTTGCCGACCCAGACCTTGATTCCACCAGTGATGAGATGGTTGTAGCCGGTCTTGGATCCACCGGCATGCTCAATGACTACACGGTTGCCCCATCCGCCGTTGTAGCTGCCATCAGACGAGACTGAAACAACCTTCCCCGCTGCTGCTGCGAAGACGCGCTGAGACCCAGCGGGGTCGGCTGTATACCAGCCATAGTCGATGCCCTCGTGGCGGTCGGTCGATGAGTTGTACCAGAATCCCCGGTTCCAGAGACCGGCGTCTACTACTGGTAAGGCCAATGTGGTCATGTTGCTACTTCTCTCTAGATGATGTACTTCGAGGCGGTTGGTTGTGCCAAGGTCAAATGGTTAGTTGGCCGACGATTCCCACGACTACTCCCACGAGACCAATCATGGCACCAGAAGTGGCAATGATGAAGCTACGGCCACTCACACTCTTGTGATTGTCGGTGGTCTCGTTGTAGCGTCTGGCTACTTCCATCTCATTGCGGGTGACGAAGGTGGCCGCTTGGTCACTGACTATGCTCCTCAGTTCATTGAGGAATACGAGACGCTCGTTGAGGGAACTGAGGGCAGCATCTAGGGCACGCTGGTCTGCAATGCGAAGCGCGTCGTAATGTTCTTTGAGGGTTTCAGCAGTCCACCCGCTCACGATGGGTCCCCCCTTTCGCCCTCGACCCGTTGTTGAAGACGGGCAGGTTCCCGAGAGCATCGAAGAGGGTCATGGGGTTGCTCCTAGGTAGGGGTTGTGTCCTAGTTACTATCGACCGAAAGGAAAGTGCCATCGGCTCAGGGTGTTACCAGTTGCCTCGGGGCCAGAGCTGTCCCCAAGCAAGGGTGGGCGCATCTTCGAAAAGTACAAGTCCGATAGTAGAGCCTTGCTGGGGCGAAACCTCGAAAGTTACGGCAGGAATCGTCACTTCCCCCCCGGAGGGGCTGACAGCCTGCGAGCCGTGTCCATACGCGGCAAATCTCTCATCGCCGCTCGCTAGGGAAGTGAGCAGGGTTCCTGCTGAACTCCACGCTCCGGGGGAGTACACCGAGGAGGAGCAGCTAAGGAGTAGCGCGTCGGAGTCCGCCCCTCCGGGGAAGACGGGGGATGGGGTGTAGTCGTTGGTAGTAATAGCTCGGGAGGAGAAGGAGACATTAGTGGCTCCCGAAACCGCCACGACAAAAGCGATGAATCGACCGCTCGTGGGCTGCTCGACAGTTACAGTGGACCCCTCCGTACCGTCAGCGATTCTCGACATCACAAATGTACTTTGGGTGTACCCTGACACCTGCTCGCTGACAACCAGAACCCACCCGGCTGGGGGGGAGATCGTGCTGGACCTGTGCATCCCTGACAAAATAAGCATGTTTCCGGATACCACGCCTGCGGGAATGGTCACAGCAAGGCTTGTAGTCCCATTCGAAAAAGCCGTAGGACCTGTAGCAGTAATTCCAGCCATCGGTTACTCCGTCTGAATCCATGTAAGGGTGACCGTCACAGACGCTGCCACCGTGTCAAGGTTCTGAACTGCAAGTGGAATGTCCGAAGTGGCTGGAGACTCCGTGTTCATCCCATCCACCACAGGAGACAGAACGGCAGACAGAACGGTGTTGGTGGATACGAAATCAAAGATCAAACCGTGATCCCCCGTAGGGTCCGTTCCGACTGCACGAGAGGCATCGACGGTTCGATAGGCAGGTGTCGCGTACAGTCGAACGCGAGCCGGTCCATTTGTCTCAATCTTCAAGAGGCGGTAACCAACTGCGAGGGCCTGCGTTCCTGTCTCCTCGGCCTCAGTAGCCAAGGAGGCCGTCGTGTAGACAACGGTAGCCCTAGTCGGGAGCGCCCCACCACCACCTGCGTACAGGTCCCAATCAGTCCCTACTCCCGGCTCTGATCCAGTGGTGGTGACGGACGTGACCCACTGCGCGCTGGCATGGGTAACGATGTCGTTCTGAACATACTGAGTGAGAGCGTCCCAGTCTCCTCGGTACACCAAGCCGGTGCCATTGGTGCCGGGGTCTCCTTTGATGTCCAACAACGCTACAAGGGTGACCCACGAAGGGTCTCCCACATATCTCCATTGAATCTCTGTGGGGGTCTTCTGAAGTTCGACTTCCCTACCGTCTACAGCGTCTGTTCCATTGGTTCCCGCGGCTGCAATGAGTTTCCACTCTGCGGAAGTTCCCGTGGGTGGGACGTTGGTGTTAGTTAGCACACATAGCCAAGAGGACCCCAAGTACGAAACGGCTGCTAGCGGGGTGTAGGTGGAGCCACTGGACCATACCCCCTCCCACCTGATCCCAATTGGTCCCACGACACCTTGCAGCCCCTGAGGACCTCTCTGGGTGGTTTGCGCGTTGGGAGTCCCTCCTCCACCGCCTCCACTGGATGTATTGGCTAGAGTCCCTCCCAAAGTTCCAGTGGAAGCGGACTTGAGCCATCTCTCGTATCTCTGATCACGATCCTCAAATATCGTGTCCAACTCCACAGAAAACGTAGGTTCCCCTGTTTTGGAGTCTTCGGCAACAGACAACGACATCACACGACGGGGTTCCAGTCCTACTTTTCCGGGAGCCAGTACCCAATCCCCAACAAAAAAGTCTACGAATGGTCTAGCATCATCCACGTCAATGATCTCGAAGGTGGCTGAAGTCTCTGGCTCTGCCTTCTGAGAGAAAACCTTTTGTGCCACATCGCTGCTCACAGATGGGGAGGCCCCTGTGGAGATAAATCCCTCAACTCGACCGTAATCCGTTATGGAAGTTGTCAGTCCATCAGCTGCCATCCCGTACCCAAGAGTGTGTTCAATGAGGAGAGTGTTCTTGATGTCGGAGACCCCATCCTCTCCGGCCTTAGTAACGTTCCTGCCGATCTCAAACTTGACGGGTTGGACCGCGGTCGATTGAACGTCCCTGTGGCTTCCACGGTCGCTGTACATGTTCAGCTCTAGTGTGTCTGGGTCAATCCAAAGGTCGCAAACAACTTCCTCTAGCCGAGCTACGACATCAAAATACTCTGAGCCTACGTCGAATTCCCAGTCAAGGGATCTTGCCCAAGTGGCTCCATCACTATCTACGTCCGCTGTGAAGGTGGGGGTCAGGAAGGTGGGGAATCGGACACCACGAGCTTGTGCTTCACCCAGTAGGGTGAGAAGGATCTCTCCGGGTGACCATCCGGGTGAGGGGTCCGGGTAGCTATTGACTACCCAACCGGCATCACCTGTTACGGTGATCAGCACGGCTGCGGTTTCTGTGGCTGCATCCCCTGCCTTGAACAAGGCGGCAATTAGTGCGGCTACCCCGGAATTGTTCTGTACCCGTGCTGCCAGAACGTGGGTTCCGGGACCTAGCTGGAAGTCCGCTCTCCACGTCTGTGCGTAGCCTGCTGTGTCCCGTGAGGTTATTACCTGAGCGGCGTCCACGTACACGTCGAAGTCGTCATCCGCGGCGCAGAATATCGAATAGTCCGACAGACCAGTCCCCAATACCTCAAATTCAAATCTGAAGAAGTTCACCCCCAGAGGTGCTGGAGATACCGGGCTGTTTGCTACCCCCCATACCCAGTAAGCCAGTGGGGCATCCGGCCACTCTGCTGGAGCTGTTCCCCACGGGTTAGTGGTTCCGGGGTCCAGCGTATGTTGGGCTATCTTTACTGGCTCTACCCAATCCGCTGGTTTGTACCAACTACCACGCTCGGACGCGAAGGAGAAGACTCTGGATGATTGGGAGTCCTCCTTGAGTCCACCATAGGGAAGAACTACGGCATCTCGAAGCCACGAGCGAAGGCCCTCCCCTGCAATGTTCCAAGCTTCTCCAGCGTGCTCTAGTGCACTGGCGTAGTCGGCTTCCTTGCTTTGAATAAGAAATCCGCCAACAACCTTAGTGTCTAGTCGGCATTTGACTACGTTTCTCCACTCAAGAAGGTTAGGGGACTCTTTCAACTTGGCATCGTTCTGCATGATGCTGAAAGATCCGCCGCCAGAATTCTTAAGTTCGTCTAGGGCGCTCAGTCCGGTTCTACGGGGAATAATGTCGATGATCACTGTGGGGTCTGAGGCGGAGTACACTTCCAGCTCAAGTCCGATGCGGGTTGGTGTTCCAGCATCTGTCAGAACCGTGAAGGCTACCGGGTTTGACTCGGGCACTAGAGAACCTCCAAAACAACTTTGACCATGGCGGAAACAGCGCCGGTTGGAACGATGGCTACAATCCACCCGTGTTCGGTGGTTATCTCATCTGGATCTAAGGCTTGGCCATGCTTAATTACCTTATCCAAACTGCTGTTCTCTGGGACCTTCTCCCACTTGGAGATCTGACATACGAGGTTTCCTAAGGTGATTTTCCCATTGTACTGATTTTGGAAGTCCCCAAATCCATGTCCATAGATGTTGAAGATGTACCCCTCTTTACCCTGTTCAGGTCTAATCCACCAGATCACGGGTGAGGGTTGATCGGTGGTCACTGTCATATCTGCATAGGCCGCACGAGCGAGCACTTCCAAAATCGGATGAATGTTTAGGTCGGAATAGGTGGCTACCATTTTCCAGCCCGGAACCACCCCAAAGTTCATGTCTGCATAGGCCGCAGATGTGATCTGTACGGGGTACTCCTCAGCGCCTATGTTCATTTCTGAATACGCTACTGCCCCCAGCGAACTTCGACTAGGAACACCAACATTCATGGTCGAGTAAACTGCTGCTGAACCTAGAACAGGTTGAATGTCAAGGTTTCTATTTTTGTCTGTCCAGAAGGACCACTTCCCATCCGCTATAGACCCTGCGCGCATCCGGTAGAACCATGAGGTCTGCTTTAGGTCGGTGGGAGGCTGCACGAAACTGGTGACTCCAGAGGAGAGTGCCATCAGACTTTGTGTGTAGGTGGCCGTGGGGAGCCAGCCAGCTAATTCAGTCCCTGTGGGTACGGAGGTTCTCCACTCCACTTGAACATCAACCGGAGCGCCTAGATCAGACACTGGTGTGAACTCAATGTTGGGTCGAAGCACACGAAAAACTGCCTCTGATGCTGGGGCAGTGATCTCCACAAAATACCCGTTGGCCGCTGGACCCTGTTGTGGGGCACGGCTGTATGACGCCGTACCTCCGCGATAAGGCCTAGTCGGTCTACGGGTCATGGACTACTCGTCAAAAATCATGAAAGCGGCTGCACTAACAATGGCACTGGCTTGAACCCTAATACCCAGCCTGCCTACCGCTGCTACAGACACTCTCTCGTCGTATGCGTACTGAAGAACGAGGTTCCCACCAGCTGGGGTGACATAGTGTCTCTCCAAGACATCCCCGTTGGTGGGTTCGGCGGTGTGGGAAGTTCTGGCCGTCATCAAAGGGGCGTCGTCTGAGGGGTTCAGCTTCACTGGAACAAAGGCTGCTGAGGTTCCTGCGCTGCTCAGTCGGATAAGCTCCACCAAAACAGGGGCGTCGGTGTTGGTGACTCCATTGAAGGATACCCCCCACCGAACCAACTCTATTTTCTTAGCTCCAGCCACTCCTTGAATGAGCGTCTCTGTAGTAGCTGCTGCCAAAGACTCGCCACTAACATTTACTCCATAAAGACTCATTTTATACCTCCCAAAGGTTTACGTCTGCTGCCACTCTGGCGGACCAGACACTTACTTGTGCGTTAGACGGGACTGTCCGTCTCAAAATAAAAACTCCGCTCAACGCTCCGGGGAGTATCGAGGCGATTACCTGACTGGGCAGGAATGAAGCGCCTCCGTCAGCCGATATGGTGTGCATGGCATCTACTGGAGGCACCCCCGGAGTCAATGCCTCCACATACAGGTCTATGTCCGTTGCCGTTAGGGTGGCAGAAAGGTTCTTGATCCTAAAACTTCGATCTTCAGAGGAAGATCTAGGGACGTTTCCCCAGTCGAAGAAGTACGGTGTCAACTTAGCGTCGGTGAGTTCGGACCGAAAATCTAGTCTGTCAGGGGTGGCTGAGTTGGCGGGTTCCCCATAAATTTGGAAAGCTTTGAGGCGCAAGACCGAGCTACCGGAATAACTATAGTCGGAAGTTACTCTAATTCCTCTGAGGTCTCGGGATGAAGAATTGTCTTGAAGGGTAATCAGGTTGCTAGAGATTCGATAATTTGGTTTTACGACCGACATAGGGGTTTGATTTGTGAGGTACTGCGTGGTCCATGTTCCGTCCACCCCGTTGGTGGTGTCTTTCGATGTCTCTACCGTCCATGCAGGAGCAGTATCATAAGTCACGGCGTAGGTTGCTGCAAAAAATAGAGCTACAGCGTTGGTGGGAATAGGAAAAATTACTGCAAAAGATTTCTGATTTTCTACAGACTGTATAAAGTCCTCTGCCTCTGAGTTCACAACTCTTCTGTTGGCAGCTGCTTGAGCTGTTACGGCGTTGGCGGTAGAAATGAAAACCAGTATCGAGCCATCCCGGTCCCACGCCAGTCTAGGGCTGGGGGCATTCATGTAATTACCAGCCATCAGATCCACTCTCCAACTTCTGTAGTAAGTCTAGGTGCCCAGTTGGAAAGTTCAGCATTTGATGGAACCACCCTTCTGAACAAAATTTCGGAAGAAATGGCCTGTGGTGACAACGCTGCGATAGTCAACTCAGATAGCCACGTAACCCCGGCGTCCATAGAAAACAAGAACATGGTGTGTGGTGCTGGAGTTGTAGAAGAGGCTGCGGCTACTGCTCGCAGCAAAATACTTGAGGCTCCTTTGGTATCTGAGTTGTTTTTAACTCGGAAACTCTTATCCGCTGTTGAGGAGAGAGGGACATCCCCCCAGTCAAGCTCTCCGGGAGAGACTTCGATGTCAGTTGAAGATTTCCAGAATCTCAAATGTTCTTTCGTTGCATTAGTGTCTGGGGTTCCATAAAGGTGTAGATGCAAAGCAGCCTCGGGTTTCCTGTTGGAGTCCACGACGTACATCGAGAGCCTAACCACACGAACATTCCTAGCTGAAGAGCCTCCTACGGTCTTTACCCCTCTGCCTGCTGACCCACCAGAGTCAGGTCTTCGGTACACGTCATTCAGAGGAATTCCGTGACCAAATCCAGTCATGCCGTCGTACACTGAATAACCGGTTTCATGCGAAATGTCAATCTGTGTTCTAACAAATTGGAGAGGTTGAATAGTTGTGAATGTTCCGTCTACTCCATTGGTGGAGTCTGAACTAAACTCAACACCAACTACCTCCTTGTGCGCGTTCGGGGTAGTGAAAATTTCATAACTGGCACCTTCTGCCAAATATCCTTGGATTTTGTAGGCCGTAGGAAGTATCAGAAAAGCTTTCAACACATATACCGATTCAGGACCCGGGAACACTGCACCTCCACTGTGCTCGTCGTTCAGTGCTTGGACGCTTCGCGGGTGAGCATCCAAAATTTCCAGTGTGAGGGGTGCTTGAAAAAGTAGTTGAGCACCCTCTAAGTCATACGCAATACGCAATCCGGGCGGTGTTGGGTAGGGCATTCACATCACATCCAAACAGGTCGGTATCGAAGTTCGGCGGTGCCTGTTCCTGCCTGAACTGTGAGTTCTAATTGAACACTACCCGGTTCCAGAAACATCCAGAAACGGTCCCCTGCGTGAGTGACGTACCCAGAAGATTTGTAGGAAGTGCCCACGGGATAGTGGGTGGCTGAGAAGTTGTGTGCTCGAACCGTAGCTGTCTCTGTTGCCGCCACCACAGTACTGTACTGAACCCAGAGTCCTAGTTCGGTTGAGTTGGTGACTCGTGGTGTGGTGACAGGACCCACGAAGTCCAGTTCTACATAGGTAGTTCGGTCGTCTCCCAGTACGCTGATGGTTTGAGAGGGTCCGGGGTTTACCGCGTCTGCGGGAGCAGTGGAGAAGGGCACCGAGATCTCTGGTCCATAAAAGTAGGGGTCGGCCAGTCGCAGATCCACCGTAAAGACTGCACGAGCTGGTCCACTCTTTCGTGGGTCCAAGCCACCACTGTAGGACGCTTGCGCCTCTGCTGTGTACAGTCGCCAGAGACCACTCTGCTGAAGAGCAGATACGTCCACTCCAGCGGCCACCAAATCCGCCTCAGGCACCCAGAATCTCTTCGTGAGGGTGAACTGGCGTCCCCTGCGCCACAGGAGCCGTCTCAGGTGTTTCCAGTTACGGTCATAGGTGCGTCGAACGTTCTCATCCACAGGGATGGAGCCGTCTTCGTTGGCTCCGATGACCCACATACCCAGAGTGAGTATTCGAGAGTCTGGAACCTTGGTGACGTGTTTAGATCCGGGCATATAAGGGATCACAATGTCGGACCCGCGCAGAGGGATAGCCGCTTCTCTGTCGTCTCCCAAGGTGGTGATGTTGAAGGCGAGAGTTTGCAACGACACACCGTCTACGGACCAGAAAACTTCAGTGCTATTAGTCATCGCTTCCCTCCAAGGTATGTCATCTTGCGGATGGTGCGTGGCAACGAGTCAGAAGCTGGTTCTGGTGCTGGGTTATTGATGGTGAGTTCTCCGACGCTAAAGCCAGATCCCGATTCGGATCCACCTGTGGGGCCTTGAGGGAAGCTTGGGCTGCTGGGGGGTCCTGAGGAAGGCATGGAAGGAACAAGTCCGCCAGCTCCGAAGAAGCTGAGGTTCGATTCCTGCTTGGTCTTTCCTGTGCTCTGGTTAGCTGCGGCGCTGTTCAGAAGACTTGCGTAGTCCATGACTCCTGAGTTGAACTTCTGGAGGTTCTCCAGTCCGACTCTACCGACGATGGCCTTCCGAACTACAAACTCTCCGGGGGTCAGCATAGCTGGAACCGTGTCGCTGTTTCCAGATCCCGGAACTCCGCCGCCGCCTGCTCTGCGGATAACACCACCGTTGTTTTTCTTCTCCTTGGGCTTGAACATCCCATTGAAGAAATTGGTGAGTGTGTCTGAGAGGTCGAAGTTGAGGAAGGCATCCCAAGCCGATTTGATTCCATCAATCGCCGCACCGAACGGGGTGGTCACGTACTGTGCCCACGCTGCCTTGATTCCAGCAATCGCTCCGCTGAACGGGGTGGTCACGTATTGAGACCATGCCGCCTTGATTGTGGAGATGGCTGCACTGAACGGGGTGGTCACGTACTGCGCCCACCACAGCTTGATGCTGGCGATAGCTGCGCTGAACGGAGTGGTTACCTTCTCCTGCCACCACGTCTTGATGTTGGCGATTGCCGCGTTGAACGGAGTAGTTACATATTCGGTCCACCCGCGACTCATGGCCGCGGTGAAGGCCTCGAACGGGGTGATGACGTTCTCTTTCCACCACGTCTGAATGGAGACGATAGCTTCTCCGAAAGGAGTAGTTACCTTCTCCTCCCACCAGACCCCTATGCTGTACCCGAAGTCTTCTAGCGGAGCGGTGATGGTCTTCCACCAGTCGGAAATTTCTGTTCCGGTCTGCTCCCACTGTTCCGGGGTCATGCTGACCGCTGCTGCTCCAGCTCCTACAGCGCCTCCTACTACGGCTCCAGCTGCTGTTCCGACGCCGGGGACGACCGACCCAGCCAATGCCCCCACACCGGCTCCTGTGGCTGCTCCAGCTAGAAGTCCTCCTCCAGTGTCTCTAGCTCCTCCTTTGCCATCCTTGATAACCTCGTCGGCTACTGTGCCTACAACGAGGCTTGCGATGAGTCCAGCAATTCCACCCTTGAGTCCACCTGCTGCCCTACCGCCAAGTCGAGAGGCAAAGCCACCCTTCCTAGGTGCTGCGGGCTTAGAGTGTTTTCCGCCAGCCGCGGCTACGGATCCTGAAGCTGTTGCGTGCTTTCCCTTGGCTCCGGCTGCTCCGATGAGAGGGAGCTTGTCCAGAACCTTCAAGAGGCCTGCACTTTTACCTACGGTCAGGAGGAGTCCCAGAAGCTTAGTCAGTCCAAAGAATCTAAGCGCTGCCAGTGTGGCGAAGGAGGAGGACAGAAGAGAGAGCACAGGGGCAGGGACGGAGCTTAGGAATCCGTTCAACGCGTCAAACAATCCAGAAACTGTGTCGTAGAAGGTTTTGAATCCTTCGATTCCACCGTTTTCAAGGAAGGTGGCTATTGCCTCCACAATGGAGACGATGGCATCTACTAGATCCTCTCCCACTCCTGACTCATTCAGGATGTCGAAGACTCTCCCTAGAGCGGGACCCAGCTCATCTCTAAACATGGCGACAATATCTGTCATGCCCTTGATGCTCGCTGGGTCAGCGGCTACCTTGGCGAACCATGAGAAGAAGTCTCCGAAGAGTCCCTTCATCTCCGACAGTAGGGGCTTGACATCCTCTAGGTACTTTTGGAACGGTGACCCGGCCTCACGAGCCTTCCGGGACGCGTCCAGCCATCCCTTGGTAGTCTTCTCGAACCCATCCGTGAGCCACTTGCCGAATACCTCTGTGGCTGCTCCATAGTTGAACAGCGTCTTACCGATGTTCTTGATGATGCGCCACCACTGCTGCATGCGACCAAGAACCTTGTCTAGCCACGCTGCTAGAGATCCGTCCTGTCGAGCGGTAGCTATCATGTCTCGGAAATTGTCCGAGCCTGTCTTGAAGCCTTCCGAGAGTGCTATTGCAAAGGGTCCTGCTGCAACGGCTAGATCCTTCATGGCGTCAATGATGAAGAGGATACCATCCCCTACATTTTCAATCTGAGGAACACTCTGCTTAGAGATGGTTCCTAGATCCTCTAGCCACGCTGCCGATGTGACCATTTTCACAAAACGAGATGTCACGCGGCCCGCGGCCCCTGCTGCATCTGAGAGAAGAGTGGTGAGCACGGGAATTAGCTTCAAAAGGGATTCAACATCCCCCACTACCTCAGAGAAGAACGCTTCTTGAACAGTCCGTCCAAGCGCATCCCATTCGTCTTTCATGTCAATGAGGGCTAGTACCACAGCCCGTGCAGAAGGGGATAGCTTGTCTAGGGCTGCCTTGAACTCATCGGTTGCAGAGGCTGCCCCACCTGCTGCGTCATTCGCCCCGGACTGCACGTTACGAAGATCCAGATACGCGTCCCGCTCGCGGTCTATAGCGTCTACGAGACCTCGCTTGGCCATGATGACCTGTCGGTCACCCTCTATTCCATCCTTTTGTGTCTGGAGTAGATCCTTCTGGTTTTGAATGTTCTCTTCAAGAACGTCTCGAAGAGACTGACCCGCCTCGTCAATCCCAACCTTGGCGTCCATCTTCTCACCCTTGGTGGAACCGGGATCGGCCAAAACATTCGCGTAGTTCTCACGTGCCAGCTGACTGTTGGCGCGAGCGCGAGCTTCGGAAGCTGCTGCCCTATCCACCGCCTTTTGGAGCTGGTTCATTCGGTCGAGCGCATCCTTGCGGGCGTCGTCCAATTCTTCTTCTGCGAAGGTTACGTCTTCAATGGCTCGTCGGTAGTCTTCTTGAGCACGGGCCAGCTGCTCCGCACGAGTCAGAGTTTCTTTCGCTGCTGCACCTCCGCCGCCTCCGCCACTAGCTTCGTTCATTTTGGTGAACGCGCTGAACACGGATCCCACGCCGCCAAAGGCTTTCTTCACAGCGAAGACCATGGAGAGAAGACCGGCCAGACCGGGAACTACAGCCACTGCTGCGCCAGCTATGGATCCAAGGCTGGATGCGAACCCGTAACCTGCTATTCCCACTGCTCCTAGACCTGCCACCAGAGGGTTCATTAGAGCCAGTAGGCCACCGATGATGGGTATGAGGGCAATGAAAGGAGGGATAAGCCGTGGTCGCCAGTTACCGAGCGTATTTAGTCCCTTATTTAGCTTGTTCCCTTTGGCCAGAGTGTTAGTAAAAGCTCGCCCTAGTCCGGAGATCTCGGAAGATCCTTTGCGGATGGACTTCCGGGTAGCATCCAGCTGTCTTTTCTGGTGCTTGTGAGAGTTGGCCGTCCGCTTGATGGTGTCAGAGAGCGTCTTGGAGACGGTTCCAGCCTCTGTTGTGGCTGATGTCAGGTCCTTGGTGGCTTTGGTGCTTGAACGCTTGGCAGAGGCACTCTCGATGAACGCTACTGTCGAGTCTCGAACTACCTGAGAATCTGTCCGGACAGCTCCTGAGTGCTTGCCAACCTCAGCGGAGTCCGCCTTTACTGCCTTGGCGTGCTTGCCTTGAGCTGCGGTCGCTATGCCGGAGGCTGCTGCCGACTCTGAGTTGAGTCTGTCCTCTGCTCTGCGGAGTTCATCGACATTCTTCTTGGCTGCCCGAACGGATCGAGACAGGGCTGAGAAGTCAGCAATGGCCTTGTAAAGGACCCGTGTTTCCTTCTCAGCCACTTCCCCCACCTACCTAGCTTGTCCTTTGGATCCGAAGGTCAACATGAACCTCTCGAATGAGCCGTTTGCATTTTCTTTTGGTTTATCACTGGTTGACCCGCCGAGTAGAACTGTTTCTATGTCGTCCATTGACAGCTTCGCTGAATTGTCCAAAGCCGAGTTAGGTTTGCCCTTTTCGACCATGTACCCTGCTGCGATATAGCCAGTTATCTGCCGTGCCAGCCACGAGGTCTGCGCTACCGCGTCTCTGCGGGCGTGGAACTTTCGCATCTGAATGGAAGCAGTTATCTGCCTAAGTCTTCCTAGGGGCAGTTCTCCGATCTGTTCATCTGACCATCCGTACTCTGAGGAGACGAGATCGTAAGCGCGTGAGAAGCCACCTACTAAGCCGTCAGGATCTAGTTGGTGGAGCTTTTCTTTGAGGAGGTCTTCCGCTTCGCGGTTTCGCTCTTCTTCTGCACCTTCAGAAGAAGAGCTAGGCGTTTTCCCAGAGCTAGCATGTGAGGCGCTTCGTTCGTGACGATGACCTCCACGATAGCTACGAGATCTTCCAGCTCAGGGTTGTACATCTCCTTCGCCAAAGCTTCGTAGAGACCTGAGTTGATTTCCTTCTCAGGGGCAGATCGAGCACCCTCAATGAGTCCCACAGGGGAAGTCATCTTGCCTAGGAACTCCATCGTTTCGTCTTCCGCTTCTGGGATAGACATGACAATGGCTCCGAGAAGCTTCCCGGTGAAGTCGGCTGTCGTCGTGCTCTCGTCAAAGCTCAGATCAGCCATGGCTGCTCCGGCTCCACGGGTGATGATCTTCAACAGGCTCATGGTCTGTCGAGTCTTTAGTCTTTCGACATTGACTCTGACTCCAGAGGATAGCGTTAGCGGCTCGGCCTCTGAAGCCAGAATCTCAGTGTCTTTATTCGCGGTCGTCATGCGACTCTCCTAGCGTTCTTCTTTAGTTTGTGGAGCGGATCTCTTGGGGGTTAGAGCGGTCGGCTGATCAGGCGTCCGATGGCCTTCGAAGGCTGCCCTGTCTTCGAGTCGAGAACTGGGTCACCCTTCTCGTCTACGTCGGAGAACAAAGCTGAACCGTTGTAGTTCAGGAGAAGTCCTTCCTTGTAGGCTGGTCCATCAAAGCTGAAAGGCTGGAACTGAACCTTGTAGAGAACAAAGTCGAGCACACGAACTGCGCCGTCCTTGTCCTTGGAAGGAACACGGATGAGCATTGGTCGTGGAGACGTGTTCATCGAGCCTTCTTCCCACAGGGGAAGCTCGTAGGTCTGGTCCAAGGCTGCGCCTGAACTCGTGATGACCGAACCGGAGATGAGGGAAAGAGTCTCGAAGGGAACGTAGCCGGACTGAACCGTCACGTTTGCCTTGTTGGCCCAGTACCACGTGCTCAGAATCGCATCGTCACCGGTGTTGTCGTAGCTGTCCTGATCAAGCTCAATGGTGCCTGATCGGATGCCATAAATGTCTCCGAACTCTTCTTCCAGCCCGGTCGATCTGCTTAGGATCGCCGCGTGGGAGAGAGAAAATCCCTCGACAGTTGGGGAAGTCATTGTCGCTCCTTATAGATTGGCTGAAAGCCGTCTACGCCTACTATCGGCAAGAGACAGATTCACAGCACTATTGTCTCGATCAACTCACCCAGAAAGTTATATCGGTGGAGCACTCTGACCACCTTAGGGTCATTCTTCCGGAACTTCCTACGGCAATCGTCACACGTCAGCTCGATGAGGTTTCCCTCCACGTAGTCTGGCTTTCCTCCAGCCAACCGAATCTTGAATAGAAGACGCTGTGGACCCACCGGACATCGGATATCTACCGAACTCAATGTGTCGCCTCACTCTTTGCAATCTGGGCCTTGATCCATAGGCGCTCGCCCGCTGGCGATACGTCGCGAAGTTTGAGAAACAGTCTCTCGACCACGGAATCCCACGAGGCCATGGCGGGGATAACACTCTGTGCTATCTCTCCCTTGGCCTGTGCCTCAGATCGGTTTCGGAAAGTTTGAAGCATCAGCTCCTTGAGGTGCTCCACCGAAGCACGGGCGTTGTAGGTGTCTGGAAACTTCCCACCCAGAGACACGAGTTCGTAATCGAGAGGATACGCGTAGTCCGGAGATAGCCACTGAGTGTGCCCTCCCCAGTTGGTGGCTATGACAGTCCCTCCGGTGCTCATGAACTCCAGTGCAGGCATGTTCTTTCCCTCACCACGGGAAGGTGCCAGAAGGACATGCTGAGCCGCATAGAACTTCCGAAGCGTCTCCGTTGACCACAGGCCGTAGAAAATACGGAGGCCGGGGTATACCTCCTCCATTTTGGAGTGCAGTCCGGGGGTGGCTGTCTTGAGGCTCAGTCGGGCTGGCTCAAATTCTTCTTTGTACTCATTCTTCAGCTCGGAGAAGGCTTGGATCGCCACAAACGGATCCTTGCGCTCGTGAAGCATCCCCACCATGCAGAAGTAGAAGTTCTTCTCGTTCCAGTCTCGTTCCACGGCTGGCCAGTTATCTGGCTCGAACCCGCCTTGGACAGTGAGTACTGGTCCTGAGTAGTACTCCTTGAGTCCAGCGCTGGACACTGCGTCGTAGCCCACCACAGCATCAAAGCCCTTGAGGCGCTTTCGCAGGGTGGATCGACCCTTCATATTCCGGAGGTTGGAGAACTCCCACATCGTCCACCCAACTGTCATCTCCGCGGAGCGTTTCATCTCAGGGGTGGCTTCAAGTGTGAGCGGATCCACATGACTCAGAATGAGGTCAAATGGAGCCTCTAGCCCTTTGGTTAGAAGCTGGGCCACGTCTTCTGGGATTGGGGCCTGAACCACTGTGGGGTCAAGGTAAACGTCTGCCCCCATGTTGACCAAAGCACGGGTGATTCCAATTCCGTCATTCCCGTATCCAGAGTAGGTACTGAGAGGGATTTTTACCAAGACCTTCAAGAGGTTCTCCTTTTGGTGTGTTCTGCTTATGCGTGGTTTACGCCATACGTTATTCTGCCCATTCGTGCCCCATTGCCACCGCTGACATCGGAGTACTCAGGGCCATCAATCATGGAGCTTCCCGTGACCATCACACCGGTGCGGTCGGTGATCTGTTCACTGGTTCCCCAGAATCTAGGCTGACCCTTTTTTCCAAAATAGGCCGGAGCGTCTTCAGGAACATCGGGGTTCACAAGATGAAAATGATGATTTATTACATTCAAGATCTCTTCGATCTTCGAGTCTGCATCGTGGATCTGAACGGAGTTGTCGGAGTTCCGTGAGGGGTCAGACCAGATGTCCACGAAGAGTCTTGGAAACTTCAGGGTGTTGTACTGATTCATCCGGTCGTGGGAGCCATTCTCCGTGATGACTATCAGAGAGGTCCCCTTGTTCTCCAGACGAACCATGGGCAGGTCTGCGAAGACCCACGTATCCCAGTTCTTGCTGGCTCCCAAGAGGTCTCGGACATCTGGGTCTTGAGCAAGAAGATTTCGAGCCGCTACCGTCAGTTTGGTCATCCTCGTAGTCCTATCAGTATGGCCGTGGCGTAGAGGTTGTCTAGGAGATGCACGTTCACAAGCCAGTCGTGTGGTCCGCCGCGTCGAAGCTCGTAGATCGCGTAGTCCACTGGATTATTTACACCAGCTGAAGGTCCTCCCCAGCGCATGGTTCCTGTCCACTTGGTGGGGTCGGTGTCCGAGGACTTCTTTCCGGAGTCCTTGAGGGATCCAGTGTCGATATGTACCAAGGCCTGTGCTTCTGCAAAGGTGGCATCGAGCACGGTGTCCAAGTAAGCCTTCATCTTCCGCGTGGGCATCGCCGCTATGCGGTTCATTTCCCTATCAAGCGCGCTGTAGTCGCTAGTGAGGTGGATCATGGAACCAGACTCTCTGGGTCGTCGTCCGGCCAGATCCCATCGAGGTCTTGGTTCGTTTCAAGAATTTGGACTTCGATGTGGTGGGCTGTGGAGTAGTCGAGGGCCTTGTCTGGAATCACACGGATCTCGAAGGTCCCCTCCACAGGCATGAGTCCGTTTGCGTTGGGAATGGCTACGACGCGTTGTCCGGCCTTGAGAGGGGCATACCCAGCCGCGAACATCACTCCAATGCGGTCAGGCGCTCTGCCCGCCACAGGGGCTGGCATGATGTCTTTTCCGGGACGGACGAAGTTCAAGTCCAGTCGGCAGGGAAGTGCCCCCAGTAGCGCTTGCATGTCTGTATCTACGTGCTCGGCAAGATGCCACGTCATGGAGGCTTGGCCATCCGTCACGCTGTACTTCATCTCCTCCACTCGAACGGTGGATGAAAACAGATGATCCATGACTAACCTCCGTAGATAGAGCTAGCTGCTGGATCAAACCCGTATGAGCGAGACAAGTCTATGTCCTGAGGGGAGAGCATACGGAAGTTGCCCAATGAGGCTCCCTGCACGAAGCTGGCGTCGTTTTCAAATACTTCGATTCCGCCAGACATGGGGAGGTCGTCTTCGGTGTCGCAGACGGACAAATTCTTGATTGCTAGGTCGAACCACTCAACTCCTGTGGTCTCACCCTTGCTTACTGCTTTCGCTGCCTTGGAGTACGAATATGATCCAATGCTTTCTGAGCTGAACGGTGAAGACTTGGCCGCGGCGTAAGGCTGAGACAAGTGAATCGAGTCGGCCATGGACATGATCGCGAACCGGGCCATCTGAAACTGATCTTCGGTGAGATCATCGAGGCTGGCTAGGCATGTGCCTATCTTGAAAAGAAGAAGAGCCTGAGGATAGGCTGACGCCTCCACGAAAGCTGGAAAAGACGCCGGAGGGCGTCCGGTGAACGCTGCCAGCTCTGCTTTGGTGAAACTTGGGTAACCCATTCTCAGGCTCTTCTCTCTAGCGAATTAGTGGAGCTGCTCGGTTGCGTAGGCGCTCGGCGGATGCTGCCTTGCGGATCCCTGCCTGATAGGCGGTGATTTCTGCGGGGTCTGTCATGTCTGCGGGAACTGGAGCATCTGCCCACCCCTTGCCTCGCCATGGACCGCTTGCAATGTACTGGGTACCCCAGCGCTCGTACTGGCCGTCGATGTCATCGAGTAGATCGAGCCATGACTTTCCAGCCTTGTTGAGCTGCTGCTCGTGGGCCGGGGAACCTTTTTCAAATTCCAGCTCTTGGCCGCGGTACCACGTCTGGCCACAGACAATGAGTCCATCCTGAAGGAAGTGAAGAAGGATCGTCTCTCCAGTGGCCGCTGGAGCGTACTCGACTGGGGCACTCTCAGCCTGTTCTATTGCGGCGTTGTTCTTCTCTGCCAGCTGTTGCTCCAAATCCTTGATACGGAGCTGGGCCGGAGTGAGTTTCCCTTCGAATGGGGACGGTTCCTCCAGAGCTGCTTCTAGCTCCTTGATACGGAGTTCGTCCGCTGTCAACTCTACTGAAGCCTCCACGGCAGCCACAGGGGCATCCACAGGCTTCTCAGCTGCTTCTGTGGTCCTCTCAGCCTGCACAGGTGCAATGTCATTGAGTAGTTCGTCAACATCGTCAGACTCAGCGGTGGGGGATACCTTCACGTTGTCGTCGTCGGTGAGTCCCAGAAGATCATCAAGATCTAAGGATTCATCCAAATTCTTCTCATCTGCCACGAGTCAAGCTCTCTCTCTTCTGGGTTCTACTATCGACACAGGAATGGTCAAGTACCAGAGTACTCCCCAGACAGCGAAAGACCCCCTTCGTTAGAAGAGGGTCTTTCTAGTAGTCCTAGGACTAAGCGGTTACGTCGGAAACGTAAACGAACTGCTCCGGGCGTGTGATGACGGGGAGGAGGTTCCACTCAAGCAAGTACTGACGAGCCGAAGGGTCCTTTTCCTTCCATGTCTTCGCGAACTTACCCGTGAAGCTCTCAGGAGCTTCGTCGTCTGCGGTGGGGCCTACGATAACCTCCAGCGGGCGGTTCTCGGTGAAGTTGCCAAGGACCAGAGCGTTCTCATTGAGGAAGCGCTGTTCCTGTGCCGGGTTGGTGGGGTTAGCACTATAGGCAGCGCCAGCGGCGTCGAACACTGAATCCTGCACGTGCCAGTCAAGGCCCATGAAGTTCGGAAGAGTTCCTTTGCCGTAGTACTGATCCTTCATGCGGTCCGAGAGAAGCACTCCGGGGTTCGCTCCTGCCGAAGCAAACGAGTCGAAGATGTGGTCAATCGTGGTGTCCGAGACATAAGCCTCAGTCGCCGCAACTCGACCATCACGGGATACGAGGCGCTTGAGCGCACGTACATCCGCAACGAGCTGCTTCGGAGTGGCCAGTGACCAGTCAGTACCAACCGAAGCCTTGTGACTTGGTAGGAACTTGTAGTCAATGTCGGCCTGCACGTCTGGGTAGTCGAGAACGAGGTTACCCGTAAGCGACTGCCAAATCATGAATTCCGCGAAGTTGTCAAAGCGCTGGTTGAGGTCCTTGACCTCGCGCATGACAGCCTCTTCGGCACGAACCCTGTTGAGATCCGAAAGGTTGTTTGCTGCTGCACGTAGCCAGTGGAGAGTCGTAGGTTCGAAAACCTTCTTCTCACGTAGGTAGACGAATGCTGCACTCTCGGTCGAGCGTCCGAGACGAGGCACAATGTGCGCTTCGCTGTTCGGAACGTTCGGACGAGCGATTGCTCGGCTACCACGTAGCACTTCCCACTGAACAGTGGGGAATGGCCAAGGCGTCTGTGGGACGCGATTGAGCATGGTGAGCTTCTCGGGAGCGGTGAACTTCTCCACCACACCCCGCAGCACTGTGGGCTGGAGGAGGGAAATTTCAGGCACCGTAATCTCCTTATCGTTGCCTATTGGAATAGGAATCAGCGACCCGGAGGCCCGACCTGCACCTCCCCCAAATGGGGGACACTAGGCTGGTCTAGTTGAGTTTCTCTTCGAGCTACTCAAGGATCGGTACCTACAAGAGGTACCTCACCTTCAACGTCTCGATCTCAGCTTTAGAACTTGAAGAAGCCCTCGACTGCGTTCACCTGTGCAGGAAGGGAGGCAATGCTGCCCAACGCCACACCGGAGTTCGCTGCCTGCATTGCTGCAAGCTTGAGAAGACCTGAGTACAAGATATTCGCTTGCCAGATTTGTGCATCTGCCGTAGCTCCGGTGTCCACCGTCTTGCGGAGGATTCCCAGAGCGACAGTTGCGCCGTCTGCACCGAGCGCATCGTACTTGACGTAGCGCTTGGTCGTCGTCTTGCGAGCGAGGACGGTTCCAAGCAGAAGAATGCCTTGACCGGGTTCAAGGGTCACGCCCTTCTGGGTGTAGTTCTGTGCGGAGTACAGCAGCTCGTCATCGACGGTCTGCCCTCCAGTAGCGAGGCCGGGAGCCGGAATCGCATTTCCGGGATACTCAGTAGTAGCCATTGTTTTTTTCTCCTGTTCGAAGCTTAGGGACGTTGATTAGTTGGCGTATTCAGCCGTGAGACGAGCAATGTCGTCTTGGACGGCCTTATCGTGAGACTCGTCGGTTGGCTCGAAGCCAAGCTCGTCGCCATCAGCGGAGAGCTTGACGAGTGCCTTCTCAGGGAGAAGCTCTTCGAAAAGCTCAGGGTTCGAGAGGAGCAACTTCACAGAAGCTTCCTTCGTCTTCGGGAGGATGCGTCCCTGTCGGACGAGTCCAGCCACACGCTCTTCCGCCGCGGCCTTAGCTCCCGACTCAACAAGGTCATTGACCTTCGTGGTGAGTTCGACAATCTGGCTACCTGCTTCAGCGACTGCACCAATGAGGTCATCAGCCGTAGCTTCTTCCCCGTTCGACAGCTTCAGGAGGCCAGAGTTACCCAGCTCTTCCTGAATCTTGTTCGACAGTGCGATTGCCTTGTCTGCGTCCGCGGCCTTCTTCTGAAGCTCCGGAACGTCAATGTTGTGTTCGGAACGAAGGGTTCCGATCATCTCATCAAGATCCATTGATCTCTCCTTGTTTGGTGCTGTCAGAATTACAGCGTCACTCCTACCATCGGCAGAAGCCGCAATGACTTCAGAAAAGTCATCCAAGTCTGTGATGTAGGGGCGGTTTGTCACTGCAACATGAAGCAGAGTTGGTCCCGCAGGCTTACCTGTTCGAGTATCTATGTAGTTCAGGTGCATCATGGCGGACGCACCCAAGAGGGTCTTGCCCAGCTTGTCGGCGGCTGTTTCGTCGCGGGCGTCAATCTGTGCGTAGATCTTGCCATTGCGCTTGGTCAGGCCAATAACCTCACCGATGTTGCGGTCTGGGTCTTCCGTGTGTTGGTTCTTGGCATCAGCCTTAGGAACCTGCACGATGTCGCAGACTTTGTTGGTGAAGTTGGCGATCAGCTTGTCCGCGAAGGAGTCATTGATGTTGACCTTGCCTCCGCGCACGCCGGGATAGATCAAATCCCCATAATTGAGGATGTGCTTTTCGAATACGCGGCCCTTGGTGGACCGAGACAGCTCGACAAAGTTCTCTCCGTTTACCGGGGGTACAATCACAAATCCGTCCATGGTTTCTACCATCGGCAATTGTCCCGGAGACTGATTTTTAGTCGAAGCTAGTGTCTGCTGAGGCTTGATCTAGGACAGCTTCCAAGTCTTCCAGCGTGCTCGGATAAACCGTCCACATGGCCGTGGGGGTGGGAGTGGAGTCTGAGAGCTGGTCAATCCAGTCTTCCCACTCCACGGCACTGCCTCTAGCGGCCACCACCAAGGCTCCATAAGCCTTCAAATTGGTGTGGGTGGGGTCGTAGTAGCTTTCCGTCTCTGTGTAGACACCCACGGGGATCCCACTTGCTGTTTGGTGAAGTAGATAATCAGACATCGTAGGAATCCAGTTCCTTCTTCAAAAGTCGCCCTTTCAGTTCCGGAGCTTTTCTCCAGACCCAGCTCTGTTTCGGGGTGGTAACGAACCACTCACTCTCTACTTCCTCGATGGAATTTATCTGAAGGATGACATCCTTCTCAGGATGCACTATCAGAGAGACCTCCAGCTCGTCTTTGTCGTCAGAGACATTTCCTAGAAGGACTATCAGATCAAGATCTGTCTTGTCACTGATGGCGTGCACTCCGAAAGGGAAGAAGGCTTTGAACTTCTTCGTAAACTCTTCTTTTGTTATTTGAGCCATTGCTTCTTCACCTTGTTCAGTGCTTCCAGTACGTTAGCTTTCATCACCAAGCGCTCCTCAATAGGAAGCCCTCGGATCATTTCAATGCCACGCTTCTTCAGTGCCTGTATCGCGTGATTTCTCTTGGCTGAGTCCTTGAAAGCGTACACCTCAACGATGTCCAGCAAGGCTGCCGAATGGGGAAGCATGGTCTCGTTAGCTGATCCGGTGAACTTCTCCAACGCGTACTTGGGATTGGATGGAGCATCCGAAGACTTCCACTGCACATCCCCATAGCGGTCATAGGAGTAGGAGTACGTCCGAGTACGGAGAAGAGCTGCTGGGTCGAAGAAAGCATTGAAGCTGTTGTGTTCAGAAATCGAATGGATTCTGGTGTACACGTTGCTGGCAGAGTCATTGGTCTGGTCAGTTGTGGCTGACATTCCATTGACCCAGTAACCGTTCTGGCGAAGACGTTCTTCCGCTCCCAGTGAGCCTCCTACAAGAGATTGTCGGAGAGGGTCATTCGTGGATGATGTCATCAGCATCTTCCCTGTCTCTCGGATCTCCTCCGGTGTGAAGTCGTAGCGGATCCAGTGGGGCTTTCCTGTTTCCATTTCAGGCTGGGACATCATCTGGTGGTCGTATTGTGGCAGGTAAAGCTCCTCTTTCAGAACTCTGCTGACCTTCTCTTCTCCGAAGTGCTTGGTGTGGAGGTCTCTCCAGAAAGTTAGCTCCTCTTGAGAGGTCATGGAGTCGCTAAGAGTCTCTAGGAACGTCTCAGACACGTCACTCTTCTGCGTCTTGAAGTCTTGCAGGTCAGCCTTGGCTGCGGCGTATGGAGACCCTACCTCGTGCATTCTGTTGTCGAGGATCTGGTACATCTCCCTCCAGTACACCAGCTCGGCTCCAGCCTCGTCCATGGGAGTGGAGTCGATACCCATGGTCTGAAGAATTCCCTCGATTCTCTCCAAGGAGTTCGCTACAGCTGCTGTGTCCTTACCAGATCCGTCTGCTCGGAACATCACCTTGCCTCGTTGGCTGGCTACGGTGTTGGTCTGTCCACTATTTCGGAAAAATACACGCTCACCAGTATCAAGCTTGATCTCGTACTCGACGCCACTCGATCCCTCGACGCCTCCTGTGGATTCCGGGTTGGAGGTCTTGATGTTCTCCTCCACAGATCCGGACATCTCGTTGGTGTGGTGGTTCAATTTCACGACGTAGCCGAGAGACTTGGGCTGCTCGACAGTGACCGGGGTCCACTCAGACGTGTCCAGTTCAGAGCTATTGACGAAGCTAACCTGAGCAGTGTCCAAGTTCTTCAGAAGGTACGAACCGTTCGCCATCAATGTGGCTGTCTGTACCCCATCCGGGTTCGTGTATACCTTCAAGTCATCTGAGAGATTCAATGGAGTGAACTTCTCGATTTTGGGTGCTACCTTGCCATTCTCCTCATGGGCCTTTTCAATGTCTGCCAGACGTGGTTGGTAGAAGTCCAGAAGCATCTTGTACTGATCCACATGGACCATGGGCACAGTGGTTCCAGACTTGAACTTGTAGTGGTCCACTCCCACCACGGAGATGTTCGAGATGAGGTTCGGTGACCACTCCTCAAAATCTTCTCTAATGGTCTTTGCCGTCTCTGCAAATTTGGTCATCTTCGCGGCGTTGTAATCCTTGTCCAACGCGTGATGGTTCACGGTCTTCGCGGCATCCAAGAGACTGGAGTGATGAACATCCACAGCGCTGAATCCCTGAGAGGCTGACTTGTCCTTGTCAAACTGAGCTGTAGCCGTCTGGAGGAACTCAAGGACAGCTTTCTGCTTCTTCGGTCCAAGTGTTAGCTCACCCAGAAGGTTTTTACTTCCACTCTCGTACTCATCTGTCCAGACAGTGGCGAAGCCTCCTTGAATGTCAGCTCCTCCCACCATGGTGGATTTTCCAACTGAGCCGGTGGTCAATACCTGTTCGTGTAGTCGAGAGTCTCCCAGACCTGAAAGTACATCGCCCAAAGGGGTGTCTGGGATCTCTGGAAGGACTCCAAGCTTGGAGTCTTTGTAGGCTCCTGCCCAGAGGGTTTCGAAGTCTACACTCAGGTGGTCTCGCCGGTCTAGAACAGCTGCCATGAGACCTTCAAAGTCCTGTGATACCAACGTGCCGTCGATCTTGTAGGGAACGTCATAGCCCGTGTCTCTGCTCTTCATTCCTTCGACCATCAAGTCTCGGATAGAGGCATCATCAATCTTCGAGACGTTGGTAATTCGACGTTGGATCTTGAGGTAGGCCGCGTCTGCTGTGGCTTTGTCGATCTTTCCTGCACGCATGGAGTCGAACAGTTGGGTGTAGACGGTCTTGGCGTTGCTGTCTGCTTTGTGGTCCCCGGAGAGTCCCTTCCACGAGCCATACGATCTGAACGCTCGACCCTTGTCAATTCCGACAATCTTTCCACTGCCATCAATGATGGCGTTGTCACCCTTTGTGTCGTCGTTGTCTAGGAGCCAGTCAAGAACGTGCTCCCCTCCGACCCCGGCGATCTGATCCACACTCAGGGTTCCGTAGTCGGCTCCCATGAGGTCACCCACGCCATGTACCTTGGACTGCAATAGGCCATACTGGCCATCAATGGTGACCAGACGAGGCTCAGCGGAGTTGAATCCCCAGAGGCGTCCCAGAGAGTTTCCTAGCCCTTCGACCTCGGCTCTGAATCGTCCATTGTCGGTGTCTGGACGCGGCTTGAAGAAGTAGTCGTTTCCGTGCTGGTCGGAGTACTCCGCAATGGGGTGTGTGCCTTGCTTGACCGTCTGGAGAGGCTTCTTGGTGTACACCGGAATCAAAGACTCTAGGTACTGCTCGTGAGACTTCTTTTGGAAATAATCGGTGACAGCCTTGTTCTTGACAATCGACGGGTTTCCAAATGTGCTTGCCGCTAATGCTTCTTCGTAGATCGCTGTCAGTTCCGGGTTGCTCTCTGCCACATCGTCGTAGTACTTCTCGGAAAGAGAAGTTGTCCAGCCCTCGGTGGGGAATTGGGAGTTGTCGAACAGTTGATCATATGCCTTGGCTGGAACGATGTCATCGGTCCACTCCACAGGATCAGAGAGGGTTTTGTTTCCGTCCTTGGATCGCTTCTGTGCCGATAGAGATAGCTTGTCTACCAAAGCCTTTTGATTGTTTCGGTGAGCAAACACCCAAGCGCGTCGATCTGCCACCGTCAAGTGCTCTGGGTATTTCATTTGAGCCTTGATCAAATAGTTGTCTAGCTCAGCTATGGGGATTTGGGTTGTTCCCATCGGAGTCCAGTCACCCTTGACTGGTCGAAGTGCTGACACCTCTCCGGGGACTGCTGCTGCCCAGTGGACCTTGTGGGTTCCTTCATTCTCTTGGTAGCCGGGGTGCTTGTATCCAGATTTGTGTGCTTTTCCCTCGGCTGCTGCGGCTTTCACTTCGATGTTGTACACCTGAACGAAGTCGCCCTTGTTGAAGGCTGAGATCCACTGCTGCTTGTCGTAGATGTCCATCTTGGTGGAATGCAGACCAATAATCTCACCGTTGCCTATGGACATTGAAGCTTTCTTGATCCAAGCCTTTTTCTCTGCGTTGGTGGTCACGTTTACCGAGTCCATCAACTCTTCGGGCATGACAGCGGATCCTTGGATGTCCCAAGTGAAGAGCTTCGTGGTGTTGGAATCCGGGATCTCTGTATTCACGCCCGCGAGCATGGCGTCTACTGCATCTGCTACAACTTTGAGCTTGTCGTCATTGCTCTGGGAAGTACTCTTGTCGTCATCGAATGGGGTGCTGGGCTGCTCGACGGCATACTTAAGGACAAGAGCTGCTTCGTATACTGCTCCAGCTTCCTTCACAGCATTGACTACCTTATTCTGCTCAGCTAGGGTGCCTTTGTTCTCTGAGGTCTCGTACTCCTTGAATAGCTTCTGTGCTTCCAAGAGAGAGTACGTGGACACCTCCTTGCCAAAAAATGTCACATCTCCTGTGTACCCCTGAGGCAGCACGGAGTTTCCGAACTCATCCGTGAGCTTTCCCTGAACAAAGAGGGTCTGAATCTTTGCCTTGGTGAGCTGAACAGGTTCTGCATCTCCGTGAGATTTGATCTTGTAGTAGGGGTAGTAGCTGGACGCAGACTTCAATACCTCTTCAGGAGTGGGGTCCCCATTCGACTTCTTCCACGAGCCATCTGCTTGCTTGGTGTGGCTATCCATATCGTCATAGTTGCCCACGATCTGTGCACCTGTGGAGGCCTCGAACAGCCACAGAGCTGTAGTCTTCTGTCCTATCTTTCCTGTCGAGCCAACAGTCGCACTCTTGGGTTTGGTGACAGTAACTACGTCTCCATTGACTTCATACGTCCACGCCTTCGCCCCGGAAGGAGAACCGTTGAAGTACGTGCCGTCTTCCAAAGCCTCTACGTTTTTCAATTTAGGCTTGAGGACTGACTTGTTCGTGCTCGAAGTCTTCTTTTCCGCTGGCTCTGGGTAGTCGCTAGGAATACCTAGGTACTTGTTCATTCCGGCCTTGTGGTTAGCCTTCACCTTGGCTGTCGTCAGGGAGGTGGCCGCACCTGTGGAGTTGACGTATACTCCTGTGCCATCTTCCTTGACCACCATGTACGTTGGTCCTCCGCCTGTGTACTTTCCGGGATGCAGACCACTCTTGTTCTTCTCTGTGTCGATCTCGTCTAGCTTCTTCAGCTGACCAAGAGACGCTGCATTCTTTTGGGTACCTCCTATCCCAATTGAGATTCCCTCTTCGTCCGCGTTGAAGAACTCCCATTGAGTGTCGGTGGTCTTTGTGTGGAAGCCTCCGAAGGTGTCTTCAAATATGTCACCCTTCTTGGCATTCTCTACATCCGCTGGGGTCGCATCGGCGTTGTCGGAGTAATCAAGACCGTCATCAGAGTTGGGGAGCTTCTTGAGGATGTCTCCTATGGGGTCCTGAGAATCTTCTTCGAGAAGCTCAGTCTTCAGTTCAGGGATGGATCCGTAAACAGTGCTTTCCCAGACATCATCATCTGAGAAGAGTCCCGTGAGGACTCCATCGTCATCCAAGTAATTCCATTGGTCTGTCTGCGTCTTCAGGAAGTGTCCTCCAGCCTCGGCTGGTACCACGGTTCCTTCAGGAGCATTGATGATGTCGGCTGCCTCGGTAAGCCCATCTCCCACGTTCTTCGATGTCTTCTCTTCCTCGGCCTGCGGGAACTTGGTCAGCTTGCTCTTCAGAAGGTCGATGAACTTCTGCTTGGTGACGGTCTTGTCCTTGTCGAACCCTACGATGTCATTGGGGCTGAGCTTTCCTAGAGCGTTGCCTTTCTTGTTCAGCTCGCTCTTGAAGATCTTCCCGTTGAAGCCTTCGAGGATCTCGATGGCTTGCTCGATGTCGTCCTTGGTGAAGGCTCCTCCAGTCTCACCGGTGGGTGTGGTCTGGGACTCTGCACTTCCGATGTTGACCGTGGGGCCTTCAGAGTTCTTCTCTTTCTTGGTCTCCGTCTTGATTCCAAGCTTGTCCTTCAGCATCTGAACCACGCCCTGCTTGGGAGGTAGGTCCGGGTGGGCAGTCTTAGCCCATACCTTGAGTTGGTCCTTCGGTAGCTTGGCTAGAGGGTTCTCAGGAACCGACTTCAGTCCGTAGGCGATCTGGAATGATGGGTGACCCTCCAGAGCATTCAGAGCCTCTTGCATCTCATCAGGGGAGAAACTCTCGCCGCCTGTCTCGAAGGTCGTTTCGAGAGGGTCTGGGTTCCCTGAGTCCTTAGAGGCCACCGAGAACTTACCGCTAGCTGCGGAGTTCTTGAGGTCGGAGGAAAGAAGAGTTTGACCTCCGGGAGTCAGCCATTTTCCGGTGTCGAGCTTGGTGTACTGGCTAAGCTTCCCATCCTTCTTAGCAAAGTTGAGTATGGTTCCATTTTCCAGTTCGTCCATCTGCTCGTAGCTTGTGATGACTCCTTCTGGGGCCTTCTCTGGGGCCTTCACAGAGTAAACAATCTCACCCTGATAGTTAGAAATGATGGACTCTAGAGCAGTTGAGTCTACGTCGCTCCCAAATTTACTGTGAGTCCAGACTCCGCCAGCAAGCTTCTCCCAGTTCAGAGGGTCACTAGGCACACTCGAATAACCCAGCTTGTATTTGTAGTCAATCACGGTGCCGGGTCTGTAACCCTCAAGATCCGAAAGGGTGAAGCCTTTCATTGCATCGTCAGGCTCTTCAGTTGATTGTGGCTTAGCCTCTTCAACTTCCGTGGGGGAGGGGATCGAGTACACCCGTCCGGATTCCAGTGCCTCAGCAAAGGTCTCGGTGGGCCACTCCCATCCCATGTCCGGCTCAACATCTACTGCTTCTTCGGTGTCTTTTTTCTTGAATGTGAGGAAGGATTTTTCTGAGGTGGGGTTATTAAGAGCCTGCACAAAGAAACCGTCTGGCTCAACCTCATCCAAGGAACTGACCAGCTCTGCTCCCTCAGGAAGGTTCAGAGACTCCTTAGATGCGACCTTAGGGGCCTCTTCTGTCTTGTCTGGGGTCTCGGTTACTTCTTTGTCCTTTGGGGCCTCTACGGGCGGCTCAGCGTCAGGTGTTGGCGCTGGGGCCTCATCCGATGGAAGTCCACCGTTTGAGTCTTCTTCCACTGGGGCAGGCCCCATGACTAGGAGACCCTTCAGAAGAGCCAGCTGTGGGGACTCGATCTGGGCCTCAATGCCTTCTGTTCCCCACGCGCCACTCTCAAGCTTTGTTGTGTTGGCTCCAGACGGACCCGGAAGGTGGACAGTGGTTCCTACAGCCATAGCCTCAAGAGCTGCTGTAGCTGCCGGAAGATCCATTTCTGAAAATGAGGTCTCAGCCACTTCACCGAAGGTGCTCTGAAGAGCTTCATCCTCTGGAGTCTTCTCAGGGATCAACTCACCAGAATCGTAGAAGCCCTGAAGGTCCTTCTCGTCCACCTCGACATTGAGCTGTACGTGACGCCAAGACTTCTCTGAGACCTTGGTGAACTGAGGCTCACCATCTGGGTCTGTGAGTGTGGATCCCACGGGAAGGGATGGCATCGAGTAAGGGCTGGCCGTTGCCTCGAAGTCGATCTCTTCGTATTTTTCGTCTTTCTCCAGATTTCCAGAGAACTTGACCTTGAGCACATTCTTGAGTCCTGTTGGGATGCTTACCTCGCCACCGGCTGTGAATGCGTGCACCTCGCCTTCCGGGGTCAGGACGTAGAGGAAGGCCGCTGTTTCCTTGTTCTTCGACTTGATCAGTTTTGATCCTGCGGGGGCCGAGTACTTCGAGTTCCCTACGGAGAATTTCTTGTTTCCGGTAAGGGCAGACTTCGAGGTCTTGATGGAGGCTTCCACAGCCTTGGCCGTGGACGCTGAGGGTGCGCCAGAGATGGCATTCTTTGGAGGAGTGATCCCCAACTTAGCTGCCGACTTTTGCTTGGTCTCCTCCACATCTGGGGTGATGATCGACCCTACGGGCAGGCCATAGAACTCCGCTCCCTCTACCGTCCGGACGAACCTAGGATCCGCGGCTAGAAGAATGAGATCTTCCAGCAAGTTGTTCGAGTCGTTCACGGTTCTCCTAATCGTCGTACCGGATAGCTCCCGGAACTTCTTCAAGCTTAGATGCGACCGTTTCTATGTCTCCTTCGAGATGAAGACCAGAAACAAGAATTTGTGCTGCGCTCAAGCTGCCGAACTGATACTTACTATCGGTCTTTCGCGCATCCTCTAGAACCATGAGTAGTCCTGTCGCTGCTGCCCCAAGACTATCAAAGAAGAATCTTGCTGTGGTTCCGGACATGGTTAGACTCCCGTGACGAACGAAATAATCTTCTTTAGTGCACCTATGATGGCTGAAAAAATCTTGAGTGGGAGTCTTTGAACTCCATCGGTGTCCATGGTCTGCTGAGGCTCTCCGGGGGACTCAATGTCTAGTTCCTCGAAGGCGTTCTCTAGTGACACCACCAGAATCACCAAACAGCACCGACAGCGTGGGTGCCTTGGGGGACCTTGAAGGTTAACGTACACCCCCGGAGAATTCCCTGTCACGGGGAATTCATCATTGAGTCTCACCACGGTGCCATGAAGTCGTCGGCAATGCTCGCACGGAGTGTTGTTGACGAAGTTAGCTAGCCACAACTTCTTGAGCTGGTGTCCAAAGTCTGAAAGCTCCGCGTAGGAAGCAATCAGGGCATCTGTGTATCCACGCTGCGCACCAACTCCGGCGCTGTGCTGCATTCGAAGGAGGGCCTTACGCCGAGCCTTATCTTCTTTGTCGCTGGACTTGTAATCCCGGAGGTTACGTCGGATGTCTGAGATGAGGTCCTTGAGGTACTGGGTATTGAAAATCTGGCCCTGTGGGTACCATCCGGGGATCTCGGACTGTCGTGCGGTGTGTTCGGCTGCCACGGCTGCACTGGTCCTATACGCGGCGCGGACGATGGCTTCCAGACGATACCGGACAGTCTGAGCATTCAACTCACCACGATCCCATGCGTCGAACGCTTCGGAGATGTGTACTCTGACCTGATCCTCTATTGAAGAGGCTGCTAGGTGGGCTACACGGGCTGCCGCGAGCTGCTCCCCAAAACTAGCCATCAGACTTTCCCGTGGCCTCGCGAGAGAGGATCGCTGTCACTTCGGAGGAGGTTTTTCCTTCCGAGAACACTCGAAGCTCTTCTATGAACTTCAGCTTGAGCGTCTTTCTCAAGTCTTGGTTTCCAGTCTTGTCTGCTTTCTGGATCTGCCGTTGAAGAGACTGGAGACGAACAAATGTCACCGGTCTGGGTTCGGGGAGAACTTCACTGCCTTTTCCAATCTCGGAGCCGACAGGCTTGTTGAAGTGCTTCTCACCCGCAGGCGTCAAGACTTGGCGCGGGGCCATACTAGCTCCAGTCGCTGGGGATGGTCATCTGCTGACCGGGCTTGAGGTTGTTGAAGTCGTTCTCTATGAGGTCATAGTAGTCCTCTACAGCCTCAACGCGATCTGCTGGAACGCTGTTATCTTCTAGGTACTTCTCCACTGGATGTTCTGCCATCACATATGAGGAGATCCTAGACATCTCATCTACTGTCAATTTCATGATTGTTCCGTCCTAGGCGAAAGCCTCTGGTGTGAGCTTCCGTGCTTTTTTCTCGTCTATGGCGTCCGTGCCAATCTCGTTGTTATAGATCCGCTCGTACAAGCTAGGAGCAACATTTACCCATGCTGATGTCTTCGTGTCCCAGCGCTCTTGTGTGCTCTCCTCTGAGGAGTACCGAAACAGTGCCCTTACGGACTCTTTGTAATAATACTGAATTTTCATATTTCACCTCCACTACCACTATAACAGACAGATTGCATTTGAAATCTTACGAGATGGCTGAGAAATTATCTTCCGATGGAATGTCGTTGGCCATCGAGAACATGGCCACGTCCAGCTCAGTGGCCCGTTCACGTTTCTCAGGAGTCAGCGGAGGTGGGCTGAAGATGGCTCGTCGTTCCTCGTAAAGAGCGTGCATTCTTTCCATCTTCACATCCAGTGATTCTGGGGTGTGGAACTGAAGCTCGTAGGTTAGCCCATCCTTGGTTGTCACTGCGGTGTTGATTCCTCGGTAAGGAATATCTGTACTCCCCCACGAGTTTTTCACGCGGACGGTGTTTCCCTCGGCACGTAGCTCATCAATCGCTGATTGAGAGGTCTCCACGTAGCTTCGAGAGTCTGTCACCATGGTGTAGCGAACAGTGTCCCCTAGTTTCTCTCTGGCTTGTGCGTGCGTGATTCCGTCTGTGGTGGCATCCTTCCGGATCTTTCTCTCCAGAGAGTCCTTCTCCTTGAGTTTGAAGTCCAGTCCGGAAAGCTCTGCCTTCAGGGAATCGGCCAGTTTCTGTATTCTGGACGTAACAACCGGCTCTTCTGCGGTGGCTTGCTCGTAGGCCTCATCGGTCAGTGCAGAAATCTGCTCATCGGACCCTTCGGGAAGATCCGCACTGCTTGGACGCCCTGAGGCTACTTTCTTGGCTGCCGCTACCTTCTTGGCTGCCGCTACCTTCTTGGCTGCCGCTACCTTCTTGGCTGCTGCGGCTTTCTTGGTTGCCTTCTTCTCGGCAACCACCTTCGGAACCTTGAATCCATCCCAAGCTGACTCTCCTGAGGATAGGTAGCTGTCGAATGCTTTCTGGTTAGTGACATTGAAAGACTTGCCGTCACCGCTTCCGACCAACGTGGCGGGCTTTCCATCCACATTGTTGTCGAACAGGTTCACCTTGTCGAAGGTTCCATCGTCCTTCAAGGCGTCAAAGATCTCAGGAAGAACCGCGTAGGTTCCTCGGATCTGAGCTTCTGGAACAATTCGGTGGGAACGCTCGGCACGGGTCTGTGCTCGTGAGATTCCCTGCCGTGGTTCTAGGTACAGGTAGTTGGCCTCTACTGCGTAGCCTGCCTTGCGGGCTGCTCTCACCTTTGCTCTAACAGAGTCTGCACTGCCATTTCCGGTGCCATCGTAGATCACATTGTATCCGCGGTCGAGCGCTGCTGAGTGGAGGCGCTTGGCTAGCTGGCTTGACTCCTCGTGGGAGTGACCTGCCCAGCTCATGTCTTCCTTCTCGTAGTCTCCGGAGCGGATGCGCTCTAGTGCTAGTTTCACTTCCGGGAACTGCATCTTCACAGCATCCGGGTCGATAAGCAAGGCTCCGGGGGTTCCCTCGAAAGGCTCAAGGTCGCCGGTGGCGTCGTCCACAGCACGAGATGTGGGGTACTTCGTCAGCTCGGCGTTTCTACCCTTGGTCATGGATCCCTTGCCAGAGGCTGGGCCTCCACCGTTCATGTACTGAACAGGGTTGTCCTGAGGCTCTAGTCCTACAAGGAAGTCAGAGATAATCTTGTCATGCAATTTCTTGCGGGCTGCCGTGAACTCGCCCTTCTCATTCACGTGCGCTGACGTATAGGGGCTGGCGGACAGTGCTTTGATCTCACCCTCGTCTGGAATGCGTGCTGACTTCTCTCCCAAGCTCTTGGGGTTCCGCTTGAATCCCGCCCTGTCGGCGGATGTTTCAGTCTTTGGGGAGGAAGACACTGATGACTTGGCGGCTTCTACCGCTGAGTCGTAGTCAGCCGCATACTCTCCCTCACCGGGGGTGTATGGAGTGTCAAGCTTGCTCTCGTCGTAAGCCAAGAAAGTAACGTCTGGCTCTCCTCCGTTGAAAGCTGCGTAGTCTTTCTTGTTCCAGTCGTCCGGAGCTTCGTCGTCGTCCCACTTGAGTCGTGATTTGACTCGAAGTCCTTCCAGAGCGTAGATTCCGGGGAGCACTGTGTCGAATGCGTCTGCTCGTCGCCCACCTTGAGAAATTGCTGTGGCCATGAGATGTCTGGCTACTTTCTTGTTCTCACTGGAGGGGTCTGCCCACACCGAAACAATCTCATCACCATCCTTAAGAGCCATTCCAGATTTTCCATCTTCGGACATGAAGAGTCGCATCTCGGAGTACTCACTCTCGTCGTACACCCAGACAGAGCTAGAGAATTTGTTGTTCTCCTTCATCTTCTGCATGGCGGAGTGAAATCTGGAAGCTTCAGCTTTTGATTCGAGTTCGTAAATTACTGGAGTGGAACCACCAGCGGCTTTGATTACCGCGTTACGCTTTGTTCCGTTCTTGAAAACGGCTTTGGTTTTGACGGAAGAACCATCAACTACAAGCCCATCTCCTCCGCTGCCTGAATCCGCTCGTCTGTCCAGTGTTTTTGGATCTGACTCTTTTGCTCCGGTGTCGCGTCCTCCGGAGTCACGTACTTCAGGTACGCTTTTCTGGCTTCCGGCGTCAGTGGACTTATCGGAGTATTTTTCTCCATTGTTTGACCTTTTTTCGTCTCTTGTTTTATTGAGATTATCACGATTTGAAGTCTCTGAGGCATTCTTCGCCTTGTCGTTCGCATCCATGTTTGGAGTTTTCGGATCACCCGTCACATCAGTGAGATCTCCTGAGGAGTCCGCCATGAGAGATTTGACGCGAGCCTCTGTCGTAGAGGACAGCTCGACCTCTCCCTTGCTGTTGAAGAATCGAACAGATCCATCAGGAAGTACCAACATGGTGGCGTCTGGAGCGCTTGAGTGTGTGAAGGCTTTGGACCCAGCGGGGGCTTCGTAGTCAGAGCCTCCGGCTGTGAATTTCGTGGGTCCAGAAAGCGTCGGTGTGGTAACCTTGGCCTTCCCTTTGACCTTCCGAGATGCCTTGGTGCTGACCTTTCCTGCTTTAGGCGTCTCCGCGGCTGCCTTGGCTGCTGCGGCCTTGGGATTGGCCTTAGCGGTCTTTACCTGTGCGGGGGCTGAATTCTCCGGGAGAGCTGCTGTAGAGCCTCTACTGGTAGTTCTGGACTGCTTGGAGGCTCCCTTGGGTGGTGGCTTACCTTTGTTGGCCTTGCGTGCTTTATCAAGAACGTCAGCGGTGATGGGTGTACCAATGGGAAGGCCGTAGTACCGAGACCCCTCTGGGCTTGCAACCTTACGCATGGTTCATATCCTCCGCTGCCATATCCAACATCTCCCGCGCCAACGATAGTAGCCCAGAACCATCTCCAGTCAGGGACAGCCGTCTCTCGAACTCTTCCAGATCTTCGTCCTTCTCATCCGGGGGTTTTTCTTCTGCTCCCACGTCTGAAATCTTCTTTAGGAATTCTTCCAGAGTCCAGTCTCCCTCTAGTCCCAGTTCGGATCCTGCTACGTCTACCGGGGCTGCTGGATCTACCGGGGCTGCTGAGGGATCAACACCCTGCTGCTGAGCTGCCAGATCTTGTGCCTCTGCCTCTGCCTCAGCCTCAGCCTCCTCACTCTCTCGCATATCCACTTCGTCGTAGTCAATCTCCAAACCAAACTCTTCTGCTTGGTGCTCTTCGAGCGCTCGCAGGAACTCGGGGGTAACCGTGGTCTGGTTGGCCAGCTTGTCGAACGTGGCTGCAATTGCACCCTTTTGTTCGTCTGTGAGCTTTCCCCATGTGAAGGTGGGGTACCGACCTCCGGTGAAGTTGTAGTCCACAAGCTGAGGAATAATGTAGTGGTTGATCTGGGCTGCAATGTCGTCCATGACGGCTCGAAGCATCAACACAAACATGTCGTCGCCGGGGGCTGCAAAGTTGACTAGAGAACCTTCTCCGGCTCCCGCTCCTTGCTCCTTGTCGAAGAACGACGCGAGGATGGACTTCGACATCTGAGAGTTGTGGTGGTTCACCCAGTTCAAGAATTCGAAGGATCCGGCTTCCTTGAGCACCTCTACCTTGAATCCTTCAGGCATCATCATCCACTGAGCCAGTGCGAGGTTGGCTAGTGAGGTGTTGAATTCCTTCTTGGACGCTGTAGTGGCACCTGCCGGTACTGTTCCCACGCGGGTACCTACGGCTGCACGCTGTGCAGCCAAGTGAGCAATGAAGTAGGTCTTGACTTTCTTGTCATAGTGATAAAAAGCAGACTGGAAGAAGCTAACTCCGTAGAACTTGCGCTCTTCTTCTTGTGCTGCGTAGTAGAAGGCTTGCTCGCGTGGGATGAAAACGTCGAGCTGCTTTCCTCCCATGTAGGAGCGCTGACGCAGGCCGGAGAACCCTCCAGACTTGTCCACTATGAACGTGACAGTCTCTGCTGGACGGTGTGCCAGCTTCTTGAGGGTGATCTTCCCAGCAAGAGGTCCGGTCTCAGGTGCCCAGAAAACCTTCTCGAAGGCTGCAAAGCCATCGAACATTCCCTGAAGCATTTGGCTGATGAATCGGTGGAAGGTGACTGTCATTCCACCACTCTCAGGAGGAGTTCGTAAGACTGCACTGATGAAGTCTGCTTCCTCTTCTCCATCCTCGGCAGGGACGAACGTAGCGGTGCTCAGAGCTGATCTGATCGGTAGAGTCAAGAGACGGTAAAGAGCGCGTGCTTGGCCATCCATACGGCGCATGGTGACAAGCTGGCGGACAGTGGGTCCCCACTCTTCACTCTCGTCGCGGAAGACTTCCTGTAGGTCCTTTTGAGGATCCTTCTTAGTACCATTCTTGATTGGCTGGTACGGAGAAGCGAATGGAAGTAGGGAGTCGGAGCCTAGCTCTACGTTCAGAGCGGCGATCTCTATGCTCGCAGGCTTGGGTGTCTTCTTCTTGCGATTCGATGTCGGTGTGACCTCATCGTCTTTGGCCATAACTACATCATCCCCTTCATCCCGATAGGCAGCTCAAGAGGCCCTCCGAGCATAAATCCTACCTCGTCACTGCCTTCCAGCTCCGAGATTGCGGAGCCGACTTCGAAGAAGGGAACGCCTACCTCTGTACTTCTACCATCGGCATCTTCTTCTCCGCCTGCTTCAATGGCTCCAACAATGGAGCATGCGAGTGCGTCTGCGAGGTCTTTTGAGTTGTGAACGAACACCCCGCCAGACAATGCGAAGTTATGAAACTCGTCCACTTCTAGGTCGAAAACAGGCTCAGGCTCGTCCAGAACCACCGGAATGACGGCTCGAACCTTGTGGTTGTTATCTGTCGATGCAAGCAATTCAGGGAAGGTCACTCTCTCCACTCGAAGTCTGCCCTCCACTACCTTCCAGTCACAGTTCAAGATCCGTGCGGCTTCAGCTCTGTTGGTAGCTCCTTCCCGAATAGCTCCAAGGATGCTGTCCACAGTCACGTCCTCCCGGAAACGGGCTACCCTCCGGCCCGAGTAGGCGGCTGCTTTGCGCTCTGGATCGGCTGCCCATTCAGTGTGGCCTGCTCGCATTGCCACGACTCGATCACTCCAAAACTCGTTGCCGTGGTGAGTCACATGATCGACCTGAGAAATCATCTCCAGATTCTCGGGTCGATTGTCGATCTTCACCTCGTTCTTGTGGTGTACTACCTCATGAGAGACCCGCGTGCGCCCCTCGAAATGTTCCGACACCATGTGGTGCGCCAGAGTCCGCAGGCCATCCTTGTCAGTGAGTCTGGTGTAGCCACCGTTGACTGGCCAATTGAAGGTAATCGGCATAAGTCGGTCGATTCCCGGTCGAAGGTCCTTAGCCTCCCGATAAGAGCCATCACGGAGCATCCAGAGGTGTTCTGGAGTGCAGCGAGCGACGTAGCCGCTGTCCAAAATCACGTCCACCAACTCTGTGGTCATCTTGGTCATTCTCCCTCTGGCGAGTCCCGGCTTGATCTTGCCACAAGCATTGACAGAGTAGACCCACACCTGTTGCCCAACCAGTTCGCTGATTTGGGGGAAGGTCCCATCCAGCAGCGGAATCCGTGTCTCACCAACAAAACATCCGTGCGGAGGATGATCCACTTTGTTGTTCACACGGTTCAGAGAGACCAGTTCGTCCATGAGTAGCTGATCGAAGGGCATGTGGAGTCGCCCATCTGAGGCCACATCCTTGAGGGTCTTCCACACATCGTCGTTGATGTCCGCGGAGACTCTCTTGGATTCGATGCCGTGCCTATTGAGGACTTGGATCGTGTCGGCTGATTGGAACCCGTCGAAGGTGAAGCTCCGAATGTAGAAGCCTCGTTTGATTAGTTCGAAGGCCAGCATGCGTGCCCACCGGATCTGGATCTCTCTGGGAGGGAGGGCTGAACTCTTGGCAGAGAATCCAAAAACGAAGTCCACCTTGATGATAGGTACCAGCGTGGCTATCGGGTAGAGGCCACCCTCTTCGTCCTCCACCATATCTACCTGCTCGATCCACTTTTCCACGTGGCTCATAGCAATTCCAGCTCGGTCGCCCTTGATCGCGAGGTCGCCGTGCATGGCGTAGTTGGCTCCTTGAATGGGAACGAAATCTGGAGCGAAGTTATATACCGGCTCCCATCCCTCCGTCACGGTGCCTGTCTGATCGGACTTGATCTTGGTGAGCTTGTAGTCCACCGTCAGTGGAGACTCATCTCGAACCACAGCGTTTTTGAAAATAGCGGGGTTACGGAAGTAGGCGTCCACAGCACGGGTCGGCTTGCACTCGTACATAGCTGCTGCGGCATCCGGGTCTTCCTCGTAGTCTTCCGCGAAGTCTTCCTTGCCGGACACGCGAGGATTCACTTCCCAAGTTGCTAGTGGCCCAGAGACGAAGTGGATCGAGGAATCTCCGTACTTCTCGATGGAGGCATTGCCTTCGGCAGTCAGCCGTTGGATTGTCGATCCCTTATAGCGAGGGTACGAGATCGAGACGCGCTTGTACGTGCGTGGGAATCTGGTAGCTGCTGACCCTTTGAGCATCTTCAGGATGGACTCCGCGGATGTCGATGCCTCTCGTGCTCGCTTGCCCTGACCCACCATCTCGTCCTTGGCCTTGAATGCGTCGATCTCATCGGCAACACCAAGGATGAGGTTCAGCCCTTCTTGACCTTCGGCATCAGAGTGGCCAGAGATAGCTTCGAGGTATTTGTCATACTGGATGTGACCCTGCTTGGGGTCGGCCTTATCTTTGAACCACCCGCGCTTGACGGCTTCAGTCATCGGCTTGAAGAAGGCTTGGTTAGCCTGTCCGGAGTTGGCCGCAATGTTGAGCATGTGGATGGAGTCAGTCTCAGGCATCTGGAAGTAGAGCTGAGGAGATTTCAGACATAGGAGAAGATATGCGATCCTCAATGAAGAGAGTCGAGCAATCATGTCCTTGCCTGCACCCTTGCCGTATTGGAGGGTGATGATGTTCTTCACTGGAAGATCGGCTGCCCAGTACTCAGAGTCAAATTCTTCTGCCATGAGAGGGTACAGCTCTGGATAGTAGACCCGCTCGATGTGACGAATAGCGTTCGCCTGCACAGTGGAAAGCTCTACATTGGTCTGGCCTAGGAATTTCTTGTCTTGGACAAACGTCTGTAGGGGGACAGGCTCTTCCTCAAAGATCTGAGCCAGAGTACTCTGTTCTGGTTCCTCGTCTTGGAGGAAGAATCCTGAAAGGGGTCCTTGCATTCCTACAGCTTAGCTGCCATTTGTGAAATTCTATCAAGTGGAGACGTGGAGAGGTTCAAGAGATCTCCAAGCAGGGCGATCTCACTCTCCGAGAGGTCCTCGTCCGGGTCGATGACTTCCACGTACTCCTGAGTAACCGGGGTGGACTCACCGAAGTGAACAGTGGATCCCTGCACGCCATAAGGAACCTTCAGAAGCTGCAACTTGTCATCGACAGGAGTTTCTACTTCAACGATGATGTAGTCCGTCCACAGTTCCTTGATGTACGTGTACGGAATCGGGTCGTACATGTCATCCCTGCCGAACTCTTCTCTGTGAGTTTTACGGAGTCGAGACTGCTCACCGTTGTAGGCGCGGCGCACGAGGTCGGTGTTGAATGACCCTACGTTGGAGAGCATGATGTACTTGTCTTCCCCGTTGGGGTGACTAGCTGCTACCAACTTCTTGGCTTTGTTCTTGGCCTTAAGGGCTGTCCACTGTGCTACTGCCTTGGCTGCCTTGGCCTTGGTGTCAGCATCTACGTCTCCGCCGCCAGCTGCCCACTTCTTGACTTGGTTCACTGCAATGGCAATGGCCGCGGACTTGGACTTGCCTGACTTCATGATGCCTTTGGCAATTTTGCAGATGTAGTTCGGGAGTCCTCCGGACTTCTCCACCCAATTCTTCTTTGGACTGGAATCCAGAGAGCATCCACCACCGGGGGTCCCGGCTAGGAAAATGATCAGGTCGTAATCGTCACTCATGACTACTTGCCCCTGCTGAAGATGCCCTGCTTCTTCGTGCCTTCGTCCGGTGTGGTCTCCGGCTCCACTGCTGGTTCTGCTGCTGGCTCCACTGCTGGTTCTGCTGCTGGCTCCACTGCTGGTTCTGCTGCTGGCTCCACTGCTGGTTCTGCTGCTGGCTCCACTGCTGGTTCTTCGGCAGGAGTTTCCTTGTCCTCTGGAGCTGCTGGAGTTCCCTGTAGCTCAGCGTATGTGGCTCCGCTGGCCATGCTCTCTCCCTCTTCGAGAGTGGAGCTGAGGACTTCCTTGCCTGCTGAGTTGATTTTCAAAATTGAGCTTGAGAAGTGAATAGTCATGGGGATCTCCTATAGTCCGATGTTGGCAAACTTGTCCGCCAGAACTCGGCGCACAGTGCGTCGATCCTCTGGGTCCTTTACCTCTGAGACAGCCTCAGACACGATGGTCTGAACTTCAATCAGAAGTGCACTGCGTAGCTTATCGTCACTGGCCGCAAGGAGTCTATTGAACTCTTGAGTCAGGGACAGCCAGTAGACGTTGAATTCTTTCTGCTGATTCATCGTGAAGGTGCTGGTGTTTTCCTTGTGCTTGATCTGCACGTAGAAAGACGAGATGCGCTCGATGAGCAATTGCTGGAGGGTGTTCATCGGAAGACCCTTGGCTTCCTGCCTTAGGCGCTTCACCATCTCCTCATAGAGGGTCACCAGAGGCTCATTCTCCATGATGAACTCTGGCAACATGAAGGCGTTGTCCAGCCCATCCGGGGTGGGTTCATCCAAGGGAGAGATTTCAGTCATGGTTCCTACTATCGACCAAACGATACGCAGGAGTGTTCCTGTGCTGTACAAAGTCTTCAAGGTGTAAGAAGTTACCCGGCGTTCCGTGGGTTCCCACTACTCCGATGTTGTTGGTTCTGCTCACCACAGGACACACGCTCGTGAGACCCAGCCGAGGAAGTAGCCGTGTGTTGATATTCCAGTCCCAGCCTGACTGGTTTCCGGGACGAAGATTGAAGGTGGAGTAATCGTGGTCCCATGTTGGGCTGAGAAGTTCTTGCCATCTGTCCCGCCATGTTCCCCACATCAATGGGCTGAATTTGGAAATTAGCTCCACATCCCGCGCACTTCCTTCGGCTTCTGAGAAGGCATGAACTGTGGCCACCGAAGGATCTAGCTTGAACTTTTTTGCTGCCCATGAGAAGTACTCCAGCACGTCATTGGAGACGATGATGTCATCCTCTGCCCGAACCACGAAATCGTAATTTCCTTGGAGGTTTGTGGAGAACAAATTCTCGAATCCTACCCATGGGTGGTGGAGGACTCCGTAAACCTGTGGATTGACTTGGATGGAGAATCGTCGGAACTTGGTCTTCCTACTGAACTCTTCAAATTCTTCTACGATCTGGTGAGACAGATCGCTAGGTTCGATCATGGCAACCATGTCCCATTCCTCTACTCCGACCACACTCTCCCAAGTGTGGAGTACCTGCTGAAGGTAGGAAAGGCGGTTATACGCCGTCAGGAATAACGCTTTTCTCACTGGGTTCCAGTTTCCACGAAGTTGGTTCGTCCGTCTTTCTTGTGTCCCCAGTGATGCACTGCGATGGTTCCCGAATGGAAGTTTGCTTCTTCTACATACATGGATGCGTCCCCACCCAGATCCACGTCTCGCCAGTGAACCGGGTTGAAGGCTTCAACGGGATAGACGTGGATCTGGTCTGGGTTCTTTCGAGCTTGGTCTGTAAGAAGGCTGGGTCCGGTGGTCTTCACCATCTCGTCCGTAGGGTTAGCAAAATACCGTTCCGGAAGCTCCTTCAAGAGTTGGGTCCAAAAAGGGTTGTGAGGCTCTGGTGCACCTATGGCGGAGTTGACAATGCTCCAGTCCGAAGTGTTTTCATAGGAGGCCCAAGCCTTCTGTGGCATGTCTGGAAAGGGTCTGATGGGTTGCATGTCACAGTTGACGTAAACCCCTCCCCAGCGCTCTACGAGAGCATATCCAAGGACATCAGCCAGCTGGACGTAGTACTCAATTCCATTTCGTCCAGCGTCGCGGTCTTTGAGGCTTTGGAACACAGGAAGAAGCTCTGGGAAATCAGCAATACATCCCATATCCCAGTCGATTACCTGCCACTCCGGATTCATCTCTTGCCACATCTGACCGAAAATCGTGTACTCATCCGGCATGTCTCTGCCCGCCCAGAAGCGGTGGATGGTGTGGAGGTAATCTCTATCGCTCATTTGAAATTCTTCCTGTAGTAGGCCACAGTCTTGGCGATTCCTTGCTCCAGTGGAATCAACCTCTTCTTGCCCGTACCATAGAGAATCTCCTGTGTGGAAGTGTCTGCTTTGACAACAGCTCCGGGAGTCTCTCCGGGTCGGAGTGGGAGGTGGGTGATCTGTCCTGATCCGGTGTGGTGTATCACCTGACGAGCTATATCTAGGACCGTGGTGTTTCTTCCCGTTCCTGCCTCGATGGGGTTTTTGAAGAATCCTGTTGCTGCCGTGGCGTACAGGGCATCTACGAGGAAGTCGGCCACGTCCGAGACGTAGATCATGTCCATGACCTGACTGCCATCTCCGTAGACCTCGATGTCATCCTCATGCAAGGCACGTTGGATGAAGCTGGGCATGATCTTGCGGACCTTGCTCGTGCCATACGGGGCAGACACCGACTGGCGCGGTCCGTAGGCGTTGAGTGCCCTTACGATGCTCACTTGAGTGCCTCGGTAGTCGTTGAACATGTGGACCAAGCGCTCGACTGTGCTCTTCGAGATTGAGTAGGGGTTGTTCTCCCAGTGATTGCCTACCGCGATGTTGACGCCGGGAACGTCGTACTGAGCAGCGGCCTCCAGAACATTCAGACCGGCAACGATGTTGGTCATCACAGCCGGTCTGGGGTTGGAGATAGTCTCTTGCGTTCCAAGGACTCCTGCGAGGTGAATGAACCCGTCCACGTGCGCCATAGCTTCTGTGACTGCCACCTCATCGCGAATGTCTCCAAGGAAGTATGAGACTTCGGGAATCCGTTCTGAGTCTGCTGGGACGGAGTGGTCAAGGACAACCACTGACAGTCCGTCTCTCAGCAATCTTTCAATCACATAGGATCCAATAAACCCGGACCCTCCCGTCACGAGGACTTTGGAGACATGGGTCATGGTTCCCTGCTTTCAGTTCTTTCGCTGCCGGATGTCCGATAGCGATAATTTACGGGGGGGTTCAGGTGCTGCCTTGGGTGGTTCTGATGTGGTCACTGGAGAACCTACAGGGGCTGTAGCCACCGGTGTCTTCCCGCGTGTGATAGCTTCCGCAATAAGCATAAGGGCTATTTCAAGATTTCCTCTTGGGTCATCGGATACACGAATTCTTGTTTTTAGGTCCCAGAGGATCCTGCTGGCCATGAAGAGTCGGTCGGTATCCACCCGCTGCGCGATGTTGGAGCGGGCTTGAGCACGAGTTCCGGAGAGTTGGAGAGTGCCTCCGGCCTTGAGGACGTAGAGATCTCGAATCAGCTTGGAGAGCTGTGCTGCCACCACAGACGCATTCCCAACCGAGAGCATGATCTCATCGAACGCGGCGTAGAACTTTGCTGGGTCCCCTGTCAGGAGCGCGGAGAATAGCACTGGGGCTGTGTCCGTCTCGCGAAGGAAGCTAGTGAACTCGTCCGCGGTCGTGATCTGCGCTCGCGATACCTGATCCAGAGACGTGATGGCCGTCCGGACGTTGCCGCTAGCGCGCTCAGTGAGAATCGAGAGAAGCTCTGGAGAGGCTTCGATGTTCTCGGCTTTAGCTATCTTGCCTAGTCGAGTAACGATGTCTCCCGGAGATACCCGATAGAACTGGAACTCGGTCAATCGAGTCTGGACCGTCTCCGGAATCTTCTCTGGCTCGGTGGTGACCATGACGAAGATGGTTCCCGTGGGTGGGTTCTCCAGCGTCTTCAGAAGAGCATTGAAGGCGTCTCTCGACATCGAGTGAGCCTCATCGTAGATCACAATGCGGTGCTTGCTCCCAGAGGAGTATCGCAGAGACTCGATCAGCGAGCGCACGTCGGCCACGCCACCATTAGACGCCGCGTCCACCTCGATCACGGAGAGGTCGTCAGCGGAGCCATTCAGCTCTGCTGCCAAAACCCGTGCCGCCGATGTTTTGCCTGTACCGGAAGGGCCGGAGAAGAGTAGACCATCTGGGACTTCTCCAGCTTCGACCATGCGACTAAGAACTACGGCAGTGAGAGGCTGGCCTATCATTTCTGAAAATGACTTGGGACGGTATTTTGAGGCTAACGATTCCTTCATACTCGATTGCCACAATACAAGCACGTCTGATATTCAGCATCCGGGCCGTCGATCCCAACGTGGTTGCCTTTGGGGGAGTAAGTGCAGTCTGGAAGAGCTACCATGATTCAGCCTCAATATCGTCTCGGAAGTCTGCCACGATGGCTGTCAACATCTCGTGTTCGGTGGTGCAGTGTGCATAGTAGAAATCGAACGCGAGGGTGATCCGGTCGGAGCACTGGGTGCAAGGCTTCTGCGAGATGATGCAGTCGTTGTGCACTCCGAGCTGGTGTGCTTTCTTCAGCACCTTACGAGGGATTCCAACTACGGGAGCCAAATCAAGCATCTTCCTGTACCTGCGTCTTTCCATCGAGCGTCGTGAACCGGTACACCTTGTCGGCATAATCGGCAAACTCCGGCTGATGAGTGACCATCACAATCTGAACATTCGTCTTGTCTACGATCTCCCGGACAAACTCCCCCAGTGGTGCTAGGTACTCGGCGCTCACGTGAGCGAAAGTCTCATCCAAGATCAGGATGTTCTCCTCCTTGGTACCACCACGCAGAAGCATGACTACCAGTCGTAACAAGAACCCAATAGTAGCTGCTAGACCACCTCCACGGGCATCCATCACGGAAGTTTCGATGACAGATTCTGGAAGCGTCGTGCGGACGATGAAGTCCACGTTGGCTGTCTTCCCACGCACCGACTGGATGATGTGGAAACTCAGGGTGGAATCGAAGATCGTCTGAAGGCCGCGGGTGACCAGATCCTCGATCACGGTCTGCGCCTTGAGCTGCTTCTCTTCCCCCAGTGAGTTCAGGAGAACAGTCACACGCTCGTAATCAGAAATGTAATCTGTCAGATCCGAAATCTCTGCTTGGATCTCCTTGCCGCGAGTCAGGACAGCGCGAGCTTCTCCCGCAAGGCCGTCGAGTTCCCGGCGTCGTCGTTGTGTGCGCGAGGTGAGTGTATCTAGATCAGTCATGGAGTGCCTTCTGTCGTTCTTCGAATGTGGGTGAGGCATTGATGTCTTCTGCAATGTAAAGAGCTGCTGTCTCAGTCTGGCTTCCCGCGTCGGCTATCATCCCCGCCTGAAGGATGGTCAAGATGACACTCTTCAGATCGTGTAGCAAAAGAGCAAGATCCGCGAACCTGTGATCTGGGAAGGTTGCCACGAATGAGGACATACTGAATCCCATGCTGTCGTCCTCTCCGGAGTCCCTCTGTGCAGCCTCGCCATAGACGTGGTGTCCATTCTTGGAGGTATGCAGGAACCAATGCGAACCAGAGTGTGCATTGCTCTCTGCCACAGCATTGGTCAGACGGGTGAGCGCCTGCTGAATTGGGTCTTTGTTTGGAGTGTTCATGTCACACTCTTATACGCCGTGTACCCCGGTATTCACCAACGCAGGTTTCGTGCGTTTGGGTGCTCTCACGCACGTATCAAGAACAAGCTCTTTGATCATGAAGATTCTGTATTTTCTTGAGGAGAGTGCTCCAGAGCTTTGAGGATGTTGGATAAGACCCCTTACCCCACCCAGAGAGTAAAATTCTCCTGTGGAATTGAGTCATCATTCGAAAACTTCATCGTTTTCAGTTGATGCTCAGGCCCTTCCAACTCCAGCTCTGAGGCAATCTCTCAAGAAACACTTGAGGTATCGCGACCGTCGCTCCCCGGCGAGACCCAATGGGCGTCATTATGGGGGATGGAGTGGTTGGAGCTGACAGATGCCAGCGACCCCTACCTTTCGGTGGGGCGACTCTATACGACGAGCGCGTCCGAATGCAAGACGGTATGAAAAAGGCCCGCCACAGGGGTCTGTAGGCGGGCCTTCGTTTAGACATTAGCTTATCTCAGGGTTGTTGTCCAGTCCTTGTCGGCGTATAAGGACTGAAAGCTCCCTGTGAATCTTTTTACTGTTGAGCTTGCAATTGCAATCCGTCTGTGTAACACTGACGTTAGTTCATAAAAATCAACACTAAGGAGACACCATGGCAGAACTTCCCGCAGGAATCACCGAGAAGGAGATCATTCGCTACGGCAAACTCGATCTCGGTATCAAGAAACTTCAGCCTGAGCACAAGATGCTCAACGAAAAGATCAAGACCGCTTTCGCAGCCATTGGAACATGGGTCGTGGGAAACGTCGTGATCAAGCGCACCGAAGCCAACAGCTTCGATGCCAAGGCAGCCGAGAAGAAGTACCCGTTCGATAAGTTCCCGGAGTACTACAAGTTCACCTTCGACCCCACCGAGCTTCCCGCGGACATTCGTGGAGAGTTCACTTCCAAGAGCCAACGTCTCTCGGTCACGGTCGCGGAGCTGACCGAATAACCAAGCATCTCCCCTAACGGGGGGTCGAGCAGTCCTCACTGATCTGTGTAGACTGCAATTGCAATCCGAAATGGCCAACAGCCATTCAAGGATCTCAACCCGAGGAGGCTCCATGGCATTAGTAGTTCTTGTCCCCGCACATAATGAGGAGGATCAGATTGAAGAGACTCTGTTCTCTCTTCTGCGCCAGAACCTGTGTCCGGACCGAATCGTCGTAGTGTCGGACAATTCCAAAGACGCGACGGTTTCTATCGCCACCTCCGTAGCAGGTACACCTGAGGCATTTGGCCGAATCGTGGTGATGGAGACGGTGAGCAACACGCACAAGAAGTCAGGTGCGCTGAATCAGGCGTGGTTGACGCACGCTCAAGACGCGGACTACGTGTTCACCATGGATGCAGATACGGTGCTGGCTGAGGATTTCTTTGACCGTGCTGTCCGTCTCATGGATACCAGCGCGGTGGCAGCTGCGTGTGCTTGCCCCATGCTGAAGCCGATGCCTTCGGAACTGGGCTTCTGGGGTCGGATGTTGTGGCGCATGGGGAAGAATGACTTCGGTGGCTACATGAGGATGCTCTGCCGCTGGAAAATGCGTCCCGAGGTTCTCTTCGGCTATGGCAGCATCTTTCGCCAGAGTTCCCTCCGTGAGGTAGCAGAACTCCGAGGCATTCCGTGGGATGTGAACTCCATCGTGGAGGACTATCGAATCACCCTCGACCTTCGCGCCATGGGACACGAACTGGCAATTATTCCGGGAGCAAACGCTTATACCGACGTTCCTACCACCATGCGAGAACTGTGGAGGCAGCGGATTCGGTGGGCGGGAGGAACGTGGCAGGAGCTTCGTCGGGAAGGCTTCAATTCACGAACTTGGCGAGTGTGGTTCTCTTCGATGGGGTCTCTTGGTTCCATGACCCTTCGAACGGTTGCAGTAGGTCTGTGGATCATCGTGTTAGCTCTTGGGCTGCCCATAGCACTGAACCCTATCTGGCTCATCCCCATAGGAGTGGGAATTCTGAATCAGCTCGACATCACCAGATACACCCACGGGTCTGATAGAGGGGATCGGCTGCTGGCGCTGACCATCGTGCCTCTTGAGTTGATGTCAATTGTCCGGGAAGCATGGACTTTTGCTTCCCTCATTGTTGTCGCTAGCAAGCGGCACCTTATTTGGTAGAAGGGAGGAAACCCATGTACGGAGGAAGAACAACTACGTGTGTTGGAGCAATTGGCGGAATGTGTGCGCTGCCAGTCACCGGATTCGACGCTCTTTGGTGGATCATCAGCGCATTCGTCTTGGTTATCGTTGGGTTCACGCTGTTTCAGATGGCGCGGACTCGCCCAGCGATGATGACGGGAACAGTGCGCGGACGCCGCAAGAGCAACTGGTTCACACGAGGCAACTAGAAGGTCCCGTCGTTCAGGCGGGTCTGGAGGGCATTGATTGTGTTCTTTCCCCTGATGCCTTCCTGCATGCTGCCGAGGTGGCGCTGGCCGCGTTGCTTCTCCTGATCGGCACAGCTGGAGTGGTTGCAGCTCGTAAGGTTGCAGTACTCTAGAAACAGAAACACCTAGCAAGGAAGCCCCTCGGATGAGAATCTGAGGGGCTTTTCTGTGTTTCTCATGTACCCCATCTGGGGGTATACACAGAGAACCGACTGTCCTCCTATCTGAGGACGCATAAATCAGATAGCATCCATAGTCAAGGAGCAAAATGCAATCTCTTCCCAGTCCGGCTCCGAAGCACACGTTGGGTGTGAGAGAAGGCGCTTTCGGCATGGATCTGACAGTAGAGAATATGTTCTCCCAGAAGTCTTACGAGATAACCAGACTCGTAGGTGAAGAGAATCTGCCCCCCACAGACCGTAAGCGACTCACTGAGCACGTTATAGCTCAGGTTGTATCTCAGATACTCTCCCAGCCGGGATCGGACCCCTCAGGGCTAGCTGTGACCGTTACGGGTGTCCCCGGACCCCAAGAGGGAACCACACAGCTCCTGATCACCGCTACATCTCCTCGGTATGTGCTAAGTGACGAGTTCATAAAGGACATCACCGTTTGATGTTGGTCGTCCTATACATCGGTGCCAGTCTGGCCATTGCGCTCGTCTCTGCCGGGATCCTGTATCGCTGGCCACCTGTGGACGATTCCGAAGTCATCAGCGCAAAAGAAATGGCCCCGGATCTATTCGACCCAGAGCCATAACCAAATTCTTCTTTTTACACGCAGTCCTCATCGAGATCCCCACAGCGTCCACAACGTGTGGTGAGCGTGATCTGGTTGAAGTTGCCGTCGTACCAGTGACTCTCTCCTAGGAACTTGGCGAACCGTCCGCAGCCGGGGCACTTAGCTGTGATCCTTTGCGGAGTAAGAGATGAGGACAAAGGGATAGCTGAGAAGAAGAACTCGGAGGGGAGCACGGTTACTCCGCGAGAAGGTTCTCGATGGTCGCGAGTTTCTCTTCCGCTGAGCTATTCCTCATGTCGAAGACAACCTTGATGGACTTCAGCTTCATGGTCGTGGCATCCCGGTCTGGGTGGATGGCATCCATGAGAACCACCCGGTCGGTGAAGTAGCGGTAGATCGTGCCAATTGAGCAACCGGCCAGCTTGGCCACCTCAGCGGTGTTGAAGCGGTCCCGGCCAGCTTCCGTGTAGTGGCGGCGAGAAGCGTCCAGAATCGTCTCCAGACGTGCGTGAGAGCGTGCCTGTGTCGGAGAGTTACGGAGGGATGGAGCGGGGGCGTTGTTTGTCATAGTGACTTTCCTTCGGTCGGTGTTTCTGTTTGGTGTTGTACTAGTGGTCTGTTGGTGATGCACTCGAACGGTCCGTAGATGCCATCGTCGTAGGTGTTCACGTTGCAGAAGATACAGCGCTCACCCTCGTAGATGTGAGGATCGACCAGCACATCGTCCGTCTCACCGGGAAGCTTTCGCTCAGCGTCCTTCTCAAGTCGTAGAGCCAAGACTTTTGAGTTCACTCTGGCAGTCATAGATCCTCCATGGAGCGTTCGGTGATCACATACCAGCTCTCGAAGGTGTGCCCTTTCGCGGCCAGTGTTCGGAAAGCGTCCAAGACCTTCTCGAAATCCTTCACGAGCTTGGAAGGGTCCCGGCAATTGTCGGACCAGAGGACCTTGTTAGATTGCCAGACCTCCGCATGCCAGTTCCATGAAGGCTCTCTGTTGAAAGCATCCGGGATGGCATGGAATCTTCCTCGTACTACGTCACTCATGAGTAGTCCTTCAGAGAGATGCGGATGACATCCTTTTTGGTTCTGGATCGGCGCAGCCTACGGTCTTCGTGGGGCTGAGCTGCTGAGGATCGACGGAAGCCAATCATGGCTTGGTGAAGCTCTTTATTGGCTATGTTGCGGTGTTTGGCCATGGTGGCCTCCTTTCGATGAATTTAGATCAGCTTATCACACAGATTGCATTTGACTTAGCTGAAAAATTCTCCACGCATCTGCTGAACAATTCCAGAGAAGCCCAGAGCTGTGTCTTCGATGAAGAGAGGATTCTTGACCGACTTGGTGTCTTCTCCGAGTCGGAAGATTGCGTCGTCTTGGTTGTAGGACGTTAGGAGGTCGGAGAGATACCGGTGATTCACACAGACCTCCCGTGGCTTCGAGGATCCAATCCACCGGCACTCCATCAGCTCCTGTGCTGAGTTGCCAATCCGGTCACGAGCGCGCACCGCGAGACTCCACATGAGGGTCCCCTCGGTGTCCTTCTGGCCGGGAACGAGCACGAGGTAGATTCCGGAGTAGTCAGGATCTGCATTGACGCGGACGCGCTTGACCACCTCAGCGAGCTGGTTGGAATCCACACCGAGACTGTTCTGGTTCGAGAAGGCCGGTCCCAACAGAAGAGGATCGACATCAGGGAAGGGAATCAAGAGACGCTGAGCAATGAGAGAGTCTTGGTCGATTTGAAAAACGAGATGGTAATCGCTCGCTCCTAGCTCGATCTTCTCGGCGTCACTGGCGCGGAGCGCACTCATTAGCTCGTCCATCACTCGTACAGGGATGGCGAAGTCGAGTTCGTCTGTCAGACCATCTACACGCTGTCGGTGCACGCGGCCACCATCGGCAGCCGTAATCGCCCCGTCGCGGACTTGGGCCTGCATTAGGGCCGGACGTGCAGCAGTTCCCGCTACGGCCTTCCTAGCCACCTCTAGGCCACGGAGGAGAGGCTTTCTGCCCACAGAGTGCAGCTCGATATCAGAGATGTCCGGCGTCGGTGGCAAGGAGTCTCCTGTGGGAGTCTGCACGGTCCACTGTGCGCGTCCGGAGCGGAGGGTGGCGGAGTTGCCTAGTACCTCCAGCTTCACGCTGTCGGTGGGAGTCCTCTTCAGGATCTCCAAAATCTTCTGGGCAGGGACTAGTACGGCTCCCGCCATGGCCACCTTGATGCCCTCCACCACGACAGAGATAGTTTGCTCTCCATCAGTGGCAGAGATCTTGACGTAGGAGGTGGCAGAGGAGTCCGCGGCGAACCCCTCGATGAGGGAGTATCCCGTTCCCGGAATGATCTCCTTCTTCGGAGAAACGCTCGCGGCGCGCTCGAATAGCTCGATGAAGCGCGCAACAGGCCCACGTAGGCTCAGTCGTGCATCGACAGGGAGTATCTCAGGAACGTACTCTGGATCCTCGTGCTCTAGCTCAGCTAGTTCTTCGAGAAGACTCACTTCTTGGCTCCTAGAGCTTTCATGGTTCGGCAGGGCACTACTTGATTGCACTCAACGCAGTAGGTGACAATCTCGGTGCGAATGACGATCCCACTCTCGTAGATCTTTCGAGTCCCCAGATTGGGCCTATGGACTCTGCGAAGAGCTTCGAGCTGCTTGGCAGTGGGGTTCTCGACACTCAAGCCCCTGCTTCTTCCAACTCACGTTCGACAGTGGCCACAGCTTCGACAAGAGCCTCTTCCAGCTCCTTGAGCTTGGCCTTGGCTTCGTCGTTGGTCACCACCCCAAAATCTTGTTTCAGAGCAGCCTTGGCCGCGTCGCGCTTTTCCGTGGCATTGTCCAGCTCGACCTGCGAGCGAGCCACCTTGCTTTGTACCTGAGAGATCCGTGTTTGGATCGCTCGAAGCTTGTCATCTAGTTCCATTGAAAAATCCTCCTATATTAGAGTGATACGCCGACTCCCTGACGATTTGACAGGGGTGAATCGAGAACATGCGTGTTTGACCTCGCAGTACGTGCATTCTGAGGTGTCGGCGCGGGGCGTCCGATCCTCTGTCCATACGTCGTTGGCCATCCCAGCCACTCTCTGCATGAGCTGGCTCCGGAACTCTCCGCTTGTGGGGATGCGCTTCACCATGGGGGTGGCCAGCGGCTGGAGGAGACCTGACATCACGGTAGGCTTCCCGAACATGATTTCCACAGCGAGGTCGTAAACTCCGATCTGCCCTGCCGTCTTCTTGTAGTACTCATTGTTTCTGGTGTGCTTCACGTCCCAGACCCAGTAACGGTCCAGATCGTCCTGCACGATGATGTCCATGTAGCCATTGATAACCACCAGCTCGGTGCCACCAGCGGGGTGCGAGACCTTGATGGGTGCCTTGAATCGGAAGTCTGCTTGGTACCGGAAAGGCACGACGTATTTCAGGAGAGCAGGCTCAATTTTGGAAACAGCTTCTCGGCATTCTTTCTCCACCTGATCGCGGTCGCTCTTGTCCTTCCAGAGCATGGTGTCGCCCTTTTCGAGGATGGCATCCCGCTCGCGCTCGATGATCGAGGACACCATGTCAGGCATCCCACCCACGTTCTCGGCTGGTTCATTGCGGAGCCAGTCTCGAACTACTCGGTCGGTCACTGTGCCGGGAAAGAAGATTCTCGTATTGGCCATCGGTGCGGACTTCTTCTCGCGCTTCAGGTAGCCCTTCTGCTTGCACTCTTCGTGTGTTCGCAAGGCAGACCAGCTTATGTATAAAGTCACTCGACCACATTCCTTGCATTTTTGGGAAGCCATCAGGTTACGGTAGTTCCCGTTTCAGTATGTCAGCGAGGTGTGGCAGAGAGGATGTTCGGGAACAGCGACAGAAAACCGTTGCGCCAGCCCACGACATCGAAGTTGTATGTGTCACCAATCTCGATCTGGCTATATGTGTCGGAGGCGTTGAAAGCCCCCAAGAGCCACTCGTCACCAACCTTGAAGGTGCCGCAGTCTTCCGTGTAGACCCGGTGGTCGGAAACACCTTCGGCGGTCGTGGTGCGGTCTTTGTCAGTCACGGTGCACGTGACACTAGTCTGGGTGGTGAAGTAGAGAACCGCAGTTCCCACGATTCCCAGAACGACAACACTTCCGAGAAGCCATCCTCCTAGGATGCCCCAGTAAGGTTCGCTCCTGTTTTGATTTCTTATCATCAGCTGTCTCCGTGTTTCAGTGACCAAGATTCGGCGGCGTCCACCACGGTTGGGTGGATCGTTTCTAGTTGTTGACTTTCCTCCGGGGAGTACACGTGATCCATGTCGTGAAGATCAGCGAGCACATCGAGAGGGCCTCCGTTGGTATCCACAGCTCGGATCCGGGACTCGATCTCTTGGACCTTGGTGATGCGCGAGAGGCGGAAAGTGCGTCCTCGGTAGTTGAACCATGTAGCCACTAGGGCCTCCTATTTCATTGACTTCTTGAAAGACTCTCCGATTTTGTAGCTGAGGGACTCAAGCTGAAGCTTGGGTCTCCAGTATCCTTCATCTGAGTCATCTTCGAAAACGCTGTACGCGGACGCAGCCTGATTCAGAGTTTTCAAAATCAGCCTGACCTCATCCGGATTGAGTCGAAGGACAACCTTCTTGGTCATTTGATGTTCGATTCAGCGGTCTCCACGAGGGACTGAACTACGTCAGCCTTGATTCCCTTGAAGTTTCTCTCGGCACGGTCGCGGCGAAGCTTCTGGACGTATTGCCAGCCTGCATCCGTGAACTCCACGAAGGCGTTGCTGCTGAAGTGGAGCAAGCCGAAGTGTTCTGCGTCCCGCAAGCAGTCGTAGTCCGTGTGGCCCTTCAAGTGCTCTCCGTTGGCCAAGTACGACGGATATGCGTTGCCGTCCCTACGCATGTGGGCAGGCTCCAAAACACCGCCATAATCGACCACACGGGTCTCGGCGTAGGTGAGGGTGGAGATGTGATCCCTGCCCCAAAATTCCATGGGCACGAAGCCCGTGGAATTTCGACGGTCGGTGGGTGCTGTAGCTGTTTGCGTCATAGTGTCTCCTTGATTGAGGTGTTGACCTACCCTCACAATAGATTATTTAGAGTTCAAGTGCAATCTAGACAGCCTTCTGGACTCGGTGGTCGTTGGCGATAGTCACTGGACCCCGCTCGGTGCCGACATGGAGATGTCCGGAGACAAGATCAATGGACTCGACCTTGCCGGGGACCCACGCGCCAGCCCGCAGGACCTCAACGAAGTCTTCCACGGCATAGTCCTTGAGTTGGTGGTGGAGTGGGCTAGCCTCCACGGGAGACTCTTCTACTTTGGCAGGAGCCAGATCGAGAGCACGCTGGAGGTATGGAAGGACGAAATCCTGCATGCGTTCTTCGCCCGCTTCATGATCTTCCAGAGCCTCTGCCATCTCTTCAGCCAGTTCATTCAGTTGTTCAGACATTCGTCTCGCTCGATTCTGTTTCTGCCTTCTCTCGAAGGTCTGCCATGTAGTTGATGATGCGGATGATTTCTTCGATCTGCGCGGTGTCGGAGGTGCGCTCATAGTCTCCGGCAATCAGCACCTCAATGCGGCCTATGTAGCCCTGCAAACGCTCAGGATTCGCGTGAGCTGTGACGATCTCCCGCAAAGGGATCTCGCGCTCCTTAGCGAGCATTCGAGCTTGCTGGTAATTTCCAAAAACGACAATCATGTGACTGCTCCGGTGTCTAAGGGGTTCCAGTCGGTGTGCATAGCTCGACGCTCTGCCCGCTGGGGTTCCCAGCCCAAGCTTATGTCGTAGCATTCGTCCACGTTCAGCCGGGAGGGGAACTTGGTTACCGGATCCTCTCCCGGCATGACCCATATCGACTCGTTGTCGAAGTCCACTCCGTTATGAGCCACAATCATGTGACTGGCTCCGGCCTCCTCGGCTTCCTTGAAAGCTGCTTCGATTTGATCAACTCTCCACGACATGGTTACTCCTTGGTGTAAGCCGTCTGGCCCGTGAGGGGAGCAAGCGCTCCGATGGTTCCGGACATCGAGCGCTCAGGGTCGAGAAGGTGCTGCTTGGCTAGTCCCAAGGCCATGGCGTGCTGATTGCCGGTGGTTCCCTGCTCGTCGGCTAGCTCGGTGATCTCGGTAGTTTCCAACGGTCGGATGTCAGTCAGGGTCTTGTCGAGGATCTGCTCCCCAATCTTGGCGTACATGACGGCAAGCTCGGAGATGACGAGTTCGTAGCCCCAGCCCTCAACTTCAAATTCTTCTTTGTCTTGTTCTCGGAAGTATTCCAAACGCTCGCGGATCCACGTAGGGAGTTTGGCCTCGCGGGCCTGCCAGTTGGGGCGATTGCTTTCCAAGGCATCGAGACGCCTCTTCTTCGAGTTATCTAAGAACAGCTCGAAGTCCTCTCGGATCGCATTGTCAGAGCGGCGTGCATACCAAACTCCGTCGATGTGCCATCCGGAGATCTCGTTGAAGCCTTTCGTCTCCAGTCCAAAGTAGCTACCCACCTTGAGGAGAGCTGCCACCTCATCGGGAGCAATCATTGTCCAGCCGTCACTTCCTGTGATGGCCTTCCCATCCTGAGAGATGTGGGTGACAGTCTGGAAGGTGAGCTTCCTTTCTGTGTGGCCTTCAGTGCTGGAATCTGTAACGGTGTCTTTGGTCATGTCATTCTCCGGTTTTCTTGTCGATGGGGTACTAAGGTCGCTGCGGATCAAGCGGCCACTCCCAGAGGCTGTTCCGCCTTGATATAGCACAAGGTGCACCAAAAATGCCCATTCTCTGGGTTGTAGGTGCCTTCCTCATTCTGGACAGCGGCCAGAGCGTTGGGGTGGCCCTCGTAGAGAGCAAGTTCTGTGTACTCAGAGAGTTCGTAGGGTGCCTTGAGACATCCGTTGCATCGAGTTTCCATAGTGGTCCTTTCGAGATTGGTGGCCATGGTTAGCCCAGAGCCAGTTCGTCTTTTTCGAAGTCAGGGTCCGCGGCCAGAACGGCTGCACGAACTACTGTGCCGTGGTCTCGAACAATCTGCCACTGAGTGAAGGTGAGTCCTTCAGTTTCTGCAATGTCTTGGACTCCAGCATTGGTGGCTTCTGCTGTCAGCTCATCGAAGAGTCGATCTGCGGAGCCTCCATTGTGGAACAGGCGTGACATGTTTGTCATCTGCTGAGTTGTGTATCGAATAGCCATGGTGTTCTCCTCTAGTTGACCTTACGGTTTGAGCGTAGCACAAGATTGCATACGCAATCTATGCGGCTTGACGGCTCCGGACACAAGCATTGTGGAGAAGGGCAGCTCGATGAATCTTCGCTTCCCGGAGTTGCTGTTCGAGCTTCGAGATCTGACGATCAGCCTCTGCAAGCGAGCGGCGTCGATGGTCTTCAGGGGTTGTGAGGGTTCTTCCAAGTTTCATGGGGTCTCCTAAATCTGGACCATATCGGGATGGTGCATCATGAAATGTTCGATCCGCTCGATGTGGTAGAAGCAGATCTCCACTAAATTCTTGAACCAGTTCTTCATGATGTCTCCCTTGCTAACTGACCTTACTCTTTGAGTATAGCACATAGATTGCATTTGCAATACTGACTAGAAGGAATAAATAGAGATTGCTTTTGACATCTATATGTGACATGCTGGAGGTACATTGACTTTGGAGGTCACCATGGAAAATTCACCCACGTACAACAGCTTCGGAAGTGCTGTTCGCGCTCTCTACCAAGCTCACACGGTCAATCGAGCACGGTTTCACGCCATGCGTCGAGTCATCGGCTACCGTGGCGCTGTCGCTTCAGTGTGGACTAATCCGTACTGGGGCAGCTAATGGGAGCATCCCGATGGGTCCGGGTGATCTCCGGGGTGGGTCCAGAAGATCAGCACCGATGCGTTCAGTATCAGGCAGACTCTGAGGGAGCTGCTGAGGCTCAGTTCCTTGAGGAGTTCCCCGGCTTTGAGATTTCTCGCCGGGAGCACTACATCTCAAAAGGACGCTAGTAGCCTTCGATTCGTCCCCGCAGAAACCCCACGGCTTTATCCTCTGGGTAGAGCCGTATTGCTGTCTTCGTGACCGCTCGCGTGAGGGTGGCCTGAAGGTGTCGAGGCATCGGAAGAGGGTCCCGGCGTTCTGCTTGTACAGCTACACGGATCCCAGTTCCATAGCTGTGCATGAGTCCCCAGCCCTCTGGAAGCTCCCCCGGCTTCACGATGGTCTTATCACTGACCACCAGCCACCAGAAGTCGCAGTACTGAGCGAACTCTTCAGCTTTCGTGGGGTCCTTCAGCTCGGTGAGCCAGTCTGATCGGGAGACCTTGACCTCGTGCCCATGAAGCTTGGGTCCTGAGTGGATTCCATAGCCTCCCCAGAGATCCATGGCCATATAGTCACATACTCGACTTGAACTGAAGCCCGTCATGTTCTTGACGTGCTCGGCTCTCGTGTAGCGGATTCCGTTTCCGTTGTACTTCCCGTACTTAACATTCAGTCGGTCGAGCATCTCGCGCTCGTTCATTGCAGATCCTGAGGATCTTCGATAAATCCAGACCACTCAAAGTCGGTGACAGCTTTGTCTTTAGCTCCATGGTGCACTCGTGTGTACATTCCCTTTCGAGTGGCTTGTTTTCCCCTGTGATCGCCCACAGTGTTGACAAGGATGGTTGGGGATCCTCCGTGGACAGAGACCCTATTGCCGTGCATTGGTCCTCCATGGAGCTGTGCGGTCTCTGCGGTCATAGGGGTCTTTACTTTCGAGCACTAGAACGCAAGAACTCAGCATCCGTTGTGAGCTGTAGGCTCATTTTTCTACCTCTTCCAGAATGGTGATGGCGGTCTTCTTCACGCGCTCGGTAACGTCCATGGTCTTGATGTGCTCGATGACCGCACCGGTGCTGCTGATGTCGAGCGTGCTGCTGCCAACGTCATTGAGGAACCGATCCAAGCTGAGCTTCTCTGATTTTGAGATCTGAGCTGCTTCGAGCTTGAAGACTTCGGAAGCGGGCTTGTGGGGAACGGCCACCTCACGGAATCCCAGCTCGGTGCCATCCTCACCGTCTGCCCAGACAGCTACCTTGATCGAGCGCTCCACGTTGTACTCGTGCAGGGATCCGCGGCTGAGCGCTCCCATGTTGGCGTAGGTGACTCCATCGTCTTCCCAGATGCCGTGATCTTCGTGAATGTGTCCGTAGTAGAGGAACCCCATGTGTCCCATGGCCTCTCCTAGGCCGTGGGGGCCTGTTGTGGGCACGAGTTCGAACAACTGCTTGGCAGCGTCCACCGGTGGGTAGATCGGAGCGTGAGTGACCGTCAGGGCGTGCGTGAGGTCAACTTGGGCGTAGTCTCCACCTTCGTCCACGCCACCTGCGGAACGCCAGCGGTCGAAAGCCTCCATAGGAGTGTCCTCGTGAAGCCAGCGCTGCTGCCACGGAACTCCGAAGATTGGAAGCGTCTCATGCCAGCCATTCAGCTCGCGTGCGCCAGAGGCTAGGAGCACACCAAGTGGCTGCTTCTCCGTCACGCTCTCTAGAACGTCGTTGCTGATGTCGTGGTTGCCTACGACGATGAGAAGCTCGATTCCCAGACGCTTGGCATCTTGAACCACCTCGATCATGCGAAGCACGAGAGCGTGGGACGTTCGTCCGGGCTGCTTGTGATTGAAGATGTCTCCGGCCCATACAATGGCGGGGATATCTCTGTCCGCGGCGTAGGTGTTGATCCAGAGAAGCATCTCGATCAGATCATCCATGTAGCTGTCATGGACAGAGGCAGGGGGTCGATCCATAGCGTGGATGTCACCAACGAGAAGTACTTCAGACATGGGGGCCTTTTCTATGTTCAGGGTCTACTAAGTATTACGGGGATCCGGCAGGTATCAACAGGGTCAGTCTCGTTCTACCCATGCCTCTTCGATCCCAGAAGGGCACTCCACGCAGTTGAGGCATGGAGGAGACAGATGGCAGAAACACGTGTGCGAGGGAGACTCCCAGATGCAGTTATCGTGGTCCCACAACAGGTAGCCAAATTCTTCTCTGAGTTCCATTACGCACTCCGAAGTTGGAGAGTTACGAGATCGTTCCGGGTGAAGGAGCTGAGTACTACCCACATTGTGGTCTCAATGATGTAGGCACTGTCTCGCTTGAAGAGGATAACCTGCCCCGGCTCTAGCTCAGGAAAAGTATTCAAGCCAGCCACCGAGACGTAGGCACGTGTTCCATCGCGGCGCGCAGCATACGTGCCTACGTCTGGAATAGTGAGGATGTCGGTCATGAGATCAGCCCTGATCATTAGTCTCCTCAGGGAGTTGGGTCAGTGTGTAGATCACGGGGGATTCCATGGAATACTCTTTCCTGAGCCTGATGTCGAGAGACACTGCTTGGAGCGTCTCTCGCTCCATAAAGTAGAGAGACTCATTTCCATGGAACACTGGTTCGCGGTACTCGTAGTTCAGGATCACCTTCGACATGGGATCGAAGCCACCCTTCATCTCTAGCTGAGTGCGTACACCTTCTGAGTTTTTGAAAACGATGGTGAATTTGTCAATTTCCGTTCTGATCTCAGTCATTCGTTCTCTCCTTCTCTGTTCCAGTGTCCTGCCTCATCGAGAGCTGCCGACAAGTATCCGAGGTACTCAGGCTGAAGAATCTTCTTCATGTCCTTGAGAAGGTCGCGAGAGGAGACCTCGATGTTTTCTGATAGCTCCGTGAACATCTCCATCAAGGAATCTCGAATAGCTAGAGATTTCTCATCTTTCTTCATGTCTTGTCCTCTTCGGTGAAGGTGGATCGGGCCAGATGGCCAAGGATCGACATGGCTTCCACAATTGCCGGGAAGCGCATGTCAACGTAAATGGAGCCTTCGTCTATCTCACTCTGGATGGTGCGGGCAATGATCTCCCACGTGAACGGGGTCCCAGCCTCCAGCCCTCCTGTGTAGCTCCGCAAGGCATCTGCGAGGATCTCGTTCACCTCGGCGCGGTGTTTCGTTTGGGTGGTCACAGGAGTTCCCCATCCAGTCGTCTGGTCAATTTTTCTATCTTGTCGCGAGCGTCCCGGAATGACTTGTTCTCGTCGTACTCGGAAGACCGTGGCCTACCTCCGGGCCAGATTCGAGTGAACTCTTCTTTCAGGTGAGCCAGATAGGCAACACGAGCTGTGTTGAGATCAACTGGATCAGGGTGGTGAGTTCCGGATCCATCGGGACCTTCGGAAGGCTCTGCCGGTATGGTCTTCATTGGGTCTCCTAAATGACCGTGGATTACTTGAGTGCTTGGTAGAGAAACTGGTACTGGGCGAACTCTGACTCAGAGAGATCTACTTCAAGATCTGCCCAGTGGTGGTTGGGAATGGATCCGTGTTCAAACTTCAGTCGCTCCCGGACCAGATCTAGTACCACCTTGGGGGTGGCCTCCAAACTGTTCACTGGGCTGCTGGTAGCCGCCACAACACGCTCGTGGGTCTTCCACCCTTCCATGAACACGTAACGAGCATTCAGAGTCTGCCCTTTCACGAACTGGCCGAGCCAGCCATTGAAGGGGTCAGAGAATCCAATGGGGTGTTTCGTGGAAGCGCGAGGCAGAACAAGATTTTGTTCTCGCACGCTCTGAGCCTCAGCCCACGCGACCAAGCGTTGTCGTGTGGCCTTGATGGCGTCCGACTCCGCCCGCATAATGAACGTGATCAAATCCCACTTCGTGTACGTCATGTAGACGCGTCGAAGCTCACTGGGAGACTGGGCACGGGTTTCCATGCCAAGCTTCTTCCACTCTTCTTTGATGGCTTCCCTGCGCTCTGTGTAGCGGGGTACGTCCTCTTCGTCATAACTCATGGGGTGTCTCCTCTTTGGGGTAGCTAGAGGCCTTGGGAGGAGTCTCTGGTGGGCATTCAAGATGGACGTACTTGTTCAGGGCACTGAAGACATCCCCGTGCGGGTACTTCACCTCGAAGCGGGCTACCTGAACAGTTAGCTGTCCTTGACGGAAAGATTTCTTGCATCTGAGGCAGATCATAACTACTCGCTCGTGCCGTCTTCGAGACCGAAGTAGAAGCGGGCGAAGTCTAATCTCATGGCCAAGCCGCGCTCGATCTTCTCGATCTGGCGTTCGCCTTTTCCAGATACGTCGATTCGATCAATCTCTTCGCTCGTTGTGAGATCTCGAATAACGAAAGCTTGCGAGGGTACTGGTGTGGTGCTTGTCTCCTTCATGGGACCTCCTGTTTATTGACCTTACTCTTTGAGCATAGCACATAGATTGCATCTGCAACCTAGATGGTGGTGAACACCATGAACAGCGTAGCTACCCAGCCCATGTACAGGAGCAGAGACAGAACACCAGCTATAAGAGCTGGGACGAACCCCAGATGCTCCTTGATAGGTTCTGATATACGCTCGACAATGTAGTCACCAACGATGCCTCCTACGACAGCAAAGCCAAGGAAGGCGATAACGAGAAAGAAAACTTCAGCTGACATAGTGCCTCCGATGTTTAGCTGGTTGGCCTTACGTTTTGAGCTTACGTCATTGAGAAGTCAAATGCAGCCTACACTGAAGCTCAGTGATTATCCGCAAAATCTCCCCAGTAGCCTCCGCCTGCTCTCCGCGTAGATGCTCGCGCTGATCCTCGCTAAAGGCGTGATACCCCATGTGAGGGTGATCTGCTTTCGGGTTATTCGAGCGGCACCTGTAGTAAGCCAAAGTGTCAGCAATCCGAAAGGCTAGTTCCCGTTCTCGCTCGGTCGGTACGGTGGCGTGGATATCTGGGCATTCGTGAGCGTCACTCATTTGTTTCTCATTTCGGGACACTCGAAGTCGTGGCGGCTGCTCGTGTAGATCAGTCGGCAGCGGTGGCACCTTTTCGCCCACGCCGGACGCGTCTCTGGCTCCGGCCATAGCCCTGCAATTACCTCATCCGAGACGGTTTCGTCTGTAGTGCTCATGACTTGCTCCTAATGCTCAGGAGCCACGGCCCCAGATAGATATAGATGTTGCGCTCATGGTCGCCCCACTTCTGCCAAGACGCTCCCAGCAGAAACCCGCTCATGTACTTGCGTCCACTAGGTCGGTAGCCCATGTTCCAGCCGAAGCCCGTCACTGCTCACCACCACCCATAGCAGCTTCGAGGGCCGCCCTCATTACGTTGTAGGCGTTGTCCAAGCCACGCTTCATCGGGAACTCGCGAGATATCTCCAACCCTCGCTCAACCATCGCGTTCGTCACCTCTACCTGTACCGACTCAGCAGTGTCGAGAAGTGCCAACACCATCGAAGATGTCTCCACTGTCTTACCGCGGCGCGCGTAGTCGATTGCCCAGTTTGCCAGATGCTTCAAACCGTGCTTACGGTCATGCTCGGCGGTGTAGCCCTTATCAGGATGACGGGCGCGCTCAGCCGCCACTTCCGCTGACCACTCCTCGACCGTAGGCTCAACCTTGCGGGATGCCTGCCACCTAACCGCACCATCCCACATCCAGTCAGCAAACGTACCGCCATACTCTGGGTCGCACCGAACTATATGCCACTCAGCTATCAGTTGGTCACGTGCATTTTCCTCGGAGCGTGCTTCGTTTTCACTCACTATTATTTCCTTCCGTGATCTCATCATGAGGTACCGGCTGCGTCACTTGAACATCACCAGTTCGATAAATCCCCGCGCGGCGCTTCAACATTGAAGCCCCTAGAACCCATGCTGCTCTGCTCTTTTTTGCGCCATAAGAGCCGTACTTTGCGCTCAGGTTGTCGAATTCGTTCTGCCAGTGTTCTGCCTCCGCTTCCAGTACTGCTGCGGCAAACTCCCCCCAGTTGGATTCGTCTATTCCTTCACCCATCCGCGCCGCCTGCTCCACCGTCTCGTCGGTGATCTCGACCTTGCGGGATGCCTGCCACTCAGATTCGAGACGCCAACCGCTCGCCATGAACACCTTGACATCTTCGGGGTGTACATTGAAGCGCTTCACCTCTTCATAGATCATGGCGACTCTCTCGGCTTCGTCGCGTGCTTCTTCGTCTGTAGTGCTCATCGCGTCTCTCCTTTGGTAATTGGGTTGCCCAGCGCTATCGCCGCATTGTGCAAGTCTTCGATGCGTTCGCTTAGAGTCTCAACTCGCCTCTGATCTTGCCGTGATCTCTTTAGGCTTTCCTCCGCAGGTAGGGCAGTTGCTGTGGCACTCGGCTCCGTGGTCATGCCACCTGAAACCACAAGCCCTGCTATGTGGCTCGCTCTCGAATTGAGCCGGTGGTTCAGGCTCTACCGGCTGCCACTCGCCTGCGCTGACCCGCTTGACGAACTGAATCAAAGGGTCCCCACGACGCCACTGCCTCTCAATGTGTTCGCGGTCGGTGCTGACTAGGTGCGCTCGATCATCGCGCCCGTATTCGCCAAACTCGGCATCCGGGTTGACCAGTCCGTACTCCCACCCTGCTTCGCCCTCTACCGAGGTGTCAACCGGATGTGTAACAGGGGGCCACTCACCGGCAGGGACGGCCTTGGTGCGGCGTTCGATATACCAGCCCAAGTCGATGATTGGGGAATCCTCCCATGCGGCTACGGGAGTACCGTCACTCCGAACACGGCGTGTTTCCCATTCAGGCTCAGCAACCACCTCTGGGTACGGGTTGGTTTCGCTCTTACGCCACGGACCCCCGTTGTGTTTATCGTTCCACCCGAACCTGTAGCCAGCACGCCACGCATTATGCGGCGAATCGGTAGTGCTCGCGCTATGCAGCGGATCAGTCGTTGGCAATTCCTCTACCGGGACAGCCGCAGGAGAGTTGGGGTCGCATATGTCTAGGTTCACCCCTTTTGTGGGGTGATCGGTCATGCCAACATCCCAACCTTGACTGCCCAGATTGGCGAAAACTTCATCGAGAACAGCCTCGCGAATCTCTTGCTCCCGCTCTACCGGGACAGGGAGACGGAGACCCGCTTTCACTGCTGCCACAAGTCGCGGGATAAGGTCAAGCATTTGGGTTCGATCCTCGCCGTCGAAGCTCTCCGCCTCAGAAATTAGACACATCAGGTCTTCGTCATCGACGGACTCTGACCACATATCAACCTCAGCCGCAAGTGATCGCAACCGCTTCAGTTCATCAATAGCCGACGCGATGCTATCCGCAGGGAAATGGAACTCTTGCTGTCGCAATAACAACATCGCAGACACTAGACCTTGATATCGTTCGTTCTCGGTCGGTACGGTGACAGCCTCTGGGCATTCGTGAGCAGTCACCTTCTCTCCCTTGTCTATGGGGATTTGCTTTGGCTCAGGGGTTTTTCGGCTCTTAGGGACGAACTCCAAGCAGTCATCGAAGGTATTGGTGCCAGTGTCATCGAACAGGCAGGCACCATCAACAAGCCCATCGTCGTACCATGTGGTGCCGGAGACGTTGTGCTGGTTTCGTGGGTGGCCACATCCGGGCTGGTCACACATTGGCTGTGTCATTTCAAGCTCCTGCCTGTACATCGTTGGTCGTGAGCCACTCAAGGACTGTGTGTTGGCTAACAAGGTGACCAGCCCACGCGTCTACTCCCACGTGGAGCATGCTGCTGTGGCCTGTTTCCTTGCCGTGCGTGTGGCCATGAAGAAGAGGCATTCCATGGTCAGGCAAGCGGTACTGGTTGTACCGTGATCCCGGTCGAGCGGGACCATCTCCCCACGCCTCATACGGGAAGTGGGAGAGAAGGAACTCGATTCCATCCAACGAGTGAAGTGCAAAGGGCTGAATGGTGTCAAAGACTTCCAGCCAGTCCGTCATGTGTACCACCGCGGTGTTGTGCATTGGGTGAACCGGGTCATGGTTTCCAGAGATCAAATGCTTCGTCCCCGTGCGCTGAGCTACCCATTCCAAGACGGATGGACCCTTCTTAGCTGAGACATCTCCGAGAAGGAACACTACGTCGTCCTCTCCCACAACGGAGTCCCACTGGTGAGCTAGGTGATCATCGTGCTCTTCAACGCTTCCGAACCCTCGGCGCTTGGCCACGTTCGACTGCTTGATGTGTTGATCTGATGTGTAGAAAATAGTCATCTCAGGATCCTGCCTGTAGGTCCTTGGTAGCTGCTTCATGCAGCACCTTATTGCGCACGAGGGCGTCTTCGTTGGTCATGGGGTTTCCCACCAGCCACTCATCGAACAAAAGATCAGAGTCCGAGAAGCAGATCCAGAAGTCGTAGAGCTGGTCGATACCATTAGCCTCACGATACTTCCGTTCTGTCTCTTCCTTTGCGAGTCGTCTCTCCTGATCCTGTAGGCGATCCAAGTGGATCTCGGCCTGCTTCTCAGTCAAGTGAGATGTCTGCACCCACGCCTCGAATGCCTTCTCCTTGAAGTGGATTTCCCAGAGCCTACGAAGGGATGTGTCAGACATCTCGGACTTCCTTTTCAGGGGATAGGCACGTGGCATTGAGGTATTCCCAAATGCACTGTGGTTCTGGATGAGGGTAGCCATATCCTGAATACTCCGAAGAGAACCAGTCGTCTCGGCGCGCTCCGTACCAGTTGTCGTAGTACTCGGTGTAGGTAGCCCACTCCGGGGACTCCCCACAGTAAATGCACTGTCGAGTATTGATCTCCAGCTGGTGGAAGGGGAGGTCCGCGTACTCGGCCCCACGCAGTTCGCTTTCAATGGGGGCGTCGAATATGTGGCGGGTGTTGAGTGTCTGTGTCATGGTGTCTCCTCTATGGCAGGCGGGTCAGCTGTTCAGCTACCCAGATCTGAAATTCGGGCCTCATGGCCGCGTTGTAGGCGTCACGTTGAGCGATTGCCTCTTCTTCCGTGGGGTGGAAGTTGATGGAGGGGAAGTCTGCTGGCATCGTGCTTCGAACAATGAATCCCATGAGAACTCCTTCGCTTGGTTGACCTTACATTTAGACTCTACACACCATAGGTTGCAATTGCAACCTCTACGCCTTTACTGATCTCTCCGCATGGCTGCTTTGATCTCGTCGTAGTACCACACGTCACGAGTGCACCTTCACTGGATTTCGTATGTCAGGAGAAGCTCCTAGCGGGGACTCCAAGGCGCTTGCGAAGCTTATCGAGGTGATTCATCACATCTCGGTACGAAATAGGAGTTCCGTAGAGCTGATCTCCAAAGTGGTCCTCCATCTTCGCGATCTCGTCCGAAATCTTCTTTTCCATGTCCTTGAGGTGCTTCGCGTAGACAGCATCTCCAATGAGCTGGGCGTCTTCCCAGTAGATATTTCCGTGGAGGTTCCCGCGCTTCAACCAGATGGTGTCATGGACGGAGTAGCGGATTTGGTCGTCAGTCTGAGTTGTCATAGTAGCTCCTTTTCAGAAACGAAGGTTAGGGTCGTTGGAGAACCCATCTTTGAATTGGGTGTTGATGTAGCCGAGGCGGTCATTGACCACGAGGACTCGATCATCCTCGTGATTGTCGGTGGACTCGCGGGCGAAGATGAAAGCATCATCAGGATTGGCGAAGCGAGCTACGACGGATCCATCCTTGAGGTCTGTGACCGTGATCCGGAGCCTTGCTGCCCTAGCCACGAGTGATCATCGAATTCTGGATCGTCTGAGCTGCGTCGATGGCCGCGGCCTCAGTAGTGGCGGGCTTTGCGTCGATGGGATTCTTGCCGATCAGGAAAATCGTTCCTGCGGTGTCAGTAACGTGCCAGAAACCTCCAGCATCGAAAGCGGTCCAGTTCTGGGTGGGGGCTGTTGCAGTTGCCATGTTGTCTCCTCTGGTTGACCTTACGTTTTGAGCTTACGTCATTGAGAAGTCAAATGCAACCTAAGCCGAAAACACTCGGTACAGGACGTAGACGATGGCGGGTGTGCACAAGAGAAGGATCAAGTGTGGGAGGTACCACACGCTGCTTCGTGGGGAATGCCAGAAGGTCATGTGATCGAGTCCTTCCCACTTCAATAGGGCTTTCAGCTTGTCGTGTTCTTTCGCAGGAGAGCCAAAACGCTCCGGCATGGTGATGATCACGAACTTGGCACACGTGCAGCGCATGGTTCCCACGGCTCGATTGATGTTCGGATTGTAGCCGTACTCGTAGCTGACGCTATGTGTGCCTGTGAGGGACCTCCACCAGCGAACCAAAAGCTTCTTTGCAACCTTCACTGGTTCTTCTCCCAGACTTCGTAAGCCTTAGCGAACATCGTCGTGTCCTCTTCGCCATGGTCGATCATGTCATCAAGGTACTCGTTCAGCTCAGCTTGTGACATCAGCTCTGGGTCCTTCTTCACTGAGCACACCGCCCGCGGCCTTCACACTCTCGGTCGTATTCGTGCATTTCCTCCAAGGCTGTGTTCAAGTCACCCTGAGCGGCCCTGACGGCTCGCTCCAGTCCTCTGCGGGTCCAGTCGTCACCTTCCTCCACAATGGCTCCGGCAACAACGATTCTGTACGTTCTTGCCTTCTGGTCGAGAACAAGAATTTGGTTGTCGTCGTTGAGGGTAGCTTTGATCCCCAGAAGGAATCCCCACGCCAGTGCTACACCTTCTGCGAACGATTCAGCGGAGGAGATCTTATTGTCTGTTTTGAGGTCGACAACATGGACAAAAACTCGGTCGGCGTCGATGGCACGCAACTCTTGAGTGAGTGGGTAGACGATCTCCTTGACCTCCGCGGCGGCATACCTCTTTCCGATGGGTTCGTTGAGTATGCGTTCCAGTGCGGTATCAATTAGCTTCGACCGGTCGGTCATGGTGTCTCCTTGATAATGGCTTGTGCTAGCTCTACAGCCTGTGCGAATGCGGCAGGCTCATCGTGCGATCCTTCAGCGTCTCCGAGAGCACTCTTCAGGATGGCTATCTGTGCTTCGATGGTGCGGTGCAGTGCGACAATCAGCTTGCCGTCCTCGGCTGACCACAGCCCTCCGAATTTGGGGGTGGCTCCAACTACCTCGGAGCCGGGAACCTCTCCGTAGATGGCGTGTGTGACGTGCTGGCCATAGGTGAGACGCCACGGTCCCGGAGTCGTAACACTCTTCATGGCCACAAGCGTCGCGAGCGCTCTGACCAGAACGCGGGTGTCTTCTTCGTTCTTAATCATGGCCTCGGCGTTCTCCTTGTTGACGAATTGGTGGAAGCTACGCATGAATGCTCGGTGGGAGATCCACAGGTAGGGGTTGGCAGGGGAGAAGCACGAGGATGCGGCGCGTGTGGCGGGAACCTCACGAGACCCTAATAGTGCCCACGTGTTTCCCAGCTCGATTCCATCTCGGATCCTGCGTGCGGTGTCTGTCTTCACGACAATCCCCTCAGCCGGGTTTCTACGGCTTCCCAGAACGTGTCTGAGCCGATCTCGTCAACACGCATGCTGACTTCGAATTCGTTGGTCTCGGCGGCGATAGCGAGGTTCGTAAATAGCCATCCGTGCAACTCCTTGATTTTCAGAGCCTTGGGAGACTCGGCCAGCTCCAGTTCGCTCACAGTTCCACCAGATCCAGTAGATGGCGCGGAACATGAATAGGCTCAGGCCAGACAATCGTGGCGTTGCGAGCAAGGTCGAGAGGCTGGTACTTGGTAACGGAGACGCGGCGGAATTTTGCACCCTTGCGATACGTGATACGTGCCATGCCGAGGCCATTGTCTGCGGAGATTGCTGTCTCTTCTCGCATCTCCAGAACCTGACCGACAACGTTCTTCGGCGTCTTCCTCTTCTTCGGTGTCTTCCGCTTCGTCGGCGCACTGTCTGACTCTGGGTTCTTCTCTGGGGTCAGACCCTTTGAGTCGATCTTCAGGAAACCGCCATACACGCTAGTGGCGTGGGTAGCGATACTGAGCGGATGGTACATACCGTTGCCCAGAGAATGGAAGCGCGCTCCTGCGTTGTAGCTGATGACTGCATAGGAGTAGTCGTCATCCGGGGAGGTCGGAATCTCGAACCGCTGATCGTGGGTCAGTATGAACACGCGGCCTACCGGATCGGGCAGTAGAAGAGTCTTCGGGATTATGATCGTGCGCTCGTACATCTCCGTAGCCTTTTCAGCGAGGTCGAGTGCCTTGTAGCCTTTCGAGTTACCTCGGCGCTCGAACCGTGCTCCACCGGGGTACACGATGAGCGTGCCATCATTCGAGGGGAGATTGAATGCGGTCCTATTGATCAGGACGTAGGTACCGGGCCTCAAAGGAGCTGTAAGGAGTTCCTGTAGCTTGGCTTCGTCCTCCATCTGGTTCATGAGGTCGCGGTGCTCTCGGCGGTCTTGTGCAAGAGAGTTCGCGGGTGCTGAGGGCGTCATGGTGTCTCCTTTTTTGTTGAGCCTTCCATAGGTTGTACGCCGGTAACGTCGAGTTGACCATCGTCGGTCAGGATGTCCGACTCGTTGAAGGTCTTCATGATTCCCTCCGCATAGGCTCTGCACGGAAAGACTTGATGGCGGTGTGTACGCAAGCATCTGGGCCTGCGCCCACCAACCAACTCTCGAATTCTTGTTCGTGGTCGAACTTCTCTGTGGAGTTCGCGAAGGTGTGGTCGTTCCACAGGAAGCGCATTTGGTCGATGAACTTCTGTGGTGGTAGAGGGTCCGGCGTGAACAGGGCCAGCTTGGTGAGCGCCATGTGCTTCTCGTTGTTCAGCCGTGCGGTAACTAACTGCACCCCGCCATACCGGGGTCCAATCAACACCCGCGTGCCCATGAATGTCTCTAGGTGGCGCATGTTCGGGGACCCTGCCACATACCGAATGGTGGTCTCGTCATCCTCCACGGTGTACCCAGACTGGTACATCTTGCCTGCGAACTTAAACTCGATCACAGGCTTCTGGATGTCTCCCTTGGCAGCCTTCAAGGCCTCCACGAGGATCGGAACAGCTGCAATGATGGCGTCTTGGCCAACAAATTCTTGTTTCATGGTGTCTCCTAGTCGCGAGCTTCTCGTTGGCGCTGAGCTTCTTTGTACTCGTGCTCTCCGGGGGGTGTGGGGAAGGGAACAGGGGGAGTGTACTTGTAGTCCGTGGAGTGGTCCCGAACGAATTCCACCAGCATCTCGTCATAGGTGCCGAATAGCTCCTTGAGAGCTTCGTACTCTGCGGCAGTCACCCCACAAATTCGGAGGGTGTGGAAGGTACGCCACGGCACAGGGCCATAGGCTTCTGTTTCGAATAGTCGAGTCATGGCTTCACCATAGTCATCGAATGAGATTCGGCTGTAGCAGGTATTCGAGTGAGTTCTCGCCCTCACTACGAGTGAACATGAGTGGACTGTTCTTTCTCCCGTTATCCGAATTTTTGGTAGTCAATTCCCATGCCTGCACTTTGGCTTTAGCTGGGGTTTCTCCCGGCAGTCGAAGTAGGGCTAACGTTGCCAGTCTCCCAGCATCCAGTAGTACGCCACTGTAGATGTCATCGTAACGATCTCCTTCCAGTAGACGTTCCACCGGGGGGTAGCTGCCAACTACGGAGTCAGCTAGCACCTTAGTTCCCGTGTGTGTCAATTCGATACTGATAGGTTCATATGTATCAGCTGTCTGGTGGATCTTGATTACTGGGGCGTCATCCATGCCCTTACCCATCATCTTGAGCGCTTGCTCTAGCACTGCTGGTCTTAGGATTAGAGGATCCCCTGCGATCTGGTACCCATCACTTGTATCAGCGGGGATTGTGAGACGCACGACACGAAATCTGTCTGTGGCCACCACCACGATGTTCTTGTGATCGAGTCGGATAGATAGCGCGTCGATCCCGTTGATCTTGGATGTGCCTGTGGATAGGACTTTAGCCGTACTCAGTATTGATGCTGCTTGACGGGGCGTTACGAGAATGGTTGTCATGATGTCTCCTCAGACTTGGCTTGGATTGCCCTGACAGGCTCTCCGGGGTACTGATCGCTGAAGTCCCGGTCTGTGATTTCTTGGTCGTCGTCCTCTGCCATCTGGCGGAGTTCTTGGCGGCGGAAGAATGCGGCGTCTGCTTCGATGAGTTGAGTATTCATGGTGTCTCCTAGTCCTGTGTGATCAAGGTGATTGAGGTCAGGGTGGCAGGCGTCAGGTTGTTGTACTGATCTCCGACCAATACGCGGGTGCCTATACGATCCACCAGTGGTTGAACCGAACCATTCAGGTACAGGGCCAGTGTCTGGCCTTCATCAACGACACGGTAGGTCGAGACATAGATGTCACCATTGATGACGAACTCGATACGGGGGCGTCGGCCTTCTGTTTCGTTCGCGGCAGCGAGAGTGGGTAGCGCTCCAATGATCTGGTCGCGTCCGACGAATGTCTGTTCCATAGTGTCTCCTTCAGTTGACCTTACATCCTGAGCATAACACACTAGATTGCAATTGCAATACCTAGAGCCAGAACTGCCCTCTCCCGCTCTCCTCCTCTATTTCTCCAGTCGCACTACAGCGTGAGCAGAGCAGAATGCGATCCGCTTCTACCGATGTCCCTTGACCAGCACAGTCGGGACAGTCCACTCTCTCTGGGCCACATTCTTTGCAGTTAGCTTCATGGTCAGCCCACCCTTCGGGGTCGGTATACCAGCGGGTTGAGTCGTGCTCATTCCACAGGTGGCGCGGATTGATTTCAGACTTTGCGTAGTTGTCGCAGCAGCCCTCCGCTCCTATAGGTGCGCTCCTGCCGAAAGGATTCATGCCTGTGCCATGCTCGGGGCAAGGAATGCGTGTCCAACACTTCGAAGTACACGTCATTGGTTTGCCCTCGCGAATAGGGTCGTCATGCACTCCCCACACAACTCACCATCATCGCCACTGTACCAACCCGGAGCCTGCCCTGTGAGTAGCTGAATCGGGTTGTAGTCAGGCTCGTCAGATTTACGCTCGCGGCCACACTCGTCACAGCTCATGGCGTCTCTCCTTCGTTCGGTTGTGCGCGGACAGCGGCGGCAGCCCAGTTGCCATACTGATACCACTCGGCCTCCAGCGGTGTCGATGTTCCGATGGGCTTGATGCCCTCTGACAAGTCGCTCTCGCGTTGCGCCTTGGCGGTTTCGGTGGCGACTACAAGGATCCACTGCGCATCCTTCTCGATCTGATCAGCACGTATCTCGGCATCATGGGTGATAAGCCAACGGTCAAACATGCGAAGCAGGTCGCCCGAAAGCCAGTTGCGGATGTCGTCTCGCTCGTCACTCATGGTCACCACCCAGAGCAACAGCCACTATATGCTCGGCGTGCTTCCTGTCAGTCCAACCCATCGGACACCATCCGCAACTGCATCTCCGGTTAGTCCAAGCATCTCCGACAATGACACGGTGCTTCAAAAGAGCCTCCACCATCTCGTCGGTGACCTCAACCCGTACCGGCTGAGGGGTTATGCGGAGGGCGTCGAGCACATTGTCGTACTCGGTAATCGTTTTCTCGTGGTAGTCGGCATCACCCGTGACTTCACCCCGCTTATCATCAGGGTGAGCGCGGAGCCAGTCACGCCATTCCACGTGCGTCTGGCGTGAGAACTCGATTGTCGCGATTGCCGACTTCGCCCTGTCGGAGGATTCGGTACGTGCGTCTTCGTCTGTGGTGCTCACGGGGTTACTCCTGTCGTTGAATCGTGCGGTGCAAACGACGGGCACGTGATAACCAACCTTGAATCTTGGGTAGTTATTTTGATGCTCTCGTCAGATGCTGGTTTCTGGCAGCAGAGAGATATATTCGACCCCTCCAAAAATAGGTGAACAACATTTTCGCTCATAGCTTCTCTCCTTCGGTCTTGGCGGGGTGCGGGTTCACGGGTGAGTACTTCTCTCCGCTCGGCCAGAGCGCCTGAGCGCGTGCGAAGCCTTCGCGCCACGCATCATGCTTTACGGCTTCGAGAGCGTCAGTGGGAGACTGGTCGAGGACTGCCCTGATGTCGCGCCCAAGGTATGAGCAGTGCGACTCTCGCTCTATAGCGTCCGCTAGCTCACGCCCCTCCGCAATAACCGCCTGTGCTGCCGCCAACTGCTCGGTGAGGGCATCACGCTCGATAGTGATATTCGCGAGTTCCATCATCCGGCTCGCCCACTCGTTACGCTGCATCGTGCGCTCGGACAACTCCCGCCCTAGCTGTGCCACATCCGCAGCAAGATTGTTTGCCTGATCCTCCGCCTGTTGCGCATCACGCTCTGAGGCTTCGAGAGCATCCGCCAAGTCCTCAAGCAGCGGACAAATACCTGCCTGAGTCAATAGCGGACTAGCTGCCCACAGTCGAGCCTTCGCAATCAGGTCGGCGATAGATACATCAGACATCGAGTTCTCCTGTCTCTGAGCCGTGCGGGTTCGAATCAACTACCATCTCGGTAACGAGAACCTTGACCAACGTCACGTTGCGGACGAATCCGATTTCAGAGTCAGACCACTCTTTGAGTTTGTTGTACTGAGAATGCGGGTTCGAATCGAGTTTCGTTATCCGTTCCCATTCGTCATCAGGGATCTGCGAATTCGGCACCGTCTGCGTGGTGTTCTTGTAAAAACTTGGGTCAGCATTGCTGTATTTCCACAGTGACCCGAGCTGCACAATCTCCCAAGAGAGGCGATACATTTCCGTTGCTGGGTCGGTGATAGATACATCAGGCATCAGCGGTGCATCTTCCGCGCTTTTTTCTGCGCTTTCCGCTTAGCTCGGTGCTGATCTCGCACCGCAGCGGAGATTCGCTGTACCGCGTCTGGTGTGCCGATTATCTCAACCGGGTCTTTCACCCCTGCATAGAGCGCGTGCTCAAGTGATTGGTAAATTCTTCCACTATTTGGATCCATCATTCTCTCCTTCTATTGCCTCAGAAATGTCATAGTAGTCGAGAATTCCCTCGCTGTTAGAGGCGGCGAGGATCGTGCACAGAATCTTGTCCCTCGCGGCCATTGGGAGATTTTCGAGCAGTGTCTTGATCAGTTCCTTCTTAGTCATAGCTTCTCTCCTTCGGTCTTGCGGTACGGGTTCAGAGCCTTGTAGTCGGCCAGCGGCCACCCCTGATCACGGTAAACGAGGCGTATACCCTCATCTACCGCCGCCTCTTTCACAGCATCGAGAGCATCCGTAGGAGACTGGGCGAGGACCGCCATGAACTCCTGCCCGACAGCGGTAGTTGGCGCGTACTCACCCTTCGGTGAATCCAGCCACTCCTGAGCGTTCGCCCGCGCCTCCGCGATGACTGCCTGCGCTGCCGCCAACTGTTCGGCCAAGTCATCTGCGTAGGCATTCGTCGCCTTGATAGCCTCCGAATACGTTTGCGCATGGTCAGCACGTACCTCGGCATCGTGGTCGGTCAGCCAGCGGTCAAATTCCTCTACCCGATAGTCCTCCGACCAACGCTCACGAACGCCCTCGGTCGTCGGCGTGTACTCGGCAGCTTTCTGCCGGGAGATGTTCTCCTGAGTTCTAGCACGCATGGCGCTGAATATCTTGGTCTTGTCGTCACTCATGGTCACCACCTTCTTTTCGTCGTCGGTTGTCCCAAAGAACGCCCCCATGAACCGAGCCGAGATTGTGCTGCAAAGACTGCATAGCTTCCCAGTACCCGAGCAGGAACGGGTTATCGGTGTCTGGCTTCTGGAACGGGTTATCGGGAACGACTACCCCATTGCGTTTTAGACGGTTGCGGAAAGCCAGCCTCGCCTGAACCTCGACCGCTTCGAGAGCCTTGACCTGAGCGCACCCAATCTCATCCATGTCATCCGGAATATGGAAGCCCATCACTCACCACCACCTAGAGCAGCGTCATCGTGCCAGAAGAACCCGTTTGCGGTTGTGTGCGGGAGTCCCGCTTCGGTGTGCCCAGCGAGGTAGCGGCACGGTGCGCCGCCGTCGATGTTCGGATGGGTCGCGGAGCACTGCACTGCCTCGTCGGTGACCTCTACCTTGCGGGATGCCTTCATGGTCATTCCTTCCTGAGTTCCTTGAGTCGGGTGTAGCTGATGGATTCGATCCTTTTGAGCTGGTCGGGTCCGGCGACTTGCCGCCGCTCCTCAGCGTGCTCGTAAACGCGAATACTTCTGGTCTCCTTGTGGTCAATCGCGAACTCCCGAAGCATGTCAATTGCGGTGGGGTTGCCCTCTACGATGATCTGCTTGTGGGCGAACGTTTCGATCAGGATTGAACGTGAAATGTCCAGCGTGTAGCTCGGCTCAAGTGGCTTAGTCATCTCGTCGGTGGCCTCGACCTGTACCGGCTGAGGGGTGCGAGAGAGCGTTTCGATAACGCGACTCAACTCTTTCGCCACCAGATCCCCAGCCTGAACGGGCGTGCGGGAACTCGCGTACCGGCGCTCCTGCCAGATAGCGCGGATGTTGCGCAGTTCTGTTAGTAGGTCGGTGTCGGATGGTGCAGCCTCGACCCTTCGGGATGCTTGCCACTCAGCACCCGCGATGAATGTCTCACGGCGATCATCATAAATGGGTGGCCGACCCCATGCCTCATCCGAGGTGGAGTGCCACTCCAAGGGCCAGCGCCCTACGGCCTCGGCGCGGGCTTTGTCTGTAGTACTCATGGTGTCTCCTTCAGTTGACCTTATGATCTGAGCATAGCACAAGGATTGCATTTGCAACACTTATAGCCAGAACTGCCACCAACGCTTCGGAGCTACAGGTCCATATTTTGCATACTCGCAGTTGTAGCAGATGGCACTGAGGTCGAATCCTGATTGATCCCCCCGCCAATAGATGCACTCGGAGTCTTCTGGGTTGTGTCCTGCCTTGGTCATGAATTTCTTCTTTCCTAGTTGGATGTTGGTATTCTTTCAATACGCTGGACAATCAACGGCAGATACTCCTCCTCGCGCTCGGAGGCAATCACGCGGAACCCTTCCAGCAGTGCCGCCTCCACGGTGGCTCCTGACCCCGCGAAAGGCTCCAAGATCATCCCTCCGGGAGGAGTGACGAGCTTGACCAAATAGCGCATCAGCGCCAGTGGCTTGACCGTGGGATGACCTTTGCCGTCCACCGTAGGGCGTTCTGACTTGGGTGACTTGGCGCAGTAGAAGAATCTGGAAGCTCCCTCCGATTGTGAGTCGAGAACTCCTGCCTGAGACTCGTCCAAGATCACATTGGCTGGATAACGCCCAACAGCCGGGTTATACACAGGCGCTCCGGCACTGTCTCCATACACGCTAGCGTCCCCGTGTCCGAACCCTCCAACCGTGGAAGGGTTCTTGGCGTGGATGTCATCGTTCTCCGAGACACTGATGCGACTGTCGTCGATGTTTAGCGCCCCCGTGCCATGCTTCAGCACATTCTTAAATAGTGCACCTTTGAAAGGCTTGCGGGCCATAATTATCGGCTCGAACGCAGGCTTGAGAGCGCTGTTCCAACCTGTCCACTGTTTGCCCTCCTCGGTGGCTGGTGCAGTGATCTGTGCTTCTTTCTCCGAGTCATTGAAGTCTCCGTAGGCAACTCTGACTTCATCGGCATTCACTGCCAACGAGTATCCCGGCTGTCCAATCTTCGATCCAACAACCTCACGGGTAGCACCTGCTGCCTTGTCAATGACCTTGCCGATGTCCTGCCCCTTGGGGAAACCGGAACCATACATCCACGCGATGCTGTCTCGAATGTCGAACCCCGCAAGTCGAATGCTCATCTCCATAAGACCCATGGTTCGAGTCCCCGCGAAACAGAGCAAGTGCCCTCCCGGCTTGAGCACGCGCAGCGCCTCGTCCCATACAGCGGGAGGAGGCACGAAGTTGTCCCAGCTCTTGCCCATGAATCCACCAGAGGTGGCGGGAACGAACTCTCTGTCCCCTCCGATCCACGCGGTCATTGCCTCGACAACGTGCTTGGGCGTCGTGTTGCTCAGCCCATACGGAGGGTCTGTGATTACGCTGTCGATGGAGTTGTCCGGGAGCTTCCGGAGCATCTCTAGGCACTCAGCGTGGATGACCTTGACTCCTCGACTGTGATGAAACAACTTCATGAATTTCTTCTTTCTAACTGAGTAAATCGTCGATGTTGGAATCTAGATATGGAGAATTGCCATGGTTACAGTCTTGTCATTGGTCGGCGGATAGCGGCGCGTGACGCTTTGCGGGCGTGCTCTCGGCGCTTGGCTGCAAGTCGAGCGTCTGTTCGTTCCCATGACGCTCGGAGCAGCTCATCAACTCGTGTGTAGCGTGGTAGCTCTCGCGAGTTGATGAGCTGGTCAATGGTCCGTCGTGGGTAGTTGATCGTGCCTATCATCGTGTCTCCTCTGTTGGGTGCTTCGAGTAGTAGTGCTCGGTGTCCTCTGTGACGCTCATTTGAGGTCATCCAGCTCTGGGAAGTCCAACGTCACCAGATGGGTCTGTGGGTCGATCTCCACGGTGAACCCTACGGATCTCAGGCGGGCGCGTAGGGAGGCGAAGGATCTTCTGGAGATACGGAGGCGTCCATAGGAGGCAAAAAACACATCCCCTAGGTACTGAATGTTCTCACGTGCGGTGCCTGCCAGTAGCTCATTGACGAAACTCTGCTGGCCTGATCCGTATGCGCACGCGGTAGCTAGGCGGCGCACTACCTTGGACAATAGATCGGTGGGAGTCATGGGAAGCTTAGGTGGGCTGCCCTGCGCTGTGTAGCGCTTACACGGGCAGAAGATGAGGCGTCCGCGGTCCTCCTCTGGGGGGCTGCCGAAACACGTTGTGGTGTTTTTCTTGCCCCCGTGGTTGGACTTCTTGTGGCCACACGTGCACCTCTTGGCCTTGGCTTTCTTGATCTTGGTGTTCTCCGCGGTGCCTAGGCGTCCGTTGATGATGCCACTCACAATGGTTTGGGCGTGCTCGATGTTCCCTGCGTGCGAGATCTCTTTGCCTGCCACGGTAATGACATATTTCACCTTGTGGATCTTGGTGTTCTCTGGAGTGCCTATGCCTCCAAGGATGATGGTGTTGGCGGCGATCTTCGCTTGCCACAGGGCGTCGGTGTGGTCGATCTCTTCGCCCTTTACCGTGATGATGAATTTCGTCATGATGTCCTCTGTGGTAGTCGGTATGGGTTACTGGGGAGCTTGGTGATTCCGGACGCTGCTGCCACGTCTGCCATGGTGAGCACTCCGCGGGTCCATGCTGCCTGCTGTACGCCTCTGAGAGCGCTCTGGAGGCGTATATCGGCCTTCTCGTAGGATCGGTCTGCTAACTCGATTTCAAGGTCTGTGTCTCCCACGAGAGCCTCTGCTCGGCGTGACGTGGTGGTGATCATGTAATTGAGAGCCTTCTGGAATTCGTCCTCTAGCTGCGTCTCGGCGTCCTTCATGAGGGCGCTCTGTCGTAGCTGGATCTCGGTCTCTGTGCGATCCCGTACTTGTCGAGCTTGCTGGAGCGAGTGCGTGGCGTCGCTGCCATAGGACCTGCCCGTATCGGACAGGGAACCCATGGCTTCTTTGACCTGCTGGGTGTCTCGGTCAATGCCGTCTTGGTAGCTCATTTCCGTACCCCTTCTGGCCATGCAAGGCCGCGTTCTTCGCGGATGGTGTCGAGCACCTTCAGGGTGTCTCGCAAACTGGCTGCGTACTCCTGCATCGAGGCGTACAGGACTGCACTCTCGTGAATCTCTGTAGTGAATGTGATCTTGTTGATGAGCTGCCAGTCGGTCAGCTCGCGCTGTCCTGCAATGAACTCGGTGGCTTCGTCTGGTGTCTTCGTCATGGTGTCTCCTTACGTCAGTTCTTCTGGGAACACACTGAATGTGTGTCCATCTTCTGCTTGCACGAGAATTCGGGTTCCCTCGGGGCGTGCCTCAATGATCTCGACCTGCTGCCCGCTGTACTTGTTCAGGCGGTGATTCCCGCCCTCTCCAAGGGTGAATGTGGTCACGATGTCTCCTAGATGTTGTGGAGGGCTACGCGGATCCGAGCCTGCGAGCGCATCTGCTGTACAAATTCTTCTATGGTCAGTGATTGGCTCTCACCATTAGGCAGTCCTTCTTCGTTCAGGACCCATGCCTCGATGGTGCCTTCTTCTTCGATCTGCGATACCTCTCGGACCCATTCGGTCAGCTGGTCTTCGCTCTGCTCGATGATCCACACGTTGTGTGCGTTCTGAGCTTCTTCGCTCTTCCGGAGAGATGCACTCTTTCGGCCTGCTGCGGCTGCTCGGCGGCGGTTCAGCGCTGCTGTGGTGTATGTGTTCGTTCCGGTACCGTTGCATCCCCAGCACGTGCCCCATCCGAAGTTGCCACTGCCATTGCATTTCCAGCAACTCACTGTCGTCATGTCTGCCATGGGATCTCCTTCAGTTGACTTTACTCTTTGAGCATAGCACATAGATTGCAATTGCAATACCAACTAGAAAGAAACTCGGTCAGTTGGCGAGAGTTCCTCCTGTGGGGCATGGAAGATCTCGCGTGTGGCCACAGACTCGATGATGCACTCCCCATCTGGAAGATCGTGGGAGTACAGGAAGTAGTTACCCTGCGTATCGGCCACAATCTGTCCTCTGCGGAATGTCATGAGGCTTTCCGGGCACAAGGGGCCACGGCGTACCAATCGTCTTCGTAGCCGTCATCCTCGGTTGGTATGAATTTTCTGGCCCGTACCTCGGTGTGAGCGCGGCGTCCGTGAGAGCATCCCACTGCATGGATCGTGGTGGGCTTATCTGGGGCCTGATGGATCTCGATGGCTTCGACCTTGATGGGATGTGTCAGGTGGCTCATATCGACTCCTAACCGAATCGCTTCATCTGGCGGTGGAAGTTCTTTCCCTTGTCGGTGAACATCAGGCGTCCTGCGCGGCTGCTCCAGCGGACGTATCCCGATGAGGTGGCTGCCCGTACTGCACCGGACAGTTCCAGTCCTGCGGGCTGCTTAGCGGCTACTGCGCGGAATAGGGCCTTGATCTGTGCGACCTGTGGGGCCAGCTCTCCATTGACCTGAGCTTCTAATTCTTGAATCGTTGCCATGGTGTCTCCTTCAGTTGACCTTACTCTTTGAGTCTAGCTGGTTAGGATGTCAATTGCAACCTATGCGGCTACGGTCTCGCTAACCAGTGTCAGCTCTGGAAACTTGCCACGTCGGCCTGCCGGGAAATTGACGACGAATCGTGCGCCCATGAATATCAAGATTGTGCCCTCTTCGATGAGGTAGGCGATCTCGTCGGGCTGTGCATGCGCGGTGAGCATCGTGCCCTGTTCGAACATATAAGCATGCGGGCCTTCGACTAGAGGGCCTCGGTACTCGGTACGGTGGAAGCTCCCTGCATCCCATCCGCCAAAGCTGTAGAAGTCGTGCAGCGTGTGGCCGTGGTACATGTTGGGGTTAGCGGCCAACTTGATACGAGAGAAGCTGTTGAGGGCTACCGTGTCATTGTTGCCACCCTCTGGTGTGCCTTCGAGTACATGCACGGAGTTGTCGGTAGTCAGTTGACTCTCGAAAAGAATGTCGAGGTTGATCTCTGGGCCTATGTCCATAACGTGTGTCTTCATGGTGTCTCCTTCAGTAGTTGACCTTACTCTTTGAGCATAGCACAAGATTGCTTTTGACTCACTACTCTCCACGGGCCTCTCGGCCTGCCTTACGGGCTGCTGTGCATACCTCTGTGAGATGGGCGATTGTCTCGGTGGTCATGGTCATCACAGGTTTTCCTCCGCTGAGCGCTGTCCACTCGTTACCCTGCTCGTCTAGGTAGGTCTCGATCTCGGCCTGTCCTGATCCCATGGTTGAGCGGGTCGTGCGTATGAGCTTGAGTGGTGCCATGGTGTCTCCTAGTGTCTGGTGGGCTGTGAGCTTAGCACAAGATTGCATTTGACTCACTCAACTAGCCCACCTGTTTCGTAATATGGAACTTGCCACACGTGCAGCGGTAGACACGCATCCCGTGCCCGGTGCCTCCTGATGACTTCAGTGCCCATCGGCTGGCGTAGAACTCGCTGGGGAATGCACGCTTCTTAGGCGTTGGACACTTCGGCTTCCCTTTCTTCGTGTACTCCACTGGCGGTTGCTCCACTGGTTGCTCCGCTCGGCTGCTCGGTGTGCGGTGCCGCTGGCAGTACCTCGGTGCCTCCGCGGTGGGTTCGTGCCATGGCGGGGTGAAGCTCCACTCGGCGTCACAGAAAGTGCACACGTGCTTCTGAGGATCGGGTTCCCGTGAGATAGTCCGGGCGAGGATACCGAGCTGGAACTCTAAATCTTCTTTCCTCAGTGGCTCCTCGTAGTCGGCGTGGGCCTTTCGGGTTCTCCCGTTGGTGTCGGTAATGGTGATGCTCAAGCTGCGTGCTTTCATATCGGTCTCCTCGATGTCGGTATGGACTCTTTGAGATTAGCACAAGATTGCATTTGACATAGGTTGCAATTGCAACTATACTGAGAGTAGGCCTAGGTCCTCATTGGTGAGGGCGAACTCTCCGTGGTGTAGCTTCACGGCCTCGTCATAGGCTCGCGCGGCGTCTGCCACCTCTCGGTGCATGCTGCTGTAGACCTGCCTGCCGTTGAGCTTCACACGGGCCTGCCAGCGTGCCTTGTCCTTTCTCCACCGGACACCCTTGAATCCTGAGGTCGCATTGATGCTGTATCGGTTGCGGGACTGCTCCCCTGCGGTTGCGGAGCGTAGGTTCTCCCGGCGATTGTCGAGCGTGTTCCGGTTGACGTGATCCACTGAGGTGCCCGAAACAAGAATCAGGCTTGCCAGCGCGTACGTGCTCCCAACCCGTAGGCCTCGACTGAGTGCGTACGTCGTGGGTAGGTGCGTGACTACCGCGATGTAATCGCCCTGCCTCACAACCCTGAGGGTGAATTGGGATGCGAATTCTAGGTCCTCTGGGGACACCAGAACCTCGTGCAGCTCGCCAGTGCTGCGATCCAGCGCCTCCAAGCGAGTGGTTCCGAGTATTGGTGCATTACGAGGTCGGCCACGAGTCATGGAAAAAAGGTTACACCAATATGCGCAAAAAGCTAGACATGGTTGCAATTGACATCTATAATAAGAATATAGGGTAAACCGAGACGGCAGAGGCCGAGGGAGGGGTGAGAGTAGAAGGCTGCCATAAAATAGTGGCGATATGAGCGCGCGGGTGGTACAACCCCTATCGGTTCATTCGCCGTGATTCCCGGCCCTGTCCTTCTGTCTCCTCTCGCTGGCTGACCTTACGTCTTTAGTCTAACAACTTTAGATGTCAATTGCAACCTCTAGAGACAAGAAAAGACGCATATCCAGATAATACAGATATGCGTCTTTGTGTCTTTGACTACACGATGGACATCGTACAGTCATCGACTACAGCCTGTCAATTAGTGATCGTAGGGTGTGCCTGACTGAGCTGCGCGGATCTCGGCATCGGCTGCCAGTCGTGCCTTGTACTCGATCCTGTTGACTACCTGCCTGACTAGTACCTCCAGATTCTTCAGGTTGCTGCTGTTGAAGATCACGTAGTCGGCATCGTCTTGACTGATGCTGTTCTCACTGCTGTGGTCGGTGACATCTTTCCCGTCATTGTCTCGCTGCACGTAGATGAGCACACCGCCCGCGGCCTTCACGGGTTCCCAGTCCTCGTGGTACCGCACACCTGCAACTATGCCTGAGTGCCCCTCGGCGGCGATCTGAGTGAGTTTCTCTGCTACGGGGATGTTCCATATGCCCATCCCGAATGTGCCTCGTGCTGCGTCGGTTCCCGAGGTGCGTAGTAGTCGCCTCACATCGGGAATATCCTTGGCGTCTTCATATCCGATTGCCTCAATGACATCCGCATATCTCATGTACTGAGCTGTGCCCTCTGGGACCATTCCCGCAGGCACCTGCACGTAAGAGTTCTGTTGAATCAAGAATTTGTTCAGGGCATCCGAGACATTGAATTTCACATAAGGGCCTCGGCGTTCGATCATGTTGGCCACGGTGTCTTTTCCTGCTCGGGTACCTGAGCCTGCGATGGCAATTGGCACGGTGATGCGTTGTTTCTTTGTCGGTGTGCTGCCCAATATGCGCTGTGCTGCCGCCTGTGCGGCTATGTGGACCCTTTCACTGCTCTTGTGGGTTCGGCTAGGGGTAACTAGCTCTACGGCCTTCTGAGGGGCACTGAGCGATTCCCGTAGTGCTTGCTTGGCTTCCCCTACGGCCTCATGAGCTGTGGCGATCTGGATCGTGTCCGCGTGACCCATGATGCGGTCCAACTCATTCTCGGCGTCGATGAGTTTCTGGAGTGCCTTTGCTCGTATCGAGATCGTCCATGAGGGCGTCGCCATATCTGCTGGGAATATCGCCGGGTGATCGAGGTAGATCCTCTCGATACGGGCTGTGACCTTCTGAGCGTCCGCGGTCGTTTGATTAGCTGCCCGGTAGTCCTCGTCCTGCATCTGGGCGTAATAGTCCTCGTTCAGTTCCAATACCTCCGCTTGAAGCTTGCGCTCGGTGTCGAGGATCTCTTGAATGAGGTCACGGGTAAGTCTGACAGCTGTGTTGTTCTCATTCCACACTTCGGGTGCCACGTTGATACCTGTCGCGGGCTGCACTAGGTCACCGATATGCGTGAATTTGTTCTGCAAGTCCTCAGCGCGCTGTTCCCGTAGGCCTTGGCGCACGGCATCAGTGATGAAGGCTTTGAGCTTCTTGTCTGGGATGGGCATGGTCTACTCGTTTCCAAATTCTTGTTTGCGATCTGCTGCGGTGTCATGGTGTCTTATACGCCTTTGGCTCCATCTGGGCAGTGGTTCGCCTGACCGTCTCTGCGCGTAGCTCGGCTAGTTTGCGCTGGGCATAGTTGCCTTTGGGTTCCGCCCCGGTTGCGATCCTGTCCAGTTCCCTGAGCATGTCCACTCGTGCGAGGGCCTCTGAGGTGCCTTGGCTTTCGAGAAACTCGATGAGGGTCTTGTCATTCAATGAGCTGTGCCTCCAGCTGGGCAATCTTCTCGTCATACTTCTCGGCTAGCCTCCACAGTTCCCGGCGCACGGCCTGCGTCCTCTTGGACTGGATCGTGGCTATCGTCTGGGTTAGCTGTTGCTGCGATAGCTGCACCTTCCCTCTCACGCTGCGTGCCCGTGCTCTAGCTCGGTAGTGCCTTGGCCACACGTAGGGCAGTTGCCTGCCTCGATGAGTAGCTCGGTGTACTGATCTTGTAGCTCTGCCTGCTCTGCGGAGAGTTCAGTGACCTGCACTGATGCGTCCTTTGCTGCATTGCTCTGGGTACGGATGCGAGCGATCACTGCTTTGTACGCTGCCAGTGCGTCGGCTGCTGCGGTGATCGGGGCTGCATCCGGTACGGGTATTTTCAAATTCTTCTCTAGGTTGGCCACCACAGTGTCCGCCATGTCTACCGTCTCGATGTACCGGCTGAGCTGGTCGATGTCCTTCTTGGCACTGCGGGCTTCGATGAGAGACTCTTCTGCCCGTCCCACTGCTGCGAGCTGGGCCTTCAGTGGTGCGTAGCTCTTAGCTTTCTCCCTGATGGTTGCGAGGTCCTCCGCCCGTGTCTTGAGCTGGCCTGAGTAGTTCAGCTTGCGTCGGTTGGATTCCCGTGCACCTTCGAATAGAACGTTGACGTTGGTGAGTGCTCCCAATACGCGGGCCACCTCTCCACCTGAATCGTTCAGTAGGTATGGTGCATCGAACTGGCCTGCGTAGTTGATCGGATCCTTTGGCTCGATACCAATGAACGCCGATACCTCCTCTGGCACGGATCCACCGAGTTTCGTGAAAGTCCTTTGGTCCACGTTGGGATCGTCTGGGATGATCACGTACTCGTTGTCTTCAGTGCCCTTGCCACGCTTGAGAGTTACGCTGCCTCGGTCTACCTGCGCCTGTACGGTCATGAGCTTCTCACCATGGGTGATGAACGCTGATCCTCTGGTGTTGCCTGTGAGGGTCTTCAGCGCTCGTGTGAGTGCACTCTTGCCGCTGCTGCTCGGTCCCACGATCACGGTGAGTCCCAATAGCTCTAGGTCTACCTTCTTCAGTGATTGGTAGTTCCTGATACTGACGTGACTAAGCAATGTGCTTTCCCTTTCGGTTGCCTCGGCCTCGGAGGATAGCGCGGTCTCTTACCTGCTCGTGCAATGGGTAGCTGCGGGTCTCTGTGCGGGGCTTGGCATGCCGTGGCCCTAGTCGTCCCATGGACATGATCTCGTTGATGTTGTCTACGACGGTGATCTGGGCTGCACTGACTGCTGACGTCCCATAGTCCACTCCGTAGTGATCGTCACTGGGGGTCTCCTTGCTGCGTGAGTCAATGTGTTTCTGCATACGGGTTGCGGCCTCCTCTAAATCCTCTGCGGTGTCATGCCCTAGTGCTTTGCGTAGCATCTCGGTGCCTGCCCCGTAGTGGAGTGCGACGCCATGTTTCCGTAGGCCTTGGCGATCCTCTGGGGTGAGGTGTCCATCCTCTTCGATGACGGTTGGCTCGGCTCCTTCGAACTGTCCGGTGCTTCCATTGATAATAGCGATCACCTCTGGGTCTACATCAGTGAGTGGGATGCTCACCTTGCGGATGCGTCCCTCGGTCTGGTCCATCAAGAATTTCTCTGATGGCTCCTCGATGGTGGTGCGCTCCGGCTGCTGTTTCAAGAACAGTGCATGTGCCTTGTCGAGTAGTGCTGCATGGTTCTCTGCATCCCCCGGTGTGCGTGTGACGGTGTACCCCAAGCGAGTGAACGTCTCAGTCCTCGGCCCGCGTGCCTCTCGTGCCTTCTGGTCCTCAGCGACGCGCTTGCGGAATGACTCAGTGGCGATCCTCTTGACTGTCTCTGGGTCTACGAGATACTCCTCCGGCTTTAGGTCTGGGTGGGATGCTTTGAGGTTCTGGAGTGCCTTGTTTGCTTGCTCCTTGGCCGTGGCCATTTGCTCTGGGGTGTAGTGCACCGTCCGGGGGTACTTTGGCTTGAGCTTGATGGCTCCTGAGTAGATGAGTGTGGTGAGCACACCAACGATGAATCCAGCTGCGGTGGCCGCACTGGCGGTAAAGAGTATTGGGTCCATGGTGTCTTATACGCTCCTGCGTGGGTTATTGGCAATGGTGTACAGGCGATCTCTTGAGAGTCTCGTGATCCGCACTAGGGCTTTGTAGCTGACCTTGGCCTGTAGGGCATCTCGGATGAGGTTGTCCCGTATGGCTCTCTCCCGCTCTACTGCCTGCTCTGCTGCATTGAGAGCGCCTACCTGCTCCTTGAGGCTCTCTAGAGCCATTGTGACGCTGATTAGCATGTGTTCCCGTTCGTCCGGTGGTGCTGAATGTAATCACCACACTACACGTATTTGTATCCTGCTCACCTATGGCTATTTCGTGATATGAGATAGTGCTCGGTGGCCTATTTCGTAAAACAACGGCCATCACGATATGTGATGGCCTGAGGTCTGGAGCTGTTCGGACTACGAGAATCCGTGGTAATCGGTGACGTAGTTGACTGCTTGAGTTTCAGTGGCGAAGTTGTTGTAGGTCAAGAAGGTGACCAAGTTCCAACCGCTGTGAGCTTCCAAGCCTTGAGTCAACAATGCTGTTGCCTCTGCCCGGTTCTGCCCCTTAGCGACTGCCCGATTGACTAACCGAACTGTGCGGGTCTGTTGAGTCTCCGCTGCTACTGCTGCGAACGTGTCCCGTAATGTTTCCCGTGCTGTCTGTGCCATGGTGTCTCCTCTGTTGCTAGCTGACCTTACGTTCTCAGTCTAGCTGGTTAGGATGTCAATTGCAACCGCTCCTTGAGCTGAGCCATGGTGAGCTTAGGGGCCTCGTGCACGCTGGGCTTAGTTGCTGGTGCTGTGCCTACCTCGTGCGTGGGACTGTCACTCTTGACGTGCTCGGGATGCTTCTTCTCAAGACTGAGGAGATTGGACCACCACAGGTCATAGGTGGCGTCGTCAACGACACTTTTATCATCGTCGTTGTAGTAGCTGTCCTTCCACATCCACACGTGCCAGATGATCCAGTCCATGAACGCGAGGTCGTATTCCAAACTGGGATAGCTGGCCACGTCTTGTGCGTAGCTCGGCATCGGTCCACGGTCAGTCATCGTCTCCGCTGCACTGTCTGCACTCTCGCTCGTGCTTGTTCCATCCCTCGGGATCTGTGTAATAGCGAGTGCTGTCGTGGATGCTCCACAGATGTCTCGAATTCTTGTTTGGGTCCCGCTCGTTGTCACAACACGGGTGGTGCTCCGCTGCGTCCCTACCGACCGGCTTCATCGAGTGGCCGGGATGATCCGGGCAGTCTTGTGGTGTCCAGCACTCTGGGGTGCATCCGCGTCCGATCATTAGTCCTCTTCACATGTGACGCATGAGGTGTCGGTGGCTCGGCACGCGGTGCACATGAGATATCCGCAGTGTTCACAAGAATCCGTGAAAGGGTTGCACGTCGGCGTCTCTAGGTTGCCTCTCACGCCTCCGCCCCCTCCGTACCCTGCCGGGTCCTCACAGTCTCCTGCAACCACACCACAGTGCTCGTAGTCTGCGATCTCGACTGTGCCCAAGATGGTGGCCGTGGCTGATGGGGTCCCGTTCATGCCCTCGACCCATTTCTCAATAGATGAATAGACGGAGGCGTCGGGGTCTGGCGTGGCTATGGGAAGCCCCAAGCGCCCACTGATGCGCTCCATCTGGGTGCTACGGCCTGACTTGGCCAGTGTGGCAATAGCTCCGCCACATGCACGGGTCTTAGCTGCCACTGCTGCCTCTTCTCCCGAGTAGTCCACAGTCTTGTGGCAGAAGAAGTCCACTCCGTTCAAGAGATCTTCAGCGATCTCGATCACGCGCTCTGGGCGTAGCTCGAACTTCTTGTCGTTGCGGAATGGGCAATTGCTGCACGGGCCGCTGAGAGTGTATCGGCTCTTGGCCTTCTTCTTAGTCATTGGCTTTCCTCTCAGCTCGTTGTCCTGCACGGTAGTCCTGCCCCCGCATTTTTTCTTCTCGTGTCGCGTGTTGACGGCACACGATTGGCACTATCGCTGTCGTCTCGATCACTGATGTCAGTATGTGAGTCAAAATCGGGTTCCAATCTCCCGCGGGGTAGGGGGCCTCGTAGTCTTCGGCCTGACTCCTCAGGTAGCTTTCAACGGCTTCCATCGAATTGAACGTTTTCGACTTCTGGGCGATGTTCGGCGGGAACCACACTAGTTTCCAAGATTCAGTGGTGCTCATCATGGTGTCTCCTCTGGTGACCTATATGGTGAATCCTCCGAGAGAATGAGAGCTTCAATCTCGGAGGACCCTTTTCATCCCGGAAATCTTCGAGTCCGGTATCTCGATCCTTCTTGGTACATTTTCAGTATAACTGGTATGGATTGCAATTGCAATACCTATTCGGCAGATCGTGCCTGCATCTCTGAGATAGCTCCAACCAACTCGTTGGTGTCTGTCATCTCGTAGAAGCTCTGGTGAAACCCCTCGGTGTTCTGGCGCATCACGTGCAGCTCGATGGGAGTGGGGAAACTACCTCGGCGTCCGTCCTCTACGGGGAATCCCCATGAGGCAATCAGCTCTTCGATCTCTGCTTGGCGTGCGGGGCTGGTGGTGCGTCCCGTGAACACGTAGTCGCTGCCGTAGTGAATTCGGCTGCCATCCGACTCCGTGAGGAAATTGGATGAGGCCATGTCGGTCATGCCATCGAAGCTCTTGCCTTCGAACTGGCGGGTGATCTCGCGTACTGCGGCATCACTGGGGCCGTCTGTCCAGCTCACCTGAGTGCTGGCTCCGCCTGAGTACTTGCTGCCTCGGACCGAGAACCTGACACTGGGGAATGCGTTCTTCAGCGTCAAACGGATCAACTGGTTGGTCTCGTTCAGTGTGACGTACCGGGTGGGGCTTGATGTCTGTGTCATGGTGTCTCCTTCAGTAGCTGACCTTACATTTTGAGTCTACGTCACAGAGAGGTCAATTGCAACCTAAAGAGCGTTCAGGATCTCAGTCAGCTCTTCCGTGATGACCCTCAACTCTATGTGGACCTCCGAATAGGCCCTTCTTGACATCTCAGGGAGAGAGTTTCGGACCATGAGCAGAGTATCGCGGCGTTGACCGAGCCTATGTATTTCTCGAAACTGCTCGTCTCGGATCTCATCAGTGGATTGCACCACGGGAGCATTCTCGGCATCGTGCTGAGCGATAGCCTCGTCAAATTCTTGTTGTCGCACCTCTGGGTGCCGAAGCTGTCCGTCCACTAAGTGAGCGTAGTTGACATAGAAGCCTCTCAGCTGGGGTACGGATGTCTCAGACATTGGGTGTCTCCTTGGTGGTGAATTGGGTTATGTCGAGGATCTCCCCATTGAGAATGTGGAGGGTGGCGGGGTCTTTGGCGTTCTCTGTGGACACCAGAGAGAATCCGATGGTACTGTCCGCTCTGGTGTTGAAGACACGGCCATCGACCAGTGAGACGATCCAGCGGGGATTTCCGTCACGGGTATTCAGTCGGCGTTTGATCTGGGAGATCTCTCCCTGAGTTGTTGTGGTCATGCCTGCACCGTGGGAACGGTGAAAGCAATCAGTGTCGCAATGACTTGCTCCTGAGTTCCGGTCTCGCCGTGCATGATGTCGTTGGTTCCATCCGCTGCGTCCCAGTAGGCTACCTCGCCAAAGAATTGGCCATTCTCTGGTGTGCGTCCCAGCTCGAACCGGTAGTATCCGGGAGCTGTCTGCTCTACCTGCAATGTGTAACCGGTGGGGATGTTCAGTGCGTCCATGGTGTCTCCTCTAGTTGACCTTACGTTTTGAGTCTAGCAACTTTAGATTGCAATTGCAACCTAGATGTGCTGTCCAGCTGCCTCATCTGCCCGCCACTGGGCCATGCCTGCGCTCCGTGCCCCGTTGTAAGCGTTCTGAGCGTCTGTGTATTGCTGCCACAGTCCAGTCGAAGCCTCTCCCGGCTCCGCGGCCATTGCGGCCTCCCACGCATCAGTTGTTACTTGGGCCAAACTCTCCAATGTCTGTTCCATCGCTCTCACGACCAATCTGTCAAATTTCTTGTTTGTGGCTAGGTTGCCACCTGAACTACGGGCTGTCCGCCCAACTCGCACAAGGTCACGTGGACCTGTGGATGCTTCTTCCGGCCTGTGTACAGAGCGCGGGCTGCCTGCTGGGCTGCATATGTAGTGTCTGCGTAGACCTCGTGGCGAACTCCTTCAACAAAAGCAACGTATCCGTTCATGGTGACTCCTTCACTAGCTAACTGACCTTACATATTGAGTCTAGCAACTTTAGATTGCAATTGCAACCTCTGAGCGGGCTAGTCGCGCTCTCCTTCAGGGAGGTTGGATCCCACTAGGGACTCCATCAGCTCGGTGCACGTCGAACACACTGTGCGGCCTTGAGGATCCACCTGTTGTGGGACTACCTTGCCACATAGCGCGGTCATTGGCCTGCCGTCGAAGATGTTGGCCTCGATGTCCTTCTTGAGGAAATAGTGCTGGAAGCGATCATGGTCGCCATCGTCGGTGTGCTTCAAGACCCTCTCGGTCTCGATGATCTCCATTGTGTCTGCCACGGCTAGCCTTTCTTTGCTGCGTCGAGGTGCTTAGGACTTAGAGAGAACCCAACCTTGATGTCGTATGAGAGAAGCCCATAGGATGGGACCCCCGTGCTGACGATACCCACGCTGGTGTGGTTCGACAACTCGTTCAAAATCTTCTTTAGCTCACCCACGTTGGTGACGTACCCAAGGTTGCCACGATTTCGTCCTGCCACTACCTGCTCCTGCATGTAGCGAAGAGCTGTTGAGCCTTCGGCTGCCTTGGGCCTTTCGGTCTTGGCGTTCTCGGCTTTCTTGTGGATGTTGAATGCGGCCTTGGCACGCGCTCGACTGGGTGCGTGCTTTCCGTCGCTAATGACTCCGTTTTTACCACATGAGCACCTCCAAGAGACACTGCTGGGAAAGCTGGTGCCTGAGTAGTAGTGCTCTGTGTATGTAGCTGCGTGTGCTGCCATGGTGTCTCCCTAGTCTATGTTCTGGGCTGCGAGGTGGTAGGACTCTTCTTGTCCACTGGCCACGATCAGGTCAAAGCGGTGACCCTGCTGGATCCGATGCTCCACGCCTTCGAGAGCGCCAATCATGTCATGAGTGGCATTCCACGCATCTGCAATGACTCCGAACTCTGGTGACGTGTTGTCCATGTCGGTGAAGTTCTCCGCAAAGAAGACTTGAATAGCACGAGCTGCTGCGAGCTGTGCTTGTGCTGTGGCGATCTGTTCGTTCATCTGTTTCTTGTTCATGGTGTCTCCTCTGGTTGACCTTACGTCTTGAGTCTACATCACGTGGACTGCATTTGCAATCCACAGAAGGCAAAGAAAAACCCCTCTTTCGAGGGGCTAGTCCTAGTTGTTGGCGTACAGGTAGCCGAACCGGCGTGTGCGGCT